>Ga0315282_10011841_pt1 | contig 13443 bp, 14 predicted proteins | sample YL17G07_20_MG_FD_203693 | JGI IMG/M metagenome (GOLD analysis project Ga0315282, IMG submission 203693) | Sediment microbial communities from Yellowstone Lake, YNP, Wyoming, USA - YL17G07_20 | ecosystem: Environmental > Aquatic > Freshwater > Lake > Sediment | place: USA: Wyoming | collected...
TTAGCCGCAGGATAAGATGGTGACGCGGCGAGTAAACTCGCCGGGTAATTCGTGCGTTAGTGCGGCGGGAGAGCGCTCTTCTGCGGATTTTGTGAGATTTCGCTTGACAGCGAGTCCAAAGGCAGATAGGTTTCTTCTCAAAAGTGGAGCGGTGGAACAGGGTGGCGGTAAAAGACTTTCAGATAAACTCCCGCGTCCGCGGGATTCTGGCAAGACACTGGATAGACACAAACCTCATAACAGCAATGACGATTAGAGGAGTCGTCTTTCTTCAGGGAAGAATGAAGAAGATTACGATGATCCCCGGACAGGAGGAGGTTGGAGAGGAGACTCTCGCAAGTATGGAGTTGGAGATGAGACACATAAAGGGAGTCAGGCAGATAGTCTATCGCCTTGACGACTGGCGAAAAGATGGCGGAAAGTTTTTGAGGACTGAAGCAAAGAAAAAGGAAGAAGAGAAGAAGAGAGCAGAACGTGTTGCGGAAGAGGAGAAAGAATGGAAGCGGTCAGACGACTCATTGAATGTCTGAGGCAGGAATTGATTCTCCAGCCGACCTATGCTGACTTGCAAAACAGGCTCGGGTTGGCTCTGGCTTTCAGCGGCGACCAGAGGGAAGCAATTTCACAATACGAGAAGGCGCTCAAGAGCAATCCTGAATACGTTCAGTGTCTGGCAAACTACGCGTTTGCACAGGCTGCGGCGGGAAAGAAAGATGAGGGCTTTCGCACAATCACGAAGGCGCAGAACCACTTTCCCGACGACTACGCGCTCGTGCGCGCGTATGGACATTATAATTTAGCATACGGGAAGGTTGAGGAGGCTATACGTTCTTTTGAGCGGGCATTGCACGCCCGTCAGGATTTGAGAAGTGCGCATCATAATCTCGCCGTGGCAATTCTGTTCTCTTCCTCTCCAAACCTGAAGAGGGCTGAGAAACTGTTTCATCATTCAGTTAGAGGAGAAGGGTTCAAGAGATACTACAAGGAGATTGGCCTGTTTGAGTCAGGGAGACTGGTGCTGACTGAAAAGGCGCGGGAGTCGCTGAAGAAGCCGCTGACGCAAAATCCGAATTACATCAGAATATACATTGACCTGGCTAACCTGAAGGCGGCTGAAGGCGACTACGAGGGGTCCAGGAAAGAGTTTTCAGCAGCGCTCGCACTGGCGCCTGAGTCGGCAGAAGTGGAGAACTCTTTCGGCGAGGTGGAATCAAGGAGAGGGAATAGGGCGGCTGCGATAGCATATTTCAAGAGAGCCATCTCTTTTGACCACAAACACGTTATGGCGCACGCAAATCTCGCGTTCATATACGGCGAAAAGGGGCAACTGAGAAACGCTCTCACAGAGATGCGCGCTGCAGTCGCGCTTGCACCAAACTATGCAGACCTCAGATACCAACTCGGCACTCTCCTCATAGAGTTCAAGAAATTTGATGAGGCTATAGAGAATTTCAAAGCGGCGGTCTCGCTCAACCCGAACTACACTTTCGCTTACTACAGACTCGCGTCATCTCTATACCACGCAGGCAAGTTCAATGACGCTATCATCATATACAGGAAAATGCTCCCGACAGAAGTTGAACTGCCAGACATCCACAAGCAACTCGCAGCCTGCTATCTCAAAACTGGCAGAATAGACGAGGCTGTCCGGGAGTGCAAGAAGGGCGGCATAGATGAGGGGAGGCGCGCTATATTCCACCTCTATCTTGCGCAGGCGCACTTCGCAAGAGGAGACAAGAAGGGAGCACGCAGCGAACTGCGCAACTACTTCCGACTCCAGAAGGAGAAAGAAGGAGAGGGAGAAGCGAAACGACTTCTGACGCAACTTTCGCGCAAGTCCCGGAAGCGATAGCTATCGCTTCTGGAGCGCCTTCACGAGGTGCAGCGCGAACAGGTTGAATGGCGCACTCACAGAACATCTCTTAGCCCCGGCAACGACAGCGCCATTTATATAATCTATCTCCGTCCGCTTACCCCTGCGGATATCTTGAAGCATACTGGAAATATTTTCGGCTGTGAGAGAAGCGACCTTTTCCGCCTGCGCTGAAGAGTTTCTATACGGTAGCCGAATCCCCCTCTTGCGCGCAACAGAAGCCGCCTCTTCAACAAGAAGATGTAGAAGTTGGCGGCTGTGAGGGTTCTCAAGAATCTGCCCGTTCCGGCACTGCAGAATCACAGTAAGCGGATTTACTCCAGCGTTTATCACCAACTTGCCCCATATCTGGTTATTTATTCCCCTACACGCTTTCGCGGGAATTCCGCAGGACGAAAGAAGGTTTGCGACCCTGCGCGCTCTCTCAGAGATTCTGCCTGACAGTTCGCCGACGAATGTATCTCCGACGCCGGCGTGGACAACGTGTCCTGGCGAGACTAAATTTGCGCCTTGCGCTGTCGTGCCAGCAAGCACATTCTTCCCACCCACGACAGAGGCGATTGTCTCGGCATTACCGAGTCCATTCTGGAGCGTGAGAAAAACTGCGCCTGTTCCCAAAAGGGGTAGAGCGGAGCGCGCAGCCACTTCGGTGTCATAAGATTTGACAGCGATAAGAACCAGGTCGCAGGTGCCAATAGATGCGGCGTCAGCGGTAGCAGGAATTCCGACTCTTCTTCTGCCGCCAATGCCTGTGACTGTTACCCCTTTTCTCAAGATGAATTTGGCGCGGTCAGGGTTTTTATCCAGCAAAGTGATGTCGCAACCAGCCTGACGCAAGAAAGAAGCAAAAAGGCAACCTATGGCGCCTGGACCGACAACGCAGATTTTCTCAAATCGTTTCAGGTGAGCCACGCCAGACACAGCCTATCGTCAACAGCGGTTGTTAGTACCAGCCCTTCTTCTTGAAAGCATAAAGGGTAAGGATGATAGAGAGGGCTATTATTGTCAGAAGCAAAGGAAAGCCATACCGGACCTTGTCTCCGATGAAGTTATAGAGGTTCATCCCGTAGATGCCCGCAACAAGCGTCGGCACCATAATCACAATAGTGAGAACCGTTAGAACCTTTATTACCTCGTTTATTCTATTGGACGCGTTATACAGGTATGCTTCCCTCGTCCCCTTTATAGCATCAAGCGCAACCTCAACAGTATCGTTGATTCTGACCAAGTGGTCATAGATATCGCGAAAGTACGGGGTGGCTTTCTTGCTTATCTGTGTATAAGTGCCGCGCGATATATTACGCAGAAACTCCCTCTGCATCCTCACAACGCGGTAGAGTGTGTGAGCGGTGTGCTGGATACCGCTTATATGCGACATCGCGTCCTGGCACCCATTAGCCACTTCATTTTCGCACAGGTCTATCGCAGCCTCAAGCCTGTCAAGCAGGACATCGTAGTTATGAAACAGAACGTCAAGAATCTCGTAGAGAAGGAAATCTGCGCCGTGCCCCATAATCTTGGCGGGGTCCTCTTTCGCCAGAAGCGCGGTCGCAGTGACGCTTTTTACCGGCTTGTCGTGGAATGTGACGACATAATTTTTCCCGAGGAAGATGTCCAGTTCATGCGTGCTAACTTCCTGCGCGCCAGCAGTCAGGTCTGGCGCGTGAATTATCATAAAGAGATAGTCGCCGTAGTCGTCCACCTTCGGATGGTGATGGGGCAGAAGGCAGTCCTCTATGGCTAAAGGGTGGAACTTGAAGACGTCAATGAGGACAGACAACTCTTCTTCCGTCGGGTCCTGGAAGTCAAGCCAGAGAGTCTCTTTTCCCGCAGCGACAGCATCAGCGATCTGCGCAAAAGTCAGATTCTCCTGAAGACTGCCGTTTTTCCTGTAACTCCGCGACTCAAGCACAACTGTTACTCGCCCTTTATAAGCCGCTTCAACTCATTCAGCATTTTACTGTGGCTCCCGATGCTTTTCACAAATTGCTTGAAGTTTTCCTGCTCTATCCTTATCCCGTGCAGAATATCCGCATCCTCAGGCAAACCATATTTCGCCAAATCCGCCTTTGACTCTTTGGCGGCTCTCAAAATCCATTCTTCCAATCTCGGGCACAAAACTATCAGGGAGTTCTTCGCCTTCTCGTCATATAAGTGTTTGACACCATACTTTTCCGAAACGGCTCTCAAACCTCCGATATACCTCGGCTGAGGGCTTCCCGGGTCTTCATCTACCAACCCCTTACAATTTGCGCTTCTCTGAAGCCTTTTACAAACTTCCCCTTTGTTTCTCAAATGGCGTATCTCTTTTCTGGGGAGACTTAATGACCTCGCCAAAATTTCGTCCGTGTTACATTCCAGATATATCACTCTTTTCCCAGGAACAGGTCAAAATTGAAGAATAGGTTCGCGCCAAGGTCAAGAACCTCCTCAAAACGTTTTTCTGGAATCTCCTTGACCTGCGTCTGATAATCTTTCAGGTAAGTTATGAAGATGCCGACATCCTGCCGCGGAGCCTTCTCCAGAATGGACAGGAGAAAGAAGGGGTCGTGAGTAGAGACAAAATACTGATTTGTCTTATCCAGCGCGATTCTCTCTGCCAGTAACTTGGTGTAGAGAGGAAACGCATGCGCCTCCGGCTCTTCAAAGATAAGCACGGAGTCTTTATTCGTCTCAATCGCCACCAAATAAAAAACTATCCTCTGGAGAGTATCAGAAACCAGAGAATACGGGTGGGAAACAATAATGTCCTCGGCTTCTTTCTGAACCTCCATTTTCCGTTCTTCAGGCTTCAGGACAACCCTAAGCTCGTGGTCGCGGAATATCGCGGTGACCATTTTCTTGACCGTCTTGTTGGTCAAAATGACCGATAAAAGGTTTTCCCCCGCTGGGGGCAGAAGGAAACCTATCTCTTTCTCTGGAAACACCTGTAATACCTCGAACCTATAAAACCTGAACGGGGAATCCACGGGAATTCCTTGAACCCTCTGCCCGTAGGCAATCTCACACTGTATGCCGTCAGTGGTGATCTCTACTGCTTCCTCCGTGTTATGGTCGTAAAAGAGGTCATATTCACTCTCAAATCGGACGAACTCCCTGAGTTTTCCATATGACGAAGAGAGGACGCCGAGGCTTTCCAGAATGTTTGATTTGCCAGTATTCGGTTTGCCGACAAAAATGTTCACTTTCTTACAATCCAGTTTCAGGTCTTTTATTGACTTGAAGTTTTTGACCTCCAACTTCTTTATCACTTCCCATCCCTCTCAAACATCCAGGTTTTTTACATCCAAGGCGAACTTTTCTATAAAGTTTCGCCTCACCTCAACCCCGGGTCCCATAAGAGTGCTGAACATCTCTTCAGCCGCTGCCGCGTTCTCAAGTGTAACCCGAAGCATTGAGCGGCGCGCAGGGTCAAGCGTGGTCTCCCACAACTGGTTCGCATTCATCTCGCCCAGTCCCTTATATCGCTGAATCTCCAACCCTTTAGAGCCCATCTGCCGAACAGTCTCCAGAACGCCTTTGAGCGAACCTGCTGGAGTCTGCTCATTCTCGCAACTGACCACAAACCGGGAGAGCGCGAGCGGGTCCTGAGGTTCCAGATACGACTCTGCGCCAAGCCCGGATTTCTCAAGTTCGCGGAGTAACTTCTCCAGCCGGTCGCGTTCGTGAAACTCCTGGACAGTGATGCCTTCCTCCTCCTGCGCACCCGGGGCAGGCGCATCGGCAGGCTGACTTTTACCCTCCCCCTGTGTCTGTTTCGCACGCATAAACCGCGCGTATTCCTCGTCGGAGTAAAGAAGAGTCTCTGCCTTCGGGGATACGACCCTGTACTTCGGGCATCCGCCGCGCTTCTTATCTCTGGCGGCGAGGTATGTGTCAAACTGCAAACCGCGGCGGGAAACGAGGCGCGAAATCTGCTCTATCTCGGAAACGAGGCGCAGAACATCGCGCAGAGAAGCGCCTTCAAGCGTTACTTTACTCTCTTTCAGAGTCACCTTCGCATTGTCAGCCCCGAGGCGAAGCAACTCCTCTTTCATCTCCTTTTCGGAGTGGACGTATCTTTCCTGCTTTCCATGCTTTACCCTGTAAAGCGGGGGCTGCGCGATATAGAGATACCTCTTCTCTATCAGTTCCCTCATCTGTCTGTAGAAGAAGGTGAGAAGGAGAGTGCGGATGTGAGAGCCATCCACATCCGCGTCTGTCATCAGAACTATTTTGCCGTATCTGGCTTTTGAGATATCAAACTCTTCGCTGCCGATGCCTGTTCCGAGAGCCTGGACTATTGTGCGTATCTCTTCGTGGGCGAGGACCTTTTCTATGCGCGCCTTCTCCACGTTGAGGATTTTTCCACGCAGCGGCAGAATTGCCTGAAACCTTCTATCGCGCCCCATCTTTGCGGTTCCGCCTGCCGAGTCGCCCTCAACAAAGAAGAGTTCTGTTGAGGCTGCGTCCCGGGAGGAGCAGTCTGCGAGTTTCCCGGGGAGATTACCTGAAGCGAGCGCGTCTTTTCTGTGGACAAGTTCTTTCGCTTTTCTTGCTGCATCTCTTGCGCGCATAGAGATTATCACTTTGCGTGAAATCGCGCGCGCAAGCGCGGGATTCTCTTCAAGAAAGTTGCCCAGTTCCTCTGTCACTACGCTTTCAACTATTCCCTGAACTTCGCGGTTGCCAAGTTTTATTTTCGTCTGGCTCTCAAACTGCGGCTCTGGCAGGCGGATGGAAAGGACTGTGGTAAGTCCCTCGCGGAAGTCATCTCCCTGTGGCGCTTTCTCATCTTCTTTTATGAGGCCCTCTTTCTTCATATACCTGTTGAAGGTCTTTGTCAGGGCGGCGCGGAAGCCGCTCACGTGGGTTCCGCCCTCAAGAGTGTTTATTGTGTTGACGAAAGAGAGAAATGTCTCCGAGTAGCCATCGTTATACTGCATCCCGACTTCAACTTCCAGGTCGCCTTCTGTGCGGCGGAAATAGACCACTCCAGGGTAAACCAGGGTTTTATTCTCGTTCAGATACTTGATAAAAGACTTGAGCCCGTCTTTGTAGCGATACTGTTCTGAGCGGCCGCTTGCCTCATCAGAGATAGTTATGGTGACAGCGCTGTTGAGGAAAGCGAGTTCGCGCATATGGGTTGCTATTGTGTTGAAGTTCAGTTCTGTATCCTCAAAGATTTCCGGGTCGGGTTTGAAGACAACCTTTGTTCCTCTGCGAGTGGCTTTACCTCTCTCCTGGACAGGGCGGACAGGTTTGCCTCGCTTGTAAGCCTGGAAATAGACGAGTCCGTTCAGATAGACCTCAACTTCCAGCCATTCGCTCAGCGCGTTTACGACTGAGACGCCGACTCCGTGTAGTCCGCCTGACACCTTGTAGAGTTTATGGTCAAACTTGCCGCCGGCGTGCAACTTGGTCATCACCACTTCCAGCGCTGACCTCTTCTCGGTTTCGTGGATATCAACAGGTATTCCGCGACCATTATCTGTTACTGAGACGCTGCCGTCTGCGCCAACAACGACCTCTATCTCTGTGCAGAAGCCTGCCAAGACTTCGTCAATGCTGTTGTCCACAACCTCGTAAACCAGGTGGTGCAGACCCGCGGACGAAGTATCGCCGATATACATTGCAGGTCTTCGCCTGACTCCCTCCAGCCCCTCAAGAACTTTTATATCTTTTGATGTTGGGACAGAAGGAAGCGGGTTAGCCGTCTCTGTGGCTGCTGGTTGAGCGGCCTGCTCTTCTTCTGCTTTTCGCTGCTGTGTCTTCATCGCTTGCTATCTGTTTTCCGAAAGGTCCGCGGCAGAGGTCTCTTCTGTCTCACCTGAATCTGCGAGCCTGAACTTTATAACGTGAATCGGTCGCTTCAGGTGCTCACGAAGACCTGAAATAAGAGAGTCGTAGAGGTAGTTTTTCAGTTCTGAAAGTAGCGCGCTTGAACTCACGTCCACTGTAAGCACCCCTTTTGAGAAGCGCGAAATTCTCGTCTGCGCTGCCATCTCATCACCTACAAGCGCTGTCCACTCTCTCCACAGGTCCTGGCTGGAAACGAGCGTTTTCAGTCCTGCGCCTTTGAGGTATTTGTCTAACGCCTTATCCAGTCTCATCTGAGCACCGCCTGTCGCACCAAGAACGCGCCTCAATGGATATCCAGCGGCATTACAACATAGACATAAGTATAACCGAGCGGCTTCTCTTCCTCAACTGGAAGAACAGTAAGAACTGCCGCAGAACCGCTTTCTTTGAACGAGAACTTTATAACTACCTGTTCAAACGCTTTCAGTGGTTCCAGTATATAAAGAGGGTTGAACGTTATCTCAATGTCCTCCCCCTCATAGTTGACCGAAGCCTCTACTTTCGCCTCATCCGCGTTAGCAGAACGGGAACTGAGAGTCATTTTCCCGCTCTTGAAGGAGAACTTGACAGATTGCGACTCCCTGTCCCCAAGCGCGGCGCCTTCGCTGATGAGTTGAACAAACTCTTTGACATCAATCTTGAGTGTTTTATCACAGTCCTTCGGAATAACAGATTCATAGTCCGGATAGTGTCCTTCAACAAGACGAGATACAACTACACAGTTGCTTGTTCTGGCGCAAATCTGGTTCTCTAACACCTTCAGCGAAACTGTAGTCTCGCCCGCACTTTGAGCCATCGCGCAAATCCTCTCAAGAAGATGCATACACTTCAATGATGCTATTACGCCAGGCGAGGGCTCTTTCTTCTCCCCCGTCGCCCTTTCTGTTTTCGCGAGCCTCTTCCCATCAGTCGCCACAACCTCCAGTCTCTTTTCTCCAAATTTCACAAATATGCCGTTCAACGCGTATCTTGTTCGCTCCGGAGAAGCGGCGAATACAGTCTTTTTGACCATATCAGACAGCGCTCCAGGCTCAACTTCTACCGCATCTTTCCAGTCAACCTCAGGAAACTCAACAAACTCCTCTGGTGGGAGCCCAAGTATTTTGAAGTTTCCTCTCTCGGTAGTTATTGTAATACCACTGCCTTCTCCACGTTTATCAGAAATCACAGTCACTTTATCATCAAGGACCTTTGTTAGAACATCCACAACCTTTTGCGCCGGTATAAGAGCCGTCCCTTTTTCCTCTACCTCAACTTCTCCTACTGTGTACTTGAGGATGGTCTCTCTGTCTGTTCCGTATATTGAAACACTTTTCTCTTGAGCCTCAATTTTTATATTTTTGAATATATCCTCAATTGTCTTGGCAGATACTAGAAAATTGGCAAGCGAAGCGCTTTCCAATATCTCCTTTCTTCCAACTATTATCTTCATTACTAATTCCTTTCTATTAAAGATCTAATACTATAAGTAATGGGAATAAGTACCCCACTTTTTTCACTTCCTTAGCGCTCATTTGAGGTTACAGTGACAGCAGTTATGTTGAAAACCCCGTAAGCAGATTGTAGAGAACCCCAAGACAATTTTGCCTGTAACTTACCAATATAGTTTTACACATCTTGCTTACGCGACTTTCGTGTTACTCAAGCGTATATACAAACTTTTCCACACTCAACTCACAGTAATCAGTCATGCGTGAGTGTTCTTTTTATATCTTCTATTATCTGACTCAGTGCTAGGTTCTTGCTTATCTCTCTCTCTACTTTATCCACCGAGTGGAGCACTGTTGTATGGTCTCTTCCGCCGAAATGCGCACCTATCTCCTGCAAGGAAAGCGAGGTAAGTTTTCTTGCCAGGAACATACATATCTGCCGCGGCAGGACAATTGACTTCAGTCTTCTTTTTCCCTGCAACTCGGTCTCTTTTACGTCAAACTGCGATGCCACCGTGTCAGTTATATCTGAAAGCCGCACTAACAGATGCTTTTGCGGCAGAGAGTCTTTCAGTGTCTCTCTCGCGAGGTCAACAGATAACGCGGAGTTGGTGAGCGCGGAAACTCCGAGAACGCACGTAACCGCGCCCTCCAGTTCGCGAATGCTGGAAGTGGCGCTGCCAGCAATATACTCCACCACATCATCAGGAATTTCGTGCCCGGAGAGCCGCGCTTTCTTCTTCACTATTGCGACCCTTGTCTCGTATTCAGGACTCTCAAGGCGAGCGACAAGACCCCAGTTGAACCTGCCTACAAGCCTCTCCTGCAAAGCGGGAATCTCCTTTGGAGGGTTGTCGCTTGAGAGGATTATCTGCTTCTGAGAGTGATAGAGCGCGTTGAATGTGTGGAAAAACTCTTCCTGTGTGCGCTCCTTGCTCGCCAGGAAGTGGACATCGTCAACGGCGAGGATGTCCACATCCTTGTAGCGATATCTAAGCGTTTCCACCTCGCCGCGCTCTATTGCGCGGATAAACTGGTTGACGAAGCCTTCGCAGGAGAGATAGAGGATACGGGCGGAAGAGTCTCTTCTTCTAACTTCGCGGCAGATAGCCTGCAGAAGGTGCGTCTTTCCCATTCCGACAGCGCTATGGACGAAGAAAGGGTTATAGACTCTGCCCGGTGATTCTGCGACCGCGAGTGCGGCTGCGTGCGCGAGTCGGTTGCACGGTCCGACCACAAAGTTCTCAAATGTGAAGTCTGGATTGAGCGGCACTGTCCAGTCGTTTGCTTCTTGGTCGTCTATTGGTCCAAGAAGGAATGCGTCCATAGAGGCCGGCTCCGCGTCAGAGCCAATCCCGCGGCTTTTGACAGAGATTACGATTTGCGGCGACCAGCCGGATGCCTTTTCAACCGCGCTCGTTATCAGACTGCTCAGATGGCGCTGGAGATACTCCTTGCGTGCCCCATCCGGGGCTTCTATCCTCACTTCTTCAGCAGAGAACCGGGAGCAGTCCAGTCCGGAGAAGAGAGTCTCAAACTGGCCGGCGTCTATCGCCTTTTCAATTTGCTCAAGCGTCGCCTTCCATAGGGCTAACTGACTATCCATAAGGCTATCCACCTCAAAAATTCTGCGTGTATTAGACCTATATATATACCCTGCGCGCACTGGATGTCAACCTTGAAAAAGTCGCTACTATAAATTACTTTTTTCTGGACACGCTCGCCCGATATGTGTATTTACATAGAAGGCAAACTTCCCTAAAGTGTTGTGAGCACAGAGGCGTGAAAGGAGGTCAGATATGTGGAGATGTGGAGAGGGCGAGAGAGAGTTCGGACACGGCGGGTTTCACGGGCACGGAGAGTTTCAGGAACACGGCTGGTCAGGCGGACACTTCGGCGAGCACCACGGCTGCTGTTGCTGTTGCCGCGGACACCACGGCGGCGAACACGGTCAGGGACACGGCGGAATGTTCGGACAGTTTATCAGCAGAAAGAAAAAACTTGAGATGCTGACAGAAATCAAGGAGGCGCTTGAAGAGAAACTGGAAGCGATAAACGAACACATAGACGAGTTGAAAAAGAAGACCAAATAGTTTTTAGCCGCCGAGTTTACTCGGCGGTTCTGCCACAAGGGCGGAGAATGGACAAGTATCAGTGCGCTATCTGCGGCTACGTTTACGACCCGGAGAAAGGCGACCCTGATAATGGTGTAGCACCGGGGACGCCTTTTGAGAATTTGCCTGAGGACTGGGTCTGCCCCGTCTGCGGCGCCACCAAAGACCAGTTCCAGAAGATAGAATAAAAAATGGAGACGATGGGATTCGAACCCACGACCTCCGCAGTGCGAGCGCGGCGCTCTCCCATTTGAGCTACGTCCCCCGCAAATAAGATAACAGGCACCCGCCGCTTCTGTCAACTCTTTTCTCCTGTTCGTCTGCGGGTTGTGTGCGCAACATTTTCGCGGATAGCAAGCCCCGCACGCAAGTAGCGGGGGTAATGAAGCCGCGGACTTCAGTCCGCGGGTAATATCTTATCCGGCGAATTTATTCGCCGCTTCCCTTCCCACCGCAAAATAAATAGTCCGAACAAAAATCGCAGTTGCCAAATCCGCCCGCCGACCTCTATAATTACGACCGGATTTACCGGCTGACAGATATGAAATACGGTATGGCTCCTATCAATATGATACGGAACCAAAAAAGAGAACGCCCTCGGTTTTTCGCCGGGAGTCCGGACGGCGCGAATGGGTGTCTACTGATACGCGTCTAAGAATTTTGGTTTTTTGTGGACGGGGCACTTGACTGTGGAGGTTATGGGTGTCACCGGAATCCCGGGAATCCCGTAAGTTGAATTCCCGCATGAAAGATTTTTGTTGACAGGCATCTAGAGTCTGCTTACGATACTCCTCGCAACGAGGAGGTCGTGAACAAGCCTACCATTATTGGTGTCACCGGTTCCTTTGGTAGCGGCTGTTCTTATATCATAGACGAAATCCTCGTCCCAAGAGGATATAAAAAGCACTCTCTCTCCACCGCTCTCAAGAAAATGTTTAGGAAAGAGAAAAAGCGCGACCCGGAGAAAGCGTCTCGACACAAACTCCAAGATTTTGGTGATGAGAAGCGCCAAAAGAAACGGCCAGATTTTTTTGCCAGAGATGTCTTGCAGAAAATAGGAGACGAGATCAAAAAGGGACAGTGCGAGAAGTTCGCAATAGACAGCATCAGGAACCCAGCAGAAATATACGCGTTTCGTAAAACCTACGCTGCCGATTTCTTTGTCTTCGGCATATATGCAGACAAAGAAATCCGCTGGGAGCGTAATAGGAATCATAGTAGTCGGGAAAAAGTTTGTGGTGATCTGTAAACGCCCAACTATATAGCGCTGTTCATATTGGGTAATTCTGGTTTGGGAGCAATTTTCTCACGATTACTATGAGTACTACAAGGGAAATCGGAGCCCGTTTGATGAGGACGATGCAAGAGACAAGGGCGATGATAGTCCTGAATACGGACAGAGAGTCGGAGCATGTTTCTCGGAATCAGACATCGTTCTATCAAATAACCAGCACTTCGAGACAACGGGAAATGAGGCTTTTAAGGAATATGAAAAGAAGGTATTAGACTATGTAAGCCTTATTGAAGACCCGTTGTCAGGAAGATTGCCATTGAAAGGCGATGAGCCCTTTATGGCCGCTGCCTATGCGTGCAGTCAAGAATCAACTTGCCTGAAGAGGAAAGTGGGAGCAATTGTTGTTGACAGCTCTGGCAGTATAATCAGTTCTGGACGAAATGATGTTCCACGTGACAGCAGGTCGTGCAGTTCCGTATATGGGAAGTGCTACAAAGACTATTTTAGGGAACAATTTGTCGAGTCGGCGATTAATGAGAAACTCATAACAAAAAACAAGAAGCAGGGCTTCATAAAACTTCTTAAGGACAAGATAGGTCTTCACGACATCTGCCAAGCTGTCCATGCAGAAGAAAACGTAATATTGAATCTGACCCGGACAGGCTCTATGGTTCCTCTTGAGACGTGCACACTATATACTACTACTTACCCCTGCCGTCAGTGTGCCAGAAGAATAGTTAACCTCGGAATAAAGAGAATATGCTATCTTGAGGCATACCCGGACGAGGCAGCGGCAAAAATACTTGAGGATGCGAACGTAGGTACTAAGTTGTTTGAAGGAATAACTTTTAGGGCTTACTTTCGAATCTATGGAGAGAAGAAATGAGAAAATGTCCTGAATGCGGCGAGCGGACTATGGAATTTGATGGTTACTTCGGTCGCTTCAGATGT
>Ga0315282_10011842_pt1 | contig 13443 bp, 15 predicted proteins | sample YL17G07_20_MG_FD_203693 | JGI IMG/M metagenome (GOLD analysis project Ga0315282, IMG submission 203693) | Sediment microbial communities from Yellowstone Lake, YNP, Wyoming, USA - YL17G07_20 | ecosystem: Environmental > Aquatic > Freshwater > Lake > Sediment | place: USA: Wyoming | collected...
AGGCAAATTTACAAAAGAACATTGACCTTTTCATCTCTTGTTACGCTGCGGATTTCAAAGACCGGGAAGGGAAAAAGAAGACAACACTTGCATACTGGAAAAAATTTGATTACCTTAACCTGTCCTATGATTTGAAGAGACCTTCCATATCAGTCGATACAGCCAAAACAAGAGTTGAATGGTTGATCAAAATTTCTTCAAAGACCGGCGGTCAGCCCCAGGAAAGTAAAACCATTCTGGATGTCATACTAAAGAAAGAAGAAGGCGGGTGGAGAATAAAAGAGGTGAAGCAGGGTGGTTAAGTTTCAGAAATGAAATGACTTGTGAACTCTAAAACCACTTTATCGCCCCTTCCGATCCTCCATAAATCCTTCAGATTGAATCTTTCCAAAATCATCAAATTCTACATAATATACAAAAAGCAGACGAACCCCTGGGATGAGAAACCTCACATCCATGAACTCCACCTGATGTCTTCCATTTCTTGAATTGACAGACTTCACCACCGGAAAAGGTGTGGCGCTTCGATATTTTTACAAAGAGCCAACTGAAAAAAAGGGCATAAAAAAGAACGAATAGGAGGGAATGAGTAAAAAGGCCTCTGGCCCGGAGGGAATTATATCCTCATCCCCGCTGCAAGCAGCGGGGCTTTCTAACGGGGTAAAGTCACGATGATATTCGAGATAAGATTGCCGGTTGAAGAGACCAAGAATAAAATCAGAGTCAGGGAAAAATCCCATGGCAAGACCTGCGATGGTCCCCCAATTTCCAATTTTTCCATCATCGATAGCCTTGGCAATGACCCCGCCGGTAAGCACATGAGTAATAGTGTCCATAGGTATAAAAATGTTAACCTGTAAAAGGCCTTTATGGCAAATTGGAAATAACCATGAGATGGGTTAGAATTAAATTGCCGAGTGCAAAATTTTCTGAATGGCATATAGCAGATGGCAAATGGCAGATTGTTAATATCAGAATACTATCAGCCATAAACTTTTCTCCGAACGACGAACTCATTACTCCGCATTAATAACTGTGAGGTTACAATGGATCATATTTTAAAATGGGTTCGGACCAGTATTTCCCGAAGGGGATTTCTCGCAGCAATTGGTTTGGGTCTATACCATTTTGCCTTTAAAACGGTGGGGTGGGCAAAAGTTGAATATATTCGAGTTAAGGAATTCCTCATTCGGTCCATTGAGGGAACTCAGAGGGTGGATCTCAAGACATGGCGCCTCAAGATTGAGGGATTGGTTGAAAAGCCCTTCTCTCTCAGTTTTGCTGAAATACAGGTCCTTCCCAAAAAGACTCAAGTGAGAAATTTCATCTGTGTGGAAGGCTGGGGACTGGACAACCCAAAATGGGAAGGAGTTCATCTCAAGGAGATTTTCTCAAAGGTGAAGATCAGCCCAAGAGCTAAATATGTCACTTTTCATGCAACAGGAGGGAAGTATAAAGACAGCCTATCCCTTCAAGAGGCTCTTGAATCCGATACGATGCTGGCCTATAAACTTAACGACAAAAACTTACCTCCAGAAAACGGTTTCCCCCTTCGACTGGTCATCCCGCGGATGTATGGCTACAAAGGTGTCAAATGGGTAGAGCGAATCGTCTTTACAGAAAAAGAAGAGACGGGATATTGGGAAAAATTTGGCTATCCATCAGATGGCTCCATCCAGGGTCTCAAAAGCTCCTAATAGAAGATTCATATTTCTTAAAATCCAGACCTATAATCCTTTTAGTTTCATCTGCTTCCATTTTCAAATACCAAAAAATTCTCATATAAAAATGTGTTGACTTTCAAAAACTACCTTGGTATTTAAACAATCAAAAAGGGAGGGCTGGAGAAAAAGATTCTGAAAGTGGTCTTTCTAATTAGATTTAACCTTCGATATTGGTATCCTCTCTTGATAATTTTTACCCTCCTTTCCTTTACTTTGAATAATTTTAGGATGTCCCCGTCTAAAATAGACAAAATAACAATTTAGAAAATTCAACATATTTAAGGGTTAATAGAAGATTTTTTGATCATGAACTTTCAATGGAATAAGGGGGGTAAGTTTATGAAAAAATTAAGTATCTTTTGTTTTGCATTTATCCTCTTCGCCATCTTTTTAACAACCAACCTTGCTATAGCACAAGTGATTCCTCCAAAGGCTCGCGGGACTTCTTCAGGAGGTCCAACGATTGATGAAGCTCAGAAAGAAGATGCTATGGGTCCTAAGGCCAGAGTTGCAGTATCGAGATTTGTAGACAAATCGGCCAAGGGAAAATCCTCTGGGCAAATAGGGGAAAGGATGGCCGAGATGCTGACTAATGCACTATTTGCCAGCAATCGGTTTATTGTGCTGGAACGTCAAACTTCAGTGACGTTCTTCAGGAACAATATCTCGGAGCATCAGGGCGCGTCAGGACAGAAACGGCTGCTCGATTCGGTAAGATTGTATGTAGATAGTCACAGGATTCCAAGAAAGGGTTGGGGAAAACCAGGAACGGAATCGTTAAACGAATCTATGCTATTAGCTCTGGTAGCCTTGGCACGATCATAACAGGGGCGACCTGAAGGGTTGATCTTGCAACGGCATCCGAATTTTTATCTTAGACCAAGATTAAATTTTTAGGCAGCGGAACAAATGTCCTCATAAAGATGTCTAATATTGAAGGACAACCACGTGCACGGGACGAGGATTTCGAGCTCGTATGTTTGAGTCAGAAGGGCGATGTCGATGCCTTTGGGGCGCTGGTAGAGAAACACCAGAAGAACATGGTGAACATTGCCTACCGCATGCTTGGGGATTATGAAGGGGCCTGTGACGTAGTGCAGGATGCATTTCTCTCCGCCCACAAAGCCATTGGGAAATTCAGGGGAGATGCCATGTTTTCTACCTGGCTTTGTCGTATCGTGATCAATGTCTCGAAAAACCACATGAAACAGATGAGGCTCCGCCTGCAGCGGGAAGGGGCGTCAATAGATATTCCTATAGAGACAGAAGAGGGGCAGTTAAGGAATGACCCTCCGGATCCAACACCTTCCATCGCGGAGCAGTTTGAAAAGAAAGAGGTCCAGGCCAAGGTGCAGTCATGTATCAATTCCCTTGACGACGAATATAGGGAGGTACTTGTTCTGAGATATATTCAGGGATTCTCTTATAAAGAAATATGTGATGTTCTTAAAATACCTGATGGAACGGCCAAATCACGGCTTTTTAGGGCTCGAGACGCCCTGAAGGACCGCCTGAAGAAGGTCCTTGGAGATCTTTGATGGAATGTAAGGTCATCCGGGAAAGGCTGTCAGCGTATCTTGAGGGGGCTGTTTCTCCTGAAGAGAAGAGACTTATCGGGGGGCATCTTCCAGCATGTAAGTCCTGCAGCGCAGCCCTCGAAGATCTAAGGAAGACGGAATTCCTCGTCAAAGGGCTCGAAAAAGTGGAGCCCCCGGCATGGCTGAAGCAAAAGGTTATGGCCCGGATCAGGGTCGAACAGGAAGCAAGGAAAAGTATAATCGAGAAACTGTTTTACCCTCTGCACGTGAAGATCCCGATCGAGGCTTTCGCCACTATCTTAATTGCAATGGTGGCCATTTATATCTTCAAGGCTGTCACACCGGAGATGAAGCATATCCCGTCCCTTTCTCCGGGGCCTGTGGCATTGGCTCCTGCAGAAAAGGCCATTCCTAAGAAAGACCTCTCCCCAAGTGAAAAAGGAGACCCGGCCCGCTACGTGAAGGAGAAAGAGAAGGACGCAAAAGAGGAGAAGAAAAGTGTAGTCGCGGTAGCAAGAGAAGGCGAGTCGAAGGCCGAGACAACCAAGCCTTTTCCGGGTAAACCGCCTTCAGAGGACATGCTTCCCAAAAAAGAGGATGAAGCCCTGAAACTGCCTTCGGGGACCTTTGCATTGGCTCCTGCAGAAAAGGCCGTTCCTAAGAAAGACCTCTCCCCGGGTGATATGGAAGAGTTGCCCCGCTCGGTGGCAAGGGTTGCGGTATCAAGATTCGAGGACAAATCCGCAAAGGGGAAGTCAACCGGTCAAATAGGGGATGGAATGGCCGAAATGTTGGCTAACGCACTATTTGCCAGCAACCGGTTTATTGTCCTGGAACGTCAATCTTTGGGTGATGTTCTTCAGAAGCAAGATTTCGGAGCCTCTGGCCGTGTTAAGACAGCGGCGGCGCCCCGTATTGGTGAGATAGAGGGAGCCGATCTCATTATCATAGGAACAATTACGGAATTTGAACCAGGGAAAGCGGGTGCTGCGGGTGGAGTTGGAGGAATCACACCAGTGCCAGGGAGAAGGCTTGGGGTAGGTGGAATTGCCGCAGGAATGAGAACATCTCATGTGGCGATGATCGTAAAAGTTATCGATGCCAAAACCAGCAGAATTCTCGCTTCTGAACAGGTCGAGGGCAAGGCAACAGACATCGGAGGGGTAACCGGCATGGGGGGAGGTGGTTTGGCTGGAGTCTTTGGCGGGTATTCAAATACTCCTATGGAGAAAGCAATGCGGGTTGCAATTGAGGAAGCGGTGAGGGTAATCGTTGCTAAAACACCCCCCGAATACTTTAGGGGTTCCCAAACACTTCGACCTCAACCTGTCATCGCTGCTCCAGCCACCGTTCCAACACAAGGGCAACAGATACCGGCGCCACCGTCACCTTCAATGCATACTCCCGGTCCAGCGCCCCGGATTCTCTATGTTAAATGGCCAACTGTCAGTTTGCGTGAAGGTCCCGGCTTGGATTTTAAGATCCTGATGGAGATTGAAAAGGGAACAGGGCTTTCGGTTTTAGAAGAAAAGGGTCCGTGGATTCGTATCAGACTTGAGGATGGTCGAGAGGGATGGATAGGGAAAGCAACGACATCAGAAATTCCTTGAAGTGATTAAGAGGGCGGTTTTGTGTCGATTGAATTAAACGCTAAGCTACTCTCCGTCAGGACCAACCTATCGAAAAAAACTTTTCCGGGAACCTTTCAGAAACCTTTATTGTCTAATCGAATGAAAAAAACCGGAAGAGGTTACCTATGAGCACAACGACACGGTTATTGGCAGATAGAAAGGCTGAGCGGTGTCTTATTGACTCCGTCAAAAACTGGCAATTCCCCGCGACTCAGGGTGGTCAGGAGGTGAAAGCAACAACCATCACCTTAATATTGGGCGCAGAATGAATATTTTCGTTCTGCTTAATTATACTGGCATTAACGTAAAACTCCATGACAACAAAAATATACGCCATCGCCAACCAAAAAGGCGGCGTCACCAAAAGCACGACTTGGACAAAAATGTTTTTGTGGTATTTAGTGTTGTTGGAAGGTTTGCAGGAACCCTGGGATTCCAGTCTCACTGACTTCTCTCTGGGTTAAAGTATTGACCACCGTTCTTAAAAAGGAAATTTGCAAAAAGGAGGTAATTATAACTATGAAATGTGACCTACTTCTAAGGGTATTGCTAGTTGTTGCTGTAGTGTTGCTTGCTTCGAATCTTATCGCATCATTAGTAAGTTCGTTACCTTCTTATGCTGCAAAAACAATTCAATATAGGGTTGTTTCTTTCGTCGATAAACAACAAGAGGCTACACTGAATAAGTACGGTAGCGAGGGTTGGGAATTAGTTGCGCTTGACCCTGGAATATCGGGCCGTTATTTCATATTCAAAAAATAAAAATGTTGAGAGGTAATCCGAATTGAGGGCTAATAAAGCGTATGTGGGACGATTAATAGTCGAAACTAAAGGAGGTGTAAGACTATGAGAAAATTGAGCGCACTGATTTCTCTGGTAACCACTGTCATCCTTCTATTCTCGTTTAATTTTATTGAGGCACAAGTGATTCCTCCAAAGGCTCGTGGGACTTCTACCGGTGGCCCAACGATTGATGAAGCTCAAAAAGAAGATGCGATGGGCCGGAAAGCCAGAGTTGCTGTATCAAGATTTGAGGATAAATCAGCAAAGGGAAAGTCCTCTGGGCAAATCGGAGATGGGATGGCTGAGATGCTGGCCAACGCACTTTTTGCCACAAACCGGTTTATTGTTTTGGAACGTCAAACTTTGGGTGATGTATTGGAGGAGCATAAACTCGGAGCCTCAGGTTACGTCAAGCCCGAGACCGCACCTCCCATTGGCGAAATAGAAGGGGCCGATCTCCTCATTCGAGGGACGATCACCGAATTCGAACCAGGGTCTGCAGGTGCTGGGGGCGGTGTTGGTGGGTTGATACCGGTGCCAAGACCAGGAAGGAGGCCAGGTATTGGAATTGGTGGGATTGGTGGAGGAATTAGGACCTCTCATGTAGCATTAATTGTTAAAGTAATTGAAGTAAAGACAAGCCGACTTCTTGCTTCGGAGCAAGTTGAGGGAAAGGCGACAGATATTGGAGGAATAATCGGAATGGCAGGGGGTGGGTTAGCAGGCGTATTCGGTGGTTACTCAAATACCCCGATGGAGAAAGCAATAAGAGTTACAATTGAAGAGGCAGTGAGGCTAATTGTCGCCAAGACACCTGCCAAATATTATAGAGCTGGAACAATGCCCCAACCTCAAGCGACCGGTGCGACCGGAACAGTCCCTCCAACCCCACCTTCTACTCAACCAACATCGCCAACAATACCTTTGTCAAAACCCCAGGCGAATAGAGCTAAAATTTTGTATGTGAGTTGGCCAAAGGTAAGTCTCCGTGAAGGTCCTGGGATGAATTATAAGAGTCTCTTAGAGATCAAAAAAGGAACCACCATCTCGGTCTTAGAAGAAAAAGGACAATGGCTTAGAGTTGGTCTTGAAGACGGGAGAGAAGGGTGGATTGGTAAGGCTACTACTTCAGAAACTCCTTGAATATTTTGGACTGAAAGGGGGGCCTATGAAAGATCTTACCAGAATTTCATTTCAAGGGATCCCAATTTTTATCGCAATAACTATCTTCATCAGTTGTGCAGCAATGGATCGGGCAACTCAACCTACGGCGAAGTCTACTTCTCCAGGAGGTCCTACTATCGAACAGGCCCAGAAGGAGGATTACAAAGGGCCAAAAGCAAGAGTTGCAGTGACGAAATTCCTCGATAAAAGTGCAAAAGGCAAGGCTACGGGTCAAATAGGGGATGGAATGGCCGAGATGCTGGCCCATGCATTATTTGCAACCAATCGATTTATTGTCTTAGAGCGTCAATCGTTAAATGATGTCATCAGGGAGCAAGACCTTGGGGCTACTGGTCGTGTGAGCTCAGAAACTGCCGCTCGGATTGGACAAATAGAAGGAGCCGACCTTTTGGTTGGCGGGGGTATTACTGAATTCGAACCTGGGTCAGCAGGTGCAGAGGGTAAAGCAAGTGGGAGGAAAAGAAACCCGTTAGATATTTTTGCAGATATATTAGGAAGCATCAGAACATCTCATGTGGCATTAATTGTGAAAGTCGTTGATACAAAGACTGCCCGGGTAGTTGCTTCAGAACAAGTGGAAGGGAAGGCAATTGATATTAGTGGAATGGTTGGCATAGGTGGAGGCGACCTGGCAGGAGTATTCTCAGGCTATTCAAAAACCCCTATGGAAAAGGCAATAAGGGTTGCAATTGAGGAGGCAGTAAAATTAATCGTTGCCAAGACCCCTGCTGAATATTATAGAGTTCCACAAGAATCTCAGCCGAAGCAACCTTCAATTCCCATACCTGAACCACCCAAACCTCCTTCACCTCCTCCACCACCTAAGCCAGAACCCGAGCAGCGCGTCACGCAAGTAACAGTGGCATCTGAAAATTTACGAGAGAAACCACAAGGCAAAATTATTGGCAAAGTCAATAAGGGAACCTCTCTTGCAATTCTTGAGGAAAAGGGGCAATGGTTGCGTGTCCGGCTTGAGGATGGAACTGAGGCATGGATATGGAAATTATCTACCTCAGAGGCACCTAAAAAATCTCCGGCTCCTTCTCCAACACCTACTCCTCCAAAGACACAGGGCCCGAGCGCGATGTGATGGTTAAAGTAAGAATTAATCTGGGAGGTAAAAATGTTAATCTGCTCCAAATGCCAAATCGAATATGAGGAAGACAAAAAATTCTGTAAGAGATGTGGAAACCCCCTTTCTATTAAGGAAGAATCTTCCTCCGGGTTTGAAGAGGTGCCTGAGAGTGAAACTGAGAAGTTGAAGGGGGTAAGAATCTGTCCAAAGTGCCAAGCGCATTTCGAAGGAGGGAAATATTGCAGAAAATGCGGTTCATTATTGATGGTGCAATCATCCCCCCAGGAAAAAGAAATGCCAAGGGTAGAACCTTTCACTCCTGATATCAAGAGTGAATCCCCTCGAGTCAGGGCAACAAAAGAACAACTTGAGGAACCAGGAAGAAAATTAATCTGCCCCAGTTGTAAAATAACTTACGAATCAGGGAAGTTTTGCAAAAAATGTGGCTCCACTTTAATGGGGGCAACTCCGCAAGAACCGAGCAAGGAATCTTTAAAAGCCACACCACTAACCGCTAAAATAAAACCTTCTGAGCAACCCTCAGCGGTCAAGAAAGAACCGGAGGCTGAACTAATAGAAAAAAAATCTGTGAAGAAACTATCAAAAGAATGGCTGACGTTATTTGAAGAAAAGAGGAAATTAGAAATCCTGATCAAGAAGTTGGAATCAAAGCGTACTTCGATTTCGAGTGATATGTTCAATACTACATTCGGGCGGTACCAGGCTCAGCTTGAATCCGTATCTTCTAAATATCATAAGAATCAGACAGACCTTGAATCCGTAAAGGCAAAAACCTCTAGGGAGATCAATATCACGCTTAATGCCCTGAAACCTTTTAGGAAAAGATTAGAGGAAGCTCAATCTCTCTATAAGGGAGCCGCTTTAACGAAAACCGATTTTGTTAGAGAGAGAACCGAACTGAAAAAGGAAATAAGGTTAAGAGAAAATACCCTGAAAAAACACGAACAAGTGATCTTTTCTTTGCCCAATAAAATGGGGGGGAAGGTAAGCGCGCCGGGAAAACTAACGAATCTTCTGCAACGCATTCCTTTGATAGCAAGCGGAATCATTATTCTAATAGCTGTAGCTGGGTACTTCCTTTGGCCCAAATACTCTTACTTGATAAAAAAACAACCTCAACCCGGTGGCTTAATCTCCAAAGAAGGGGGCGTTTCATCCCCTATTTCTCCTGCACAGACGCAACCTTCCACCACCTCCGAGAATCAAGCTCAAGCAATTGAGAAGATAAAGTCCCTCTTTGAAAATATCAGACAAGCAAACATTCAGAAGAATATTGACCTCTTCATGTCCTGCTACAGTTACGATTTCAAGGGTAGAGAGGAAAAGAAGAAGAGTACGCTCGAAAATTGGCAAAATTTTGATTATTTCGATCTCTTATACGATCTGAAGAGTCAAGCAATATCTGGTGACACAGCCAATGCAAAAGTGGAATGGGTGATTAAATTCTCTCCTAAAAGCGGTGGCCCGGCTCAAGAAGCCAAATCTTTTCTGGATGTCACATTAAAGAAAGAAGAAGGTGTTTGGAAGATAAAGGAAATTAAGCCACCAGCAAGTTAAAGTTTCATTCAAAATATGAGAGGAGGGCCAAATATGTTTTGCACAAATTGTGGGGCTCAAAATAAGGAGGAGGCGAAATTTTGTGTAAAATGTGGCGAGACATTTGGTGAAACCCGTAAGGAAGAGAAATCGATATCCATTGACACAAAAGCAATTAAAAACCAGTTGTTTGACAAGAAAACAGGCTTTTTCGGAGCCCTTTTCGATTTTTCATCCACAGATTTTGTGACCTCAAAAATAATAAAATTTTTATACGGCTTATCTATTTTTTTAATAGGGCTCACAACACTTGTTTTTGTTGTTATTAGCTTTGGCGCTTCTCCAATCATCGGTGTTTTAACGCTTTTAATAGTGGGACCATTGGTATTTATTTTAGGAGTGATTTATACAAGGGTCCTTTTAGAAATTATCATCGTTATCTTTAGAATTGCCGAGAATACGGCCATCATGGCCAAGAAGAACGAATAGGAAGACCAAAATGACACGCTTAAGATTTTTTATTTATGGAAAAATTCTTGAGAGCGCAACTTACATTCTATTAATCTTATCCTTTTTTGTTCCTTCCATGATTTACTCCCAGGTGGTTAGTCCACGCATTTCCATTACATCCTCGCAAGATCCTTCTGGAATCATATTAAACATAAAAGGTATGAGTTTTAGTGGCGCGAGCATGGCAACTCTTTACGCAAAGAATCCAGATGGCTCACAAGCAGCACTCCAGAATATGGATATATCCAAAGAAGGCGCATTTAATATAAGTCATTTATTTCCAACTGGTTATCCTCCAGGAACATATCTTTTGTGGGTTGTCGATGGCCCAACGGGAAGATACAGCAATCGCCTAAATTTTAATATGCCGATTACCCAATCAACCGAAATGAGAGTGCCTCCACCACCATATTCACCTGCATATACACCCCAGCATGGCGATTTGATCAGGGCGAAGGGAGATACGAAAATTTACCTGATCCATAATGTGGAACGTCGTGCAATTGTAACTGAAGAAGTTTTTAAACAGATGGGGTTCAGGAGGAGTGATGTGAAAGACCTTGATCAACAAGAGGTAATGGGTATTCCAGAAGGACCACCCATATGGTCAAAGGAGATTATCTCCTCTTTTCCTGAAGGAACTTTAATCAAATTAAAAGACAAAACTCAGACCTATGTCATTCGTGGAGGGAGGAAGTGCTATATTCCAGACCCAGATACATTCCATACCATGGGGTATAGGTGGGATCAAGTTATGGAAGTTGATCAAGCAACCCTTGACTCTATTTTAACCGGCATTCCCATTCCATCGGTTAAACCTCCTTTTCAATATATTCCGCCAGGGCAGACGCCAGGTATTCCCCCTCCTCCATATCAACCCCAACCATATCCATTTCCTTCCCCCTGGCAACCCCCTTCTGGTAGTTCTGCAATTCCACCCTCAACAGGTCCAACTCCTTATCAACCTCAATCCCCTTCTCCTATCTTCCCTAACGGGACCTTGATCAAAGGATCAGGCACAGATATTTATTTGATTGAAAATGGAGTGAAACGTTTAATTCCAGACATGGAAACATTTAATGCGATGGGATTCAATTGGGGCAGCATAATTAACGTAGATGACCAAAAATTGGGAGGTATCCCTTTTGGAACTCCTATCCCCAAGCAGAAAAAGAATTAAAGCTTACTGATGAACCTGAATTCGTTATACTCTCTCTTCATTAAATTCTTATGAAAATGGGAGACAATATTATGAGGCACAATGCATATACCAATCAAATTAGAAGAATGGTTTTTGTATATTTAATAGGGTTTGTCATTTTTTATATTTGCCATCTATTTCCCTTTGCACAACCTATTCTTAGAAGAAATGTTGCTCATGCTGCTGCGAATTACCAGGCTATTGTTGATGGAAAGAGGTTTTCCATCTCGGAAGTTGAATCAGGGAAGTGGATATTCTTTGATGAAAAGGGAAACCCCATAAAAGACTTTGCCCTTGCCCGAAAGCTTGCCGTTATAGCATATGTGGCGAAATCTCGCATATTTCAAGCCGGGTTTCTTAAAACCAATGTTGAAAGCATGGATGGGGTAGTCAAAAGTTTCTTAAAGATTAAATCGTGGGAAACAGGGCGTGACTTTTTAGGAAGGGCTGTTGCCGCATATATAATATACAGAACAGGATTGGCGCCACTCCCAAAAGAATTGATCGGAATGTCTGTAAGAACTATAAAGGATGCATTTACGGATGTGGAGACACTTGTGGGTGGGTTTGGCGTGGGGGTTGCCATGTGGGTCGAGAAGCAATATGGACATATCATTGATAAAGCACCTGCACTATCATCTGGACAGCCGGTGAATTATGAGGTCGCCAACGAAATACTAGAAGCTTTCCTTGCTGGCTACAGGTATGAGCTGCCAGCAACACATTTGGTTTCAGATCTAAGCGGATTGGATAAAAGATGGTATAATGATCTAAAAGCCATGGCAATTAAGTTTGCAGATGAGTTCGCCTCGGCCTTTCCGAAGGATAGTGATATAGTTCAAGCCAAACATTTGGTTTCTCTTGCAGCGAAATTTGAGCAGTTAGTTAGAAGCATCCCTGCGGGCAAAAAGTTTTATGAAAATCTTGCAAACCAAGAAAAAGCAGTGGCAAACATCCGTAGTACGATAGATTTGTGGGCCTCAGAAGCCTGTAAGATTGCCCAAAGCGGGCGGTCTAAGGGCTATGTGGAGGTTAAAAATCCAAAGCCTGAAACGATTATAAACAAAATTTACAAGTGGGCAACTGATCTTAAGATACCACCTGTGGTTATTGCAGCAATGATGTTTATAGAATCGGGATGGAAACACTTCAATGATGATGGAACTCTAAATGTGAACCGACTTACGGGTGATGTTGGACTTATGCAAATCAATATTAAAGAACCTTATATAGAAATGGATGTGGAACAAGTAAAAAAGGATTGGCAATATAACTTGGAAATCGGTTGCAGGATTTTAGATAAGAAGTTCACTCCATCTCTAACACTCCCCGGTAAGGTGTATACCGCGACTGACTATGATACTGATCGTTCCATTATTGAAAACTGGTATTATGCCGTGGCATGGTATAATGGTACAAAAACAAAGGATGACCCATCTAAAGCATATAACTATGTTAGGGATGTATGGAAATTGATGAGTTTACCTTCACCTCCGTATCCTTTGCCAAGCATACAAAATATTGGTAATCCCCAGAACCTCAAAAACTTCCCAAATTTTATTTATGCCAAATTACCATCTATTAATTTAGGCTCAGCTACCGAAGATGAGTTGATTTCTAATGGATATTATACCATTTTTTTATTGGCAAAAAATAATGAAAAAATTCATCGCTGGGATTGGAGTACTCATAAGATTATAGATATTACAAATGACGTTAAAAATTACAAAATCCCGGAACTAATCACAACTTCAAAACCAACAGCTACTCATCAATTATCAGCCCAAATAGAAGTGGCTATTGAGAAAGCAATCCAGTGGGCAAAACAAGAATCTGGAAAACAGAAATATTTGAACTACTGTTACACATTTGTTTCGCTATCGTTCCAGCAGGTGGGTGTTCAACTACCATCTTCTCTTTCTGCAGCTGGTGCGGCAAATTATTTTGAGAAGGAGGTATGCTTTACAAAGGGACAGATAATTTGCCTCCTCGAGGCGCACTCGTCTTTTACGATTGGGAGGACTTGGAAGGAAAACTGGGCCAAAAAGGTTACAATTGGGGTCATGTTGGGATTTCTCTAGGTGATAACAATATAATAGATTCAGTCAAAATACATACTAATCCCAAATCCCGATATAGAAAAAATAGACATAACTAACCACGGGAATTTAGAGAGATTTTTTTAAACCTGAGGATTCTGATTCTTCAAATCGTCTCTTTATCCCGTATCGTTAAGAAC
>Ga0315282_10011843_pt1 | contig 13442 bp, 11 predicted proteins | sample YL17G07_20_MG_FD_203693 | JGI IMG/M metagenome (GOLD analysis project Ga0315282, IMG submission 203693) | Sediment microbial communities from Yellowstone Lake, YNP, Wyoming, USA - YL17G07_20 | ecosystem: Environmental > Aquatic > Freshwater > Lake > Sediment | place: USA: Wyoming | collected...
GCCTCCTTTACCCCTTCTTCTGGCACCGCCTTTTCTTCATCACCGAAAAGAACTCTCTTCTCCCTCCATTGCGGGACGGCCGTTTTAAGATGGAACTGCTCGCGGATGAGTTGACTCAGTTCCATTGAAACCTTCTCTTCCCCATGATTGATAAAAACCTCAAGCCGGGGATTGTTGATGTGGGAAAGCCAATCGATCAGCCCCTTTTGATCAGCATGGGCAGAGAATCCTCCCAACGTATGGATATGAGCTCTCACGGCAATCTCCTCTCCAAAAAGCCTGACCGTCTTTGCGCCATCAACAATCCTTCTCCCGATGGTCCCCTCAGCCTGGTAACCAGTGATGACGATATGGGATTCTTTTCGCCAGAGGTGATGCTTCAAATGGTGTTTAATCCTTCCGGAGTCACACATCCCACTGGCAGAAACAATCACCCCGGGTCTGGGATCTTCATTAATAGCTTTTGATTCTTCGGCGGTCTGGGTGTAGAGGATTCCTGGAATTTCTAATGGGTTTTCTCCTCCCAGGAGAAGATCTTTGGTCTCTTGATCAAAACAATCTGAATTCCTCTTAAAGATCTCCGTAGCAGAGATCGCCAGGGGACTATCAATATAGATTGGGATCTGAGGCATGGAGCCTTTTCTGATGAATTGGCCGAGGGTGTAAATAATATCCTGAGTTCGCTCCACAGCAAAAGCAGGAATGACCACCTTCGCCTGATGAGCGATGGCCTCCTGAACGATCTTCAACAATTCCTGAACGGTCTCTTCCCTTGATTTGTGAAGCCGATTCCCATAAGTCGATTCCAACCAGAGGACATCACCCTCCTCAACGATCGATGGATCTCGAAGGATTGGTTGGTCAACGTTTCCCAAATCTCCTGAGAAGACGAGTTTTTTCTCCTCTCCTCCCTCTTCGATCCAGATTTCAATGATGGCAGATCCTAAAATATGCCCGGCATCTTGAAAACGCACTTTCACTCCATCCGCCCACTGAATGATTTCACCATAATTCACGGCCTGGAAGGATCGAAGGCATTTTTCTGCATCCTTCATGGTGTAAAGGGGAATGGCCTCGCCCTTCCCGGCCCTTTTACCCTTACGATTCTGCCACTCCGATTCCATCTCCTGAATGTGTCCACTATCCTGGAGCATCACCTCACAAAGATCAAGGGTGGCCTTTGTACAGATCACCTTTCCTCGAAATCCTTCTTTGACCATTTTTGGAATGAGACCGCTGTGGTCAATGTGGGCATGGGTGAGTAATATAAAAGAGAGGCCTTTCGCCTGGTAGGGTTGAAGGTTCCAGTTTCTCTCTTCGTATTCCCTGCCTCCTTGAAACATCCCGCAATCGACCAACCACTTTAATGAACCCTTTTCCAAAAGAGTCGCCGATCCGGTAACGGTTCGGACCCCTCCTAAAAATTCAACTCTCATCGTTATACCTATCCCTTCCAGGACCAATCCGGAGTTATTAGTTCGTAGTTCGGAGTGTCATCCTGAGCAAAGCGAAGGATCTCTCCCGACTCCCTGCCTGCGGCAGGCAGGCGAACTCAAAACTTTCCAATGGGATTGACTTTAAACTCTCTTTTTCCTAATATAAAATTCTTAAATTATCAATAAAAATAAGCAACGTCCCCCTCCCCACCCTCCCCCTAAAATGGGGGAGGAAGAGGGTGGGGGTGGAGAAGGGGGAACCATGACGGATAAACAGTATGTCATCAATGAAATCACCATACAGGACTCCTGGAGGATGTTCCGAATCATGGCGGAATTTGTGGACGGATTTGAAGCCCTCGCCAATTATCATCCAGCCGTGAGCATCTTTGGCTCCACGCGGATTAAACCCGGGGATGCAGTTTATCAGAAGGCGGAGCAAATCGGCAAGCTCCTGGCTGGAAATGGCTTCGCAGTGATTACAGGAGGAGGTCCCGGCGTTATGGAGGCTGCCAACAAAGGCGCCTTCTCTGTGGGAGGAAAATCAATTGGTTTGAATATAGAACTTCCGCTGGAACAGAAACCCAACCCCTATACTAATATCACTCTGAATTTCCGTTATTTCTTTGTTCGGAAGGTGATGTTTGTCAAATATGCGGTGGCCTATATCATTCTTCCTGGAGGGTTCGGGACCATGGACGAACTGCTTGAATCGATTACCCTCATTCAGACACAAAAGATTAAACCTTTTCCTGTGATTTTAGTCGGATCAAATTATTGGAGGGGTTTTTTGGATTGGGTCAAAGAAGTGGTTTTGAAGGAAGGGAAAATTTCTTCAGCGGACTTGGATATCCTTCAACTGATTGATGAGCCGGAGGAGATTGTCAAGACCATCAAAAAAACCGTTATCCTGTAACATCAAGTTCGGAGTTCAGGGTTGGGAGTTCGGAGCAATTATTACCAAGAGCACAAAATAGTTTACATTTCGTAGGGCAAGGCTTCAGCCTTGCAGTAAGCAGGCCTAAAGGCCTGCCCTACAAAAACGATATATTCCGATGTAAACAATATTATGCTCCGCTTAATAATAACCGATTAATTAAAAGAATGTTGGGCTCCTTAAATCCTTGACATGGCCCTCGAATGATGCAATAATTGATTCATGGAGAATCATTATTGATTCATATGGAGGTGATTGATTTGAAGCAGATTACCGTCAGAAGAATACCTGATGAGATTGAAAGAATGATAAAAAAAGAGGCGGAGAGAAAAGGATTGAGTCTCAATAAGGCCTTTCTTGCAATCCTTGAAAAAGCGTCGGGTATGAGGATGAAAGAGAAGAAGGAAAAGGCTTTGTACCATGACTTAGACCATCTTTCTGGTATCTGGTCAAAGGAGGAGGCTGAAACCTTTAAGAGGAATCTTGGGCTCCAGAGAAAAATAGATGAGGAATTATGGAAATGCAAAGAATAATGATAGATACTTCGGCCTATGCTGCCTTCTTAAGGGGGCATCCTGAAATTAAATTAACCCTGCAACAGTCAGACGAGATATTTCTGAACCCCGTGGTATTGGGCGAATTGATTGCCGGTTTCATCATGGGGAAGAATGAAAAGAAAAACAGATCTATCCTCCATGATTTTTTATCATCTGCAAGAGTAAAGATTATAGAAATTGATGAAGAAACATCAGAAAGATATGCCGTGATGATTAGCTATCTCCGCGTGAAAGGGACACCTATACCGAAAAATGATTTATGGATCGCCTCTTCCGCTATGCAGCATGGGTTAAAAGTTTTGACCACTGATAAACATTACCTCAAGGTTCCTCAAATTATCACTGAATATTTCGAAGCAAGTTGAGTTTAAAGCTTTTGTTACCCTCCAGGAGGTTGGAAGAGCAATCAGTCTATTTCAAGACGGAGGAGGTGCGTTCACTGGCAAAGAGGCTGGGCTATTGAAACTGCTTGATATTCTGATGGGAAGGTAGGCAGGGTCAGCTTTTTTCTTATTTCTCCATTCTCTCATCGACCAATTCAAGGATGTCCATCACCTGAATCCGGTTATCCAGATTCAAAACCTTAATTGCCGAGTCGAGAGAGATCATACAGAGGGGGCAAACCGTAGCAATGATTTCGGCCCCTGTCTCGGCTGCCTGCTCAACCCGCGTTTCGTTGATTCGCCTTCCTGCCCTCTCCTCCATCCACATGTGGCATCCGCCTCCTCCGCAACAGAAGCCTTTCTCCCGACTCCGTTCCATCTCCAAAAAGGTAAGATCGGGCATCGCTCCCAATATCTTTCGAGGCGGTTCATAGCCATCGTTGTAGCGACCCAGGTAGCAGGAATCATGGTAAGTTATTTTTGTCCTCCCGTCTCCAGGAGTCATCGAAATCTTACCGCTTCGAATCAACTGCTCTAACAGAGTGGTATAGTGAATCACTTCAAAGTCGGCACCAAATTGCGGGTATTCATTCTTCAAGGTATTAAAACAGTGGGGGCAGGTTGTGAGGATCTTTTGGAACTTCACCTGCTGAAGTTGTTTCATATTCTTTTCCACATTGACTTGAAAAAGATATTCGCTCCCCATTCTTCTCAGATCAACGCCACAACACCACTCCGCCTTCCCCAGGACGCCGAAATTTATTCCCGCCCTTTTTAGAATGTGAATCAAAGAAGTCGCCACCTTGATGTTTCGATCGTCATAAGAACCGTAGCATCCGACCCAGAATAGAATATCCGTCTTATCTCCTGGAGTAACCTCTCGGACCCCCAACTCTTTTGTCCACCACATCCTTTTTTCAGGATCGAATCCCCATGGGTTTCCTCTTCTTTCAATATTGCGAAAAGCGAAATGTGTCTCTCTCGGGATCTTCCCATGGTGGAGGACCAGATTCCTCCGGAACTCAATCAGTTCGACCATCGGTTCGATAAAGACCGGGCAGTGTTCCAAACAGTTGCGGCAGGTGGTACATTCCCATATCACCTCTTCGGTCACCACATCGCCTACGAGGTGAAGGGCATCTCTCTCTTTCAAAGGCCTTTCCATATGATGTTTCAGATCTTGTATGACCTTTTTGGGATTAAGATGTTTTTGGGTGAGATGGGCCGGACAAGCCTCCTGGCAACGACCACACCGGGTACAGGCGTCCAACTCCAACAGGTGTTTCCATGAAAGCTCTTTAATCTTTCCTGCGCCATAGGTTTCTGTCGCCTCGAGATCGATTTTTGATAAGGCCCCTTTGGCTTCCAAATTTCTGAAGAAGATACTGAGGGGGGACGAAAAGAGATGAAAGAGCCTTGAGAAGGGGATATAAGATAGAATGACTAAGGAAAGGAAAACGTGGACCGACCAGAGAGTAGAAAAACAAATTTTCAGGTTACTCTCTTCACTAAAAACCTTTGTGAGCGTCCATCCCATGAATGAAGCCATAGGCGCCCATTGGGACCAAGGCGATTGATAAAGTTGATTCCGAATTCCTGACAATGAAAATCCAGTCAGGAAGACAAAAAAGAGAAGAACGAGGGAGATGGCATCCGTTCTTTGATTATCTAATTCTTTGGGCTTCTGAATGTACCTCCTGTAAACAAGTAATGTCGTCCCAATCAATCCGACTATTCCAAAGAAATCTAAAATCAAACGATAATAGGGATAGGTTCTTAAATCGAAAAACCTCATCCCCAATAAAGGGAGGGACAAATATTCCTGAATGAGGACGATGAGAATCGAAAGGCCCAAGATAAGGAAAGACCAAAAAAGAAGAAAGTGGCTCATCCCGGGGAAGAAGCTCCTTAAAGTCGTTCGATGTCCTAAAACATATATGAAGAGTCCCTTCCACCTCTCCATCCATCGATTCCAACTCTCCCCATTCTTTCCACGATGCCAGAGCCTGTATCGAAGATAAATACCAAAGAGAATAAAAAAGAGAATTAATAAACCGAGAAAGTAGAAAAGCACTCCTTTCCAGGTCAAGGGATATCGATACCCCTCTTCCTGGAATAGGGTTCCACCCTGATTTAAAGATCCTGTCTTAGGGTCTGTGTGGCATAGGGTGCAATCAGAACCGGTCAACCGAAGAGCGTAATATTCCGTGGCTTGGATGTTTGAGGAGGGAAGAAAAAGAAGGAGGGAAAGAAGAAAAACCGCTACGAGTAAAAAGACCTTGAATCGATTCATCAACCCTTTTTAATCCATCATCAAGGTCTAAGTCAAACAATGAAAGAAGATCAACTGCGGAAGTGATGGACCCCATCGACCACATAGTAGGTGAGGAGGGTGGTCAACTCAATCAATTTCCTTTCCTCATCTTCGGGAAAGTACCCCAATGTTTCGTTGCTGCAGATGGCCTCCCATTGGCGAAGCCTTTTCCGAACTGTGTGTTTATTTGATCCTGAGATCCAGAGACTGACTCGCTCTGTGAGGGGTCTTGCATATTTTCGAATTAACTTCCAGGCAGGGAGGAGATTTCTCCATCCATTTCCCGGTTTGATGAAGAGCTCATTCATATCGGTGAGATATTCCTGGAGTTCCTGATCCAGGATTTCTCCATCTAAACCCCACCATTCCGTTACGGTTTCTTCAATCGTGGTAAACATTCCATCTCGTTTCTTTTCCAAATTCAAAGGTTCTCTTCCAGCAATCTCCTCCATCAACCGATCCACATAGGACAATTTCTCTAAGGCGGTGGGCCAGTTTCGATATTTTACTCCCCAATGGGATCGGGGGTCGAGCCAGATGGCAAAGGTCTCTGCCCAATCCTCATCAGGATGTTTTTGAGCGTAGTGAGGATCGCCTAAATAGTGAAGGTGTCTGACATAACTCTTTGACCAGGGATTCACCCGGTAGAGATATCCATCCCGATACTTCTTATGAAAATCCCCAAAGGTTTCTTTCCAATCTTTTCGTTGCCAAAGTTTATAGGCATAATTTACCGCATGGCCTGTTTCATGACGCAGGGTCTTGAACATCTCCTCATTTGTCGGTGTATCTCCTTCGAGGTCTTTTAATTCAGGCATGGCTAAATAGAAAGGGATGCTAATCGAAATCCTCTTATTCACACATCCCCACTCATTCCCAAAATAAAAATCAGGCCACAAGAGAATTCGATGTTCCCTCAGTTCCTTCTTCAACCTTTTGAAGGAAGAAGACAAACTTTCATTAGCATCCAGTTCCAAATCACCGATCTTGGTTGTTAGAAATCTCTGATAACCGATTTCGTCCATATCCATCAGCCCCCAACGAAGTTAATCCTAATGTTATATCAATTTTTGGTTCGGTTTTGTTTAAGGAGGGAATATTTTCAAGCAAGAACTAAATCTTGCATTTTACTACCGCAATTTATCTTTCAACATTAGGTTTAACCTAACTATAATACCCCCGTTGTCAGAGGTCAAACCATTTTTTTTCACAAGTAATAATATAACGATTCCAATAGGTTAGAAGTAAACGCCTTTTAAATTTCAGCCCCATCCTTACTGACCGAAAAGGCATAACGCCTCGATTCAACTTGAGAAAAAGGGGTCTACTTTTTCCTTTTCACCCTAAAAAAGATATAGGAATTCAAAAAAATAAAAACCCCCTTTTGGTTTAGAGGTTTCGGTGATATAGAATATCACCTGTAGGGTGAAACCAAAAGACCAAAAGGAGGTTAATGGTGATGATACAGCAAACGGTCTTCGCATTCAAGATGGAAATGACGAAGGAGAGACTAACGGCCCACGGAGGGTTGGCTTTGATGGCGGAGTTCAACCATGGGATTGGCTTGAGAGAGTTGACGGATCAGTATCTTCCGGCTCCGGGTAGTCATCGGGGTTTTGATCCTTCCGTGATCGTGGATGCTCTCGTGTTAATGTTGCAGGGGGGCGGAAAGAGTCTGGAAGATCTACGGGAATTAAGAAATGAGGACGGGTTAATGAGGCTAATCGGTCGTGATGAGATCCCAGAGCCCGATACCGTAGGAGATTGGTTAAGGAGGATGGGAAATCCGAAGGCTGGACAGATGGGCCTAACGGGGTTGGATAAGGTGAGAGATAAGATCAACGGAAGGATTTTGAAAAGGGATGGGATCACGGAATATACGTTGGATGCGGATGCCACCGAGATTGTTGGGGAGAAGGCAGATGCGGTATTCACCTATAATGGGAATAAGGGTTACATGCCAATGCTTGGATTTTTATATGAGACTCCCGTTTGCCTTTATGATGAATTTCGGGAGGGCAACGTCTCACCGGCTTCAGGGCAGAAGGAGTTTTACCTGGAGTGCAAGAGGCGAATGCCGGTTGGTAAAGGGATCGGGTATTATCGTGCGGATAGTGCATCGTACCAGGCGGAGCTGTTCAATCAGTTAGAGAAGGATGGGGTGAAGTATGCGATTACAGTGGACCAGGACAAAGCGGTGAAAGGGTTGATTGCCTCGATCAGAGAAGCGGAATGGAAGGAACCGGTGAAGGGGTGTGGTTATGAGATGGCGGAGGCGGTTCATTGCATGGAAAAAACGAAGAAGGCCTTTCGTTTGGTCATCAAACGTGAGGTGCGCAGGCAGGGAGAATTATTTGAGAAGGTGGGGCCGTTTTTTTATCATGCAGTGGCGACCAACTGGTTAGAGGAGGAGAAGAATACGGGTGAGGTGCTGGGGTGGCATAATCAACGAGGGCAGGCAGAGAATTTTAACAAAGAGTTAAAGAACGGGATGGGAATGGATCGAATGCCGTGTGGGCAGAGCTACGCCAATGCTGTCTTTTTCAGGATAGGAGTGATTGCCTATAATCTTTTCATCGGATTCAAACGACTTGCTTGTCCAGAATCATGGGTGAAACAGACCATCGCCACGTTCCGGTGGAAGATGGTGCAAGTGGCGGGTCGGATTGTCAAGCACGCAGGGGAAACCGTTTTGAAGCTAATGATGGATCTGGAAAAATTGGAATTATTTAAAGGGATCAGAAAGAAGTCTTTTGAGTTGAGTTTGTGTCCAGATGGATGAAACGGCAGAGAGGCATTGGGAAAAGGGAAGAACAAGGGAGTGGTTTGCGCGAAAGGCATTGAAACCGGGGGAATGTTAGACGGCCTAAGCCGATAGACATTGGACAAAGAGCAATTTGGAAAACAGGAACTTTTTATTCAAAAAAATTCTCCTAAATCGCACGAAGCATACATCTCTCGATTTCTATATCGGGATTTGGGTCAAACCTCAAACTTGATTTCGATGGAATTCAATGCCATAATTTGTTCGTGTGTTCAACAAGAAAGCTTCTATTTCTGCTTTTAATTCTCTTCTTTCTTCTTCTAACTATCCCTTCGCATGCCGAAACAAACCTCAAGATCCCTGTTGATTATGGTGAAGTCATTTACCGATTCAATGAAAAAAGTCCAAATCAAATTTTTATCATTGGTATCAGTCACAGAGATTCTTTAACCTGTCTCAATGGTGAAAATACATCAAGAGTTCAGGCTGAAGTATATTAAATTGGCGATTGGTTGATCCATCACCAAGGTCTGGAGCTTCTCCTGCCTGAAGGCTTTTTTTCAACCAAGGCAGCAAAGATTGGAAAAGAAATTATCAAAACCGGGGAAAGAAGGATTACCTGTTCGGAATTCTCGAATAATAAGTTGTTAGAAGAAAAACTCTCCGACAGCAAAACCTATGTGAATGCAGAGATGTTATTAAAAGAGAGCCATTCATTGAGAACGAAACAAGTGGAGGATAAAGAGCTCTATGATGCTGTCCGGAACGGCATCCTCAAGCTCGTCAGTTGCAATGAGGATGTATCTCAATATTCTGTTTTGAAATCAGAGCTCGACTACCTGCAGGAGAAGAGAACCGCGGCCATGCTTCAAAAGATACCCGAAATTGTTGAGGACGAGTTTCGGCAGGGGAATATTCAAAGCAGAAAGGCCATCTTCACCATCGGAATGTTCCACCTTCATAAAATCATCGGGTATTTGAATGAAAACAGAATAAAATTTTATGCTTCTCTATTTGCTTCCAATAGAAATGAGGATTATATTGGCGAATAAACTTGCAGAAAGAGAATTTTGGTGTTTCCATTATCCTACCCAGGACATTAGTCGACGATCAGAAAATTTTAGAAACTAACAAATTGGATAAGATCGTAAATCGATACCGAGCGCAAATCCGTTCCTCATGTAACCAAGGGAAATATGACCGGGGATGCAAATCCGACCATTAAAAAGCTCATCACGACCCTCTCGAGTGACAATGAATCAATCCGTAAGGATGCTCGCCAGTCTCTGGTGGCTCTCGGAAGCCCAGCCGTGCCTTCTTTGATCGAAGCCTTGAAACAAACAGACGATAATGTGAGGCGTGGAGCAGTAAGGGCTCTCTGTGAGATCGAAGATCCGCAGGTGGCTCCCGCACCGATAAAAGTTCTGGAAGATGAGGAATTTGACATTCGGTGGCTGGCGGCTGAAGGGCTGATCGGATTGAGTATGAAGGGGTTGAAACCTTTGCTTCAGGCCTTAATAGAACATGGGGGCTCACCTCTGCTCCTGGAAGGGGCACACCATGTGATCCATTACATGGCAAAGGGAGGTCTGAGAAAATATTTGGGTCCAATGTTAACTTCATTGGAGGGCGTCAAGCCGGCAGTGAAAGCACCCATCGCAGCCTTTCACGCCCAGGAAATGCTGAGGGAGGCAAAGATCATTTAATACTTTATACCAAACCCTTAACTACCCCCACCTATACAAATGCCATGTCCAGAGTTCTTATTGCATGGCGAAGATCTTTTTATAGGAAATCATCTATGTTTTCAGAGATATGGCGTTGGATTAATGACCGCTGGCCAGCTAATACCTTGATTCGCATAGGCCTTGAAGAAGAAATGCCTGGAGGTGCTAGCTTCGTCTACATTTTTGGCAGTGCTACGCTGATCATCTTCCTTTTACAGGCGGTCACTGGGATATGTCAGTTGTTCTACTACGTTCCCACCATTGATCATGCCTATGACAGCGTCGGTTATCTTCGGACGGAAGTTCCTTTTGGATGGCTGATTCACGGTCTCCACTACTGGGGTGCTAACACTATGGTTGTTTTGGTGGGGCTCCACATGTGCCAGGTTTTTATTTGGGGAGCATACAAACACCCACGTCAACTGACTTGGCTCGTTGGTGTGGCCAACCTCCTCATCACCTTAGGAATAAGTTTCACCGGGCCCACCTTGCACTGGGATGAACTCGGGTACTGGGCAGCCGAGGTGGGAACTAGTATTGCTGGCACAGTGCCTGTGGTGGGAGACATTGCCAAAAGGCTGCTACGAGGTGGTGAAATCATGGGACAGCTGACCCTCTCCCGCTTCTTTATTTTACATGTTGCCATCCTGCCGGGGATATTGATGGGGCTGATCGGTATCCACCTCGTTGCCTTCCGCCATTTCGGCGTTTCTGGTCCCTGGGACGAGAAGAAACGCAAGTGGAGCGGACATTTCTGGCCGGATCAAGTCTTTGAGGACATGGTCATCGTCATGCTCCTTGTCTTTATCTTGATCGCCCTGGCCGTTTACATGCCCGCACCGATCGAGGGCCCTGCTGACCCTCTGGACACATCCTACGTTCCCAAGCCTGAATGGAATTTTCTCTTCCTCTATCAAGGCCTAAAATACTTTCATGGGAGGTTGGAGCCCATTGGCACGGTTGGCCTTCCGCTCTTCATCAGTTTGTTTCTGGTCTTCATCCCCTTCCTGGATCGCGGTCCGGAACGCAGTCCAGCCCGACGCCCTTTTTTCATGGTCGGAGGCCTGATTTTCGTTGTCACGATTCTCACCCTTGCTTTCCTTGGGTACTACAGCAAGGGAGCAGCCATTGCCCCAATCCCCTCAGCACCTGTCGCATCGGTAGCCCATATGTCAGCGAGTGCACGCCAAGGTAATCAGCTTTTCCAATCTCTTGGCTGTACAGGCTGCCATCGTGTCAACGGAATCGGTGGCACAGTAGGACCGGATCTGTCTAACGAACTGTTAAAGGGCAGACCACGTGAGTGGCTCATCACCCAGATTCGAAATCCTAGAACGCACTTTCCAAATACGGTCATGCCTCCTTTTACCTCATTGACCACTCAACAGGTTAACGCTTTGGTAGACTACCTGCAAAGCCTTGCCTATGGCAGAACCCCTCCACCGGCCGTGAAAGCGCCGTCAATCGTTGGAAAAGAAAAACCAGCCTCGATGAAGCCTGCCCCTACCCCCTCTCTTCCTGTCAAGAAAGTCAGATCCCCTCTGGGACCGCCGGGAAGAGCGGCTGCCATCGTTGGAAGCGCAAATCATGGAGCGGTCTTGTTCAAACAGACGTGCGAATCTTGCCATGGGCTCGAGGGCACCGATAAGGTTCCAAATCCTAGCTCTGAAGAGGGTGTCGTACCAGCCCTCAACCCAATTGATAGAAGTTTGTTCAGCAAAGACCCTCGGGTCTTTGCTGAAAATATTGATCGATTCATTCAGCACGGTTCTATACCCGAAGAGTCAAATCCTGCATTGCACATGATGGCCTTCGGTGAAACCAATACACTCACACAGCAGCAGATCTCCGATATCGAAGCCTACATCTTACATTTGAATAGTATCAATCGCGCTCAAATAGCACATCCAGGCCTGGAGCCAGAACACTTTTTCTATCTGACCGTGGTCGTCTTTGGGCTGGCCGGCATTGGATTAGCCGGTCTCTGGATTCAGATGCGGCGCAGCTCTTTGAGGAAAGAAGTATGATAAAAAGTCCGAGGATTTTGGGCAGCTTCTTTCTTCTTTTCTCTATTTCTTCCCTTCTTAACCATCTTGTCTTCGACGTAAGCGCCTTTCCTTTAAGTGGTTCTATTGACAAAGGGAAGGCAATCTTTGAGGGAAAATGTTCTCCCTGCCACACCATAGGCGGCGGAAAAAGAGTTGGGCCGGATTTGAAAGGAGTAACGGATCTTAGGCCAGAGAAATGGCTTGTCAACTTCATTTCAAATCCCGAAAAGATGTTTCAAGCCGGAGACCCTGTGGCAAAGAGCCTGCTCAATGAATTTGCGGGCATCAAAATGCCCAATTTGGGTCTTTCACAAAAAGAGGTATCCGATGTTCTCTCGTATATAGGCTCTCAACAGGTGCCGGCTGGAATGCCGCCTGTAAAAGGAGAAACAGCGGCAATCGTCAGCGGAGATCCTCTGAAAGGAGAGAGACTCTTCGCCGGCACTGTTTCTTTTCAGAACGGGGGGCCTCCATGTATTTCCTGCCATGACGCTTCCGGAATTCCTTTTCCAGGAGGAGGAATCCTGGGTCCTGATCTCACAGGGATTTATTCAAAATTCGGTCCTTCGGGGATAGATCCGCTCCTGGCGACACTCCCCTTTCCGACCATGGCTCCCATATTTGGTAAACGCCCTCTGACCCTCCAAGAGCAGGTGGATATGGGAGTTTTTTTTCAAAAGATTATAGCATCAAAACCGCCTATGAGCATGACACTAAAATTAGCCCTGTTTGCGATAGGAGGTTTTATTGTCTTGATGATCCTCACTTGGAGGGTCTGGCATAAAAGGCTTCTCACGGTGAGAAAGTGGCTGATAGGGAAGGCGACACGAGGAGGTGCCCGATCATGAGCTGGATACAGGACCTCATGAAACCGAAGATGCGACTTTGGGAAGAATTCTACCGGAACCGCTGGCAGCATGATCGGGTGGTGAGAAGCACCCATGGAGTCAACTGCACGGGCAGCTGTTCCTGGATGGTCTACGTGAAGGACGGAATTATCACCTGGGAGATGCAGGCCCTTGACTATCCCAAGCTCGAAGCAGGACTGCCAAGCTATGAGCCCCGGGGATGCCAGCGTGGGATCTCCTTTTCCTGGTACATCTATAGCCCGCTAAGGATTAAGTACCCTTACATCCGGGGGACCCTGGTTGATCTGTGGCGCAATGCAAGAAGCACTCACGCAGATCCAGTCGCTGCCTGGACCTCCATCGTAGAGAATGAAGAGAGCCGCAGGAGCTACCAGAGAGCAAGGGGCAAGGGCGGGTATCGCCGGACA
>Ga0315282_10011844_pt1 | contig 13440 bp, 1 predicted proteins | sample YL17G07_20_MG_FD_203693 | JGI IMG/M metagenome (GOLD analysis project Ga0315282, IMG submission 203693) | Sediment microbial communities from Yellowstone Lake, YNP, Wyoming, USA - YL17G07_20 | ecosystem: Environmental > Aquatic > Freshwater > Lake > Sediment | place: USA: Wyoming | collected...
GTAGGAGTTGTTGGAGGTCGTGGTGTTGGTATAGCTGCCGGAGTAGTTGGTGCCGCTATCCAGGGTGGCGGAGTTGGCGGTGAAGTCCCCGGAGACGGTGATGTAGTCGGTCTTGGTCATGGTGTTGTTGCCGCCGGCATTGGTGGCGGTGAGGGCCACCGTGTACTTGCCCGCATTGGCATAGGAGTGAGACGGGTTCTGCACCGTAGAGGTGTTGCCGTCGCCGAAGGTCCACGACCAGGAGGTGGGGGAGTTGGTGGAGGAGTCAGTGAAGGTCACCGACAGCGGCTTGTTGCCCGTGGTCGGGGTGCCGGAGAAGTTGGCCACCGGGGCCGGAGGCAGGTTGCTGGCGGTGATGTAGTTGCTGCGAGTGAGGGAGTTCGAGCCGTACCCGTTGTTGACCGTGAGGGTCACGCTGTACGTGCCCGCGGTGCTGTAGGTATGGCTCGGGCTCTGTACGGTCGAGGAGATCCCGTCACCGAAGTCCCAGGCCCAGAAGGCCGGGCTGCCGGTGGAGGAGTCGGTGAAGGTGACGCTCAGCGGCACGTAGCCGGAGGTGGGTGTGCCGGTGAAGTTCGCCGTCGGCGCCGAAATGCTGACTCCCGGCTTCACCCACAGCCGCAGCCGCGCCACGTTAACGGAGGTGGTGTAGGCGTTCGTGTTGCCGCCCACCGGACAGCCGCAGGAGTCAATCCACACCGTGTTGTCGGTCTGAATGTAGTTGGCCGGCGTGTCCGTGTACCAGGTGTCCCAGACCTCTGTCGGGCCGAGGAGGTGTGCCGGGATGAGGTTCTCGTAGGTGGTGGGGCTCGTCTCGCAGGTGATGCTGTAGTTGGGCGTGTCGCTGCGAGAACTCTTCCACTTGTACTCCACGTACATGCGGGCGAGATCCGTTCCCGCATAGGCGATGGGATAGTGGTACCCTCGCCCGTCCTGATAGTTGGTCCCGCTCTGCGTGATCTGATAGATCCCGTTGTCCGTGCGCACATCGGCCAGCGAGCCCGTGAAGCCCTGGCCGACCCAGAGGAACTGCGTCGCCGTGTTCGGGAACAAGGTCACTTCGGTGCAGACCATGATGTAGTTGGTCTTGGTCTCGCCGTCCGAACCGCCCGCATTCGTCGCGGTCAGCGTGACCGTGTAGTTCCCCGCCGCGTTGTAGGTGTGCGAGGGGTTCTGCGCCGTGCTCGTGTTCGAGTCCCCGAAGGTCCACGACCACGCGGTCGGGCTGTTGGTGGAGGCGTCGGTGAAGCTCACCGCCAGCGGGGCGATCCCCAGCGTCGGTGTCCCGGAGAAGTCCGCCACCGGCGCCGGCACCGTGACCGTGATGTAATCGGTCTTGGTTTCGCCATCCGAGCCGCCGGCGTTGGTGGCCGTCAACGTGACCGTGTACGTACCTGCCGCATAGGTGTGGCTCGGGTTCTGCACCGTAGAGGTGGCGGAATCACCGAAGGCCCACGACCAGGAGGTCGGACTGTTGGTGGAGGTATCGGTGAAGTTCACCGCCAGGGGCGCGGTCCCCGAGGTTGGGTTGCCAGTGAAGTTGGCCACCGGCGGCGGGACCGTTGCGGTGATGTAGTTCGTCTTGGTCTCGCCGTCCGAGCCGCCCGCGTTCGCGGCCGTCAAGGAGACGGTGTAGCTGCCCGCGCCTGTGTAGGTGTGGCTCGGGTTCTGCACCGTGCTCGTGCCGCTGTCCCCAAAGGTCCAGGACCAGGCGGTCGGAGTGTTCGTCGAGAGGTCGGTGAAGCTCACCGCCAGCGGGTACGCGCCCGTCGTCGGCGTCCCGCTGAAGTCGGCCACCGGCGGTGGCACGGTGACCGTGATGTAGTTGGTCTTCGTCTCGTCGTCCGAGCCACCTGCGTTCGTGGCCGTCAGGGAGACGGTGTAGACGCCGACCGCGTAGGTGTGGCTCGGGTTCTGCACGGTCGAAGTGCCGCTGTCACCAAACGTCCACGACCACGACGTCGGGCTGTTGGTGGAGGTGTCCGTGAAGCTCACCGCCAGCGGCGCCGCGCCGGTCGTCGGGTTGCCGGTGAAGTTGGCCACCGGCGCCGGCGGCAGCTCGCTCGCCGTGATGTAGTTGCTGCGAGTCAGGGAGTTCGAGCCGTACCCGTTGTTGACGGTGAGCGTCACGCTGTACGTGCCCGCGCTGTAGGTGTGGCTCGGGCTCTGCGTCGTCGTCGAAGTCCCATCGCCGAAGTCCCAGGCCCAGAAGGTCGGGGTTCCGGTCGAAGCGTCCGTGAACGTAACTGCCAGCGGCGCGGTGCCGCTGGTGGGCGCCCCCGTGAAGCTCGCCGCGGGCGCCGAGATACTCACCCCCGGCTTCACCCACAGTCTCAGCTTGGCCACGTCAATGGAGGTGGTGTAGGCGTTGGTGTTGCCGGTGACCGGACAACCGCAGGAGTCAATCCACACCGTTCCGTCGGAGCGCACGTAGTTGGCCGGGGTGTCGGTGTACCAGCTCTCCCAGCCTTCGGTGGTACCGTGCAGGTGCGCGGCCACCAGGTTCTCCGGGACGTCCCCGGGCTTCACGCAGTTGATCACGTAGTTGGGGGTGTCGTCGCGAGAGCCCTTCCACTGGTATTCTACATACATCCGCGCCAGGTCCGTGCCCGTGTAGGCGATGGGATAGTGATACCCTCGCCCGTCTTGCTGGTTGGCCCCGCTCTGAGTGACGTGATAGACGTTATTGTCCGTGCGCACGTCCGCCAGCGAGCCCGCGACCACCGGCCCGCACCACAGGAATTGAGTTATGGTGTCCGGGAAGAGGGTCACCTCGTTGCAGGCGGTGATGTAGTTCGTCTTGGTCTCTCCGTCCGAGCCGCCTGCGTTGGTGGCCGTCAGGGCGACCGTGTAGTAGCCGGCGCTGTTGTAGGTGTGACTCGGATTCTGCGCCGTCGAAGTGGTGGAATCGCCGAAGCTCCACGACCAAGAGGTCGGAGTGTTGGTCGAAGTGTCGGTGAAGCTCACCGCCAGCGGTGGAGCGCCGGTGGTAGGCGTGCCGGTGAAGTTTGCCACCGGGACCGCAATAACGGTCAGCGTCAGCCGGATGGTGTCCACGGAGATCTGATAGTCCACGCCGGCCGCGTTGCCGCAGCCGCAGAACTTAGTCGTGAAATTGCCATTGCTCCTGAGGTAGGTGGCCACGTCTGTGGTCTCCCAACTCAGCCAGATATCGCTGGTTCCCGGGATCACGCTGCCCGAGGCATTCTGCAGCCAACTGTCATCCGTCTTCTGGACCCCAAACCAGGCGGTGGGAGTATTGGAGAGGTTGGAATGGATCTCGCACTCGACCTTTATCTTGCTCACCTGGCTGGGCCCGTAACCGGTGGTCCAGCCGTTGTAGAAGTACAAAGGCTTCCAAGACCAGGCGGGATCGTTCGCGAAGACCATGTAGGAGTCGTCACTCGTCGCCACGTTGCTCAGGCTCCCGGAGACGACAGTCGTGCCCCCTCCGAGTGTGTAGCTAGTGGGAGCGAAGGCGACGTCCCCGCTCGCCAAGACCGAAATGTAGTTGGTCTTCGTGTTCGTGTTGTTGCCATAGGCATTAGTAGCCGTCAGCGCCACGGTGTAGGAACCCACGCTGTTGTACGTATGGCTCGGGTTCTGCGCGGTGCTCGTGCTGCTGTCCCCGAAGGTCCAGGACCAGGAGGTCGGGGAGTTGGTCGAACTGTCCGTGAAGGCCACCGCCAAAGGCGCATTGCCGCTTGTGGGCGTGCCGGAGAAGTTCGCCACCGGGGCCGAGCCGCCCGTGACGGAGATGTAGTTGTTCTTCGTGTTCGTGTTGTTGCCATAGGCATTGGTCGCCGTCAGCGCCACCGTGTAGGTACCTCCGCTATTGTACGTATGGCTCGGGTTCTGCGCGGTGCTCGTGTTGCTGTCGCCGAACGTCCACGACCAGGAGGTCGGGCTGTTCGTAGAAGAGTCGGTGAAGTTCACCGCCAACGGCGCGTTGCCGCTGGTCGGCGTGCCGGAGAAGTTCGCCACCGGCGGGTTACCGACGTTGATGTAGTTGTTCTTAGTTTCGCCGTCCGAGCCTTGGGCATTAGTGGCGGTCAGGGCGACCGTGTAGGAACCCGTGCTGTTGTACGTATGTGACGGGTTCTGCGCCGTGCTCGTACCGGAATCCCCAAACGTCCACGACCAGGAGGTCGGGGTGTTGGAGGAAGCATCCGTGAAGTTCACCGCCAGGGGCGGAGCGCCGATGGTGGGCGTGCCGGAGAAGTTGGCTATCGGCGGCTGCGGCCCGGCTGTCGGGTTGAGGGCCAACCGGAAGCGCACTACGTTGAAGTAGTAGTCCAGCGCGACGCCGTTGGTCTTGCAGCAGCACAGGCCCACGCCCATCAGGCCGTCTGTGTTCATGTAGCTCGACATATTGGTCACGCTTCTGTAGAGCCACTGATCGGCCGTCCCGACGTTGATATTCGCCGCGCTGTTGTCCCACTCCCACAACTGCTGCGGGATGGCGTTGACCATGTCGGCCGCCTCGAAGACGGTCAGTGCGCCGTCCTGGGTCGTGTGCATCTTCACCTCGTAGGTGATGGCATGCACCTGGTCCGGAGTGTACGGTGAGTCGCACCGGTAGTAGACATTGCCGCCCTGGCCCGAGGCGCCGCGCGAGAACACCATGTAGGCGCTGTCGTCGGCCTGGACGTCGGTCAGGCTGCCGGAGACGTACGTCACTTCCGTACTGCTGCCGTAGGTGTCCGGGTACAGCACCACCTCCGAGCAGGCGGTGATGTAATCGCCCTTCACGCACGTGTCGTTGCCCGAGCTGTTCGTCGCGGTGAGGGTGACGGAGTAGTAGCCCGTGCTGTTGTAAGTGTGGCTGGGGTTCTGGGCCGTACTCGTGCCACCGTCTCCGAAAGCCCAACTCCACGCCGTCGGGCTGTTGCTCGAGTGGTCAGTGAAGGTCGTGCTGAAGGGCGCCACTCCCCACACCGGGGAGGCCGTGAAGTCGGCGTTCAGCGGCTTCACGTTGATGTAGTTGGTCTTCGTCTCGGTGTCGCTGCCCGCCGAGTTCTGCACCGTCAGCGAGACCGTCTTGAGACCGTAGCTAGTGTACGTGTGGGTCGGGTGCTGGATGGTAGAGGTGTTGCCGTCCCCGAAGGTCCAGGACCAGGAAGTCGGTCCGCCGCTGGAGAGGTCCGTGAAGGTGAGGAAGGCCGGAGGCACTCCCCACGTCTTCTCCGCCGCAAAGTCCGCGTTCGGGGCCACCACCGTGCCCTGATACTCATAGGGGCCGATGTCCCAGCCCCCGTCTCTCGGTCGCGGATTGCCCTCGATGTCCCGGATCACACCCGGTCGGGGCAGCGTTCCCGCGGCGCTGGTACCCTTGTCCTTGAGCATCGCGTTGGACTGGCTGTCCCACAGCGGCCGGTAGTAGTCAATCCACCCCTGCCGGCTGGTGGGCGTGCCCGTCATGGTCAGGTGCGGGTCGCCGATCTGATGGCCGGTTTCCGTGTTCGGATTGGCGAATCCGGAGGTGTCCAGGACCATCGCATTGCCCTGGTTCCAGTAGTTGTTGTACCCGGTCTGGAAGTCCTCCAGGTTGCCGGACCCGCCCTGGGCCCACCCGTAGGGCTGCATGTCGCCTTGCGGGTCCCAGAAGATGTTGTTGAAGATGTAGATGTGGCGGCTCCAGTTGCCGTTGTGCGATTCGCCGCCGGGGGAAATCTGCGTGACGTAGCTATAGCCCGTGTAGGACCCGGCGCAATCGTGGAAGAGGTTGTTGTACACGTAGGCATAGGCCGCGTCCCAGGTTCCATAGGCGGCGCGGTTGCCCTTGTTGATGATGTTGTTGCGGATCACCGTGTAGACGGACTCGTAGTCGACTTCCGGGTTCATGAAGGCCGCCCCCGTGCCATTGCCCGTCATGATCGCCCAGGAGTAGATGCTGTTCAAGTTAACCGCTACGTTGTCTTCCATGACGCAGTACACGGCCCCGCCCTTCACCATCATGGCCCCGCTGGGAGAGTCGTGGAAGTAGTTGCGTCGGAAGGTCGAGTACTCTATCCACACCGTCCCGATGTAGGGCGAATAGACGAAGCTCGGATTGGAGTTGTAGATCTCGCAGTCCTGCACGATGATGTAGTCGCTCTGCTGGAGCTTGGTCTGGCCCCAGCCGCCGGTGTCGTGCATCTTGCAGCGGGTGATCTCGATGTGGTTGCTGCGCTTCGAGTGGTCGTTCCAGATCCCCGGGGGATCATCGCACCCGCTGGTGACGGAGATGGGGTGCCCGTCGCCGCCAGGGCAACTCAAGTCCAGGCCTTCTACCTTTATGTATTTGGCCCGCAACAGGCGCATCCCCTGGGGGAACTGCGCCGCGTAATCGCCGTCATAGGAACGGATGGTAATGTACGCGTCCGGGTTGCCGCCCAGGAGATCGTGGTCTCCGTACACATAGGGGCACCACCCATCCCCGTTGATGTAGTTGTCGGTGGTGTACGTGCCGGCGCGGAAGCTGACCGTGTCCCCGGGTTGCGCATGGATCGTTTGCGTCCAGTTGAAGGCCCGCCGCAGCGTCGCGAACGGGTTGCCGATGGAGCCGTCGCCCGTGGTGTCGTTGCCGGTCGTGGCGATGAACAGCTCCGTGGCGCGGGCGCTCGTAAGCGAGACGCACAGCGCCAGGCACAGCAACAGCAGACAGAGTGCAGCAGATGACCGTCTCAACTACCCCTCCTCGTATGTATCGAGAGTCACTTCGGTACTGCCCACTGCTCCGTCGTCTTCCTCCCTCTCCGCTGACGCTCACCTCCTTTCCCGTGGCCACTTCGTGCCGGTCTGTGCGGCCTCCAATGAGTATACGTCGCCCACTTCCTCCCGTCATTGTACGCGGCGGGCATATCCCTGTACAATCCAGGCATTCGCGGCGAAGGCCCTGCGCTCGCCCGTAAACCGTCCCTGCATGGCAGGCGTCTTCTCTGCGGGGGGGGAGGAGGCCGGAATGAGACGCTGCGTCTTTGTCCTTGCCTTACTAAGCATCTGTACCACCGCCGCGCTGGCCGACGACGGCGCCATCGAGGGTGTCGGCGGAGCCCTCCAGCCCATGAAGGACCAGCCCAGCGTGGTGATGGAGCGGATGGAGGTGGACCTGCATGTGAATGCGGACCAGCCCTCTCGCGTAGAATGTCGCTTCACCTTCCACAACACAGGGCCCGCCGTCACTGTGCGCATGGGCTTCCCGGAAAGCGGAGGCGGCGCGGACGTAGACCCGCGCCACCCGCACGGGTTCCTCTCCTTCCAGACCTGGGTGGATGGCAAGCTCACCCCGACGACCATCGAATCCGCGCCGGCAGGAGAGGAATCCTGGCAGCGCTGGCGTGTCAAGTCTGTCCGCTTCGCCGCAAACCAGATCCGGAAGGTGCGCGTGATCTACACGACTGACCTCGGTGGCGACATCTCGGGCGGCCAGTCGTTCGAGTACCAGATCGGCACCGGTGGGTCCTGGAAGGGCCCCATCGGCTCCGCTCGGATCCGCCTGTTCCCGACCTACGACTCCGACCTGTGGACGATGGGCGCCTCCGTCGAAGGGGCAACCACGGCCGCCGCCCCATCACCCGAAGCCTCCGCGAAGGGGGGCAAGGCCAAAGGTAAGCGACGGGTCGTTCCCTCCGCGCTGGAGCCGGGACCGAACGGGTCACTTGTCTGGACCGCACGCGGCTTCGAACCCGAGCCGGGGGCGAGCTTCCGCGTCTACTTCCAGCCGGTCCGTGAGCGCGTGGTCGTCGGCCAGGATCTCATGGACCTTGGAGCACTTGGGCACGAGCCCCTCCCCGCCCCTTACTACCGCCGCGGCGGCATCCTGTTCGCGCCCGTGCGGGTCGTCGCCGGCCTCGTCGGCGCGCAGGTGGCCGCGTCTGTACCTGAGGCGCAGGCCGCCCCTGCGCATGACCGCAGGACGAGAGAGAAGGCGTCCGAGGCGCCCAGGGTGATTCCCGATACTGACCGCCCGCTCGACTCGCCCCAACCTGGCGTGGACTACCAGCTTCGGTGCGGCCCTCATTTCGTCGTGCTTCGCCTTGGACAGCAGTGGATGCTGGTGGATGGCAAGCGGGTGACCCTCCCCGCGGCGCCGGCCGAGCTGGATGAAGCCCTCGCCGCGCCGCTCGCTCCCCTGGCTCAGGCCTTGGGCGCAACCGTCGCCTACGATCCCAAGCAGCACCTCACCCGCCTCACCTGTCCCCTCCAGCAGACCCTCGAGGCCGCACTTCCGCCGGGACTGGCCGGCCCCGTCTATACTGAGCTGTGCGGCAACGGCTGGCTTCCGCCGGACACTCACCGTTTCTCCCCGGAGGTGCAGGACTGGGTCGCCCGCCACGGCCTGCGCGCCCCCTGGGTCACCACTGGGGATTTCGACGGCGACGGCCTGCCCGATGCCGCGCTCTTCCTCGTGAAGGGCCGGGAATTCGGCCTGGCGGTGCTACGCCACGAGAAGAGTCCCGATGTGCCCCGGAGCTATCACCCCGTCTTCGACTGGGTGGGCGGGCCGCCGTCCGAGGGGGCCAGCCCTTATGCGCTGGGCTCGTTCCTCCGGACGGTCAAACCCGGCGTCATCGCCTACTACCCCGAGGATTCCACCGAGAGTGGCAAGAGCGGCCGCCTGGACCTGAAGACCGATGCCATCGAGGTCGTCATCCTGGGCAAGGCTGCCGTGATGTACTACTGGGAGGCCGCGCAGGGCCGGTATCAGCGCGTGATCACCGCGGACTAGCCCGGCGCCCTTCCCGCGGCGCGTGCCACCCTGCCGACTGCATCGCCTGCCTCCAAGCCATGGCTGGCCAGTCGTAGGGGCACAGCAGGCTGTGCCCTGGCTGTGCCGGGCATCCTCACCTCGCCGCGCGGATGCCCCGCAGCCCTCATCGCACCGGCCCGGGGATCTCTCCCCGGGCCGGCTCTCATACCGCGGACCTGCCTGCCAGAGGCGGGCAAGTCCTGCCTATTCCATCCCCCCTCTCCCTACCGCCGTTGCCCTCTGCTTTCTACTCTGTTACGGCGTACAGTTGATCTTCACCCAGTCCGTCGAGTGACGATAGCTCGTGGTCTTGGTGCCACCCACGAACACTCGCACTCGCACCGTCCCGCCGGACATGTAGTTGGCGGCGCTGGTGACGGTCGGGGTGCGCGTGCTGTCCGAAGTCGTGAGCGTAGCCGTGTCCTTGAGATCGTAGGTGCTCGTGGAATAGTTGTAGAGGTAGATCTTCTGCGTCTGGGTGCCCGTGTTGACCTTGCCCTCCACCGTCACCGTGATGGAGGAAAGACTGCTCATCCCGGTGTTCATGGTGTAGGTCTCCTGGTCCTGGCGGTAGCTTCCAACCACGACCGCCGTGATCACCCAGTAGGAGTTGTTGGAACTCGTGGTGTTGGTGTAGCTGCCGGAGTAATTCGTGCCGCTATCCAGAGTGGCGGAGTTGGCGGTGAAGTCCCCGGAGACGGTGATGTAGTCGGTCTTGGTCATGGTGTTGTTGCCGCCGGCATTCGTCGCCGTCAAGGCGACGGTGTACTTGCCCGCGTTGGCATAGGAGTGGCTCGGGTTCTGCACCGTAGAGGTGTTGCCGTCGCCGAAGGTCCACGACCAGGAGGTCGGGGAGTTGGTGGAGGAGTCAGTGAAGGTCACCGAGAGCGGCTTGTTGCCCGTGGTCGGCGTACCGGAAAAGTTGGCTACCGGCGCCGGCGGGAGGTTGCTGGCGGTGATGTAGTTGCTGCGAGTCAGCGAGTTCGAGCCATAGCCGTTGTTCACGGTGAGGGTCACGCTGTACGTGCCCGCGGTGCTGTAGCTATGGCTCGGGCTCTGCACCGTCGAGGAGGTTCCGTCGCCGAAGTCCCAGGCCCAGAAGGTCGGGGTGCCGGTGGAGGAGTCGGTGAAGGTCACGCTCAACGGCACGTAGCCGCTGGTCGGCGCGCCCGTGAAGTTCGCCGTGGGCGCCGAGATGGTTACTCCCGGCTTCACCCACAGCTTCAGGCGCATGAAGTCTACGCTGGTCTGATACGGGTTGAGATTGCCGTTCGGGCAGCCGCAGATGTCCACCCAGACCTGCTGGTCGGCGAGCACGTACTCGCCCACCGCGGTGCGGGAGAAGGCCGGGGTGTCTCGATCCACCGTCCCCCACAACTGCTGCGGGGCGATCAGTTCCCAGGTGTCGTTGTTCAGGTGCCGCACTTCTTCACTGTGCAACGGCACATCGGCCCGGCTGCACTTGAACTGGCTCTCGATGCTCAGGTTCGCCAGATCGGCCGGCGCGTAGGCAACGGTGAACTTGTACCGCCGCGCGTCCTGGTTGTACTGGTTCGGCGCGGACACGTGGTATAGCCCGTTGTCCGAGCGCAGGTCGGCCAGCGTCCCGGCGACGATGGTCGCGCCGCGCCAGTCCTGCATCCAGTAGTCGTTCGGGAACAGCGTCACCTCGGTGCAGACGGCGACGTAGTTACTCTTCGTCTCGGTGTCATTGCCACCCGCGTTGGTGGCGGTCAGGGCGACCGTGTAGTTGCCCACACTGTTGTAGGTGTGGGTCGGATTCTGCGCCGTGCTCGTGCCGCTGTCGCCGAAGTTCCATGACCACGAGGTCGGGGTGTTGCCGGAGGTGTCCGTGAAGGCCACCGCCAGCGGCGCCAGGCCCAGAGCCGGCGTGCCGGTGAAGTCGGCCACCGGGGCCGGCACGGAGGTGGCGGTGATGTAGTCGGTCTTCGTTTCCCCGTCCGACCCGCCCGCGTTGGTCGCCGTCAGCGTCACCGTGTAGGTGCCCGCCGCATAGGTGTGCGACGGGTTCTGCGCGGTGGAGGTGTTCGAGTCCCCGAAGCTCCACGACCACGAGGTCGGGGTGTTCGACGACAGGTCCGTGAAGCTCACCGCCAATGGCGCGGTGCCACTGGTGGGTGTGCCGGAGAAGTTCGCTACCGGGGCCGGCGGTGTGACGGTGATGTAGTTGGTCTTGGTTTCCCCGTCCGAGCCGCCCGCGTTGCTGGCCGTCAGAGAGACGGTGTAGATGCCGGCCGCGTACGTGTGGCTCGGATTCTGCACCGTGGAGGTGCTGGAGTCGCCGAAGCTCCACGACCACGCAGTCGGGCTGTTCGTGGACGTGTCGGTGAAGCTCACGGCCAGCGGTGCCGTCCCGGTCGTCGGCGTGCCGGTGAAGTTCGCCACCGGGGCCGGCGGCGTGACCGTGATGTAATTGGTCTTCGTCTCGTCGTCCGAGCCGGCCGCATTCGTCGCCGTCAGGCTGACCATATACGTCCCCGCGGCATAGGTGTGGCTCGGGTTCTGCACCGTGCTCGTGCCGCTGTCCCCGAAGGTCCACGACCACGAGGTTGGGGTGTTGGTGGAGGTGTCGGTGAAGCTCACCGCCAAGGGTGCCGTCCCGGTCGTCGGCGTGCCGGTGAAGTTAGCCACTGGGGGCACAACGCTCGTGACGGTGATGTAGTTGCTGCGGGTCAGCGTGTTGGAGCCATAGCCATTGTTCGCCGTCAGCGTCACCGAGTACGTTCCGGTGCTGCTGTAGCTGTGGCTCGGGCTCTGCACGGTCGAAGAGGTCCCGTCACCGAACTCCCAGGCCCAGAAGGTCGGGCTGCCGGTGGAGCTATCGGTGAAGGTCACATCCAGCGGCGGCTGACCCGTCGTGGGCGTGCCCGTGAAGTTGGCCGTGGGCGCGTTGATGGCCACGCCCGGCTTGACGATCAGCTTCAGCCGGATGAAGTCCACGGAGGTGGTGTACGGATTGAGGTTGCCGTTCGGGCACCCGCAGATGTCCGCCCACACCTGCCCGTCGGCCAGCAGGTACTCGCCCACCGCGGTACGCACGAAGGGCGAGATGTCCCGATCAACATCCCCCCACAGTTGCTGGGCCAGCACGCTCTCGTAGGTGTCGTTGTTGAAGTGCCGGATCGCCATGTCGTGCAGCGGCACGTCGGTGCGGGAGGACTTGAACTGGCACTCCAGCGTGAGCTGCGCCAGGTCGGCCGGCGCGTAGGACACGGTGAACCTGTAGCGCCGCGCATCCTGGTTGTACTGGTTCGGCGCGGATACGTGATACAGCCCGTTGTCCGAGCGCACGTCGGCCAGCGTCCCGGCGACGATCGTCGCCCCCCGCCAGTCCATCATCCAGTAGTCGTTCGGGAACACCACCACCTCCGTGCCGACGGTGATGTAGTTGGTCTTGGTCTCCGTGTCCTGGCCGCTGGCGTTCGTCGCGGTCAGAGCAACGGTGTAGCTGCCCGTCGCGTTGTACGTGTGGCTCGGATTCTGCGCGGTGGAGGTGCTGGAGTCCCCGAAGTTCCACGACCACGCGGTCGGGCCGTTGGTGGAGGTGTCGGTGAAGCTCACCGCCAGGGGCACCGTACCCAGCGTGGGACTGGCCGTGAAGTCGGCCGCCGGCGCCGCCGTGCCGCCCGCGGTGATGTAGTCCGTCCTCGTCTTGGTGTTGTTGCCTCCCGCGTTATACGCGGTCAGCGACACCGTGTAGGTGCCGGCCGCGTAGGTGTGGCTCGGGCTCTGCACGGTCGAGGTGCTGGCGTCGCCGAAGCTCCACGACCACGCCGTCGGGCTGTTGGTCGAAGCGTCGGTGAAGCTCACCGCCAGGGGCGCGGTGCCACTGGTCGGCGTGCCGGTGAAGTCGGCCACCGGCGGCGGCACCGTGACCGTGATGTAGTTGGTCTTCGTCTCCCCGTCCGAGCCGCCCGCATTCGTAGCCGTCAGCGACACCGTGTAGGTGCCGGCCGCGTACGTGTGGCTCGGGTTCTGTGCAGTAGAGGTGGTGCTGTCTCCGAAGTTCCACGACCAAGAGGTCGGGGAGCCGGTGGAGGTATCCGTGAAGGTCACTGCCAGCGGCGCCGTGCCGGTGGTCGGCGTGCCGGTAAAGTTGGCCACCGGCGGGGCGACGGTGACGGTGATGTAGTTGTTCTTCGTCTCGCCGTCCGAACCGGCTGCGTTGGTCGCCGTCAGCGTAACGGTGTAGGTGCCGGCGGCATAGCTATGGCTCGGGTTCTGGGCCGTGGAGAAGTTGCTGTCTCCAAACGTCCAGGACCAGGCGGTCGGGCTGTTCGTGGAGGTGTCCGTGAAGTTCACCGCCAACGGAGCCGTTCCGGTCGTGGGCGTGCCGGTGAAGTTGGCCACCGGAGCCCCGCCCGTCGGCTTCGGGTACACATACCAGCAGAACTTGTCCGCATAGAAGTTGTAGGCCTGCAACGGGTTCGGCGAGTTGATGAACCCGCAGGAGGTGTAGCTCAACGAGCCGTCGGCACCGAGCGTACCGTTATCGTGCGTATAGGTAGTGTAGGTTGTAGGGGAGGGATCGTGGATCGGACACGTCGTCGGGCAGGCCAAAATGAGCTTCTCGCACACGCCGTTGTAATCGAACTTCATCCGAATCTCCGACGTCACGCCCGCCACTTGGGCCGGCGTATAGGCCGTGGTCGCCGCGAAGTGGCAATAGTGGCGGTTCTCGTTCGGAT
>Ga0315282_10011845_pt1 | contig 13439 bp, 9 predicted proteins | sample YL17G07_20_MG_FD_203693 | JGI IMG/M metagenome (GOLD analysis project Ga0315282, IMG submission 203693) | Sediment microbial communities from Yellowstone Lake, YNP, Wyoming, USA - YL17G07_20 | ecosystem: Environmental > Aquatic > Freshwater > Lake > Sediment | place: USA: Wyoming | collected...
GGCCGAGAACTGGAAGTTGGGGACCAGGCCGCGGTGGATCGGGATCTCCACGACGCGGGACTTCCCCTGAATCCGCACCACCCACCGGTGGGAGATGAGCCGTCCGGACTCCTCCGTGAGCAGCACGGTGGCGTCGGGGAAACTGCTCACGATCAGGAGACGGCACACGTCTCCTTCCTCATACGTTCTCTTCTCCGGGATCAACTCGATCCCGCTGAAGTGCATCTTGCGGCGGGCCAGCTCCGGCCCGTGCACCCAGGTGTAGGCCTTGCCGATGACCGTCTGCTTCCACTCGTCCGTGCCCTCATACTGGAAGCGGTACCAGCCGGCCTCCGGCACGGTCCAGCGAATGAAGGCGCGGCCCTCCTTGTCCGTCTGCACGGCCTGGTCGCCGAAGTGGGCGTCTACCACGTCCTCCGGCGCCGCGCCCTTCACCACGCGGTCAATGTGCAGCGTCCCGGCAACGGCCACCGGGCGATCCATGACATCCCGCGTCGCCACTTCCACCTCGATCCGGTCGCCCTCCTGGTAGAAGCCGCGCTGGAGATGGAGGAAGGCAAAGTACTGCTGCGCGCTGGCCCGCACCTCGCCCTCGCCCTCGATGACGCGGCGGCTGGGGTCGGTGACCTCCGCCTTGACAGTGAAGGTGTAGGCCTTGGCCTCGGGCCGGCGGCCGCCACCTTCGGCCGCGAAGGTGATCTCCAGCCGTCCCTGCGCGTCCGTCGTCCCCTCTCCCTCCTTGACCACCTCTCCCTCGCCGTAGTAAGGCCGGTGGGAGCTGTCGCCCATCCAGTCGCCGATGAGCCAGTCGTAGCGGCCCGGGAAGTGGTAGCTGGGATAGAACGGCGCCCGGAAGACACGGTACTTCACCTTGCCCGCGACGACGGGGGAGCCGAAGTAGTAGCGGGCCTCGAGGCGCGCGGTCACCGTCCCGCCGAGGCGGAGCTGCTCGGCGCCCGGCGTCACCTTCACTTCGAACTCCGGCTTCTTGTACTCCTCCACGCGGAACTGGTTGCCGTTCAGGGCCTCAACCGACGAGTCCATGCCGGTCTGGCGGACGCTGATGTTGTACACCCCCAGCGGCGGTTCCGAACCGAGCCTGAAGCCGCCGTTGAACGTGCCGAACTCGTTGCTGGTGTAGGTGCGCTTCAGCACCTCTCCGCCGCGCGCGTCCGAGACAACCACCTCGAAGGACCGATCCTTGGCCACCTGCCACGCCCCCACCAGCTCACCGCTCTGATTCTGGGTGTGGGCCATCAGCACCGCGCGGAAGCTCACCGCCTGCCCCGGGCGGTAGACGGGCCGATCGGTGATGAGATAGCCGCGGTACTCCGTATGACCCGCGCCGTGCGGGACCGAGTTCCACTCGTCCCGCGCAATGGCGTATCGGTCTCCCACCCAGGCGAGGGTCTCCAGGCGACGCTCGGCCCACCCCTCTCCGCGGTCGGGCATCAGGTCCTTGGCGAACAGTCCTTCCCCGTCGGCCCCGCCCTGAGAGGAGGTGATATCCCACGCGTTCTTCTTGTGGTTGTAGAGCGCCTCGCGGGTGATCACCTTCGCGCCCGCCACGGGAGCACCGCGGCGCGCGTCACACACATAGGCGAGGGCGTGATCCTGGTCCGTCTTGGTGACGATCGCAAGATCGGTGAGGATCACCAGCGCGGCGGCGCGGGCCTCCCCGCAGGAGGCCTCGACAATGTAGGCGCCGTTCTCGGTAACGGGCGCACGCGTCTCTCCCTGAAGGAAGGCATGATCGCCCCGGTCCTCGGTGGTATACCTCCAGGAGGCGACCCGCTGGCCTTCTTTTCGCCAGATGGGCTTCAGGGCCGTGCCGAGGCCCGCCTCGAACTCTGCCCACTCCGGCCGGCGCGCCTTGAGCACGGCCGGGTGCAGCAGCAGCTTCTCCAAACGAACCCGATAGGCCGCCAGGGAGATGGTCTTCACGTTGCGACCGGAAACCCCGATAGCCGGCTTGGCCCCCGGGGCCACAGTCGCCCCGCGCAACTGGAGCTGAGGCCAGGTGATGTCCTGGATCCGATTCCGGGCGTCGCTCACCCACTTGCTGCTCGGCCAGCGCGCGGGGATCTGCCGGTAGGCCTCCAGCGCCGCGAGGAACTCCTTCTTCGCTTCCAGCCACTGCCCGACCAGCAACTGTGCCTGGGGGGCGAGGGCGTGCTTGGGGAACCGCTCCGGGATGGAGCGGACGACGGCGATGGGATCCTCCTTCTCGTAGGGATAGGGGAGGTTGACCCACTCCTTCTTCTTCTCGTCATAGGCCCGCATGAACCCGCGCATCTGCTCCTGGTAGCCCCGGAGGAAGAGGGCGCGGGCGAGGCAGGACTCCGGCACCCGCTTCGGGTCCAGCCGCTCGATCTGCAGGTAGAGGGTGAGAATCCGCTGGGGGAGAGGCTGCGCGGGGTCGTCGCGGCGGGCCGCCTTCAGCGTCCAATCGTGGCCCCGGACGCGCGCCACTTCCGCCGGGTCGGCCGGCCCGTAGCGGAGTGCCAGGCCGGGGCGCTTCTCCTTCTCCAGCTCTACCAGCGCGCGTATCAGACCGAAGTTGTCCTTACGCGCCAGCACGCGCGCGAGATCGAAGCTGAGGTCGGCCTCCTCCGTGGCATACCGCGCGTCAAGCCCCTCGTACAGGGCCTTCGCCTTCTCGAAGGCCCCGCGGGCGGCCTCCTGATCCTGTGGCTCCAGGTAGACGTGCTCCGGCTGCTCCGCGGTCTCCACCTTTGGGTAGTCATCGCCGCGGTAGACGCGCTTGCCCACGCGGAAGCCGTAGTGAGGGACGACGACGAAGAGCTGCCCCTGCCAGTACCAGCCCCGCGCGCCCCAGATGCCGGAGGGGTGCTCCTTCTCGAACGTCTCGGTGGCCGCCAGGGCCTCGTCCCACTTGCGCGCCCGGCCCAGGGACACTGCCACCCGGTACTCGATCTCCGTCTTGCGGTCCCCGGCACGATTCTGGGCGAGGATCTCCTGGTAGATCGGCAAGGCCGTCGCGTAGCTCTTCTCCGCGTACAGCCGGTCCGCTTGCTGCACGCTTCCGGCCGCGCGGAGGCGGCCCCCGACGGTGAAGCAGAGACTCAGGCCGAGAAGGCCCGCAATAACGGTGAGGATCCGGTGGCGCATGGGTGCCCGCCCCTTTTGTGGAAGTGGTAACAGGGCGTTAGACTCGTCACCCGGGCGATTTGTTCCGGCCCGGGCGGGCTCAGGCCCCCATTGACGACCGATAGGCGATGGCCAACTCCGCCAGAAACCGGTCGTACGGAATCGGCTCTGCCGGCGGAGTCAGGCCGATCAGGACCATGAGCGGGGCCGCGATCTGGCGCGCGAGGTCGGCGCTCACCTTCTCCGGAAGCTCCGCTCGCCTCGCCAGGAAGCGTTCCACGACCGCGAACTGCTCCCGCGTCACCGCACGCAGGTTGAGCAGCGCGGGATCGCCCAGCACCTGGTAGTCCGGCGCGGGAGGCGGCTGCGCCCCGGCCGCCGCGCGCCGCACGTCGGATTGCCGCGCGTCGGCCACCACGATGGTGCCGGCCGCATAGTCCCCCAGCCGCTTGCTTTCCTTGCTCAGAAAGATGGAGAGCGTTCCCACGCCGTACAGGAAGGGAAGGACATCGGCCACCCGCAGGATGTTGCGGACGAAGGCCGCGGGGAAATCAATGGGGAACCCCCCGTCCCGCATCACCCGGATGCCGCACACGCGCTTCCCCGGGGTCTGGCCGTGCCACACGGTCTCGAAGAAGAGGAAGTACCCCCAGTAAAGCGTGAACACCACCAGGATGATGGCGAAGATCCAGAAGGCCGAGGCCATCCCGAGCCATCCCTCTGTGGTCCCACTGGCCAGCCCTTCCAGGAGCGCCCCGACCCCGATCGTCAGCAGCCCGGCCACCATCAGCACCACCAGGATGAGCACCGACTGCAGACAGGTGTCCAGCAGCACCGCGGCGAAGCGCGTTCCCAGGCCGGCCAGCTCGTAGGTAACGGCCACTTGCTCGGGCGTGTAGACCGTCTTGCTCTCGCCCAGATCCATGTCTTCATCCTCGCCGAAGCGGCGTGCCTTGTCAAGCCAGGATCTCGCGCGCGCAGGACGGGGAATAGGCAGGAGGCTATGCCGGAGGAACAGACCGGGCCCCCGCGCGAGGCGGCGCTCTCCCCCGAGGGAGCGCGGGAAGATTCCGGCGGCCGCCGGCGCCTCGCCGAACTGGTGGAGAAGGCCGGCCGGCTGCGCGGCCTGCGCGGGTTGAGCGAAGAGGAACTGCTCGAGTTCGGCCGCCTCTACCGGCGCGCCGCCTCCCACCTCGCCCATGCTCGTGCCCACGGGCTCAATGCCTCCGAGCTGGAATACCTGAACTGGTTGGTGGGACGCGCCTACGGCCTGCTCTACGTCACGGAGTCGGCCGGCCTCCGCAGCGTCGGCCGCTTCTTTGCCTCCGACCTGCCCCAGACGTTCCGGCGCCACGGGCGGGTGTTCCTGCTGAGCGTCGCCCTCTTTCTTGCCCCCGCGGTGCTCGCCGCCGCCCTCACCGCCCTCCGGCCCGATCTCCTCGAGTTGCTCAACCCGCAGCTCGCCGCCCAGCTCCACGCCATCGCCGAGCGGCATTCCGGCAACGCCAATTGGCTGCCCGCTCAGTTTCGCCCGATCGCTTCCTCCCTGATCATGACCAACAACATCAGGGTCTCGTTCCTCGCCTTTGCGGGAGGCATCCTGCTCGGACTCCTGACGGTGATCGAACTGGTCTACAACGGCCTCGTCCTGGGGGCCATCGCCGGCGGCGTCAGCCACACTCCGGCCTCCGTCTCCTTCTGGGCCTTCGTCGCTCCCCACGGCATGGTGGAGATCCCGGCCATCTGGATCTCCGCCACGGCCGGCCTCTTGCTCGGACTGGCGATCATCGAGCCCGGCCCCTACAGCCGGGTGGACGCGCTCCGCCTTGCCGGCCGCCAGGCCGTGGTGCTCATGCTCGGGGTGATCGTCTTCCTCGTCTTCGCGGCCCTCGTGGAGGGGTTCTTCTCGCCCGCCGTCGCGCCGCCCTCCGTGAAGTTCACCGCCGCGGCCCTCATCGCCGTCGCCTTCTGGAGCTACCTGCTTCTTGCCGGACGCCGGAGGCCCGCTACAGAGCCGACTGGGCCTTGATCTTGAGGTACCGATTCAGCACCTCGATGGAGAGGTTCGTCGGCGTCGCGTCCAGGGCGATGGCCCCGGTCTCCCGCAGGGCCGCCAGCGCTCGTTCCCGGTCGGCCAGCAGGGCCGTGGCTACGGTACGCTCGTAGAGATCGCGCGGCCCCCGGGGGGAGCGGCGGGACAGCGCGTGCAGCTCGTAGTCACTCAGCGCCGCGCACAGCACCAGGTGCCGGCGGGTGAGCAGGCGCACGTGGCGCAGGAGCCGCGCGGAGGAATCGGCGTCCGGCAGATCGGTGAAGAGCACCACCAGGGCGCGCTTGCGCAGCCGGTGGGAGATGTCCACAAAGGCCTGGTAGTAGTCGCTCTCCGCGGCCTGGGGCTGCAGCCCGTAGAGCGAATCCAGGACCTGGGAGAACTGGTGCTTGCGGGGGGGCGTGAACCCGGCCGGGGCCTCCCCGAAAGAATAGAGCCCCACCCAGTCGCCCAGACCCGCGGCCACATAAGCCAGCAGCGCGGCCGCATTCACCGCGTGATCCACTTTGGTCAGCAGGCCCAGGCGGCTCGCCATGGTCCGCCCGAGGTCGAGGCAGAGGACGATGTGCTGGCTGCGCTCCACCTCGTACTCGCGGGTGAGCAGTTCGCCGTGGCGCGCCGTCGCCTTCCAGTCCACCCGTCGCAGCTCGTCTCCGGGCAGATAGTCGCGCAGCGACTCAAACTCCAGTCCTACGCCCCGCAGCCGCGCCATGTGCACCCCGGTCTCCAGCCGGCGCTCCTTGCGCAGCGCGAGTTCGTGCTCGCGAATCTCCGTCAGACGCGGGTACACCTTCACCGGCTGCTCGGCCCCCACGCGGACCTGTCGGCGTACCAGCCCGTAGGAACCGGTGACGCGCAGCGTGATCGCCCCGAAGGCGAAGTCCCCTCGCCGCGGAGGAGTGACGTGGTAGGTGAGCCGCACCTCGCCGCCCGCGGGCAGCCGGCAGGCCTGGCTCTCGCCCCGCGACACGAACTCCAGCGGCGGCTCGTCCCGCACCTCGCACCCGTAGGCCGCCGCCCCCGCGTTCCACACGATCAGGGCCACCGGGTTCGCGGCCCCGAGCGAGATCACCGCTTCCACCTCCCGCCGCACGCGCAACCCCGCCGCCGGCGCCAGGGCCTGGATCTCGGTCCACAGCGCCGCCGCCAGGCCGATCGCCCACAGCGCCCCGAGCCAGCCCAGTGGCCGCCACAGCACCCCCAGGGCCACACACAAGCCGCCCGCCGCCAGCGCCCCCGCCAGCCGGGCGGTGGGTGACCAGGAGGCACGCGCCGGGATCGCGCGGTTGACGTCAGCGTGGGACGGGGACGGCCGCGATGACACTCTCCAGCAACCTGTCCACCGTGAGACCTTCGATCTCGGCCTCCGGCTTGAGAATCACGCGATGGCGCAGCACCGGCCGGGCCATCTCCTGCACATCATCCGGAATCACGTAGTCGCGCTCCTGTATCGCCGCGCGCACCTGCGCGCACCGCAGCAGCGCGACGGCCGCGCGGGGGCTCGCCCCCAAGAGGGTGTGGGGCGATTCCCGCGTGCGAGACACCAGCTCGCCGAGATAGGCGAGGAGGTCGTCCTGCACCGTCTGCGCGGCCAGTTCCTGCGCCGCCTCCAGTACCTGCGCCTGCCCCAGCACCGCCTGCACGCCGGCCGCCTCCAGGTCCTGCGGATCCCGCCCCTGCAGGTGCAGCCGCATGATCTCCTGCTCCACGGCCGGGTCGGGATAGCCGACCAGCACTTTCATCAAAAAGCGATCTAGCTGGGCCTCGGGCAAGGGATACGTGCCCTCATATTCGATCGGATTCTGTGTCGCCAGCACGCAGAAGATGCCCGGGAGAGCGTGGTCCACACCGTCAATGGTGACGGTGTGCTCCTGCATGGCCTGCAGGAGCGCGGACTGCGTCTTGGGCGGCGTGCGGTTGATCTCATCCACCAGCAGCAGGTTGGTGAACACCGGCCCCTTCACCAGCCGGAACGTGTGCTCCTTGAGATCGAACACGTTCGTGCCGGTGACGTCCGCCGGCATCAGATCGGGCGTGCATTGGATGCGCTTGAACTCCGCGCCGATGCTTCTCGCCACCGCCCTGCTCAGCAGCGTCTTGGCGATCCCGGGGACCCCCTCCAGCAGCACGTGACCCCGCGCCAGCACCGCGGTGAGCAGGCCCTCCACCGCTTCCTCCTGGCCGAGGACGGCCTTGCGCACCTCAGCCTGCACTCTGTCCGCCATCTCTTTGATTCTCATTTCCTCTCCGTCCCCGGGCCGCCGCCGGCCGGCCCGCTCTTCCCCTCCTCCGTGCCGCTCCTGCTTCCCGTCCACGCCAGCTCGCGTTCGGCCTCGTCCAGTGCCCGCACCAGTCCCACGGCCGCGGCTTCGCTCGGCCGCGCCGCGCCCCCCACGGCCGCGCGGCAGCGTTCCAGCGCGGTCTGCAGCCGCGCCCCTCCCTTGGGGTCCGCCCGGCGCGCCGCCTGGCCGAGCACCTCTACCTCCGCCGTCTCCGGCAGCCCCAGTTGCTTGTGCAACCGGTGCATCGCCGCCTGGTAGGCGGTGCGCACGGCCAGCCGCGAGGCCTCCCCCTGCCGCAGCACCGCGGTCATGGTGCCCAGGAACTCGCTTCTCTCCCGGCTCGCCCGCAGCAGCGGGATGATCCGGCCGAATCGCCGGCTCCGCGCGTAGACCAGCACGCATCCCGCCAGCAACAACTCCGCCAGCCCCCACCGCACCGGCGTGGGGAGCAAGGCCCAGGCCAGGTTCTCCCCGTAGCCATGGTGGTACTCGTCGAAGAACACCGGGCCGCGGGACGGGGCGCCCACGCCATTGAGCACGAACGGGAGATTGTCCGCGTGCGCCAGCCCCTCGTTGGACAGCGTCCAGGGGCTGCACAGCACGATGACATTCCCCCGTCCGAGCCGGGCATAGGTGACGGCCACGCCCTCTTCATCCCGGAACACCGGCGCCGACTCGGCGAGCGTTCGCCGCCATTCCTGGGTCCCCTCCGGGAAGGCGCTCTCCTGCTCTCCGCCGCGCTTCTCTCCCCGCTCCTCCACCAGCGCGGGAAGAGCCAGGCGCGCGCGCGACTTGAGCCGCAGCCGTGCCACCTGCCGCGCGAGATAGGTGGGCTGAGAGGGCGCCGCGTACCGCATCGGGGGCTCCTCCGCCAGCGCCGCGCCGGGACCGCCGCTGAATTCACCCCCCAACCTTGAGTACTCCGCGCAGAAGACCAGCGTGTTCCCCTGGGCCACCCACCGGTGCAGTGTGCTCCACTCCGATCCTGCCAGAGAAGCCGTCGGCTCCACCACCACCAGTGTCCCGGCCGGGAGAAGGCCCTCCAGGAAGGGCCGGCGCCAGCGGCTCACCCGGTAGTCCAGCTTCTCCAGCGTCAGGTACAGCGCGCGCAAGCCGCCTTCGCGGTTGCTGTAGGTGGTGCGGGACGGCATCAGGGAGTCGGTAGCGACCTCCGGGTTGCCGCCCTCCAGGGCCACCGTCACTCCCAGCATCGCCAGAATGATGCCCACCAGCCACCATGCCTCTCGCGGAATGCGCTTCATGGCGAGGCCAGCCCCTCCACCTCCCCCCACAACTGCTGGGCGCTGGCGTATTCCTCCGTTCCGGCCGGCGCCCGGCCGTACCACGTGCGCGCGAAGAGATGGTTCAGGCCCGCCAGCGCCCGCGCCACCTCCCCCCTTCCTCCCGCCTGCAGGGCCCGCACGAACCGGCCGTCGGTGTATGCCGTGTGGTAGCGCACCAGCCCGGCCTCGTCCAGCTTCATCAAGGCCGCCATGTGGAGCGCCCGCACCGCCCCACGATGGTCTCCTGCCCGCTCCAGCCGCCCCGCTTCCTCGAGCCAGGCCCCGCAGGGGAGGATGACGCGCGCCCGTGCGGCCGGCGCGACGCCTTCCGGCGGGACGCGCGGCGAGAGGCGCGAGAACAGGCGCGCCAGGAGGAATATCGCCAGCGCGCTGCAGGCCACCAGCATCGCGATTCCCGCCCCCCGCCACACCTTCGGGCTCACCCTCGGCACCCAACGCGGCCAGCGCCAGTGGATATGCGGCCAGATCTGCCGCAGGAACCTGAGCACCCGGCCCATGAGTTGCTTCTGTCTGGCCTCCCACCAACTCGGCCTGAACTCGCCTCCCGCCAGCACCGAGGCGAGAACGTGCCGCGCCTGGCCCGGCGGCGCAGGCCCGGCCTGTGCCACTGCCTGCCGCAGGCTCTCCACGGCCGCCCGCGCCTGCCGGATCCCGGTCGGGCCCCCTTTCACCATCGCCTGCAGCGCCCCGAGCAGTTCCCGATTGTCTACAGAGGTCGTCGCGGAGGCCGTGCCCTCCCCCACCGTCACCCGCTCCGGCAGTCCGCGCAGCGCCTCCGCGGCCCGCGCGCGACCGCCCTTCGCCGCCCCCGCGGCCCGCTCCAGATCCGCGGCCACGCGGGAGAGCGTGCGGGCATATTCGGCGGAGGAGATCGTCGTCCCGGCCGCCGCGGGGGAGGCGGTCGCCAACGTGACCAGCAGCAGGAGGGGGAGCCTGCTCACGGGTTCTGGTCGTTGCTATCGGCAGGTATGTCCGCAGCAGGAAGCGGCTCGGTCGCCTTCACCGCCCCCTCGGGGGCCGGGGCCGCGACCGCTGGCAGGCCCATCTCCTGGGCCAGCAGTTGCAGATCGAACCCCTCCTTGCGGATGCGGGAGTTGAAGTACATCAGCGTGGTCGCGATCGGCCCCAGAGGCCCGGTGAAGGCGGATCCCAGTCCGTTGCCAAGGGCGGCGATGATGTTCGCCACCAGGTTGCGCTCCCCCAGGATGAACTGCGGAATGGAGAACACCCCGACCAGGGCGTAGAAAGCCACTCCCTGGATCAGCCCCATGATGATGAGCAGCCCGAGCAGCTCGGCCCACACCCCGTTTCCGATCAGGAACCGGCTTCGCATGATGGCTGCGAAGTAGCGCTTGTCCTCCACCAGCAGCGCCTGGATCATAAACGCCGCCCAGAACGCGAAGATGATCCCGGGCACCACCAGCAGCACCATCCCCGGCAGGATGAGGAGGAGCGCACACATGATGGTGACCACCAGGACAAACCCGCGCCGGAGCACGAACGCGTAGGAGCCCCGCACCGTGACCGGCCGCCCGAGATAGCGATCGGCAATCGCTTTGGTGAGGGCGGCGTTCTCCACTACCTGGGCCGCGATAATGACTACGTAGAACACCGCCAAGGCGATGATGAACCCGTACAGGCTTTCGACGTCCATGACCGACGCCTGCATCGCGTGGGCCGCCGTGAGGAGCGCCACCGCCGCCACCGCCACGAAGAACGACGGCACCACCGCGATGCCGAAAAAGGGCCAGAAGGTCGCGCGGTAGAGGCGGAAGCTCTGGTCAATTATCTCCAGCAGCCCCATCGGCCGAAGCAAGCGCGACTGTTCCATGATGACACGTCCCTCCGCGCGCGGCGAGGTGTGGACCGGTGACGGGCGCCGCGCCCCACATACTTCCCCCGGAAGCCCGGCGATCCCTTCTCCGCGAGCAGGCGGCTAGATGGTGATCACGCGGAAGCCGGCCTGCTCCCAGCGCGCCCGGGGCAGACAGCCGCGTGTGTCGAACAGCAGCCGCTGCCGCATCTTCTGCCCGATCGCCTCCGGCTCGAAGAAGCGAAACTCGCGGTGATCGGTGAGCAACAGGATGCAGTCCGCGCCGGTCACCGATCCCTCCAGGTCGGTGAGAGGGAAGGCGAAGCGCTTCACGTGGAAGTCCACGGCGCTCACCTCCGCGCCCCCCTGGGTCAGCGCCTCGATGACGTGCAGCGCGGGCGTCTCCCGTGCGTCGTCCACGTTTCCCTTGTAGGCCACCCCCCACACCGACACCTTCGGGCTGGTGACCCCCTCCAACACCTCCAACGTGCGCGCGGCCACCCAGTTCGGCTGCGAATCATTGATGCGGCGCGCGGTGGCAATGAGCGCGGCTTCCTCCGGCGCGGCCTCCACCAGGAACCACGGGTCCACCGGAATGCAGTGGCCGCCCACGCCCGGGCCGGGCTGGAGAATGCGGACGCGCGGGTGGCGGTTGGCCAGCCGGATCACTTCCTGGCCGTCGGCCCCGAAGCGCCGTGAAACGCGGGCCACTTCGTTCGCGAACGCGATGCCGACGTCCCGGGAGGCGTTCTCCACCAGCTTCACCAGCTCGGCTACGATCGCGGAGGTCACGAATACCTCCCCCTCCACCATGCGCCGGTAGAGCGCCGCCGCCCGCTCCGCGCTCTCCTGGTCAATGCCCCCCACCACGCGGTCGTTCTCCACCAGTTCGGTCAGCGTGCGGCCGGGGAGGATGCGTTCCGGGCAGTGGGCGACGAAGAACTCCTCCCGCGGCTTCAGCCCTGACGTCGCCAGGATTTCGGTCAGCAGGCCGTCTGTCGTGTTCGGGGGAACCGTGGATTCCAGCACCACGAGATTGCCCGGGCGCAGGTGGGGCGCGATGGATTTCGCCGCGCGCTCCACGTAGGACAGGTCCGCCGTGTGGTCGGGGCGGATGGGCGTGGGCACCGCGATGATGAACACATCGGCCTCGCTCGGCTGCGCCTGCGCGCGGAGGCGGCCGGAGTTCATCGCCGCCTGCACCACGGTATTGAGGCCCACCTCCTCGATCGGCACTTGCCCCGCGTTGATCGCCGAAACCACGTCCGGCCGCGTGTCCACCCCCAGCACCTTGAACCCGTTCACGGCCATCACCGCGGCCATCGGCAGGCCCACATAGCCCAGTCCCAACATGCAGACGGTCTCGATCCCCAGTTCCTTCGGCTCCGCCATAGCCTCCACTCCCGATCCGGATATCCGTCAGGTTCTGGGCGCGCGGGACCGCTCCCTGCCCGCGGCCGCCAGGGGCGGCAACGTGCGCCGTGCTACCCCCGCTCCTCGTACGTTCGCCGGTAATACTCTTTGTATGACCCGTCCTTGAGCCGCCGCCACCACCCTTCGTGCTCGCGGTACCAGGCCACGGTGCGCGCCAGGCCTTCCTCGAACCCCACCGCCGGCGCCCACCCCAGGGCCCGCGCCTTCCCCGTCGCAACAGAGTAGCGCCGGTCGTGGCCGGGGCGGTCGGTGACATAGGTGATCAGGTCGGGGCCTCTGCCAGTCAGCTCCAGCAGCGTCTGGGTGAGCGCGAGATTCGTTCGTTCCTGATTCGCGCCGAGGTTGTAGGCCTCGCCGGGCGTGCCCTTTCGCAGCACCGTGTCAATGCCCGCGCAGTGGTCCGCAACGTAGAGCCAGTCCCGCACGTTCAGTCCGTCGCCGTAGAGCGGCACCGGGAGGCCGTCGAGCAGGTTGGTGATGAAGAGCGGAACGACCTTTTCCGGATACTGGTACGGGCCGTAGGTGTTGGAGCCGCGGGTGATCAGGATCCGGTACCCGAACGTGTGGGCATAGGCCTTGGCCATGAGTTCGCCCCCGGCCTTGGAGGCCGAGTAGGGGCTGGAGGGGTTGAAGGCGTCCTCCTCGGTGAACGAGCCGGTCTCGATGGAGCCGTAGACCTCGTCCGTCGAGACGTGGAGGAACCGCTCGATTCCGCGCGCCCGCGCCGCCTCCAGCAGCACGTACAGGCCCTTGACGTCCGTGTCCACGAACGCGCCCGCGGACTGGATGGAGCGGTCCACGTGCGTCTCCGCGGCGAAGTTCACCACCGCCTCGCTCTCAGCCATCGCCTCCGTGACCGCCGCCTCGTCGCAGATGTCCCCCTTCATGAACCGGCAGCGCGGGCCGTCGGCCACGTCCGCCAGGTTGTCCAGATTCCCGGCGTAGGTGAGCTTGTCGAAGCAGAGGACCTGGTCCTCCGGGTGGTTCTGGAGCACGTAGTGGACATAGTTGGAACCGATGAACCCGGCTCCCCCGGTCACGAGAATGCGCATGGGCTGTCTCCTACGGACCTATACGGCAAGGAAGCACGGAAGTCCTGGCGAGTTGGAGCCCATCGGGGGCTGCGGCGCCACTCCGCTGGCTCTGCTCGGAGACGGACAACCAAGCGCCTTCCGGCATGCTGCAGGACGCGAAATGTTCCCCCAAACGGTCCGATTGAGACACATTGAGACACGCGCCCCCGGCCCCCCCCGAGAGTGATTCTCGAAAATGCCCGGAATACTGTCATTTACTGTCATACCGTCATGGTCCCAGGCGCCGAACCGCCGCCCACTCCTGTCCCGCCAAGTGATTTTCGAAAAGGCCCAAAATGGTGTCATTGGTGTCATGCCGTCATGGCTCCCGTGCTGACACCCCTGCGGGCGCCCCCCCGGCCTCCCCCAAAC
>Ga0315282_10011846_pt1 | contig 13439 bp, 4 predicted proteins | sample YL17G07_20_MG_FD_203693 | JGI IMG/M metagenome (GOLD analysis project Ga0315282, IMG submission 203693) | Sediment microbial communities from Yellowstone Lake, YNP, Wyoming, USA - YL17G07_20 | ecosystem: Environmental > Aquatic > Freshwater > Lake > Sediment | place: USA: Wyoming | collected...
GTCCAGTTCAACACCTCCACCATGACCACCACGGTGCAGGGCAGCATGCTGAACGATATTCCCGTTCTGGCCCGGAATCCCTTCACCCTGGCGCTGCTCAACCCGGCGGTCATCAACCAGTATTGGGACGTGTCGCACCGCAACCCGTTCTACATGTGGTCGTCCAACGGCCTGGACATTGGCGGCCGCACCGGCGGCAAGAACGACATGCTGCTGGACGGCGCCCCGCTGGGCGTCTCGGCGCGCGGCTCCTACATGCCCTCCATGGACGGCGTGCAGGAAGTGGCCGTGCAGCAGAACGCCCTGGACGCCGAGTTCGGTTTCAGCGCCGGCGGCACCCTGAACGTCTCGATGAAGTCGGGCACCAATGAGTACCACGGAACGGGCTATTACTTCGGCCGCAACCCTGTGTTCAACGCCATGACCAACCGGATCACCCGCGGCAAGAGCGTGGTGAAGAACCACATCTGGGGCGGCACGGTGGGCGGCCCGATCCTCAAGAACAAGCTGTTCTTCTATCAGACCTACGAACAGTGGAAGAACACCCAGCCAAACGGGAACACCTCCACCGCACCCACCGATCTGGAGCGGGGCGGGGACTTCTCGCGCTCGCTGGCCAAGGACGGCAGCATGCGCGTCATCTACGATCCCTACACTACGATCTTTGACTCAGTGAACAACATCATGACCCGCACGCCGTTCCCCGGCAACATTCTTCCCAAAAACCGCATCAACTCCACCGGCCAGAAGCTGGTGAACGATGTCTGGAAGCCCAACAATCCGGGCGACGACATCACCGGCGTCAACAACGTCAAGGCCACCTACCCGTGGTGGTTGAAGTACTGGAACATCTCCACTCGCGTGGACTACAACATCAACGAGAAAATGCGCATGTATGCGCGCTTCTCGAAATACGAGACGCGCCTGGACAACCCCAACTGGGGCGGCACGATTGCCGTGCCTTCCGACAACGGCGGGTTGATGGATGCCCTCACCCCGGCCCTGGACTTCCTGTGGATGATCAGCCCCCGCACCACGGTGAACATGCGCTACAGCGCCGTTTACGATGAGGACGATTACGACTCCGGCTGGGCCAAGGTGCCGGAGAGCGTGTGGGCGGGCTTGTGGCCCAACGGCTGGTACAAGCCCGTGACCGGCGCCCTGCCCGGTGTCTACTATCCGAGATTCAACTTCAGCGGCAACGGAAGCCTGTCCACCGGAATGTCGGGCTGGTGGCTGGTTCGCGCCCGGTCCCACAATGGCAACCTGAACGTGACCCACGACGCGGGCATCCACCACATGAAGGCCGGCTGGATGTGGCGCTATCAATATGACCAGAACGGAAGCCCCGGGCCGGGTAGCTTCAGCTTCAACTCTGTAGACACCGGCAGCTCTACGCTGGCTTATGACTCCTCCAAAAGCGGCAACATGTACGCCTCGGCGCTGCTGGGCGTCATCCAGAGCGGCAATGCGGCTTTCAACCCCATGCGGGATTCCCACCAGCAGTTGTGGAGCTTCTTCTTCCAGGATGACGTCAAGCTGACCCGCCGCATCACGCTGAACCTCGGGTTGCGCTACGAGTTGGAGACGGCGCCTTCGGAGTACAACCGCATCTACTCCCGCTACCTGGATCTGACCAACCCCATTCCGGAGTTTGCGACTCCTCCCAAGATGCCCGCCGAAGTGACGGCCATCTATAAGGGCACGTACAAGTGGAATGGCGCCTGGATCTACACCGACGACAGCCATCCGGGGGTGTTCAACTCGCAGAAGACGGTGTTCCTGCCCCGCGTCGGGGCCGCCATCCGGATTAACGACCAGACCGCGGTGCGCGTGGGCTTCGCCCGCTACTCGGTGCCCTGGATCACCATCTATCCGGAAACCAATACCTGGCCCACCGACGGCTACTCGCGGTCTACCAGCGCCCTAGGTCCCCTGGTGGGCGCCCCGCGAACCACCATCGACGACCCGTTCCCGACTGGCGGCGCCAACGTGAACCCCCTGCTCCTGCCCGTCGGCAAGAGCCTGGGGCGGTACCTGAACCTGGGCGCCAGCCTCAGCACGTTTCCGCAGGACATGATCCATCCCATCAACGACCGGATCAACGTGTCCTTCCAGCGCCAGTTGCCGATGCGCATCCTGACCGACACCACCTTCTTCACCAACCTGGGCCGCAATGTGCAGGACTCCAGCATGTGGGGCGGCGACTATAGCTATAACCTGAACCAGGTGGACCCCAACTATAGTTACACCTACAAGGGCCAGGTGGACGTGGCCGTGGCGAACCCGTTCTACAACCTGCTTCCGGCCGACAAGATGCCCGGAACGCTCCGCACCCAGAGAACCGTGAGCGTGAGCAGCCTGCTGAGAACCTATCCGCAGTATGGCACCATCACCGAGCGCTTCCTGCGAGACAAGGACAGCCACTACTACTCGCTTCAGTTCAAAGCCGAAAAGCCCATTTCCAAAGGCCTGGCGTTCACCTTCGGCTACAACTACAGCCACGAGACGCGCGACGAGTTTTGGGACTCGATTGCCACTTACAACAGACAGTTCACGATGATCGATACCCGCTCCCCGCGCCACTACGTGCGCCTGGCCGGCACCTACGAGCTGCCCTTCGGCAAGGGCCGCCAGTACCTGTCCAACGCCAACCGGGTCGTGGACGCTATCGTCGGCGGATGGGCTACCAGCCACATGTTCATGTGGAACAACGGCGGGCTGTTGACCTTCGGGGCCATGCTGGTGAGCGGCAATCCCAAGATCGACAACCCGACCCGCGACAAGTGGTTCGACACCTCGAAGTTCGCGATCAATCCGTCTTACACGCCGCGGACCAACCCGTGGTATTACGACGGGCTGCGCGGTCCGGGCTGGTGGAGTTGGGACGCCACCGCGGTGAAGTACTTCAAGGTGACCGAGCGGGTCAAGTTCGAACTCCGCATGGAGTTCTACAACTTCCCCAACTCGTTCATGCCCAGCTCGCCGAACCTCTCGGTAACCAGTTCGCTGTTCGGCAAGAGCACCGGAGTTGCCGGCGGCAACTACGGCCGCGAAGTTCAGTACACGGGTCGGATCCACTTTTAGGCATTCGGAGTTGGCGGGGCAGGCGGTTTCGCCTGCCCCGCAGCCGGACGGCCACCGCCGGCGCTCGTACTTTGATGAAAGCAATCGGGAGTCTCCGCTGGTCTCCGAACCTCCTGTTAGGGGCCAGCGGAGCCGTTCCCATGGTTCTGGGCATCGCCGCCCTTCTGGGATGGCCTGCCACCGGCGCCGGGTTGCTGCCTACCGGGCCGGGCCTGTGGAGTTCCGCTCCCGCGTTGCTGTTGTGCGGAGTGGGTCTGATTTCGCTCGCACTGGGCTACCCGCTGGCCATCCCCTGCGGACTGGTCACGGTCCTGGTCTCGGCGACCCTGCTGTTCCAGTACCTTTCCGGCGTGGACCTGGGCATCGGCGGCTTCCTGGCAGAAAACCTCACCGCCTGGAAAGGTTTCCCCTTCGAGCGCACGGCCCCGAGCGCCGTCTTGAGCTTTGCATTCATCGGGATGGCATTGTTGCTGATGGGTAGCAGGCGGCGCAGGTGGCGTCCGCTGGCGGCAGGCCTGCTGGGCTCCGTCATTGGCGCAATGGGCCTTACGGGCTTGCTCCTGGGCGGGATAACGGCCCTGTTCCGGGGGGCGGTGATCACCCACATGCCCCTGCACAATGCGCTCGGATTTGTCGCTTCCGGCGGCGGCATCCTGACGTTCGCGTGGCACGATTCGGGGCCCGGAGAGGAAGAGGCCGGACGAGGTTCCAGGCCCTGGGTTGCGGTCCTGACCGGCTGCGCCTTCCTGACGGCCACGCTCTACCTGTGGCAAGTCCTGGCGGGCTGGGAGCGCACCCAGGTCTCCAGCGCCATCCAGTTGGCAGCCGGCCGCCTGGCTGGCAGGATCACCGCGGAGATCGAATCCCGCCAGGGGATGCTAGTCCGCCTGGCGCGATCCTGGGAAGCCCCGGAGCGCTCCTCCAGTGAGGCTCGGGAGCTTGACGCCAAGCTCCAGATCAGCGAACGCGGCGGCTACGACTCGATCGGGTGGCTCGACTCCTCGTGGCGCGTGAAATGGGCCGTTCCGAGGCACAGGCTCGAGGCCTTCCGAAAACTCAAAGCCGGATTGGAGGCGCGTCAGCCGGCACTGGTGGGCGCGATAGCCCTGACAGCCGGGGAAAGCGGGGTATTGGTCAGTGTCCCCGTATTTTCGGGCAAGGAATTGGACGGGGTAGTGGCGGGCCTGCTGCGGAGCCGGGAACTGATCGAGCACAGCCGCGTACACAGCGACACCCAGGGCTTCGCGGTATCCGTGCGCGAAGGCCGGCAGGAGATCTATCGGGCCGCCCCTCCCGGAGACCGCTTCGAGGAGACCTGGAGCCAGGAGTCCAAGATGGAATCCTCCCAGCTCGGCTGGCAAGTCCGCGTCTGGCCGGCGGCGGCCTGGCTGCGAGGGCAGCAGTCCGCCCTGCCTGAGACGGTGCTGCTGGCGGGGGTGCTGGCGGCGGCCGCGCTGGCCTGGCTGACCGGCCTGGCTCAAAGCCACCGGCGCCGCGCCCAGGAGGCTGAAACTGCCAACCAGGGGTTGGGAAGGACGGTTGCCAGACTTCAGGAGACAGAAGCCGAATTGCGGAAAAGCGAAGAACGTTTTCGCACTGCCGTGGAGAGCATGCTGCCCGGTCTGGGCATTTTTGCGGCGATTCGCGACCAGTCCGGCCGGGTGGTGGACTTCCGCATTGACTACCTCAACGACGCGGCCTGCCAGGCCATCGGGATGAGCAAACAGGAGTCCATCGGAAAAAGCGTTCGCCGTCTGATTCCCGGCCATCCGGAACTGGCGTTGTTCCACCAGTACTGCCAGGTCGCAGAGACCGGAGATCCGCTGACGACCGAGCTGGTGAGCTACGGAAGCTCGAGCCATCCGCAAATCATTTCCAAGGCGCTCGACGTCCGGGTCGCCAAACTGGGTGACGGCGTGGTGGCCGCTTGGGTAGACATCACCGAACACAAGCGCGTGGAAGAGGAGCGGCGGCAATCCAAAGAGCGCTATCACGCCTTCTTTGAGGGTGTTCCCGTGGGCCTGTACCGAACCAGTCCCTCCGGTGAGATTCTGGAAGCCAACCCCGCGGTGGTCCGGCTGCTGCGCTGCCCGGACCTGGACACGTTGCGGGCGTTCAATACCAACGCCTTTTACATCGACCCGGTGGAGCGGGAGCGGCAGCAGCATCTGCTGGACAGCACCGGAGTGGTCCGCGGTTTCGAGACCCGAGTGATGTGTTTTGACGGGTCGGTGATCTGGATGCGGGACACCAGCCGGGCGGTGCGGGATGAGCAGGGCAATCTGCTGTACTACGAAGGCATGATCGAAGACATCACCGAGAAAAAGCTGGCCGACGAACAGATCCGCAAGTCGCTGGCCGAGAAGGAACTGCTGCTCAAAGAGATCCACCACCGGGTGAAGAACAATTTACAGGTGATTTGCAGTCTGCTGAGTCTGCAATCCGGCTACATCACCGACAGAAAAGCCCTGGCCATGTTCAATGAAAGCCAGGACCGCGTCCGATCCATGGCCCTGGTTCACGAAAGGCTGTATCAGTCCCAGGACCTGGCCCGCATCGACTTCGCCGAGTACGTTCGAAGCCTGGTGCCTCAACTGGTCCACGCCTACGGCTCCAGTTCCGGCCCGGTAGCCATCAAGGTGAACGTGAAAGACGTCTTGTTCGGAATCGACGAAGCGGTCTCCTGCGGGCTGATTATCAACGAGCTGGTCTCCAACTCTCTCAAGCACGCTTTTCCCCAACGGCGGGGCGGCGAGATTGGCGTGACGGTCGACATCAGGAACGAGGAGTATGTGCTGACTATCAGCGACAATGGCGTTGGGCTTCCGGCGGATCTGCATTCCCGGAAAGCCGAGGGCCTGGGTTTGCAGTTGGTCAGCACCCTGACCGAGCAGTTGGGCGGGTCCATTGAGGTGACCAGCGGCCAGGGAACACAATACCGCATCAGCTTTCCGGAAAGGGGGCACTAGAGCATGGTAGGACCGCAGATCCTGGTGGTCGAGGATGAGAGAATCATCGCCAAGGACATTCAGAACCGGCTGAAGCGCCTGGGGTACTTCGTCCCGGGCGTGGTGTCCTCCGGAGAGGAAGGCCTCAAGGCGGCCGATCTGATGCGCCCGGACCTGGCCCTGATTGATATCCGGCTGAAAGGGACCATCGACGGCATCGAACTGGCTCAGCAACTGCGGGACCGGTTCGAGATTCCGGTGGTCTTCCTGACCGCCTACGCCGATGGGCCCACCGTGGAACGGGCCAAGAAAGCCGAACCGTTTGGATATCTGATCAAGCCCTTCGACGAACGAGAGCTGCAAACCACCATCGAGATGGCCCTGTACAACCACCGGGTCGGGATGAAGCTCCGGGAGAGCGAGCAATGGCTCGCGGCCACCCTCCGCTGCATCGGCGAGGGGCTGATCGCAACCGACGAAAAAGGCCTGGTGAGGTTTGTCAATCCGGTCGCCGAAGCGCTGACCGGGTGCGACGGGCGGAATGCCTTGGGAAAGGAGTTGAAAGAGGTCTTCGAGCTTCTGGAGGAGACCACCAGGACCCCCATGGAAAGCCCGGCCGCGCAGGTGGTTCGGACCGGCAATCAGGGCGAGCGGGTCGCGGGCGTGCTGGTTTCCAAGCAGGGCGCCGAAAGACTGGTGCAAGCCAACGCCTCGCCGATTCGCAATCCCAAGGGCTCCGTGGTGGGCGTAGTCCTGGCATTCTGGGACATTACCGAGCAGCAGCGCACCCATGAGGCGCTGCGCGCCGGCGAGGAGCGCTATCGGGACCTTTTTGAGAACGCCAACGACATGGTTTTCTCGCTCGACTTGCAAGGCCGCTTTCTGGCGGTGAACAAAGCGGCTGAGCGCATCACCGGCTACGCCCGTGAGGAGCTGCTGGGAATGAACTTCGCTGATCTGGCGGCCTCCGCGCACCGGGACCGCGTCCACCAGTTGGTCGGGGAGGGAATTCAGGGCCACAGCCGGGGGCGGCGCCTCGAGCTCGAGATCCTCCCCAAGCACGGGGATGGGAGAGTGCTGGAGGTAAACAGCCGCCCTCAATTGCGCCAGGGCCAGCCGGAGGCCATCCAGGCCATCGCGCGCGATATCACCGAGCGCAAGCAGAGCGAGCGGAGGCTGGCGGAGCAGGCCCAGGAACTGGCTCGTTCCAACGCGGAACTGGAACAATTCGCGCACATCGTCTCGCACGACCTGCAAGAGCCGCTGCGCACGGTGGCAAACTGTATCGAGCTGCTGGCCACCCGCTACCATGGAAAACTGGATCTGGATGCGGATGACTTCATCGGCAATGCGCTGGATGGCATCAACCGGATGATGCGGCTCATCCGGGACCTGCTGGCCTACGCCAGCGGGTCCGCCGGAGGCCGTGATTTCCGGCCCACGGATTGTGAGACGGTCCTGGAGGGCGTGCTGGGCAACCTGCGCACCAGCCTCCAGAGCAGCGGGGCCACCCTGACCCACGACCCGCTGCCCAGCGTGTCCGCCGACGCGACACAATTGAGCCAGTTGTTCCAGAACCTCATCAGCAACGCGATCAAGTTCGCAGGAGCGAGCGCCCCGCGCATTCACGTCAGTTGTGAGCGCCAGGCACAGGAGTGGGTCTTCTCGGTGCGCGACAACGGCCTGGGCATCCAGCCTCAGGATCGCGAGCGCATTTTCATGATCTTCGAGCCAACCCAGGCCGGCCCGGGCCATCCTGGCGCGGGTATCGGCCTGCCGATCTGCAAACGCATTGCCGAGCGCCACGGCGGCCGCGTCTGGGTCGAATCCCAGGCCGGGGAGGGCGCGACCTTCTATTTCACGATTCCGGCCGGCAGCAGCCAGGACGGCGGGTAGGAACAGCGGCGGCGCCCGGCGAGGCGGAAAACGGAAAATCAAAAGGCAATAGGCAAAAATGTCTGACCCGGACCTTGGGCCGGGTTGGGGAGGGATCTCCACGGTCTGGCCGCAATCAAATCAATCGTCAGTGAATCAATTCTTGACCGGCGCCGGTAACCGGCCGCCCCGCGGGATCTTCGCGGCCCGCAAAGAACGAGGACTTTAGTAGCACAGGGGAGGTAAGTCATGAGGCGTTTGATTGGGACGGGCCTTTGCGCGGCGGCTCTGTTGGCGCAGCCGCCCGCCCAGGACATCCGGAACACCTACACGCCCAACACCGACACGCATTTCAGCATGCCGGAGTATCGGAGCCTGGCGGAGTGGGAGGCGCGTAAGGCGCATTTGCGCAAGCAGATTCTCTCGGCGGCCGGGTTGCTGCCCATGCCCCAGAAGACCCCGCTTGAACCGCAGATCTTCGGGCGCATCGAGAACCAGGATTACTCGATCGAGAAGGTGCTGCTTCAGACCTTGCCGGGCTATTACCTGGGAGGCAACCTGTACCGGCCGCTGGGCAAGCAGGGCCGTTTCCCGGGGGTGGCCTCGCCGCACGGGCACTGGAACTACGGGCGGCTCGAGCACCAGCCCCTGGGCTCGATTCCGGCCCGGTGCATCAATCTGGCTCGCCAAGGCTATGTGGTGTTGGCCTACGACATGGTGGGCTACAACGACACCATCCAGACCCCGCACGCCTTCGGCGGCCCGGCCGAGCAGTTGTGGTCGTTCGGCCCGCTGGGGCTGCAATTGTGGAACTCGACGCGGGTGGTGGATTTCTTGCAGTCGCTGCCCGGCGTCGATGCTGAGCGCATCGCCATGACGGGCGCCTCAGGCGGCGGCACGCAGACCTTCCTGCTGGGCGCGGTGGACGATCGCGTGCAGTGGGCCGCGCCGGTCAACATGCTCTCGGCCATCATGCAGGGCGGCTCGCCCTGCGAGAATGCGCCGAACCTGCGGGTGGGCGCCTTCAACGTCGAGTTCGGCGCCATGATGGCCCCGCGCTACCTGCTGATGGTTTCCGCCACCGGAGACTGGACCCGCAACACCCCGCGCGAGGAGTTCCCGGCCATCCGCCGCATCTATGAGCTGTACGGAAAACCGGAGAACGTCGAGACCATTCAGATCGACGCCCCGCACAACTACAACCAGGCCAGCCGCGAGGCAGTCTACCGCTTCTTCGGCAAGCACATCCTGAGCGACACCAACGCCAAGCGTTTTGCCGAGAGAAACATCCGCGTCGAGAAGTTGCAAGACATGCTGGCGCTGCACAACCGCACGCTGCCGCCCAACGCGCTCAGCTACGAGGCGCTGTTCGAGCAGTGGAAGGCAGCCTCCCGCCGCCAGGCCGCGGCGGCGGATTCCAGCGCGCTGCGCGAGCGTCTGGCCTATGCCCTGGGCGCCGAATGGCCGGGCAAAGTGGATAGCCAGATCGCCGGAGAGACCATTGTTCTCAGCCGGGCAGGGAAGGGGGATCGCGTTCCGGGATTGTGGTTCGAGGGAAGCGGAGACAAGGCCTACCTCGTCATTCACCCTCAGGGCAGCCAACAAGCCCGCCAGTTACCGGAGATCTCTCGGTTGATTCGATCCAAGCGGCCCGTGCTGATGATCGACGCTTTCCAGACTGGCTCGGCCGTGGCGCCCCGCGACCGATCACACGGCTACTTCCTGACCTTCAACCGCAGTGACCATGCCCACCGCGTCCAGGATATCCTGACTGCGCTCAAGTTTCTCAGCGACAAGTGGGCCGGGCGAATTCAACTGGTTGGGCTGGCAGAAGCCGGCATCTGGGTGACCTTTGCCACCGCCCTGGCGCCGATCCACCCCGCGCGAATGGAAATGGTTGCGGCGGATACGGGTTTCACCGGCAGCGACCAGGATTTCATCCAGCGCTTCTTCGTGCCCGGAATCCAGCGCGCCGGGGGCTGGCAAGCAGCCCGAAAGGTGATAGGCTTACCAGAGGGGCAGTAGCGGGCATCGATGACACAGGAATTGGCCATCACATCTCCGGACGGCAAGGCCACCACGATGCGTTTGGAAGGTCACCGTCTGACCCTGGGCCGCTCGGCCGGCAACGAACTGTGCTACCCCGAGGATGTGGGGCTCTCGCGCCAGCACATGGCCCTGGAGCAGGAGGGCGACCACTGGGTGGTCTACGACCTGGGCAGTAAGAACAAAACTTTTGTGAATGGCGTTGCCACCGCGGGCCGGGTGCGCCTGCACCCCGGTGATCGCATTGTGACCAGCCGCGTCACCCTGGTCTATGAGCCGGCCGGCGAGCGGGCTGAACAGACGGTCCTGTTCGAGCGGACCCCGACTCCCAGCGGCGATACCGTGAGCACGACCCTGCAACGCCTGCTCTCCAGTGACGCCGCCACCGCCCGGTTGGCCCCCGGCGCCGCCGCTCCCCTGTGGGGAACGGCACTCACCGCCCTGGTTCGCGCAGGACGGGAACTGGCGGCCCGGCGTCCGCTTCCGGAACTTTTTCAAGTGATCCTGGATCTGGCCCTCGAGTCCGTGGGCGCCAGAAGAGGAGTGCTGCTGACCGGGGAGCAAGGGCGGCTCACCGTCCAGGCCACGCGCGGCGAGGATTTCCGCATCAGTACCACGGTGCGCGACCACGTGCTGGAAGGCAAGGCCTCGCTGCTGATCCGCGACGCCCAGAGCGACGAGGCGCTGCGCGAGCGCGCCAGTATTGTCCGGCAGAGCGTGCGGGCCTTGATGGCGGTGCCGCTTCAGACCGACGACCGCGTGATCGGCCTCATCTACGTGGACACGCCCCAGTTCCTGCGGGAGTTCACCGAGGACGATCTGAACCTGCTGACCGTGATGGCCAACGTGGCCGCCATCCGCATCGAGCGCGAGCGCCTGATGGAGGTCGAGAAGGCCGAGAAGCTCATGGCCAGCGAGCTGGAGCGGGCTGCCGAGATCCAGCGGCGCTTCTTGCCGGCCGACGCGCCGGCCATCCCGGGCCTGGACCTGGCCGGATACAACGCGCCCTGCCACATGGTGGGCGGAGACTACTACGATTTCCTGCCCTACCCGGATGGGCGCGTGGCGCTGGTGATCGGGGATGTGGCCGGCAAAGGGATGCCCGCAGCCCTCATGATGACCTGCCTGCAAGCCAAGGTGCATGCGGTGGCGGAGTACGGCGAAGATCCGGCAGGGATCGTGACCCGCCTCAACCGCAGCATCGCGGCCACCTGCCCGGGCAACCGTTTCGTCACCTTGTTTTTTGCGGTGGTCAATCCGCAAACCGGTGAACTGATCTACTGCAACGCCGGCCACAATCCGCCCCTGCTGGTGCGCAGCGACGGTGAGCTGCTGCGGCTGGAGGGCGGCGGGCCGGTGGTGGGAATTCTGCCTAACCTGACTTTTCAGGAACAGCGCTGCCGGATGGAGCCCGGCGACGCGCTGCTGCTCTACAGCGACGGCGTCACCGAAGCCGTGAATCCGGACGGCGAAGAGTTCGGCGAGGAGCGGCTCGCGGAAATCCTGCGAGAAAGGCGCCAGGAACCAGCCGAGGCGATTGTGAACGCGGTAAACGAGGCGGTGGAGAACTTCACGGCCGGCCAGCCGCCCGCCGACGACATCACGGTGGTGGTGGCGCGCAGGGCGGAGGGATGGCCGCCCGGCTGAATTCTCTTGACAGGATCGTGATCCCGAAGCACAATCGGGTAAAGACTGTGGCAAGAGGGTGTGCTCATGAATGATACGAAGCTAGCAGACAGATTGGTTTTGCTTTTTCTGGCGTTGGTCTTGTTGGCGCCTGCGGCATGGCCACAGGCCAGCACGGCCACCGTCAGTGGAACCGTGCGCGACCAGACGGGCGCGGTGATTCCGTCCGCCTCCGTAACCCTGACGAACTCCGCCACCAACGTCAGCTCCAAGACCACCGCCAACCCGGTGGGTTTCTACATGTTCCCGGGCATCGTGCCCGGGCCTTACGATCTGACGGTGGAAGCTCCGGGCATGCAGAAATTCGAGGGCAAACTGACAGTGCAAGTCCGGCAGAGCGCGGTGGTGGATGCCGTGCTGCGGGTTGGGGAGACCACCACCGCAGTTTCAGTGCAGGACGTGACGCCGCTGCTGACCACCGACGCGCCCACCTTAGGTCACGTGCTGGAACGGGAGCGCATCGAGCAACTGCCCATCAACGGCAGGTTCATTACCGCCCTGATTCTGACCGTGGCCGGCATGGAGCAGGAGACCGAGTACGATTCGGTGAGCGTGCGCGCCTTTGGGATGCGCCGGGGTTCGACCGAGTATGTGCTGGACGGTTCGGCGATCACCGACCGCTTGATGGGCGGGGTATTCCGGCGGCCGCCGGGCCTGGACACCATCCAGGAATTCAAGGTGGAGAACAACGTCTCCTCCGCCAAGCTGCCGCGACCGACCACCGTCATCATGTCCACCAAGAGCGGGACCAACCAGTTGCATGGCTCGGCCTTCGAGACCGCCCGCAACAATGGAGTGGGCAAAGCCCGGACGCGCACCGACTACTACACCAAGCCGCCACAGTTGGTCCGGAACGAGTTCGGCGTTTCCGCCGGGGGGCCGGTGTACTTGCCGAAGATCTACAACGGCAAGAACCGCACCTTCTGGTTCTTCGCCTACGAGGGCCTGCGCAACATGCAGGCTTCCACCGCCGGTTTTGCGTTGCCGACCGCAGCCATGCGCAACGGCGATTTCACCGGGCTGGTCGACTCGCAGGGCCGTCAAACCAAAGTCTATGACCCCTGGACCACGAACCCCAACACCTGGCAGCGGCAGCAGATCTCTTACAAGGGCCAGGTGAATACCATCGATCCGGCCCGGCTCAGCCCCCTGGCCAAGTACCTGTTCAGCGTCACCCCCATGCCCACCCAGCCCGACGTCAACCCGTTGGAGGACGCCAACTTCTATGGCCCGCAACCGAACCGGCGGCGCGATTTCACCGTCAGCACGCGCATCGATCACCGTTTCTCGGACCACGACCAGTTCTACGGGCGCTATTCACAGGGCAAGTACCGGCTGTTACAGCAGTTCTACACCTTCGCCTCCTTGGACGGCGTGGGAGGCACGGTGACCCGGCTGGCGCCCAACAAGGCGCTGGCCACATCCTGGGTACACACGTTCGCGCCGACGTTCTTCAACGAGGTGCTGGTCAGCGGTTCTCAAGAGACCTGGTATTCCGGCACGGGACAGCCGGGCGTGGCCTATAACGACCAGCTCGGGCTGCCGAATCCGAACAAGATAGCCGGCTGGCCCGCCATCTATAGCCTGGGTTTTGACTGGGAATTCGAAACCGAGAACACCCAGACCACACCCTTCGCCTTCTGGATTGTAGACGACAACGCCACCAAGATCGTTGGGAAGCACGAGCTTCAATTCGGGTTCCACTTCCGGTGGGACAAGCTGGACACCACGCCCGAGCAGCAGTACACGCAGGGCGAAGCCATCGGGAACGGCCTGTTCACGGCGCTTTATGACCCG
>Ga0315282_10011847_pt1 | contig 13439 bp, 7 predicted proteins | sample YL17G07_20_MG_FD_203693 | JGI IMG/M metagenome (GOLD analysis project Ga0315282, IMG submission 203693) | Sediment microbial communities from Yellowstone Lake, YNP, Wyoming, USA - YL17G07_20 | ecosystem: Environmental > Aquatic > Freshwater > Lake > Sediment | place: USA: Wyoming | collected...
CGGGCTGCGCCGGGGGACGCGAAGCCAGCAGGCGCTCCACCACCTGTACTTCCACCCGCTGACCGGGCTCGTGCCCTGGCTGCTCCACCTCCGCCGGCAGGGGCTCGAGAGCGCCGACGGCCTCACTCGCCTCTCCGACCTGGCGACCTGGTACCGGGACGAGGGAAGGAAGGCTTTCCTGGGGGGGTAGGGGCGGGCTCCGCGCCTGCCTTCGCCGTTCCGCCGGTCGCGGCCTTTGTGGCTGCCGCCTTCGCGACGCGGCTCCCCGGCCGGGCGGTGCCGGCGGCGCCCTCCTTGACCTTCGCCGCTTCGGGCGCCTTGCCCGCCTTCGCACCGGCGGCAGGGCTCGCCTTCCCACCTCGGCCCGCCGACTCCTTCTTGCCCGCGGCGGTAGCTTTCGGCTTGCCGGACCGCTCCCCGACGGCCGCCCGTGCCTTGGCCTGGCCCGATGCCGTCTTGGCGACCGCGGCCGCCCTGCCGGCCGGCTTCTTCTCGCCGGCCGCCGCCTTCGCTGCCCGCCCGGCGCCGCCGGCCTTCCGTCCGGCGCCGGCCGCCTTCTCCTTGTCATCGGAGGCGACCGCCGCGGCGGTCGTCGCCTCCGCCGCGGCCTCCGGGAGGGCAAGCTGCTCGCCGTCCTCGGCAGGCTCGACGACGGCCCCGACCGGATGGGCCCTCTGAGCCGCCCTGCCGCCGGCCCTCGCCGAGCCGTTCGCGCCGTTGCCCGACCCATCGACCGCCCGCAGCCGAGCCATAGCCACCACGCCGTCGGCGCCCTCCAGCTGCATCACCGTGGCGCCCGCCGCCGTCCGGCCCTTCTGGGGCACGTCCTCGACCGGCGTCTGCGCCACCACGCCCTCGGCCGAGATGAGCAGCACCTCGTCGGCCGGCGAGACGACCCTCGCCACGGCCACCGAGCCGGACTTCGGCGTCGTCGAGTACGCCCGAACGCCGGCCCCGCCGCGGCTCTGGACCGGGAACTCGCCCAGCGGCACGCGCTTGCCGAACCCCTTCCGAGTCACGACGAGCAGGTCGCCCCCGGGCTCGGCCACGTCGGCGCCGGCCACCCGGTCTTCCTCGTCCAGCCGCATCGCCCGGACGCCGCCGCTCGTCCGGCCCGACGGCCTGACGTCGTCCTCCCGGAACCGGATGGCCTGCCCGGAGGCGCTGACGAGCACCACCTCCTGCTTGCCCGACGTCAGCCGCGCCCAGGCCAGCTCGTCGCCCTCGGGCAGGCTCATCGCGATGAGCCCGCTCGCCCGCGCCGAGGCCAGGTCGCTCACCGCCAGCCGCTTGACCTCGCCCTTGCGAGTGACCAAGACGAGGTAGCCAGCCTTGTCGAAGTCGGGCACGGCGACGGTCGCCGTGACGGTCTCGCCCTCGCCGAGCCTGACGACGTTGACCAGGGGCAGCCCCCGGCCCTGCCGACCGGCCTCCGGCAGCTCGTGCGCCTTCACCTGGTAGACCCGCCCCTGGTTCGTGAAGAACAGGACGCTGTGGTGCGTTCGGGCCACCAGCAGATGCTGGACGGCGTCGTCCTCCCGTGCCGAGGCGACGATCTGTCCCCGCGCGCCACGCCCGCGCGCCCGATAGGCGTCGCTCGGCATCCGCTTGACGTAATCCCGGGCCGAGACGACGATGACCACCTCCTGCTCGGGGATCAGGTCCTCCTCGGTGAACTCGACGGCCTCCTTCTCGACGATGGCCGTCCGCCGCGGGTCGCCGTACTTCGTCTTCAGCTCCAGCAGCTCCTGCCGGACCAGCCGGAGGATCTTGATGGGGTGGGCCAGCAGGTCCTCCAGGTGGGCGATGACCTTCTTCGTCTCGGCCAGCTCGGCCAGGATCTTCTCCCGCTCCAGGGCGGCCAGCCGGCGAAGCTGCATGTCGAGGATGGCCTGGGCCTGGATCTCGGTCAGCCTGAACTTGCGCATCAGCGCGTCCCGAGCTGTCTCGGCGTCGCGCGACGCCCGGATGGTCGCGATGACCGCGTCCAGGTTGTCGAGCGCGATCTTCAAGCCTTCGAGGATATGCGCTCGGGCCTTCGCCCGGCCAAGCTCGTGCTCAGTCCGCCGAGTGACGATGCCCTTCCGGTAGTTGACGTACTGGAGGAGGGCTGTCTTGAGCGTGAGGACCCGCGGCTGGCCGTCGACGAGCGCGACGACGTTGGCCGAGAAGGCCGTCTGCATCGCCGTGTACTTGTAGAGCTGGTTGAGCACCTGGCGCGGCTGGACGTCGCGCTTCAGCTCGACGACGAGCCGCATCCCCTCCCGGTCGGACTCGTCGCGGACGTCCGAGATGCCCTCGATTCGCCGCTCGCGGATGAGGTCGGCGATCTTCTCGATGAGGTTGGCCTTGTTGATCTGAAACGGCAGCTCGGCGACGACGAGCGCCTGTCGGCTGCCCCGGAGGTCCTCGGTGTGGACCCGGGCCCGGATGGTCACGCGCCCGTGGCCGGTGGTGTAGGTGTTCCGGATCCCCTCCTGGCCGACGATGGTGCCGCCCGTGGGGAAGTCCGGACCCTTGATGAAGCCCATCAGTTGATCCGGGGTCACGTCGACTCGCTCGTCGACCAGCTCGAGCAGGGCGTGGCCCAGCGCCTCCGGGGTCGCCTTCTGGCCGGCCTTGCCTCGGGCCTGGGCCAGCAGGGGCTGAGGGAGCGCCTTCAGCGCCGTCGCAAGGAGCGCGGGGTCCACCGGGCTGTTGAGCACCCGGGCCCAGACGACGTCGAAGGGCACGCCGGCGTCCACCGTGCCGGCGATGTGGTCGATGACGAAGGTCAGCGCGTCGACGACCTCGCCGAGGTTGTGGGGCGGGATGTTGGTCGCCATGCCGACGGCGATGCCGGACGAGCCGTTGATCAGGAGGTTGGGCAGCTTCGCCGGCAGCACGCTCGGCTCCTGGAGGGTGCCGTCGAAGTTCGGGACGAAGTCGACCGTGTCCCGGTCGATGTCCGCGAGCATCTCCTCGGCGATGGGCGCGAGCCGCGCCTCGGTGTAGCGCATGGCCGCCGGGGGATCACCATCAACAGAGTTGTGGACGAATACGCCGCTGGCGAGCAGGAAGTTGTGGTACCTGTCCACAGCGATGTCGTAGACATCAGTGGGCTCGTCCAGCCAGCGCTTTGCTACGACGCGATGGTTGTAGGTCTGGGCGGCATCTAGCAGTTCGTCGAAGCTGCTGAAGTACTTGAGGGCACTCTCCAGGCGCGGAATCCAGTTCGCGTTTCTGCTCGCCTCGTACACCGCCGGCGTGATCACATCACGCGGCATCTGCCTCAGCAGACGAGCGCCATACCCCGCGATCCTCTGCCGCATCACTCGCCGCTGGTAGGCGGGGTCTGCCCACTTGTAGGTGAGCGACTCGGATGCCCATGCGGCAAGCTCTGACATCATCTGGGGATTGTCCAGCATCCGTCGCGCGTTGCTCTGCCGAACGCCCGCCCGCTGAGCGTCACGGAACGCCGGATCTTCCCGTTGGGTGGCGATCTTCTGGCTATGCATCTCGCGCGCGGCGGGCTCCTCCCAGAGAGCGTGCGCCATCGCGGAGAAGTGGTCAGCGCCATACTTGGCACGGTACTCGGGGCTCTCCCAGAGACGGCGCACACCTGCGCTTACCTTCGCACGGACCACCTCGGAAGCCATTGCGCGCGAGATAGCCTCGACGATCTCGGCACGCTTCGAGTCATCTCCCCACATCGCACGGCTCTTCTCGGAAATGATCCGTGCCACGCGCGCCTTCTCTTCAGGAGTGAGCTTACGCTTGTCGACGTTGGCAAGGGCAGCACTCATCCTGGTACGATAGTTAGGGTCTGCCCAAAGCGCCCTCGTACGGGCAGAGATCTCAGTGCACTCCTCGGGGTGCTCGCGGTAGTGCTGCTTCAGGCGTGATGACACGCGTTGCCCGTTCTCTCGCCGGAACGCGTCGTCCCGGTTCTGCTGCGCTAGCCTGCTCCTGCGCTCTTCCCGTGCTTCCGGGTGCTCGGCGTAGTAGCGTTGGACGCCCTGCCGCTGTGCCTCTCTGAACGCTTCGTCCTCCCACAGCGCCTCAGCCTGCTCGGCATGGAGATGGAGGTGCTCGAGGAACGCCAAGCGCTCGATGTTCGTCGGTCGGTTGTCGTACCGGTCGAGGTTCTTGTGGTGACGGACGAAGGCTCCAGTGACCTCGCGCGCCAGCTCTCTTTCCTCATTGAAGCGATCGGCAAGATGGTGGACGAACTCGAACTCGCCGGTGGCTGGTTGAAGCACCCGCAGATACTCGTTGAGCCCATCCTTGACGGGCGCCTGGTCGAAGTAGCCCGGCATGAGGCTGTCTTCTTCCGTGAGGCACTGGGCCAGCTTGTATGTGCCATCGCGCAACATGAAGCGATGGTCGGGGGTACAGCGGATCGTCTCACCGTTATCGAGGGTCAGCTCGATGAGGCGAGCGTTCCGGCGCGTCACCCGAGCGTTGCGGCCCTCGCCGACCACGATGCGTCCACTCTCGTCCACAGAGTAGACGTAGAAGACCTCGTCCGGGCTTAGCTTGGAAAGCTCGGCGAGCGACCTTTCCGTGCCATCCAGGAGCTTGAGCCTCGTATCACCTGTGAAACACCCAAAGTTGCCCTGGCCGTCTACCAGCATGTAGCGCAGCGAGAAGTCCTGGGCCATTCGGACCATGGCGTCGTAGACGGGGCTGTCGCCGTGCGGGTGGTACTTCCCGAGGCAGTTGTGTGCGACGATGCCGTTGGCCACGAACTCGTGCGGCCCGCCGACCTGCAAGTCATAGGTCTTCTCTGCCGGCGCGGGCTCGACCTGCGCGACACGAAGGAAATGAACGTCGTGAGCCAACACGTCCTTGAAGAACGCTGCGTAGTCGGAGCCGATGCGCTCCAGCTTGACCGAAATGCCCCATTCGTGGACCTGAGTGCGCCCAAGACACTTTTCACGTAGGTCAGTCCCGTAGCGGATCTTGGCCCCTTGGGGGTAGCGGATACCGGAGCGGAACTTCTGCCCATCTCTGCCCTGATACCAGCCGCCTCCCAGATGCTGGCGTGAGAGCTCGCCAAAAACCACCGCACCGGCGTTAGGGATCCGATCGTATCTCACCTGCTTCTGAGACCCATTCAGAATGCGGTGGAGGCGCTCTCGTTTCGCCTCGTGCGCACAGTCCAGAAGCCCTCCCAGCTTGCGGGCACAGCGACCGGTCGCCTCGAGCGAGATGAACGGCTGAGATGACAGGACGAGCCGGCCGTCGATCCGACGGGGACGACCTTCGTCTGGCGCTGTTTCGAAACGCCGAGTCAGCACGCCGAGATGCAGCAGGAGCAATTGCAGACCGTCGGCGATCGCAGAGGAGACCGTTCCGTAGTGCACGACGTTGCGGCCGTCGTGGACAGAGCCGTCCCCGTCGAGCATACCAGAGATCATTGCGGCAATAACCGAGGGAGGAGACCGGAAGATCGCCTCGGGAATCCGCTTTGTGGCAGCCCTGGTGTTCCCAGAGACGCCGAACGTCGCTGCCAGGTACTCGTTCAGTTCCTTGGAGTTCACCCGAATCTGATGGGCCGCACTGTCCTGCTCGGCACCGCTTGCGAGTTGGACCCGGTAGCTCACATGCTCGACGTGCGCGTGGTAGCCAAAGCTGGCTTCCAGGTAATCCTCGACCCGCCGCATCACGGCCGGCGAGGCCGAGTAGAAGCAGAAGCGGCCATTGTGAGCCTCGAGCCACCCATCGGAGAGGAAGTGTCCGAGAAGGTAGGCAACGCGTTCGTCCAGGAAGAGGGCCAATCCGTTCCAGTCTGGGAGGCGCACGAGGGGGAGTTGTTCAGGATAACTCGCCCGCAGAACGACGTGGTCCTCCGGTCCCAGTTCGCGGGCTTCCTTCCAGACGTAGCTCAACTGCGGCGTCAGCACCTTGACCAACTGTGATGGCGTCACCGTCACCGCGATGCCGTTCTCGACCGTGATTCGCAACAGATCGCGCTCCGGCATCTCGAAGAGCTCAGTTACTGGCGCTTGGCCCGACTGCGTGAACACTATGTCGTCGCGCTCTACCTCCTCGATCGGCACCAAGCCGCGTTCCGTCAGCAAGCGCGTCCCGGCGACAAAGCACTCGCCGACAATTCTGGCGCTCTTCTTGTAAGGTGACGGGTGCCGCAGGCCAAGCTCGTGCATGGCGTAGAGTATCCGCCGCTGAACGGGCTTCAGCCCGTCCCGGACGTCCGGGAGCGCCCTGGCCGTGATGACGCTCATGGCGTAGTCCAGGTAAGCGCCCCTCATCTCCTCTTCGATGTTGACCAGCCTGACCGTGCCTATCTCCACTCTACACTCCCGCTTGACGTCCGCACGCAGCTCTCGCCCGAGACCAGAACCTGCCACTCGCGATTCGCTGAATTCTACCCTAAGCCCGCCCCGATTGCCAGCGGGCAGATGGGCGGACGTCTGATGCCCGTGCGAGCCCCCCGGCATTGGACCGCTATGGCGCCCTCTGCCCCAGCATTCGCAGCGCCCGGTCCGGCCAGTTGGTGGTGAAGCCGTCGACGCCCAGCGCGACGGCCCTGGCCAGCAGGTCGTCGTCGCCCACGCCCCAGGCGCGCACCTCCAGCCCGGCGGCCCGGGCCGCCCGGATGCGGTCCGGCGTCAGCGCCTCGGCCTTCGGACAGATCTGGCGCGCGCCGACCGCCACCGTCTGGGCGATGGCTTCCTCGTCGAGCCGCGGGGTCAGGTAGCCGACCTTCGCCTCCGGGGCGAGGTCGCAGAGCCTGGCGACGATGTCCAGCGAGAAGGAGGTGAGCTCCACCTTCGCGAGCAAGCCGGCCGCCCGGACGAGGTCGAGGAGGTGGCCCTCGACGTCCGGCGCCTTCACCTCCAGGCAGATGGGCAACCGGCCCCCGTAGCGCGCGAGGAACTCCTCCACCGTCGGCACCCGCTGGCCGGCCAGCTCGCGGCCGAACCACGCGCCGGCGTCCAGCGCGCGGACCTCGGCCAGGGTGAGGTCGGAGACCTTGCCGTGGCCATCGGTCGTCCGGTCGACCCGCTCGTCGTGCATCAGGACGAGGTGGCTGTCGGCCGTGGCTCGGACGTCGGTCTCGATGGCCGGCGCGCCCATCTCGATGGCCAGATCGAAGGCCGCGAAGGTATTCTCGGGCGCGTAGGCCGAGGCGCCGCGGTGGGCGAACACGAGCGGTCGGGTCTGCATCTGCTCGGACCTCCTCTGGCGAACGGCGGGCGCGGCCGCCGGCGCCCGCCGGCCATTCTACCGGACGGCGTCTGGCGTGAAAAGGGGCTCCGGTGCGCGCACGGGCGGACTTGCCGTACCTGCCGTCTGCCGGCTATAATAGCGGGCAGCGCGGGAACGCCGGCCAGGCCGTTCGGCTCGGGGGGGCCACCGCTGTGGGGATCGAGGCAGTGGGGGATCGACCGCTCGACGTGTCGGTGGTGGTGGTCAGCTACAACACCGCCGCGCTGCTCCGGCAGTGCCTGCGGTCCATCCTGGCCGACCCCGGCCCGAGCCGGGAGGTCCTCGTCGTCGACAACGCCTCCACCGACGGCAGCCCCCAGATGGTAGCCGACGAGTTCCCGGACGTGCGCTTGATAACGAACGCCGGGAACGTCGGGTTCTCTCGGGCGAACAATCAGGCGCTAGAGCGCAGCTCCGGCCGCTACGCCTGCCTGCTGAACTCCGACGCCGAGCTCCGCCCCGGATGCCTGGCCGCGATGGTGGCCTACCTCGACGCGCATCCCCGGGTCGGCGTCCTGGGCCCCCGGCTCGTCTACGCCGACGGCACCCCCCAGCCCTCCCGGCGCCGGTTCCCGACTCTCGCGACGGCGTTCGTCGAGAGCACCATCCTCCAGCGCTGGTGGCCTGGGGCCGACGTCCTCCGGCGGTACTACCTCTCCGACGTCCCCGACGACCGGCCGCAGGAGGTCGACTGGGTGACCGGCGCTTGCCTGATGGTCCGTCGGGAGGCGATGGCGCAGGTTGGGCTGCTCGACGAGCGGTTTTTCATGTACTCCGAGGAGCTGGACTGGTGCCGGCGGATCAAGGCGGCCGGGTGGCGCGTGGCCTACACCCCGGACGCGGTGGTCGTGCATCACGAATCTCGGAGCGCCGAGCAGAATCTGGCGCGGCGCAGCATCCTGTTCCACGACAGCAAGTGCCGCTACTTCGCCAAGTACCACGGCCCGCTGTGGGGCGGCATTCTGCGGCTGTTCATCTTCCTCACCTTCGTGTATCAGTACGTGGAGGAGGGCCTCAAGTACGTGCTGGGGCACCGGCGGCCGCTCCGGCGGCAGCGGCTCGCGATGATCCGGGAGGTGCTGGGCTGGCAGGCCCGGCGCCTGGTGGGGCTGCGGACGTGAGGGTTTGCCTGGTCACCGGGGAGTATCCGCCGATGCGGGGCGGCGTGGCCGACTACACGGCCTTCCTCGCCGCCGCGCTCGCCCGCTACGACGTCACGACCACCGTCGTGACGTCGAGCAAGGCCCTCGCGGGTCGCCCCCGGAGCGACCGGGTTACCTCCGCGGCGGAGGTCATCCCCGTGGCCGACTGGGGCTACGGCAGCTGGCGGCGGATTATCGAGGTCGTCGAGGGCACCCGCTCGGACGTGGTCCACGTCCAGTACCAGACCGCGGCCTTCGGGATGCACCCGGCGATCAACTTGCTGCCGGTGCGGCTGCGGCTCGTGCCGGGGCGCCCTCGGGCGGCCGTCACCTTCCACGACCTCCGGGTGCCGTACCTCTTCCCGAAGGCCGGGCCCGTCCGCCAACTGGCGAACGCGCTGCTCGTCGGGGGGGCCGACGCCGTGGTCACCACCAACGCCGAGGACGCCGCCCGGCTGGCGCCCCGTCGGAAGGGATCGGCCGTCCCCGACGGCGCGCGCGACCGGGCCGGGCGCTTCGGGCCACCGCTCTACCGGATCCCCATCGGCAGCAACATCCCGGTGAGTCCCTCGTCCGGCTACGACCGGGCCCAGTGGCGGGCCCGGCTGGGCGTCGGCCCCGACCAGCTACTGCTCTCCTACTTCGGGTTCCTCGCGCCGAGCAAGGGCGTGGACCTGCTGCTGGCGGCGCTGGGCGAGCTGGTCCGAAGGGGCCGCAACGTGAGGCTCCTGATGGTCGGCGGGTCGGCGGGTGACACCAGCGTGTCCGCCGACCGGGCCTACGAGCGGCAGATCCGCGCCCGGACGGACGGGCCGACGTACCGAGGACGTGTGCTCTGGACCGGCTTCACCGGCCCGGAGGAGGTCTCCGCGAACCTCCTCGCCTCCGACGTCTGCGTCCTGCCCTTCCGGGAGGGCGCGTCGTGCCGCCACGGCACGCTCGTCGCCGCCATCGTCCACGGGCTGCCCATCGTCACGACGGCGCCGCCGGCTCTGGGCCCCCTGCGCGACGGCATCGAGCTGCGCTCGGGCGAGAACTGCTACCTGGTGCCCCCAGAAGACGCTGGCCGGCTCGTCGACGCCGTCGAGGAGGTAGCCGCGTCCGAGGCGCTCCGGTCCCGTCTGGCCGCGGGTGCCCGCGCGCTCGGCGAGCACTTCCGCTGGGATACCATCGCCCGCCAGACCATACGAATGTACCAGGAGATGCTGGGGTAGCGCGCCCCCGTCGGGGGCGGGCAGAAGAGGGACCGGGGGACTCAGAGGAACAGGGCACGCATCTTGCGGTAGGCGCCGTGGCCGGCGTCGGGAGCCCAGATCCCGTTCGCCGGACTGAGCGTCAGCCCCGGCGGGCGCGCCTCGGCTCGGGGCCGGCGGCGGAGGACAGCCCACCGAATGCCCAGCCGCGCCCAGCGCCACGGCGACTTCGTCGTTCTTCTGACGCTCTTCGTCTCCTTCCGTCTGCTGACGGTCGTCCTCTTCAGGTACGGCGGGTTCTTCGGCTCCGCCTCGGACTACGAGTACTACCAGCGACTCGCCGGGCTCTCCGACCACGGCGCTTACCCGTTCCTCAGCTTCTGGGTGGAGTATCCACCCGTCTTCCCCTGGCTGGCGGTCGCCGCCTACCGGCTGGCCCTGCTGGTCCCCGGGTACCCGCCGGTCGACGTCTGGTTCCGCATCTTCCTCGGCTGCTGCCTGCTGGCGTTCGAGGTGGGGAACCTCGTCCTGGTCTACCGGATCGGCTGGCGGCTCTACGGGCCGGAGGGGGCCCTGCGCTGCGCCTGGATCTACAGCGGGCTGTTCGCCCCGCTCTTCGTCTGGACCGGTTGGTTCGACAACTTCCCGGTCTTCCTGGCGCTCCTCTCGCTCGACCTCGTCCTCTCGCGCCGGCTGCTCCTGGCCGGGATGGCGGCGGGCCTCGGCTTCGCCGTCAAGCTGATGCCCGCCCTCATGGGCCTCACCGCAGCCCGGATGCTCGTCGGCCACGCGCCGTCGTGGGCCCGGCTGCGCCGCATCGGCGTCTTCGTGGCCGGCGCCGCGAGCGTCGCCCTCGCCTGCCTCGCGCCGTTCGCCGTGCTGAACTGGGCCATCTTCGCCGCCTCCGTCCGCTCCTGGCTCTTCCGGGCGCCCTGGGAGACCTTCTGGGCGCTGGCCGAGGGGTACTACTCGTTCGGCGCCGTGGAGCCGCTGACGGAGCGCGTCGGGCAGCTCACGAGCGTCGCCTGGCAGCGCGAGACGAGCCTGACCGGTCCCTGGCCCACGCTGGCCCTCGCGCTCGCGCTCCTCTGGCTGTACTCCCGGCGTCTCGAAGTCGAGCAGCCGCGGAACCTCGTCGCCTTCGCCGGCCTGAGCGTCGACGCCTTCGTCCTGACCAGCGCCGGCTTCAGCCCGCAGTTCGTCGCCTGGCTGATGCCGTTCGCCGTCCTCCTCCTGCCGAGCCTCCGGGGCGTCGTCTACGCCACCGCCCTGACCGTCGTCACCCTCCTCGTCGAGCGCTACGTCTACTTCTCGATGTTCCCCCAGCAGCACTGGCTGCTCTGGGCCATCGTCGCCATCCGCACGGCACTGGTCCTGGCCCTCTCCGCCGAGTACTACTCGCTCGCCCAGCCAGCCTTCGCCACGGCCTGGCAGCGCCTCTGGTCGAGGGCACTCCCGGCCGTGGCGGCGGGGTGTCTGGCCATAGCTTTTGGCGGAAGCGCTCTGCTGCTCTCGCAGTACGTCGCGACCGGCCAGAAGATGGACGAGCCCGCTCTGGTCATGAGGGAGCTCGACGACGTCGTCCCGGCGCAGGACGCGCTCATCTTCACCGATAGCGCGCTCTACGGCCAGCTCTCCCCGTACCTGGTCAACCGGCCCGCCTTCCTGCTGTCGGAGCGGGCGCTCGCGAGCGTGGCCGGCGCCACGCCCGAGCGGGCGCTCCGGGAGATCGCCCGGCGGTACCCCTGGCCGCACCTGGTGCTCGCGCCCGGGGACTCCGGTCGCCTCGGGGGCTACGTCGTCAGGTGGCTGAGCCGGTACGGGTACCTGGTCAGGCGCTCGGAGTTCAGTGGGGGCCAGGTGCTCTCCTATGCCCTGCCGCCCGGCCTGGCGAGCCCGGCCCAGCCGCCCGATCACGCTCAGCTCGTGAGCTTCGGGAACGAGATCGACCTGCTCGGCTACACCTTCGACGACGAGGGCTACGTGGCGCGGGGCCAGACCATCGACCTCAGCCTGTACTGGCGGGCGACGCGGCGGCCCGGCGGCGACTACACGCTCACAATCCGTCTGCTGGACTCCTCGGGCACGGTGCTGGCCGAGTACGAGCGCCAGCCCGTGGGCGGCGAGCTGCCGACTTCGGCCTGGGTCCCCGGCGAGCTGGTCGTCGACGATCATCGCCTTCCCGTGGGCGTGGGCCTGCCGGCCGGGCGGTACCTCCTGGAGGTGGGCTGGCGCGGCGCGGGCGCCCTGCTGGCCGTCGTCGGGGCGGACTCGTCCGCGGCCTCGGAGGTAGCGGTGCTCCAGCCGGTCGAGGTGGTCGAAGTGGCTGACTCGGCCGGCGCGCATCGGTAGCGCGGGGGCGGGTGGGAGAGACGAACAGGGATGCACAGGATTGGCAGGATGGCTGGCGGGGCAGGTTGACGCGGGCGGCTGGCCGATGATATACTCTGTGCCAAGGGCAATTAGCTCAGTTGGTCAGAGCACGCGGCTTACATCCGCGAGGTCGCAGGTTCGAGCCCTGCATTGCCCACCCTAGACCACCAGGCTAAGCCAATCCCCCTGGCCATGTGGCCCTGAGTACCCTTTACGTCGAGGAGACGGGGGCCATGGCCCAACCTGAGACATCATGGCTCGAAATCTACCGCCAGGGCTTCTTCATCGCCAAGCGTGCCGAAAACCTCTCGGCTAACACCCTGCGCCAGTACGACCAGGCTTTCGGTTACTTCGCCGAGTGGCTGAAAGACGGCGGCTTGCCGACTCCCACCGACCTGAGGGCGTTCTTCGCCTGGCTTCGCGAGAGGCCGAACAGCCGCCACGCCGATCAGCCACTCTCCGCGAAGACGGTGCTCAACTCCTGGATCACCCTCAAGAGCTTCTTCCACTGGTACGCCGACGAGGTGGGTGGCCCCAACCTTATGGACCAGGTGCCTCGCCCCAAGGCGCCTGAGGTCGTGATCGATCCTCTCTCCCACGCCCAGGTGCAAGTCATCGTCAAGGCCTGCGAGTACAAGCGGGAAGCACGGCGCGAGAACCAGCGGCCCTTCACGATGCGTCACCCAACCGCGACCAGGGACCGTGCGCTCGTGCTCTTTCTCCTCGACACGGGAGTGCGAGCCAGCGAGCTCGGCGACCTCAAGCTCGAGGACGTGGACCTCGAGTCGGGCAAGGTGGTGATCAGAAAGGGCAAGGGAGGCAAGGGGAGGATCGTCTACCTCGGCAGGGTGGGACGGAAGGCCCTCTGGCGCTACCTGAGCAAGCGCAAAGCCAAGCCGACCGACCCCCTCTTTATCACGTCGGCGGACCGCCCCTTCGACCGCTGCTCCCTGCGCCAGTTGCTCGCCAGGCTCGGCGAGCGGGCCGGCGTGCCTAACCTGCATCCCCACCGGCTCAGGCACACCTTTGCCACCGAGTTTCTAAGGAACGGCGGCAATCTCCTCTCTCTCCAGCGTCTGCTGGGGCACGCGACTCTCGAGATGGTGCGCAAGTACGCGGCGATCGCCGAGGTCGACCTCGCTCGATCCCACGAGGACGGCTCTCCCGTGGACAGGTGGCGTCTCTAGTCCCTGGCCGCGTGCTCGCGGGCCAGGTGTCCTCCCCGTCTCAGCTAGACGACGCGTGGCTGCCTCCCTCGGCCAGTGTCCAGAAGAGGCAGCGCTCGAAGTCGCCGTGGGCAATCGGCCTACTCGCCCTTGCCGTCGGTCTGCTCGGGGGTCCGCCCCATGACGAGCATCTGGGCGAGCCGCTTGTGGCCGCAGATCACGTAGTGCTCCTTCCAGATCTCGACCAGGGCTGCCCAGGCCTCAGGGTATTTGGACATCCAGTCCATCAACCGCGGGTAGGCGGCGCGGGTGGCCTCTCGCGCCCTCTGTTCGCTCCAAGCCATCGGTTA
>Ga0315282_10011848_pt1 | contig 13439 bp, 8 predicted proteins | sample YL17G07_20_MG_FD_203693 | JGI IMG/M metagenome (GOLD analysis project Ga0315282, IMG submission 203693) | Sediment microbial communities from Yellowstone Lake, YNP, Wyoming, USA - YL17G07_20 | ecosystem: Environmental > Aquatic > Freshwater > Lake > Sediment | place: USA: Wyoming | collected...
GTTCGGTCAGGTCGAGGCAGCCGTCAATCGTCCCCGCCGCCTGCCCCGTCCAACTGGGGCGATCGAGGTTGGCCGGCGCCGACCACGTCTTGCCGCCGTCGGTGGAGCGGATGGCGAACGCCTGGCAATGGATCGATCCCCATTGCACGACGTTCTTCCCTTCATTGCCCGCCATGCCGCCGAGGAGAAAACGCACGAGCGTGCCGTCGGCAAGTTCGAGCAGTGGGCCGTACGGGCTGAGTTTCGCAGGATCCTTCGGCCATTCGCCGCCCAGCTCCGCCGCGACGGGCTCGGACCACGTGCGCCCGTCATCCTCTGATTCAGCGGTCAGGATCTGACGCGGCTCGGTGGTGAACACGTGGATTATCAACCGACCGCTCTTCGTCGTATGCACGACCCCGCCGTGCAGTGCCGCTGGTAACTCCAGCGGTTCGGTCCACGTTCGACCATTATCAGTCGAGCGCATCAGGAAGGTGGCCTTGTCGGAGGGGATCGCGAGCAGCAGGTCGCCCTTTGGGGTGCGGCACACCGAGGGCATGTTCTGCCCGCCCTTGAGATTCGGGGCGGGATGGAACCAGTTCCGCGGCGGGCGCACCGCCGCGTCCCAGGGCTGCGCAGGCACCGCAGTTCCGCGAACCGATATGTTCCTCAGCGCGAACCCGCCGTACCCGGCAAAGCCGATCCTGCCGGCGCGGACGGCGGTGTCCTTTACCGCCGGCCCCGGGCGTCCGTCCACCGATACGCGAATCTCATCGCCCGCGCATTCGACGCGAATATGGTACCAGCGATCGGTCTCGCTGGGGACGCCCGGCACCATCGCGAGCTTCAGATTGCGGATGTAGCCGGATTCATCAACTCGCGAGATCGCCGCCCAGAAATGCTTGGCGCGCAGTTGTTGGCCGCACCACGGAAAACGCACCCAGTAGCAGTGGTTCGCGTCCTGGGCACGGAGGATGATCCCGGCGTCGCCGGAGCCGGTTTCCCGATAGCTTGTCATGAGATCGAACTCGGCCGCGACGTCGCTGAACGCCTGCGGGAGGTGGAACGCGAGCGAATGCGTGTCGCGCGCCTCGGGGCAATCAATGCGGCCGGTTTCGTCTTCGCGCCACGCGCCGTTGATGAAAGCCCACTGGCTGCCGTCGCCGATCTTCAGATCCATGCTTTCCGCCCTCCCCGCGATGGCCGCGCCCGCCAGCAACCACATCACGATAACCGGGATGCCGGCGGTGCAACGACCGAGTCGCTTCACGGTCATGTGTCCAGCCCTCCTGCGTTAACAAGCGGCCCAGGGTACGGCCTTGAGGCCCGGGCGACTGTAGGGGCAACCCTTGTTTAGCCTGAGCCTGCCCGGCCTGAGCTGTGTCGAAGGCTCGAACGGGTGGTTGCCCTCATCCCCTCCGGGCATTGTAGGGGCAACCCTCGTGGTTGCCTCATCCCCTACCGGTGCGCCAGTTCCGCCGATAGATCGAGGTACCGCTTCATCTGGTGTGGCACAGCCGCCCCTTGGGCTCCATAGCTGCAGCGACGGAGGCTCGGCTGTGTCCCCTCGGGGCACCCGAGTCCTACCGGTGCGCCAACTCCGCCGATAGATCGAGGTACCGCTTGATCCCCTGCGGCGTCACATTCCACGGGATGTGATTGCCGATGCACATCATGTATCCGCCGGTCATCCGCGCGGTCTCGAGCATGCTGTCAACCATCGCCCGAATCTCGTCGGGGTCATTGCGGGTGAGAATCCGGTTGTCGCCTTCGCCGGCCAGGAAGCAGTTCTCGTACTTGCGCGCGATGGGCTTGTAGTCGGTGTACGGCTCGGAGATGATCCCTCGCGCGCCACAGGCCATCACGTCGTCGGCAAAGGCGGTCATGTTCCCGTCGGACATGAAGATGACGTGCTTGCCGGCCGCCTTGAGAATGCCCCAAAACTCCTCGTAGCGCGGAAAGATGTACTTGTGCATCCACGCCGGCGAGCACGTCGGCCCGCGCGAGTTCACGATATCATCGTGGCAGACCACGAAGTTGATCGGCAGCCGAGCGAATGAGCGGAACACGCGGCGGTTGATCTCGGCGAACTCGTCCATGATGCGCTCAAACCGCGGGTCGAGACAGGTCTCCAGGAACAGCTCCCAGCCGAAGGTCAGCAGCGGCCACATGAACATAGTGTTGTAGAAACTCGTCGCGGCCGTCGAGCCCTCCGGCGCCGTGTCGCCATGCTCCGCCGGGTAGCCCTTGCGCCACATCTCATAGAGCTTCCCTTCGTCGGAATAGTCGCGCGACTCGACCACCGGGATGTTGGTGAAATCGCCCTGGACGAGCGGGGAGAAGGCGAAGACATCATCAGCGGTCTTGAAGAACTTGCCCCAGTCCCAGAAACCGGATTCGCTGTCCCCCCAGCGAACGCGCCGGCGGCCTTCCTCGTTGAGACTCGAAGTCTCGTGCTCCAGGTCGAGAGCGGGACGCGGCTTGGGGTCGTCGGTTTCGGGGATGCCCAGGTCCAGCTGCGGGTACAGGTCGCGCAGCTTCAGGCGGCAGAGCCTAGGATGCTCGTAGTAGTCGATGCCGGTGAGATAGGTCTCCGCGTCCGGGCACGACCAGTGCTCCCAGTGCGGGATGCGCTTGGGCCCCAGGCCCATGAATGCCATATACTTGTCGCTGTACTGCATGTCGTCTCCGCCAACAGTATTAGCCACGGATGAACACGGACTACGCAGATGTAAGACGGGGCCGCTGGCCCCGCCGTCCGCTTGTGGCGGGGCCAGCGGCCCCGCCCTGCAATCTCACGCATCCGCGGGTATCCGTGTCTATCCGCAGCCAAGCCGGGTCGTATCCGCGAAATCTGCGAAATCTGCGGATGCCCCTACCCGCCCGCCGCGACCAGCCGCGCCAGGCCCTCCAGCATCTCCTGGCTGTTGCCCTTGACCAGCTTCGCCAGCAGCCCCTTGATCAGCGGCCCGATCAGCGGCACGTCGAACTCGAAGTCCAGTTTCAGATACACCCGCGTGCCGTCGGGGTGCTCCTCGAACGTCCACAGCCCCTCGTACTTATCCCAGTCGCCCTCGGTGGCCTTGAACGTGCACGCCCGCGCCGTGTCGTCCCAGTGATCCTGCTCGGTCCACTTTATGGTACGGTTGAACTCCTCGACGCGCGCCACCCAGCGGCTCACGGTGGAGGAGCCGGATCGTTCGACGATCTCGACCGTCTGCACGTTGGGCATGAACTCGGGGAAGCGCTCGACCTCTTTCGCCGCGGCGTAGACCGCGTCGGGCGGCGCGGGGATGATTCGCTCGACTTCGATAACGGACATGAGTGTCTCCTTGCGATCCGGCAGTTGGTAGGCCAGGCATCTCGCCCGGCAACGTCGGCCCGGGCAGCCCAGACCTGCCCGCCTGCCTGAGGCAGGTGAACCTCAGGCGGACGGCCGCCCTACCGGATTCGGCGGCCGCGTTTGGCGCGATTGCTTACGCCTATTTCCCCACCGCGCCGCGCCATCCTCCAGCAGGAAGCCGCTGCTGTCAGCAGAATGCAGGGGCAGCCCCAATGCGGTCTCCCGGAGGCGAACCGTGAAACCTCGCACCTCGCGAAGCCTTTGTCTCGCCGTCGTCGTTCCATTCCTGGTCATCATCATCACCAGCGCCGCTCTCGCCCAGGACCAGCCCAAGACCCTCGTCCGCTGGGAGTTCTCGAAGGACACCCAGGGCTGGTACGACGCGCATTCGATCGCGCCGTTGAAGGCCAAGGATGGCGTGCTGCGCGTGAAGGTCATCGGCGACGACCCTTACATGATCTCCAGCACCGGGCAGTCCTTCGATATCCAGGCGAACGATTACCAGGCGGTCGTCATCCGCGCCAAGGTCAAGCATGGCGGCGGCGCCGAGTTCTTCTGGGCATCGAGCGTCGAGGGCAAGGACCTCGGCTTCGCGGCGGGTAAGGAAACCGGTTTCAGCATGGTCGGTGACGGCAAGTTCCATACCTACCACGTCTTTCCGTTATGGACGGATCGCATCACGCGGCTGCGGTTCGACCCGCCGGGCGGACCGGGGCAGGAAGCGTGGATCGACTCAATCGCGATCGTGGAGTTCCCGGCGCCGAAGCTGCTGGCGCCACAGCCGGTGTGGGATTTAGCGCAAGGGCCGCAGGGCTTCCTGCCTCAGTCAGACATCGAGAGGTTCGAGACGCGCGAAGGCAAGCTCGTGCTGACATCGCTGCCGGGGCAGCAGCCGTCGCTGCTCTCGCCGCCGCTCGACGGCGACCCGAATGTCCTTCGCTACATGACCATCCGAGGCGCGATGAAGGGAGTCGAGAAGATCATCGTCGCCTTCGCCGAGGAGGACGCGAAGTTCGGCGCGCGGCAGGTGGTGGTGCCCGCAATCGCTGACGGCAAGACGCATACATATCTCGTCGAAACCGCTGAAGGTGTTGGCGAAGCGAAGAAGATCGCGCGCTTCCGAGTGAGCTTCACCACCGGCAAAGATCTGGCGACGGTGACGCTCGATTCCATCGCGCTCGGCGCGCAGCCCACCGGGCCGCCGGAGGTTGCGCTGGACGTGACCCCGCAGAATCCAATCTTGTTTGTTGATCGGCCTCGGCAGTTCAAGCTCTCACTCCGCAACGTCGGCGGCACGCCGGTCGGGCCGGTCGAGATCGCGCTGACCTCGCCCGCCATCGGACGAACCGAGGTGGCGGTGCCCGGGCCGGCGTCGCTCGCGCCCGGCGAGACGTGGAATTGGGTCGCGACGGTAACGCCGGTCTTTCCCGGTGCCGCCCCGCTGCGGGTCAGGGTCTCCGCGCCGCCCGCGCCACCGGTCGTGTTCGAGACCACGGTGACCGTGAGCCGAGGCGTTGAACTCGGTCGCCTGTCTCACTATCAGGACGCACGAGCGGTCACGGCCGACGAAGGCCTCTGGCTTTCGAACGACCGTGTGGGCCTCGCGATCCTGCACAACCAGGACGGCTATGGTCCAGCTCTTCTCTGCGTCTGGGACGGCGCCTGGAAACCGATGGCCACCATCCCGGCGCTGTGCGACGTGCTCGGAGCCGCCGCCCACTCCCAGCTCGTGCTTGTCCATCCCAAGCAGGCAGTGATACGCGAAAGCTCCGGGAAGGCGGCCGTGGTCGAGTTTCGCGACAACGTTGTCTCCGGGGCGGTTCACGCCGCGGCGAAAGTGTTCCTCCGGCTTGAGGCGGGAGAGCCGGGCATCTCCGTGACCGCCATCCTGACGCGGCGCGCCATTGAGGGCCGCGATCCCAGTGATACCGGCACCCCAGCCCTGCTGCGTTTCGCCGGGCCGAAGCTTCTTGCGGGCGATGGCTCGTTCGGTGGCGAGCAGGACCAGGCCCTGTTCCCCGGACTCGAATGGCTCGTGGCCAGGGAGAAGTCATCAGGCACGTTAGACATCGCGCCGCCGGGCAACCTCCGGTTCGCGCCGCATCCGAATCGAGTCACCGTACCGCTGATGGCGGTGGCCGCGCCGACCGGCGGTATCGTGGGTCTGATGTGGGACGCCGAGCAGCAGTGGCAGACTCCGTACCAGCGCCCCACGGCTGTCTTTGCGTCACCTAACTTCCTGGATCATCAAGACAATCATCTGATGCAACTCTTCGTGCCGTCCATTCCCGAGTGGACTGATGAGAACAACCTCATCGCCAATCGACCATATCGGGGCATTCCCTCATTCAGCTACTTCTACGACCCAGAGCAGTCGATCTACCTTTACCAGGTAATCTTCGCTGCGCCGCGTGGCTCCGTGCTTGACGCCGTCAGGCTCTGGTACCATGACTATGGCTACCGCCCATACAATGCGCCGCCACTGCCCCCGTTGCCGCGAAGCTACAACAACACCATCGCCCTCAGCATCCGCGGCTACGAGCAGGTGCTGTACGTGAAGGACAAGGGCTGGATGGGCGTCAAGGGTTGGGCGCCCGGGCCGTCGCCGCGCGTCGCCCTGCACTACCTCGTCGCCGCGCAGGTGTTGGGAAAGAAGGCGCCCTATCCCGATTTGCCGTGGCGCGCGCTCAAGCGCATCGGCTCAACACGCGACCTGGGCCTCGCGGCCCACATCGGCGGCATCGCCCAGCCGCTGACGGACATGCGGTCGAGCGCATATGCGGTCATGTCGTCTCAGGACGAGAAGGGGGGCTGGTACTTCCAGCCCGATGCCGAGCATCGCCCGCTCGGCGAGCCGGGCAAGACGACCCTCGGCACGGTCGCGAACAACGTCGCGGCGCTGCTGCAAGCGGCGCGTGTGTTCCACGACGACAAGCTCCTCGCGGCAGGCCTGAAGGGCCTCCAGTTCATGGAGCAGTTCACCGTGCCGCGTGGCGCCCAGGTGTGGGAGGTGCCGCTGCACACGCCCGACATCCTCGCCGCGGCGGAGGGCGTTGACGCCTGCCTCGCCGGTTACCTCGCGACCGGAGATGAGAAGCACCTGCGTCGCGCCGTGTACTGGGCCGAAGCCGGCCTGCCGTTCCTCTACGCATGGCAGGCGCCGGAGAAAGGGCTCGAAGCGATGCGGTACGGTTCAATCCCCGTCTTCGGCGCCACGTGGTATGTCGGCAGCTGGTTTGGGCGCATCGTGCAGTGGAACGGCCTCGCGTTCGCTTCGTCGCTGCAACGCCTCGCCCCATACGACAAGACCTTCGACTGGAGGCATATCGCCGAGGGCATCACCCGCAGCGGCATCATCCAGCAGCGCACCGAGAAGGACTACCTGGGCCTCTATCCCGACAGCGTGGGGATGATTGACGGGAGTGTCTCGTGGGGCCTGATGCTGGGGCCGCAGGGCATTCTCGACAACGTCTTCCCGCTCATCGGGCGCCACCTCGACCCGCATATCGAAACGGCGACGATCGCGGGCGGGGCCGTGACGCTGATCGCCGCGGGCAAGCTGACCGACATACGCGGCGCATCCGATTCGGTCGCGTTCGGCGTGCAATACCCTGCCGGCGACCGGATGTACGCGACGCTGGTCGGCGTGAGCGACCCGGCGCAGGTGACAGCCGGCGGCGCGCCGGTTCAGCGCGTCACCGAGTTCGGCGCGGATCAAGGCTACCGGTACGATTCGTCGCTCGGGGTCGTCGAGATCAAGCTGCGGCGGACGGCAGCCGCGGCGCCGGTAGTCGTCAGCGGCATCAAGACATTCCGCGGCGAAGGGCCGCGCACATCGTGGGACTTCAAGACCGGCCCCCAGGGCTGGCAGGCGATGCACTCGATGTCGCCGGTGGAGGTGAAGGACGGCGTCTCGGTGACGTCGATAACCGGCGACGATCCGTTCATGGGTGTCGTCGGGCTCAATGCATCCACCGAGGAATACGGCGGGGTGCGCATCGCCATGCGTACGGCGCACGGCGGCGGCGGGTCGCTCTACTTCGGCGCCGGCGGGCAGCCGTTCGTCGCGGAGTCGTGCCAGGGGTTCGCCGTCGAGGGTGGGGCATTTCGGGAATACGTGGTTGACCTGCGCCGCCACCCGCTGTGGCGTGGGATGGTGACGGCGATTCGCATTGATCCGCCCGGGGAGCCCGGCGATGCCGTCGAGATCCAATCGGTCGCCCTCATCCCGCGGTCGGAGATGAAGTAGAAGGATCCACTCCGGTGGGACAGGCGTCCGCCTGAGGTTCACCCGCCTCAGGCAGGCGGGCAAGTCCCGGCTGTCCACGACCAATCAGGCGAGGATATCCGCCCACCGGGAGAAGGCGCAGGCGTCGAACCATGGGTCAGACTAGCATCCCGCGCTTACCCCTTTTCGCGGGTGTGACCGCTTTTCTTTGGCACCCGCCACAGGTCGTGCGTAAGCCTCTCCCTGCACGGCGCCCTGCGCCGTTCCGGAGATGCGGCAACGCCGCATCCAGGGACAGGTCGGCGAGTTCTGGACGAGCCGGGTGAGGTTTACCCGCCCGTGGCGGGGTGCACGGCTCCGGGCAACCACCCTCTCCTCAATCCTCTCCCGCCTTCGCGGGCACTCGTGCTTCGTAGCGAAGGAGCATCGCTACTTCGCAGAGTAGCATCGAAGCCCAGCTTCGGCGGGCGAAGTTGCCCTGGAAGGGAGAGGGGTTCTAGCTCCGCGCCAAAGATCCGCGGTCATACCCCATCACCCCACGCGTTTGACATGCGCTGCGATTGGCTATATACTAATTGCAAAAGATTTGCAGGTAGAGGTTAGCACGATTGTGGCGCAAGCTTCGATAATCCAGAGACTGCGGGGCGCGGGCCTCAGGGCGACGGCCGCCCGTCGGGCGGTCATCGGCGTCCTCGAGGGGCGCCGGCAGCACCTGAGCGCCGAGGATATCCACGAGGCGTTGCGTGCCGGCGGCGTCCGAATTGATCTCAGTTCGGTCTATCGGACCTTGACGCTGTTGCTTCGCCTCGGGTTCGTGCGCCCGGTGCGGCCGTCGGAGCGCCACGGCCATTTCGAGGTGGAGCACGACGAGCGCGTCCATTTCGTCTGCAGCGGCTGCGGCGCGGTCATCGAGGTTGACCTCTCCCCAACCGTCCGCGTCGAGCCGGCTCTGACCAGGCTCGCGCGCAGTCATGACTTCGACCTCGCCAGCTTCACCATCGAGGCGATCGGTCAGTGCGCGGCGTGCAGGCGGCCGAAACGCCGCGGCGGACTCCGTGTCAGCGCCGCCGGCGCGTCGCAGTCCGGTGCGGCAAGAGGAAACCAATGAGCCTCGATCTCTTGAGACGAGTCTCCTCAACGCTGCGCCCTCGCGGCTCATGTCACGCGCCGGGAGCGAAAGCCGCCGGACCGCGCACCACGAAGCTCGCCATCGTCGGCAGCCCCAATGTCGGCAAGAGCGTCGTCTTCAATCGCCTCACCGGCGCGTACGTCACCGTATCGAACTACCCCGGCACGACGGTGGAAGTGAGCCGCGGGCGAAGTCGCGTCGGAGGCATCCAGGTTGAGGTGGTGGATACGCCCGGCATGTATTCGCTGTCACCCATCACCGCGGAGGAACGGGTTGCGCGATCATTGCTTGTGGAAGAGCGGCCCGATCTCGTGCTTCAGGTCGTGGATGCGAAGAATCTGAGCCGGATGCTGCCCTTGACGCTGGAATTGCTCGAGGCCGGGCTGCCGGTCATGCTCGACCTCAACGTGATGGACGAGGCCGAGGAGCTCGGCATGGAAATCGACATTGCCGCGCTGGAACGCGCGTTGGGGATCCCGGTGGTGGCGACCGTCTCGACGACCGGGCGCGGCGTGGCCGAACTCCGCAGGCGGATTGCCGAGCGTCTCGCATGCGATTCGGGCGCGTCAACGCACGCCCCTGCGTCGATCGAATACGGGGCGGAACTCGGCGTCGCCGTGGAACAGATCGCGGCTCTGCTAGCGCAGGACTACGGCCTCGCTCCGCGGACGATTGCGGTGATGCTATTGGAGGGGGACGAGGAACTGACCGACCTCGTGGCGGAGCGTGAGCCCGAGCGATTCGCGGAGATCGAGGAGATTGCCGCGCGGACGCGGGTGCTTCACAGTGATCCGCTGCGCTACCTCGTCAGCGTTGCCCGCCAGCGGGCGGCGGACACGATCGTCGCGAAGACCACGACGCGGGCGACACGCGCGGCATCCGGGTGGCGCGCCGCATTGAGCCGGCTCATGATGCAGCCGTTGACGGGCATCCCGATCCTGCTCATCGTCCTCTACCTCGGCCTCTACAAGTTCGTGGGGCAGGTCGGCGCGGGCTACGCGGTCAACCTGCTCGAAAAGCGCCTATTCGACGCCCACATCAACCCGTTCGTGACTCACATCGTCCAGCGGGCCCTGCCGTGGCCGACCTGGAGCAGCCTCATCGTCGGCGACTACGGCATCATCACCCTCGGAGTGAAGTACGCCCTCGCGATCATCCTGCCCATCGTCGCCACGTTCTTTCTCGTCTTCGCCGTCATCGAAGACAGCGGGTACCTGCCGCGATTGGCAATGCTGCTCGATCGCGCCTTCAAAGCGATCGGGCTCAGCGGCCGGGCGGTGATCCCGATGGTGCTCGGGTTTGGCTGCGACACCATGGCGACGATGGTGACGCGCGTGTTGGAGACCACCCGCGAACGCATAATCGCGACGGTGCTGCTCGCGCTCGCCATCCCGTGCTCGGCGCAGTTGGGGGTGATCCTGGCGCTGCTCTCGCACCGACCGCTTGGCCTCGCGATCTGGGTCGGCGTAGTGACGCTGGTCTTCCTGCTGGTAGGCTACCTGTCGGCGCGGCTGATGCCGGGGCGGGCGCCGTCATTCTACATGGAAATCCCGCCGCTGCGCGTGCCGAGCCTGCGCAATGTGCTCGCCAAGACCTACGCGCGCATGGAGTGGTATCTGATGGAGGTGCTGCCGCTCTTCATTCTCGCCAGCGTCGTCATCTGGGTCGGGCAGTTGACGCATCTGTTCCAACTTGCGGTGTCGGCGCTGGAGCCGCTGGTGCGGTTCATCGGGCTGCCGCCGCAGGCCGCGGTAGCGTTCCTCTTCGGCTTTTTCCGGCGCGATTACGGCGCGGCCGGGTTGTACGATCTGGACAGAACGGGCGCGCTGACGGGCGTTCAGCTCGTGGTCGCGATGGTGACGATGACGCTCTTCCTGCCCTGCCTCGCGCAGTTCCTGATGATGTGCAAGGAGCGCGGGTGGAGAATCGCAGTGGCAATCGCGGCGTTCATCTTGCCCTTTGCGTTTGGCGTCGGGTGGGTGCTGAATGCTGTTCTCACCGGCCTGGGGATCAAGATATGAAGTGTATTCGACCATGTCATTGTGAGCCGGGCGACGCCGACGGCGCCACTCCGGAGTCGCGTGCAGCGCGAGCAAGCGAGGAATCTCGCATGGCCAGAGCGCCGCGGGATGCGATTCTGGCGTGTCCCATGTGCGGCAATGCGTTTAGACGCGGTGAAGCAGTAGCCGCCTGCCGCGGCTGCCCAATGGCGCGCGGCTGCGGTCTGGTTCGTTGCCCACAATGCGGATACGAGATGGTCGGCGAAACGCGCCTGGCTGCAATCATCCGCAAGCTGAGGGGATCAACAAGGTCGTAGGGCAGGAGCCTTGGCCGCCTGAGGAGGCTAGCCTCCTGCCCCAAAGGGACCAGGAGTCCATATGGAACTCACCGATAGAGCCGAGGAAATACTGGAATCGCTCTTCGTGGCGACGCGCGAGAATCCAGGCGCGGCCGCAGCGGTCGAGGACCTGCCGGAGCAAGGCGCGCCGGAGGTGGTTGACGAGTTGACCGCCGCCGGGCTCGTCGAACGCCGTGACGGCGCGCTTGCACTAACCGAGCTAGGCCGAAAAGAGGGCGAAGGGATCTTGCGCCGCCACTGCCTTGCCGAGCGGCTGCTCGCGGATGTGCTCGATGTTGCCGGCGATGACCTGATTCACCAAACCGCCTGCCGCTTCGAGCACATCATCCACCGGGGGATCGACGATCACATCTGCACGCTGCTCGGCCATCCCCGGTTCTGTCCGCACGGCACACCGATTCCGCCGGGGCCGTGTTGCCTGGAAAACCGCGAAACCACGCTCCCTGCGGTCGCCCCGCTCGCTGATCTGGCTCCCGGCGTGTCGGGCCGCATCGCGTACATTCACACCCGCGAACGCGGGACGTTGGAGAAGCTGATCGCCATGGGCGCGCTGCCCGGCGCGGAAGTCTCGGTCGTCCAGACCTTCCCCTCCTACGTCTTCCAGGTCGGCCAGACCCAGGTCGCCGTTGACCGCCAGATTGCCGAGAGCATCTATGTGCGCCTGGCGGAGCCGGCCGCGCCGCGGCGGGCGCGCCACCGCCGCCGTGGGCCCGGCTAGCGGGTCGCGAGCCACCGCGCGATGGATCAGCGGCAACCTGTCACAGATCCCCGACCGCGCGCTCCAACCGCAGTGAGTCCAACCTCTGGGCCGTCTCCCGCGCGCGACTGTAACAGATGATACACCGCAGAAGGAGAATGTCTCCGCGCGTCAAACATTTGTGTTTGCGCATGACATCGACGGCCTCTTGGGCCTCTGTCTGGAGAGTTGAGTGGCATCGGCGGTCACAGCGAAGAGGCTAGGACAATACTTCACGCCTGAGACAGTTGCCAGGACCCTGGTTCGATGGGCTGTCAGGCGAGAAGACAACCGATTGTTGGACCCGGCCTGCGGTGACGGCCGTTTTCTAGCGGCTCACGACAAGTCGGTAGGCGTTGATCTGGCTGGCGATCTGTGCACTGTCGCTCGATCTGCTGCGCCTTTAGCCACCGTTCACGTCACCGACTTCTTCTCATGGGCCCTCGAGACGAACGAGCGCTTTGAGTGCGCCGCGGGCAATCCGCCATTTGTTCGATACCAGAACTTCAACGGAGAAACGCGTGAGAACGCGCTCAAGGTAGCGGAGCGCATGGGGGTGCGCTTCTCTGGCCTGTCGTCTTCGTGGGCGCCGTTCATCATCGGTGCCGCCAGCCTGTTGAAACCTGGTGGCAGGCTGGCATTTGTGGTTCCTGCGGAGATCGGACATGCGCCATATGCTGTGCCCCTGCTTGAAGGACTTTGCTCGCACTTTGATGAGGTGCGGGTGATTGCGGTCAAGGAGAAGCTCTTCCCCAGGCTTTCTGAGGATGTCTGGCTTCTTTTCGCGGATCGCTACGGGGGCCGCACTGAGCAAATCGGTCTCGTGCGTTGGCAGACGCCTGTCCTATCCCGGTCTGCGCCCCAACCTTTCCATCGTGTGAGTCTGGATGAATGGCGGCGTCATGGCTGTCGTCTGCGGAAGCACCTCATCGCCGGCTCCTTCCTCGAACGCTACGCCGCATGGTCGCGGCGGCCTGGTATTGTACGTCTCGGAGACGTAGCGCGCGTTGGTATAGGCTATGTGACTGGCGCCAACGAGTTCTTCCACCTTCGACCGTCGCTAGCCCGTCGCCTCAACATTCCCGACCGAGTGCTGCGTCCGTCCATAAGGAAAGGAGAACAACTGCCGCCACACGATGTGCGGCCACGGCACGTCGAGCAATGGAGGGAGCAGGACGAGCAGATCTTCCTGCTTGATCTGGCCACTGTGTCCGAAGTGCCGCCGACAGTAGCGCGATACCTCGATACCGATCAGGGACGTCAGGCTCGTGCGACGTACAAGTGCCGAAACCGGCACCCGTGGTACGTGGTGCCGGACGTTCAGGTGCCGGACGCTTTTCTCACCTACATGAGTGGCAGGGATGTACTACTAGTGAGAAACTCGGCGGACTGCGTCTGCACGAATTCAGTGCACGCAATCTTGGTTAACAGGCCGTTCTCGATAAGCCATCTCCAGCAGGCGTGGTCGCACCCCTTGCGCGTTCTCAGCGCCGAACTGGAGGGACACCCGCTCGGAGGTGGCTTGCTCAAGCTTGAGCCACGAGAGGCATCTCGAGTGCTGGTGCCAACGGGAGACGCGCCGGTCGGTAGCCGTGACCTGCCTATCATCGAGGAGATTACGCGTGAAGCACGGAGTTGGCGACACTGTGACCACTGAACTCCCCG
>Ga0315282_10011850_pt1 | contig 13438 bp, 6 predicted proteins | sample YL17G07_20_MG_FD_203693 | JGI IMG/M metagenome (GOLD analysis project Ga0315282, IMG submission 203693) | Sediment microbial communities from Yellowstone Lake, YNP, Wyoming, USA - YL17G07_20 | ecosystem: Environmental > Aquatic > Freshwater > Lake > Sediment | place: USA: Wyoming | collected...
ATGGCGCCGATCTTATCGGGGTGAATCTCGATCACGAAGATGCGCGGCGCGTGCGGCGCCAGGTCCGGCCGCGGCGCGGCGAGGATCGTCGCCAGGTGATCGAGGATCTGGAGGCGCGCCTGGCGCGCCTGAGTCAGCGCCCCGTGCAGCACCTCGCGCGACAGGCCGCCGCGCTTGACGTCCATCTGCACCGCGGTGACGCCCTCGCGTGTCCCCGCGATCTTGAAGTCCATGTCGCCGTTGAAATCCTCGACGCCCTGGATGTCGGTGAGCAGCGTGTGGCGGCTGTCGTCGCTGACCATGCCGATGGAAATGCCGGCGACCGGCGCCACGACGGGCACGCCCGCGTCCATCAGCGCCAGCGTCGTCGCGCAGGCGCTCGCCATCGAGCTCGACCCGTTGCTTTCCAGCACTTCGGAGACGACACGGATCGTGTAGGGGAAGTCGGACTGCGGGGGCAGCACCGCCTGTATCGCGCGCTCGACGAGGTTGCCGTGGCCGACATCGCGGCGGCTAGGCCCGCGCAGGGGCCTGGTCTCGCCGACGCTGTAGGGCGGGAAGTTGTAGTGATGCATGAAGCGCTTGGTGGTTTCCTCGGGCAGCGCGTCCACGATCTGCTCCTCGCCGACGCCGCCGAGCGTCACCACCGACAACACCTGCGTCTGACCGCGCGTGAAGAGCGCCGATCCGTGCGCGCGCGGCAGCAAGCCCACGTGCGAGTCGAGGGCCCTCAGCTCGTCCGGCCGCCGCCCATCCGGGCGCCGCCCCTCGTCGAGGATCAGCCGCCGCAGCTCTTTCTTGATGAACTCGTCCACCTGCGCCGAGATCTCGGCGTAGCGCTCCGGGAACTGCTGCAGCACCGCGCCAATCACCGCCATTGAGGCATCGCCCATGGCGCGCTCGCGGCCCTTCTTGTCCGGCGATTGGATCGCGTCGCGGATCTGCTCTGCGTACGGAGCCAGGGCGGCGGCAATGTCGCCGCCCGTTGACTCGGCCACCACGCGCTTCTCGTGTCCGACCTGCGCGCGCAGGTTGTCCTGCGCCTCGATGATCGCCAGCGTCGCCTCGCGCCCGCGCTCGATGGCCTCCGCGATGACGTCCTCCGGCACCTGGCGCGCGCTGCCCTCGACCATGATGACGCCTTCGCGCGTGCCCGCGATCACGAGTTCCATATCGCTCATGGTGCGCTGTTCGTAGGTGGGGTTGATGACGAATTCGCCGTTCGCCCGCGCCACGCGCACCGCGCCGATGGGCCCGTCGAACGGGATGTCGGAGATGGTGAGCGCCGCGGACGCGCCGATCATGCCCAGGATGTCCGGGATGTTCTCGGAGTCGGCGGAGAGAACGGTGACGATGATCTGCACCTCGTTGCGCAGGTGCTTGGGGAAGAGCGGGCGCAGCGGCCGGTCGATGCGGCGGGCGGTGACGATGGCCTGCTCGCTGGGGCGCCCCTCGCGCTTGATGAAGCGGCTGCCGGGGATGCGCCCCGCGGCGTAGAGCTTCTCCTCGTAGTCGCAGGTGAGGGGGAAGAAGTCGATGCCTTCGCGGGCCTGCTCGGAGGCCACCGCGGTGGCGAGGATGATACTGTCGCCCTGGCGCACCACGACGGCTCCGTTGGCTTGCCGGGCGAGACTGCCGGTCTCGAGCGACAGTTCCCTGCCGCCGGGCGCGACCGTTACTACGGGCATGTCTCGGCTCCTATCCGCGCGAGCCGACGGTATCCCGCAATCCAAGCTTGGCGATCACCGAGCGGTAGTGCTCGATGTCCCGGTTGCGCAGGTAGGTGAGCAGACGCCGTCGCCGACCGATGAGCGTAAACAGACCGCGGCGCGAATGATGATCTTTGCGGTTGTCGCGCAGATGGTCGGTAAGCTGATTGATGCGCTCAGTCAGCAGCGCCACCTGCACTTCCGCGGATCCCGTGTCCGTTTCGTGGAGCTTGTGCTCGGACAGAATCTGCGCCTTTCGCTGGGTCGGTATGGGCATCGCCTGCGTCCTACCTCCGGTGCCTCGGATTGGCTGGATAGCTCGTCAGCGCGCGCTTCCTTTTGTCGCGGGCGCCGAGCATCCAGCCTCAATCACAGGCGGCCGGTAATCAGATGTCAGAGGTCATGGGGCGCACCCACCCCCTGGCTTCTGACGACTGCTACCGGCCGGCTGCCGCGGCTCGAATGCCCGGCACCTCGCCGAAACATACTAGCATATCCAGCCGAGCGTGTAAATACATGTATGGTCGGGGTGTGGTCGGGCATGACCGCTCTTGGTTGGTATTGGAATGTAGGGCGGGCTTACCCAAGCCCGCCACCCGGATAGGCGGGGATAGGTATCCCCGCCCTACAACCGGAGGTCGCGCCAACTTTTCGTGAACATACCCGTGGGGTCGCTCCCGTTGACACTCGGCGCTCGCCGGTGCTAGACTACGCGGGTCTTCAGTGGGGGCAAAGCGCTTGGCGTCTCCTGTTGCCCGATGGTAGTCCCTATCGCCCGTGGCATTGCTATGCCCGGCAAGAGGAGGTGAAACCGCAACCATTTCGGGCTGTTCCTCTCTGTCGTGTTGCTTGGGGCCTCATCCAGATACAATTGTCTCTCTCCAAAAAGTGGAGGAAAGGACGGCGCAGAACTGATGACGAGAGCCATTGGCGCGGGGATGGCGAGGACCGGCGCGGCGCTGCTGATCGTCGCGCTGGTGGTGGGTCTGGCGACGTGCGCGTGGGCGAAGCCGGACCCCAGGATAGTCAACCCCTCCGCCGTGGATAAGAACGGCGACAAGATCAGCGACTCCTTTGCGGCCAAGGTGGCCAGCCAATCCATGGCCACGGTTCAGGCCGATGGCGTGACCTATGCCGATCTCATCGTATGTCTTGATCACGCTCCGAATGCCGCCGATATCGGCGCGATTCGCTCCCTCGGCGGCGATGTGCCCGCGAGCTGGCAGGAGCTGGTCTATGCGATGCATGTCACGGTGCCGATCAGCAGCGGCCAAACGCTGCAGAGTCTCGACCGGGTCAAGCGGTACTGCCCGGGCGTGGTGCTGATCGAGGAGAATGCGCGCTCCAAGGCGCACCTCTACCTGAGCACGCAGCAGGAAGGGGCGCGGCTGTCGTGGTTGAAGGGGTTTGCGGGTGCCTCCAACATCAGCGTCGCGATCATGGACACCGGCATCACCAGCAACCATGCCGACCTGCCCGGCCCCTTCCCCAACAAAGTCATTGCGTGGGACGATGAGGTCGGGGGGGTACCCTGACGCCCGCCGACTTCGCTGAGCACGGCACCCACGTCTCAGGCATCGTGGCGGGTACCGGCGCCGCGGCAGGCCTCGCGCAGCCGGGCTCCACGGGCTGGGTCTATGTGACCCACGATCTGTACTTCAACCCCACCGCCAACAGCGGCTGGGTCCAGCGCCACCCGATCGACACTCGCAACTATGGCGGCGCTGCGACCATTCGCGGCTGGCTCAAGTGGACCGACAACATGGGCGGCCTGTACAACGTCGGGCAAGACCTCCGCACCAGCGCTGGCGGGTTCCTCGCCACGGCGCAGACGACCAACGGCGGCGCGCAGCCGCTGCAAACGACCTATGCATTGCTGGCGCCCGGGCAGTATGACTGGCGTTACTTCTCGCTGCCCTACTGCACCGTCAACAACAACAATAACAGCCCGACCTGGGCCCTGATCGACGCCCCCATGAGCGCGATCGGCGACGGCTTCAACCTCATGTGCGGAGTCGCGCCGGTGTGCAAGCTGGTCGGGGTCAAGGTGCTGGACAACAACGGCAGCGGCACGAGCAACGACTTCCTCGACGGGTTGACCTGGATCGTGAACAATGCCGCACAATACAACATCAAAGTCATCAACATGAGCATGGGCTTCACCAGCGTCATCGGCTCAGTTGACACCGCGGTCAAGAACGTCGTGATCACCAACAGCCTGGTGGTGGTGGCCTCCTCGGGTAACACCAGGAGCTGGCCCTCGCCGACGACCGTGGGCAGCCCCGCGAGCTGTTCCGCGGCTATCGCGGTAGGCGCCATCAGCCACATCGACAAAGTCACCAACTACTCGACCTACGGCGCGAACGGCACCAGCAAGCCGGACGTTGTCGCTTACGGCGGAACCGGAGTCAGCGGCGGCGATCGCGCCATCCTCTCGGTCGATACCAACGATGGCGACCGCAATGTGGATTACAGCGACGGCTCCGAGCAGAACTACCCCGAGGCGTGGTCGCAGGAAGATCACTACCGCGGCATGCAGGGCACCTCGATGTCCGGGCCTCAGGTCGCGGGCGAGGCGGCGCTGGTGATCCAGGCGCTGGGCGTCCCGACGCCGGCGATGGGCGTCAAGGCCATCATCGAGATGACCTGCACCGAGACCAACCAGACCGCCGAGGTTCCGCCCAACCCGACCCTCAACCGCGGCAACAAAGACACGAGCGAGGGCTACGGCCGAGTCAACATGGAAGCCGCGATCGAGGCGCTGACCCTATCGCATACCATCGGCGGCCCGGGCGGCGGCGACACGCTGGCGGCGACCAGCACCGACAATCGAGTCTTCAACCGCAACTGCTGGGCGCGCCAGGTGACCTTGTCCCAGGACACCGCCTACCAGTTTGACCTCACCACACCCGCCGGAGGCGACTTCGACCTCTACCTCTATAGCGGGCTGACGACCAACGACGGCTCCACCAGCAGCGGATCAATCGGAGACCCGATCATTGAGGCGAAGAGCGTCGCCGCCGGCGTCGGCGTCGCCGAGAAGATCAACTACAGTTGCTGCACCAGCGGGATCTACTTCATCATCGTCAAGCGCGTCAGCGGCAGCGGCGCCTTCACCCTCACGTCGCAGAGCTACAGCTTCTTCGACGTGCCGCCAAGCCACATCTTCCACGGCGCGATCGAGGCGATGTACAGCAACGCCATCACCGGCGGCTGCGCCGGCAACGGCACGTGCGCCGACAGCTATTGCCCCACCAACAACGTCACCCGCGGCCAGATGTCCGCCTTCATCTGCAAGGCCTGGGGCCAGGCCTGGCTTGCCAATCCGGTGGCGACATTCACCGATGTGCCCACCTCGCACCTGTTCTACGGTTGGGTCGAGCGGCTGGTTGACCCGCTATCGTGGCCCACTGGCGCGGTCACCGGCGGCTGCGGCCTCAACATCTACTGCCCGGCCAACAACGTCACCCGCGGGCAGATGGCCGCCTTCCTGTGCAAGGCCGCCGGCCAGACCTGGCTTGCCAACCCCACTCCGACATTCAGCGACGTGCCCACCTCGCACCCGTTCTACGGGTGGATTGAGCGCGTGGCCGATGCGCCGTCCTGGGGCGGCGTCGCGGTCACGAGCGGCTGCGGCGACGGCAGCAACTACTGCCCGACGACTAATGTGACCCGCGGCCAGATGGCGCAGTTCCTGTGCCGCGCAGCAGGGATTCCGTTCTGAGCATTAGGACGCGCCGATTCGGAACCGAGCATTCGGGGGCGAGCCGCCAGGCTCGCCCCCGGTTGTTGTGCCGGGGATAGTGCGGCGATATTGAGGCCGTAGGGCAGGAGCCTTGGCCGCCTGAGGAGGCTTGCCTCCTGCCCAAGAGCGATAGGGGCGGTTCGCGAACCGCCCCTACAAGGCGGCGCGTCGTCGCAACCCGCGTGCAGGGCGGGCTTACCCGCCTGAGGCGGATGAACCCAAGCCCGCCATCGGGATGACGGGAAACAGGCGGGGCTAGCCAGCCCCGCCTTGAAGGCGGCGGTGAGCCGCCGCACTCCATAGGACGCTCACCGCACCACGATCGCACGGTCGCCTCCCCGCTGCTTGCAGCGGTCAGTGCCGTAGGCTATACTGATACCCTGGATTGGTTACGACCAGTCGGAGGGTACGAACGATCCAGCTACGCCCTTGAGAGTCCTTCTCCAGCGCCCAGCGCCTGACTATTTCGGCGGCGGCGTCGTACACGCCGAGAAGACGCGCGAATACCTCGCCGCCCTTGGGGTGGAAGCCGACTACACCTTCGATCTCGAACCCGACCTCGCCGGTTACGATATCGTTCACCTCCTCAGCGCGCCCAAGTTCGGCGACCTGTTCACCCAGTGTGCCAATGTCCAGCGCCAATCGCGGCCCCTGGTGCTCTCGCCAATCTACTGGGACGGGCCGGCGTTGATGCGGTGCACGACGGCCGAGGAACCGCCGTCCCCCGCGGCGGTTCTCGATCACATGTTCGGCAATCAGCTCTATGCCGCGATGCTGGGGGAGGCGGACGTGGTGCTGACGGCATCGAGCATGGAGCAGGGGTGGCTGGCGCGGGATTTCGGCATCGCCGAGGATAAGCAGCGCGTGGTCCCGCTAGCGGCCGAGCCTTTCTTCGCCACGGCCGATGAAGCCGAATTCGTGCGGCGCTTCGGCGTGCGCGATTTCATCCTCTGCTCCGCCCAGTTGGCCCGGTCGAAGAACCAGCTCCGTCTCATCCGAGCCCTGCGCGGCTTTCCCCAGCCGTTGGTGCTGGCGTATGTCCATGCCGAACCTGACTACGAGCAGCGCTGCCGCGACGAGGCGGGCGAGAACGTCGTCTTCCTCGGCCGCCTGGACCAACGCGAGCTGGCATCGGCGTATGCCGCGGCGAAAGTTCACGTGCTGGTCAGTTGCTACGAGCCGACCGGCCTCGCCAATCTGGAGGCGGGCCTCGCGGGCTGCAACCTCGTGTGCACCGCCCACTCGCCCATCGTCGAGTACATGGGGGACCGCGCCTGGTACGCGGACCCGTGCGACCTCGCCTCGATCCGACGGGCCGTCGAGCTGGCCCATCGCGTCCCCAGAAGCCATATCCTGCGTAACGAGCTCCTGGTCAAGTTCACGTGGGAGCACACCGCCCAACTGACGCTCGCGGCGTACGAAGCACTCCTCGCGGCCCCTGCCGCCCTCGGGGAGCGGAAAGGCGAAACCCGGTACCGTTGGTTGACTTCATACCGCGCGAACGTCGCCCGGTTGCGCGCCGAGGCTCTCGCCGCCGCACGACCGGCCGAGGGCGCGCCGGGAGATTCCGCCTCCGCCGCGGCACAGGCTGAGATCGACTACCTGCATCATGCGGTTGAGGATCGGGACGCGCAACTGCGCGCCGTCACCGGCACCCTGGGCTACCGGCTTCACCACCTGCTGGCGACGGGCTGGCCCGGGCGCGCGCTGCGACGCCTGCGCGATGCCGGGCCGCTGCCGGTATTTCGCGCGCCGCGGGGTCCCGCGCTCGACGCGCTCGCTGGCCGCCCCGGCATCAAGCGGGCGCTGATCCTGGCGCGGGCGAGCGCCTGGCATGTGCGCCGCGCGCTCAGCGATCTGCGTCGCGCCCTGCCCGAGGCGAGCGTGGTGATAGCCGCGGCCGATGAGATCGGCGCCGCGTTGGGCGATACGGGCCAGGCCACGGTCTTGCCCCTGACCCGGCAGGGCTATTCGGAAGTGAGCGGCCTGCATGACGCGATTATCGTCGTGGGCGAGGTCACCGGTGATGCCGTGCGCCTCGCCGAGCGCTCGGGCGCGGCGCTGCTGGTGCAGTACAACACGCAGGGTTATTTCGCGGGGTCGCCGGTGATCGCCGCGCCGCGCCGGTGGCGGCGTTCGCTGCGGGCGGCGGAGGCGCGCAAGCCCATGATGCGCGCGGCGATGTGGGTGATGAGCCGTGTGGCCGTGGGTTACATCACCCTGCTGGAGTCGATGCGGGGTAGGCCGAGGATCGAGGTCACTTGCGTCGGATGTGGCGCGCGCGTCGCCATGCGCCTGCTGTGGCATGCCTCGGACCGGTCGGCGTATGTGCGATGCCCCTCCTGCGGCCTGTCACAGGTAGCCAGTCCCCCGCCGGACGAAGAGCTCATCGGGATCTACGAGGGCCGGACGCCCCTCGACGACTACCTCCAGACCCGCACGGATTCCGTCACCCGCTTCCGCCACGAACGCATCCTGGCCCATATCGAGCGCTGGGTCGCGCCGGGGCGGCTGCTGGACATCGGCTGCGCGGACGGCCGGTTCCTCGAAATCGCGCGCGATGCAGGTTGGCGGATCGAGGGGCTCGAGACGAGTTCGCTGCTGGCGCGCGAGGCGGAGAAGCTGGTCGGGCCGGTGATCCACACGGCTATCCTGCAGGAGGCGTCCCTGCCCGATAACCGGTTTGATGCGGTGGACCTGTCACACGTCATCGAGCACGTGCGGGACCCCCGGGGCCTCTTGCGTGAGGTTCGGCGCATCCTCAAGCCCGGCGGCGTGGTCGCCCTCTCGACGCCCAACGTCGCCAGCCTCGCCGCCCTGGTCCTAGGCGGTCGCTGGCACCAGATATGCCCCAGTCATCACGTCCCCCTCTTCGCGCCGCGGACGCTGCGCGCCCTCGTGCGCGCCTGCGGCTTCCAGATCCTCGAGGCGGAGACGGTGGCGGTCGGCCGCGTGCTGGGCGCGTTGTGGACACCCCGGCTCTTCGCATTTCTTCCCGGCGATCTGCGCCGCCGCATCATTCGCCGCGAGCCGCAGCTCAATGAGTACCTCGCCGACGTCGGCATGGGCGAGGAACTGCTCCTCATCGCGCGCAAGCCGGTGTAGGGAACGGGCCGTCGGTACCCCGCAGTCGTGCTCCTGACGCGAGATCTGGGTAATCATAACCCAGAGGGAGACGGAGCCCGCCGGACGCCCGCTTGGCCTCCTAATGGTCTTCAACAAAATAGCTTGACAGCACGGTCTTCGCGGACTGGTGCTGTAGAGCCTGCCCTGAGCGGAGCCGAAGGGGCAGGGCTACCCAGCCCCGCCAAACCGGCGCGCGTGGGTACGCGCGCCCTACAGAGAATTCTGGGGCAGGCGTGGTGTGCCAAGGTAACTAGTCGATGACCATTAGGAGGCCGCCGCCGCCACCGCGTCGAAGACTCGATCCTGGATCACTCATGCGGTGATCGGGGTGACGCCGTCGTTCGGGTGGCGAGCGCATCGGCGATCCTCTTCCCGGCGCTGAGCCGACTGGCCGACCGGTCCGGCGCCTGCCATTCGTCACTGCGCGCTTCTCATGTCACAACCTGAAACTACGCGTCCGGCTTCTTCCTCGCAAGGTTGGCGCTGGGGTCGTTGGGCCCTGGCGGCCGCGACCGCGGCCGGTCTCGCCCTCTACCTCTGGGGCGACGGCGGATGCGATGACGCCAACATCAGCTTCCGCTACGCCGCCCACATCGCCCACGGGTACGGCAGCGTCTGGAACCTCAGCGATCCGCCCAGCATGGGATCGAGCACACCGGTGTGGCTGCTCTTCCTCGCCCTGGTGGAACGGCTGTGGCCCGGCCATATCCCGCTCGCGGCGAACCTGGCGGCCGCGGTGTCGTGGGGAGCGCTGACGGCGGTCGCGTGGGCGATTGGCGGGCAGCTCGGGTGGCGGCGACCCTGGATGGCGGCGGTGGTTCTGGCGGGCATGGCGCCCGTCGCGGCGGCGCGCATGCGCGGGATGGAAACGCCGGTTTATGCCCTGTTCATCGGCGCGGCATACCTCGCGTGGCTGCGCCGGCCCGAGGGATGGAAATGGGGCGTGTGCGCGGGATTGTGCGCCGCCATCCGTCTCGACGGATTGCTCGTGCCCGTCGTACTCGGCGCGTCGAGCCTCATCAGGAACCGGCGCGTGCCCTTCGCGGCGGCCGCGGTGGCGATCGTCACTTATCTGCCCTGGCTGGGGTGGCAGTGGTCGGCGACGGGCGCACTGGTGCCGCAGACTATGCACGCCAAGGCGCTGTGGCAGGGAAGCGGGAGGTTTGTGCCGGTGTTGCTGCCGGTGTTGACGGCGCGGCCGGTGGTGGGCATCGCGCTGTGGGTCGCGCTTGCGGCAGCGGCGGTCTGGGGTCTGAAAGAGCGGCGGCTGTGGCCGATGGCGGCGTGGGCCGTCGCCTACTGCATCGCGTACGTCGCGGCGAAGCTGCCCCACATGGGCTGGTACTATATGCCGCTGCTGGTGCCCGTCGCGCTGCTCGCAGGCGCCGCAGCGGACCGGGTGCGATACGCATCAGGCACCATCGCGGGCCTCGCGATTGCGTCGGGGCTGACGATGGTCGTCGCCGGGCATCCGTGGTACCCCAATCGTTTCACTTACCCGCCGGTGATGCCTGCGGCGGCGTTCCGCCAGCACGGCCTGACCAGGATCGGAGTCTGGCTTCGCGATCATGATCCGGGCGCGATGGTGCTGACGAACGAAGTCGGGATCATCGGGTACGTGAGCGGGTGCCGGGTCGTAGACGCGCTCGGGCTGGTGAGCCGCGAGACCTGGCCCTATATCCCGAAGAGCGACTTCGCGGGCATGGTGCGCGACCTCAGGCCTGATTACATCGCGTGGCGGGCGCCGAGAGAGCGGGAGCCGCTGCCGTGGGCGCCGGGGTACCGGTGGCTCGAAGGCTGGCGCGACGATGTTGGGTGGTACGGCCTGTACCTGCGCGCGGATGAACCGGCGCGACCGGGCTCAGCCGTTTCGCGCTCGCACCACGCCGCGCACGTCGCGCGCGCCAAGCACGTCCTGCTTATCGTGACCGATTCGCTGCGCGCCGACCACGTCGGCTGCTATGGCGACGCGGAGCGGCTGACGCCGAGCATTGATAAGCTGGCGACGCACGCGGTGCGGTTCGCGAATGCGTATTCCGCCTCGTCGTGGACCTGCCCGTCGAACGCGGCGCTGTTCACCGGGCGCTATCCGCGCGAGGTGCGGGCGCGCGGCACGCTGCGGCTCTCCGACACTGCGACCACGATGGCGGAATGCTTCCGCGACGCCGGTTTCGCCACCGCCGGGTTCTCGGCCCATATTCTCATTTCAGGCGAGCATGGATTCGCGCAAGGCTTCCAGTTCTTCGTCTGCAAGACGACGCAGGACGAGGAGATGACCGCGCGCTGCACCGAGTGGATCGGCGCGCACAAGGATCAGTCGTTCTTCGTCCTGCTCTATCTGCTCGATCCGCACTGGCCGTATGACCCCGAGAAGGCGGGCGCCTACCTCAGACCGCGCGGGGCGCATATCCGAAAGGGGATCGAATCCGGCTATCTTCCGCTGCACCCCGATGTGCGCGTGCCCCGCATCGTCGACGACCCCCACGGCGACCGCGAGATCTCGATGGAGGAGGTCCGGTACCTCCACGCGCTGTACAAGGGCGATATCGTGAGCGTGGATGACCGCATCGGCCGGGTGCTCGCCGCGGTGGCGGACATCCCGGAGCTGGCGGTGGTGATGACGTCGGATCACGGCGAGGAGTGGCTGGACCACGGGGGGCTGTCGCATCTCTATACGCTCTACGACGAATTGCTGCGCATACCGCTCCTGATCTCGGCGCCGGGGCAAGCCGCGGGGGTCGCGAAGGCTCCGGTGAGCAACCTCGACGTCATGCCCACGCTGCTCGACCTTGCGGGGATTGCGGCGCCGCCCGGGATGCGAGGCATGGATCTGCTGCCCCCCGCGGACATCCCGCAGCGGCCGTTGAGCGCGGAGGTTCACGGCTGGGACACGCGCGGCATATCGCGCTACAGCGTGCGCGTGGGAAGCCAGACGTTGATCCGAACCATGTCCGGACTTCCCTTCGAGCCGAAGCCGCCGCCGGAGGGGTTTTACGAACGGTATGATTTCGTGAAGGACGCGGGGGAGAAGCACCCGATGCCGCTCGGTGCGCCCGGCGGCGACGCCCTATGGCGCGAGATGCGGGCCCTTGGCTCCCTGGCCGTGGAGGCGCGAACGGGCGCCCAGCGTGTGAAGCTCAATCGGAAGACCGCGGAGGAGCTGCGCGCGCTTGGGTATATCGGACACTAGACGGCGGGCGTCGCTCGGGCGACCGAGGGCCCGATCACGCGCTTCGACTGACTGACCAATGGCTGCGATGACGCGACGAAGATGGTTGTGGGTTGTGGTGGCGGGGTGCGTCGGCCTGGCGGCATGGTTTGTGCTGAGCCGGGCTCATCGGCGCCAGGTGATGGGGCCGCGCCCCGGCGCGCCGAGCTTCCTGATCATCGTCTCCGACGCGCTGCGCCGGGATTACGTCGGGTGCTATGGGGGCAGCGAGGGGCTGACGCCCAATATTGACGCGTTTGCGCAGCGGGCGGCGCGATTCGACAACGCGTACGCGGCATCGTCGTGGACGGTGCCGTCGAACGCGGCGCTGCTCACCGGCAGATACCCGCGCGAGGTGCGCGAGCCGGGAAAGATGCGCGTCACGCGGGCGGCGACGACGATGGCTGAGTATCTGCAAGCCGCCGGCTATCCGACCGCGGCATTCTCGGCGCACCTGATGATGTCGGGGACCTACGGTTTCGACCAGGGCTTCGATTCCTTCACTTGCAAGCGCCTCCAGGATGAGGAGATGGGCGCGCGCTGCATGAAGTGGCTGAGCGAGCACCGGCGCGGCGGTCCGTTCTTCGCCTTCCTCTACCTGCTCCGCCCGCACTGGCCCTATAAGCCGGAGCAGGCGGGTGCGTATCTGGTGCCGCGCCACGCGAAGGTGCGGGATGTGGTGCGCCAGGGCCGCATTCCCCTTGACCCGAAGGTGCGCGTGCCGCGGCTGGTCAGCAACCCTCACGGCGACCGCGAGATGTCCATGGAGGAGGTTGACTACCTGCACGCGAGCTACAAGGGCAACATCGTGAGCACGGATGCCCGCATCGGCCGCGTGCTGCGCGAGGCGGCGAAGATCCCGAACCTGGTGGTCATCGTGACGTCGGATCACGGCGAGGAATGGCTCGACCACCGCGGGCTATCGCATATGTACACGCTGTACGATGAGCTGTTGCGCATCCCGCTGCTGATGGCGATACCCGGCCGGCCGCCGCGCGTCGTCACCAGTCCGGTGAGCAATCTTGACGTGCTGCCGACGGTGCTGGGCCTGGCCGGCATCAAGGCGCCGCGCGATTTGCGTGGGACGAACCTGCTGCCGTTCGAGCAGCTGGGGCCGCGCCCGCTGACGGCCGAGGTCAACGGATACGACCCGTGCGGGGTGTCGCGCTACAGCGTGCGCGTCGGCGGCCAGACCTTGATCTGCAACTTCGCGGGATTGTCGGACGAGCCCAAGCCGCCCCCGGGCGGGCGCTTCGAGCGTTACGATTTCGTCCGCGATCCGCGCGAGCAGCACCCGCTGCCGCTGGGCGACCGCAAGACCGGTCCCCTGTGGCGGCTGATGCAGGCCACAAACCCGTTCACCCCGCAGGCGATGGCGCACGCGAAGCGGACGAAACTCGACGCGAAAACGCTGAAGGAGTTGCAGGCAGCGGGCTACCTCGCGAAACCGGGACGGAAATAGGCGCCGTTACCCATGTCGGCTGGGAGCAGGAACCCATTGTCGGGGTTGCGGGACGGCACGCCCGGCTCCGAGGTTGGTTCAGTCTTCGAATCGAGCGCTCGAAAACAGGCCCCTGTCCCCTTGCATCCTGTTTTCCCCACGACGACGCTACACCAACACCCCCTCCGCCCACCCCAGCTTCACGAGAT
>Ga0315282_10011851_pt1 | contig 13437 bp, 7 predicted proteins | sample YL17G07_20_MG_FD_203693 | JGI IMG/M metagenome (GOLD analysis project Ga0315282, IMG submission 203693) | Sediment microbial communities from Yellowstone Lake, YNP, Wyoming, USA - YL17G07_20 | ecosystem: Environmental > Aquatic > Freshwater > Lake > Sediment | place: USA: Wyoming | collected...
GCAACGTCCAGGGCGTGGTGGTGACCGATGTCGATGCCAACAGCTTTGCCGAGGATGTGGGCCTGGCGCGCAACGATATCATCACCGAGATCCAGCGCCAGCCCGTCCGCTCCGTGGACGATGTGCGCCGCATCCAGCGGGCGCTGAAGCCCAAGGACGACGTGGTGTTCAAGGTGCTGCGGCGCGACCGCCGCGGCCGATTCACACCCTTGTTCCTGGCCGGCACCTTGCCGTAAGCCGCGGTTTGTAGCGGCGACCCCGCCTGGCGGGGTCGCCGCTACAAGCAACGCTTCATCCAAAGACGGAATGCGAAACCCGACCAGACTTCCCCGCAGCGGCTGCCTGGTTCTGATTCTGTGGGTTGCCGGTGTCTCCGCATACGGCCAAGCCAAGAAAGCGCCGGCAGCCGGCAAGAAGCCTTCCTCCCCGGCCGCCGCTGCGAAAAAGCCCGCCGCTGCCGCGAAAAAGCCCGCCGCCAAGAAACCCGCCGGCAAGGCCAAGGCCTCGAAAAGCACCCGCAGCAGGAAGACCGTACCCCGGCCCACTGCGCCGTCGGCCGAGCGCATTCGCCAGATCCAGAAGGCGCTGGCCGCCAGCGGACACTACCGCCAGGAACCGACCGGGCGGCTGGACGCCGCGACGGCGGCCGCCCTCAGCAGCTTCCAGAAGGCCAACGGGCTGGAGCCCACCGGCAAGCTGAACGCCTGGACCTTGCGCAAGCTGGAGCAATTCGGCCTGCCCCGAAGTTCCCGCCCTGCGCCCGCCATTCAGGCCCACATCACCACCCAGTAGCCCGGATCATTCGCGGCCGCCTAGGCAGAACCATTGACAGGCGCACAGTATGCTTACTCCGACAACATGGTACACTGAGCACCGGGGGAAATGCCTTGCCGGAGGGGGCATCGTACGAGGGCCGCTCTGGGTCACTGGTCGCTTTTCCAGCGGCGAGGGCTTCTCGTCTATTTCCTGGCCATCGTGGTGCCCACGGTGGTGTTTGTCTTTCTCGGACTCCAATCCGTTCAACGGCAGCGCCAAGCGATTCGCAACCTGACCACTTCCAATCTGCGCCTATCCGCGGAAAGCCTCGCTGCCGAACTGGAACGCCAGACGGGACAACTCGCCGAGGCCTGCCTTCGCGATGGTGAATGGTCAGGCCGCCAGCCGGCTTTGGGAGCGGCGACGAGCTTGACGGCAGCCCGAGACGCGCGGATCCTGTTGGAGAAGATTCGAAAGAGGCACCCCATCGCGCGACACTTTTTTCTCATCCAGGGCGGCACGGTGGCCTTTCCGGTACTGCGCACTCCGCCGGCGCAGCGAGCCGAAGCCGCATTGGCTCAGGGGAACGGAGACCTGGCGAGGCGATTCGCACGGCTGATTACCGAAGGAGAGAATCTGGAACTGACGCAGCAACGGCCGGACCTGGCCCTGGCGACCTACCGCCAGGGCTTTGCTTTGCGTGTTCCCGGCGTGGGCAAGGCCCTGGCGCTCTCCCGAATGGCCCGGTGCCTGCAAAAAGTGAAGCAGCCGAAGGCAGCCGAGCAGGCCTACTACACGCTAGCCGAACGGTATGGAGACCTCTACGATAGCTTTCATCGGCCGTACGCCTTGGTGGCCGGGCTGCAACTCGACTCACGGGCGCTGCAACTCCGGTTCGCTCAGGATTTGGTACGCGGCCGATGGGAGCTGAGCGCTGAGCAATTCGATTACTTCCTGGGCAGGATGGAGGAGCGGCTGGGGCAGTTGCCGGCGGAAGCCGGGCAAAACGACTACTGCCGCCACTTCCGATTGGGGCAGGCGTTGGAGCAGCGCTTTCGCCATCAGGGGCCACTGCGAGGCGGCGAGACTTATGCTTACGCCTTCGCGCACGACCAGGCGAACTACCAGATCTACTACACGCCCCGCCCCAGCGAAGCGGGACAGGAAACGATCGCCGGGTTGGCCGTTGATCTCGATTGGGTGGAACATCGGCTTCTGCCGAAATGCCGGGCTGCCTCCGGAGTGCAGGCGGGCCTGGTCGCCGGTCTGAGGCCGGCGAGCGAGGCCGATCCGCCGGAAACGCTTGCTACGCGCGTGCCGTTCAAGGCTGTTTTCCCTTTCTGGCGGCTGTCATTGGGGCTTGCGGCCGGACAAGCCGGCCAGACCGCCGGCCGCCGCGATCTGCTCATCTTTGGCGCCTCCACGGCCCTGGTACTGACTGTGCTGCTGGTGGGCGTGGTCTTGCTGCTGCGCGATGTCTCGCGCGAGATGCACTTAAGCCGCGTGCGAGGGGATTTCGTCAGCGGTGTTTCCCACGAACTGAAGACGCCCTTGACCCTCATTCGCCTCTACGGGGAGACGCTGCTCGACAGCGATGATATGGTCCGGGAAAAGCGCCGGAGCTACTACCAGGTGATCACCCGGGAAAGCGAGCGCCTGACGCAGCTCATTGAGAAGGTCCTCGACTTCTCGCGGATTGACCGCGGCCGCAAACAGTACCATTTGGAAGAAGGAGATTTGGCCGCCGTTGTCCGGCGCACCGTGGAAGTGTACGAGCACTACTTGAGGCGCCGCGGATTCTCCGTGGAAACCGAGCTTGCCCCGTCCCTGCCGCCGGTTAGATTTGACGCCGAGGCCGTTGCTCAGGCGGTCTTGAACCTGCTGGACAACGCCATGAAGTATTCCGGCGAATCCAGGTTCGTCGCGGTGCGCTCGCGCTCCGAGGACAACAGGGTTTTCCTCGAGGTGCAAGACCACGGCATAGGCATTCCAGCCGGCGAGCACGACAAGGTTTTTCAGCAGTTCTATCGTGGTCACGGGGGTACAGGTGAAACCGGGAAGGGCGGCTATGGGCTGGGGCTGTTCCTGGTCAAGCACATCATGGATGCCCATGGGGGAAGCATTGAGCTGGAGAGCGAGAGCGGACGCGGCAGTTGCTTTCGTTTGATCTTTCCGGCCATGTCTGCCGGCAGCGAGCGCGCGGCAGCCGCAGGCTAGCCGGGCGGGGTTCCATGCACAAGATCCTCATCGTGGAAGATGAACCAGATCTCCTGGAAGGCCTCAAGGACAATCTGACCAAAGAGGGCTACCGGGTGGTGATGGCGACCCGCGGCGACACCGCCGTGAATGTGGCCATCAAAGAGAATCCGCATTTGATCTTGCTGGACGTGATGCTGCCGGGAATGAGCGGCCTGGATGTGTGCCGGGAGTTGCGGAAGAAGGGGATCGAAACGCCGATCATCATGCTGACCGCCAAGTCCGAAGAAGTGGATCGGGTGGTGGGACTGGAAATTGGCGCCGACGATTACGTTACCAAGCCGTTCAGCGTGCGCGAGCTGCTGGCGCGCATCCGGGCCCGGCTCCGCCACCTGCCGCCGCACGCCGCCGAAACACTGGCCCGCTATCGCTTCGGCGATGTGGAGATTGATTTTGAGAAATTCCAGGCGACCCGCAAAGGTCAGCCCCTGGAGCTGACGCCCAGGGAATTCGACATCCTCCGCCTGCTGATCCGCTGCCGGGGCGAGGTGGTGACGCGCGACCGCATGCTCAACGAGGTCTGGGGCTACGAAGCCTATCCCACCACCCGCACGGTGGACACCCACATGCTCAAGCTGCGCCAGAAACTGGAAGACGACCCCTCCAACCCCCGGTTCATCCTCTCCATCTACGGCGAAGGCTACAAGTTCGTCGGCTGATTGTTATAGCGCCGCCATCCCCGGCGGCAACCGGGATGCCGGCAGGATGCCGGCGCTGCGACGGGGCGGAAGCGAGCGTTTTCAAGCGGTCAGGGTACTGGCCTTTGACAATCTTTAACAATGATTTGCTTGGATTTGACAATTGAGATTTCCGACTGTCGTAGCGTGCAGTGTGCCTGGGACGGGCTCCGATGCCCCTTGGGCAGGCCGAGGCCGAACGCAGGCCGAGGTAGCCGCGGCGCTTGCCGGGGCTGAGGCTTGATGCCAGGGATCGCTTGCTCCGCCCATTGGCGCGACAGGAGGCAAAAAGCTATGAGGATCGAGAAAAAAGGCCATCTATTTCTTTGTGTTTGGGTGACGCTGTGCCTGCCTTTGATGCTCGCTGCCCAGAACCCCAACTGCACCAGCATGACTGCCAAGGCTGCATTTTCAGATTGGGTCCAGGGATCGCCGGCGGGTATCCGGGGCGACGGCAAAGGGGATTACGTCGGTCTGCAGAATGCCGTCGTCGGCCTGCTTGTCGGGCAAGACCACGACTTCGTTCTGAGCACAAGCGACAATCACGTGGAAAAGGCCGCCAAGGTGGATCGCAAGGTAATCTTGGACTTCGGGAGCAACAACGACCCGAGGGCGCTCCCCTTCGCTCCTCTTCAGGTGGTCGATGCGCTGATCCGTGTGGACGAGGTGTACATGGTTGGGATCGATCCGGTGAAATACCCGAACAACCAATCCTCGACTCGTTTGATTCTCTGGTTTGGCGGCTACCGACTCTATTTTGATTATGGCACGGTGGCCGTGACAGGGAACCAAAGCAGCCCGCGACACTGGGTCATTGAGAGCACGTATCCCCACGTCGCCTGGCTGCAAGTTACAAAAGGCGCCGGCAACACGACGATCGGCCGCGTCACGATGCCGGTCCAGATCACTGTGGATGAGATTCCGGGCGCTCCGCCCTCCTGTATTTAACCGGCGGAACTGATTCTCCGCCACAATTGCGGCGAAGCCGGCAAAGGTTTCTGCACGGCGCCGCTCAATCTGCGCGTAGAGCGAGACCGGCTGGGCGCCGCACTTGCTGGACCGGCTCCAGCTCATCACCAGGGCGCCAGCACTGGGGTAATATGACGGCTAACGGCAGTCAGGTCCATCCGCCCATCAAGAAAGAGCCGCGGCGAGGGACGGCACGGAAAGGGGCCGGAAGCATGAAGCTGTGGTGGTTCGTCGTTTGGCTCGTCGCGCTACCGCTTTGCGCCGCCTTGTTCCCGGCACAAACTCGTAGCCCGGCGCATCAGCTCCAGCAGGCCATCGACTTGATGGAAACCAAGGGCGATTGCCCCGCGGCCATCCGTCTGTTCGAGCAGATTGCCAAGGGGCCCGACCGGGCCCTGGCCGCCCGCTCGCTGCTCTATGCCGGCCTGTGCTACGAAAAAACAGGCAGGGACAAGGCCCAAAAAGCCTATGAGCGTGTGATCCGGGAGTTTGCCGACCAGCGCGATGTAGTGGCCGAAGTGCGTGTTCGTCTCTCCGCGCTGGGCTTGCCGGCAACGGCCGACGCCTCGGCAATGGCGGTCCGTCGCGTTTGGGCCGGGCCGGGCGTGGACGTTTTGGGCGCGCCTTCCCCTGACGGCCGCTACCTTTCCTACGTGGACAGGGCAACCGGGGACCTTGCCGTGCGCGAGCTGGCGACCGGTACGAATCGCCGGCTCACCAACAAGGGTTCCTGGGCTGAGTCCGGGGAGTTTGCTGAATTCTCCATTATCTCACCGGATGGCGCGCAGGTCGCTTATGCCTGGGCTGACAAGGACGAGCGCTATGACCTGCGCGTCATCCGGTTGGCGCCGCAAGGGCCGTCGGAGGGACGGTCCCAGGCGGGACCTGCCGTTTCCGCGCCTCGCGTTCTTTATCGCAGCGAGGAAACGGAGTACATCCAGCCCGCCGACTGGTCCCCGGACGGCAAGCAGATTCTGGCGCGTCTCCACGGGAGGGACGGGACCAACCGGATTGTGCTCGTCTCCGTCGCCGATGGTTCCGTGCGCATTCTCAAAACACTGGATTGGCGCTACCCGCTGAAAATGTGCTTTTCTCCGGACGGCCGCTACGTCGCCTACGATTTCCCGCCGAAGGAGAACTTGCCGGAGCGGGACATTTTTCTTTCGGCGGTGGATGACAGCCGGGAGATTCCTCTTGTAGAACACCCGGCCAACGACTTCCTCCTCGGCTGGGCGCCTAACGGTACCAGGGTTCTATTCGCCAGCGACCGCACCAGGATGTTGGATGCCTGGGCCATTCAGGTTACCAACGGGAAGCCTCAGGGCAGCCCGGCGCTTGTGAAGCAGGACATCGGGCCGGTGTACCCGATGGGATTCACGCGCAGCGGTTCCTACTACTACGGCCGCTCGGAGTCGAGGCAGGATGTTTACATCGCCACGCTCGACCCGGCCACCGGCAAAGCCGTGGACTCGCCGGTGCCGGCCAGCCGGCGGTATGTGGGCGCCAGGCACTGGCCGGATTGGTCGCCGGACGGAAAGTATTTGGCATATGTTTCGCAGTGGTGGCCGGCGGGCTCGGGCAGTGCTCCTCCTCTACTGGTTATCCAGTCGGTGGAGACGGGAGAGCAGCGCACCCTCTTCCCGCGAGTCAGCTTACTGTCGCGGTTGCGCTGGTCTCCGGACGGGCGGTTCATCCTTGGCAATGGCCGCGATCACATGAATCGCGGCGGCCTGTTCCGGGTCGATGTTCAGACGGGCGAAGCAACCGCGATAGTGTACAGTCCGCGAGGATATCCGCGGCAGGCGGCCTGGTCCGCTGATGGCCGGGCGGTGTTCTACAGCCACTATGATGGCCCCATTCGTCTCCGCGACCTCGCTACCGGCCAGGAGAAGGAGATCTGCCCGGGGGCTATCTTTGCCCTCTCGCCGGACTATCAATGGTTGGCGGTTCCGGAATTCGACCCGTTGACGAAATCGACCGGTCTCAAGGTGGTTCCCTCTACCGGGGGACAGCCCCGCGAGTTGCTCCGGCTGACCGAAACGGGCGCCTTTATGCTGAACTTGGCCTGGAGCGCGGACGGACGTTACCTGCTCTTCGGAAAGAGCGGCGCTACGTCTCAGTCGCAGACTGAGCTGTGGCGGATACCAGTTCAGGGCGGTGAGCCGGAAAACCTTGGGTTGTCGGTGGAGCGAATGGTTGAGTTGCGCGTTCATCCCGATGGCCGGCGAATCGCCTTCACCGCCGGACTGCAAAGGCGTGAAATCTGGGCCATGGAGAACTTCCTGCCGGCCCTGAACGCCACCCGGGGACAAGGCAGGCGCCAGTGACGTGGTTGGCGCCGCGCGGGGCCGCGGACGGTACGAGCCAGGCAATCCAAGAATCGCATTCATGTTCCATTTGAGGGCACGTGGTAGGGGAAACAACGGGACCAAGGCCCAATACCGCCATCGTGAGGGAGGTCAACACTCATGAGCCAAGAGAAGCTCTGTTCTCTTTCCCTGACCGCCGTGTTGCTGGCGGTGTCTTGTTTGGCGCAAACCCGGGACCGGGCGGAGATCGGCGGCCGGATCAGCGATGCGACCGGCGCCGTGGTCCCCAATGTCTCCTTGCTGCTGCGCAACGAGGCCACCGGCCACGAGTACTCGACCATTTCAACTGGCACGGGTGATTTCGTCTTCCCCTTTTTGCCCGCAGGCAGCTACGCCCTGACTGCCGAATTGGCCGGCTTTGCGCGCCTGAAGATCGAAGGAATTCAAGTAGTATCGAACCAAAGCCTCAGTCTGCCATTGATTCTAAAGGTGGGAGGGCCCGACACGGCACTCACGGTCACCGCCGAACCAAACCCCATCGAAATCACCAATCCAACCGTTAGACATGTGATTACGGAAAAAGAGCTGAAGGACATGCCCATTCTCACCGGCACTCAGGGCAGGGCTGTTCTGGCGGCGCTGGCTTTGCTGACTCCGGGAGCCAGCGCCTTCACGCCCGACGGAAAGGCTCGGGATATTACGGCTGCGCACTCGGTCAACGGCTCGCCGGTCGCGGGAATCGGTTTCTATCTTGACGGCATCGACAACAACTTCATGAATTCGTTTTGTGGCGGAGTGACTACGCGCGGCCCCAACCCGGACGCACTGAGCGAGTATTCCGTCCTTTCTCATACCTTTCAGGCTGAAGCCGGAACCCATCCCGTCCTCGTCCATATGAGAACCAAGGGCGGCGGGAACCAGTTTCATGGCCAGGCCCGCGGCATAATCCTGAATCCTGCTCTAACGGCGCGTAACTTTTTTGACAAGGAAAAGAAATCGCTCCCCAGCACGAACGCCCTCGGTTTTCAGCTCTCTGGACCGGTGCTGTTGCCGCGGCTTTACAGGGGGCAGGATAGGACCTTTTTCCTTCTTGACCTGGAGGCGACCCGGTCGCGAAGGGAGAATCCGGACCGCGAACCCTTGCTCAGCGACGCCCAGCGGGCCGGGGACTTCAGCGGCCTGCCGGAAGGAGCCCGCCCGCTTGACCCTTTGACCCGTCGCGAGTTTCCAGGAGGCCGCATCCCCTCAACCCGAATCCTTCCCCAATCCCGGTTCTACATCGACCAATTCATCCGGCGGGCTACGGAAGGCAGTGAGTGGGTCGGAACCTCGAGCGAGGTCCTGGGCGGCACGCAACTGACGGCGCGAATGGACCACCAGCTCTCGCCCTCCCGAATGCTGACTGCCAGCTTCTTTTACTACCCTGCGTGGGATGACATGCTGCATTGGAGCACGGAGGGAACGAAGCACAAATTCCCCGATCGGTCTTACGCACTGTCCCTCAATTACACTCACAGCCTTTCGCCTCGCGCGGTGAACTCATTCACCTTCGGCACTACAAAGGACGTTTCGGGATGGTCGAGTGTCGGAAAGCTCGAGGGCGTGAACCTGACCCAACATGGCTATAACATTCGAACGGCGACTTCCGGCTCGGCCGGATTCCCGCAGGTCCAGTTGCTCAGCACGAACTCCTTCGATCCGGGCGGCTCGCAGTATGTCTGGGGTAATTCCGTTTGGTCCTGGAAAGATGATTTCTCCTGGCACAAAGGTTCGCAGACCTTCAAAATGGGTGGCTTTTTTCGGTGGCTGCGCGGCGCCAACCTGGACACCTGGTCCGGCGCCCCCCAATTCTCCTTTTCCGACTGGAACTCGTTTGGGAGCGGCAATGAGGCCGCCGACTTCCTTTTAGGGATACCCGAGTCTTACAGCCAGGGTACCGATGCTGGAAATCATCCCCGTCGCTTTCTCACCTCACTCTACTTGCAGGATGACATTAAGCTTCGATCCAATGTCACCGTAAACCTGGGGCTGCGTTATGAACTGAACGGAGTGTGGTCGGACCGCGACGGCCACAACGCGGCTTTCCGCCCGGGAACAAGGTCCATGGTTTTTCCACAGGCTCCCAATGGTGTCATTTTTACCGGTGATCGCGATCCGTTGACCGGGCACACAGTGGGAGGCGGCCTGGATCCGCCGGATCACAACAATTTTGCGCCTCGGGTTGGAATCGCTTATTCGCCCAGGTTCAAACAAGGACTTGCGGCAAGGCTGTCCGGCGGCCCGGGACGCACCTCGCTGCGCGCCGGGTATGGCATTTTTTATGTCCTCGACCGGGGCACCGGCATCCTTTGGATGGAGAATCCGGCGCCTTGGTTCTTTTCCGCGAATCGGGATGCTTCCCAGCTCAACGCTTCGGGTGGCAGCTTCGCCAATCCCTGGGGGAATGGTCCAAATCCGTTTCCGGCGCCACTCGCCGGGCGCAGTTTCGTTCTCCCGCTCCAGGGCGTTACTTTCGTCGAGCCGAACCTTCGCGAGCCCTACCAGCAGCAGTGGACGCTTTCACTGCAGCGAGAGTTGCCGCAACACGTGACGGCTGAGGTTGCTTACGTGGGAAACACGGCCCTGCACTTGTATCGCAAATTTGAGGTCAACCCCGGCCTCTTGACCCCCAACGCCAATCTCTCCAACACCCAGGCCAGGCGCAGGTATGGCGATTTTGGGAAGGTGTCTGGTAATGCGAGTGACGGCGTCTCAAGCTACCAGGCCCTCCAGGTCGTGGTCACCCGCCGTTTTGCTCCGCGCCTGCAACTGAGCGCGCACTATGTGTGGGCCAAAGCCCTGGACAACAATGGCGGCAATGGTTCCAACATGTGGAACTTTGCCGACCGGGATGCCACTACGTGGGCCCGGGCGAACTTCGATCGCCGCCAGCAATTCGTTTTCCGCTCGGTGTGGGAACTACCGGGGTTCCGCCGCGTGAAGGTCCTGGACAAGGCGCTCTCCGGGTGGCAGGCCAGCGGAATCGTTCAGATGCGCTCCGGGATGCCTCTCAATATTCGCAACGCTGTCGATTCCACCTTGCGAGGGATCACGCCGGGCTTCCCGGACATTACCGGCCCGTTTCGGAAGCTGAACCCACGCGAGGTACAGACGTTCAAGCTGCCGAACGGGCGGACCATCTCGGGTAACTTCCTGTTTGACCCCACCGTGTTTCGGACCGTCTCTCCCCGCAATGCTGCGGAAGCGCGCCCCGGTACTCTCGGCCGCAACGCATTCACCGGCCCAGGCAGGAGTAATATTGATCTGAGCCTGCTCAAGCGGATTTCATTTGCCGAGCGACATCGCGCCGAGATTCGAATGGACATCGCAAATCTGTTCAATCATGCACAATTCAGCGTTCCTGGCCTCTCAACCGGCAGTTCACAGTTCGGACGTACGTCCGGCAACGCCGGTCCCCGGCGCATCCAGCTTCTCCTGAAGTACAGTTTCTGACTTGCCCGTCGAGTCATCGCTCATGCGGCACACGAGACAGCAGCGGTACTCGGTGGGGGAGAGCTCGAGCAGGTGATTGGCGCTGCATGCACGCCCTGTGGTGATGGAAGCGGAGGCCGTCGACGCAGTGCCGGGCCTGCAGGCGGGAGAGGCGGAAGCGGCGCCCGAAGGGGGCGCGCTTTGCGTGCCTCCAGTTCCGGGTCGGCGAGCCGTTCCACTGTTTGGACCAAGCTTAGGTTCTTGGCGCCAGCCTCAGAGATCGTCTGACCGAGCAGGCAGCGCATCGTCGTCCGGATGGGCTGATTGAGTTTCAGGTTCAGCGGCCGCCGCTCCAACCGAGCCGCAAATTGGATTAACATGAAGAGGTAACGCCGATTGGAAGGAGGCCGTGATGGCCGCTCCCAGAGTCTACAAGAACTATATCAACGGGGAATGGGTGGAGTCCCGCAGCGGACGCGTTTTCGAAAACCGCAACCCGGCCAACAAGAAGGAACTGCTGGGCCTGTTCCAGGCCTCGGACCAACGGGATGTGGAAGCGGCGGTGGCCGCCGCCGCCCAGGCCTTCCGGCACTGGCGCCTGCTCCCGGCGCCCAGGCGCGGTGAAATCCTGTTCCGCGCCGCCCAGCGCCTGGTGGAATGCAAGGAAGATTTTGCGCGCGACATGACCCGCGAGATGGGCAAGGTGCTGGAGGAAACCAGGGGCGACGTCCAGGAGGCCATCGACATGTCGTTTTACATGGCCGGCGAGGGGCGCCGCCAATTCGGGCAGACCACGCCGGCGGAATTGCCCAACAAGTTCGCCATGAGCGTGCGCATGCCGTTGGGGGTCTGCGCGCTGATTACGCCCTGGAATTTCCCCATGGCCATCCCTTCCTGGAAGATTCTGCCGGCCTTGATCTGTGGGAACACGGTGGTCATCAAGCCGGCCACGGACACGCCCCTGTCGTGCACCAACCTGGTGAAGGTATTGAACGAGGCGGGCCTGCCGCGGGGCGTGCTCAACCTGGTGACCGGGTCGGGCGCGGCGGTCGGCACTCCGCTGAGCACTCATCCGGAAGTTCGCATGGTGTCGTTCACCGGGTCCACGGCCGTGGGCCGCACCGTGTCGGAAGCCGCCGCGCCGGGCTTCAAGCACTGCTGCCTGGAGATGGGCGGCAAGAACGTGGTCCTCATCCTGGAGGACGCCAACCTGGACCTGGCGGTGGATGGCTGCCTGTGGGGCGGCTTCGGGACCACGGGGCAGCGCTGCACGGCCACCAGCCGCGTGGTCGTCCAGAAGGCCGTGTACCGCGAGTTCGTGGAGCGCTTCGTCGATCGCGTCAAACGGCTGCGCGTCGGCGATGGGCTGGATTCGCGCGCGCAGGTGGGGCCGCTCATCAATGAACAGCAGCTTGAAACGGCGCGGAAATACGTGCAGATCGGGCAGGAAGAAGGCGCCCGTTTGCTGTGCGGCGGCAACCGCCTCACCGGCCAGGCCTTCGATTGCGGCTGCTTCTTCCAGCCCACGGTCTTCGGAGACGTGGATCCCAAAATGCGCATCGCCCAGGAGGAAATATTCGGGCCGGTTGTCTCCGTGATACCCTGCGAAGGCTTGGAGCAGGCCATCGAAATCGGCAACGGGGTGGTGTACGGCCTGTCTTCGGCCATATATACGCGCGATATCAACAAGGCCTTCGTGGCCATGCGCGACATGTACACGGGCATCTTTTACGTCAATGCGCCGACCATCGGCGCGGAGATCCACCTGCCGTTCGGAGGCACCAAAGAGACCGGCAACGGGCGCCGCGAGGCCGGCACGGCGGCGCTGGACACCTTCTCCGAATGGAAATCCATCTACGTGGACTACAGCGACCGCTTGCAGCGGGCGCAAATCGATCGAGAACTGTAGGAAGGCTACAGGCTACAGGCTGTGACGTTGCCGCCTACAGCCTACAGCCTATAGCTTACAGCCTCCGGAGGTTCCGCCATGATCATCGGAGTTCCAAAAGAAATCAAAGACCATGAATCGCGGGTGGGCCTGGTGCCCGGCGGCGTCCACGCGCTGGTGGAAGCCGGGCACAAACCGCTGGTGGAGCGAAGCGCCGGCCTGGGCAGCGCCATTCTCGACCAGGAGTACGAGGAGGCGGGCGCGGAACTGGCGGCCTCGGCGGCCGAGCTCTGGCAGCGGTCGGAAATGGTGGTGAAGGTGAAAGAGCCGCAGCCCAGCGAGTACCCGTTTCTGCGCCAGGGCCTGGTATTGTTCACCTACCTGCACCTGGCGCCCCTGCCGGAGTTGACCCAAACGCTGCTGGACCGCAAGGTCACCGCCATCGGCTACGAGACCATCCAGGAAACCGACGGCTCCCTGCCGCTGCTGACGCCCATGAGCGAAGTGGCGGGGCGGATGTCCATCCAGGTGGGCGCGCAATACCTGGAGCGGACCTGCGGAGGGCGCGGCATCCTGCTGGGCGGCGTGCCCGGCGTGCCGGCCGCCGAAGTGCTGATTCTGGGCGGCGGGACGGTGGGGCTGAACGCGGCCAAGATGGCGGTGGGCACCGGCGCCCGCGTCACCATCGTCGATAAGAGCATGCCCAAGATGCGCTTCCTCGACGACATCTTCGGCAACCAGATCTCGACGCTCTATTCCAACTACCTCAACATCGCCGAGGCCGTCCGGACGGCCGACCTGGTGATCGGCGGCGTACTGATCGCCGGCGCCGCGGCCCCCAGGTTGCTTACCCGGAAGATGGTCAGCACCATGAAGAAAGGGTCCGTCTTCGTCGATGTCTCCATCGACCAGGGCGGGTGCGCGGAAACCGTGCATGCCACCACGCACACCGACCCCGTCTTCGAGGTGGACGGCGTGATCCATTACTGTGTCACCAACATGCCGGCGGCCGTGCCGCGCACCTCCACCTTTGCCCTCACCAACGCCACATTCCCGTACGTGTTCAAGCTGGCCGGCGACCGGCTGGAACGCGCCCTCGAGAATTCACCGC
>Ga0315282_10011852_pt1 | contig 13436 bp, 8 predicted proteins | sample YL17G07_20_MG_FD_203693 | JGI IMG/M metagenome (GOLD analysis project Ga0315282, IMG submission 203693) | Sediment microbial communities from Yellowstone Lake, YNP, Wyoming, USA - YL17G07_20 | ecosystem: Environmental > Aquatic > Freshwater > Lake > Sediment | place: USA: Wyoming | collected...
GGCCAGTACCTCCAGCCGGGCGCGGCCCATCCGCCGGTCGAGAAGTACTACGCGCCCGGCGAATTCGACGCCTTCCGGGCCAAGGCCCTGGAGATGGGCTTCGAGGAGGTCGCGGCCGGGCCGCTGGTCCGCAGCTCGTTCGAAGCCGACCGGCTCTACGAAACGGCTCACGAAAGGGAAGCAAGGTCATGCGGTATCTGATCTTCACGGACATCCACGGAAACCTCGAAGCGTTCCTGGCCGTGCTGAAGTTCATCCAGAAACGGCGGATCGATCATTACATCTTCCTCGGCGATCTCGTCGGCTACGGCGCCTCCCCCAACGAGGTCGTCCAGAAGATCCTCACGCTCCGCCCCCTGTCCATCATCCGCGGCAACCACGACAAGGCCGTCTCGGGCCTCGACTCGGTCCAGACCTTCAATCCCATCGCCGCCTCGGCCATCTTCTGGACCAAGAAGACGATCACCCGCAAGAACCTCGACTTCCTGACCCGGCTCAAGCAGAGCCCGGAGATCATCCACGACACGATCACCATCTGCCACGGCTCCCCTTTCGACGAGGACTACTACATCTTCGGCGAGTTCGACGCCGCCGAGGCCTTTTCCTACATCCAGACCCCGCTGTGCTTTTTCGGCCACACCCATTTCCCCTTCATCTACGCCGAGAAGGACGGCAATGTCGAGGGCACGTTCCTCGAGGGCAACACGAACGAGGTCAAGCTCGAAAAGGGCGTCCGCTACCTCATCAACCCCGGCTCGGTCGGACAGCCCCGGGACAGGAACCCGCGCGCGGCCTTCGCCGTCTACGATTCCGAGACGCGGATCATCAAGTTCCACCGGGTCGAATACGACGTCGAGGGCGCCAAGAAAAAGATCCTCGACGAGAAGCTGCCCGCGGCCCTGGCCGAACGGCTGAGCCTGGGAATCTGAACCCGGCTTTGCGTCCGTCCTCCCCGTCCGGGCGCGGACGACTCCATCGCGGAAAAAAATGAGGCTGGACCGGCTCGTTATTCCCGTTCCCTGAACAGCCTGTCGCCCAGGGTCTCGCCCAGGAAAAACTTGAAGAGGAAGAAGTAGAGGAAGATGTAGACGGCGTACAGGAGCAGGACGGATCCCGATGTGACGGACAGGAGCTCGAAGAGCGTGGCGCCCATGGACCTGGCCGCCACCCACAGGGCCACGAGCCAGAAGACGCCGACGAACAGGATGTCGAAGGCTTTGGCTTTCAGGAAAAGGGAGAGATGGAACGGCGGCCGGGCTTCTTCCTCGAGCTCATTTTCGGCGCCGGTCTCCTCGCGAAGAGACGGCAGGGGACCTTCCTTCGGCTGAGGCGCGGTCAGGCCGGTCAGCGGGCCGCGAGCCGGCGCTTCTTCCTCTTCGGCTTCTTCCCCTTCCCCCTCCTCGACGGCGGGAGGTCCGAAAGGCAGGGCGGCCTGCGTCAGGCGCTCCGGGAGTCCGATGCCCGAATCCGAGGCCTTGCGATGAGGAAAGATCTCTTCCTCGGTGGTATCCTCCGCCGCTTCGGCGGACCCGGCGGGGGCCTCTTCCCCCTCTCCGAATTCCGCCCCGGCGCCGGTTGCGCTCTCGCCGGCCTCCTCCGCGGCCCCGCCTTCGACGCCGGAGGCTGAGCTTCGGATCTTATCCGCCCATGGAGGCAGCGTTCCGGTGCGTTTCACCGGCTCCGCCTTGGGCGCTTCCTCCGCCGGCGTTTCGCTTTCCTTCTGCTTTTCGGCCATGACCTCCATGAGTTTGTCGAGCCGTTCCTTGCCGAGCTCGACGGTCGGCCCGATTCCCTCGAGCTCGCGGGTGTCGAAAGTCACGGGCCTGGCGGCCGGGGGCGGGGTGGAGGGCTCTTCTCTTTCCTCGTCCGGGATCTCGCCGGTGCGGACTTCTTCTTCCGTTTCGACTTCTACCGTCTCCGGCGTTTCTTCTTCGGGCGATTCCTCCGCCGGCCCGGCGCCTTGCTCCTCGTGTGATTCGGCGGCAGACGCCTGGGGAGAGGGGGTGACGGCGGCGGCCGGCTCGATGATTTCGTCGGCCGCCTCTTCGTCCTCGGCCGGGGCGACTTCGTAGGCGCGCGTTTCTTCCTCGGGTGCCGGGGCCGGAGCTCGGGGCGCTTCTGCCGCGTGTCCGCCGGCGGGCTCCTCCGGCGGCGCTTTGTCCTCTCCGGAATCCTTATCCTTCGCCGCAGCGGCTTCCTCGGCGGCGATCTCGTCGACGAGGATCACTTCTTCGGTCTCTTCTTCGTCCTCTTCGTTTTCGGCCGCGTCTTCCTCGAGCAGCTCGCCCTTCTCGGCCGGCTCGGTCCCTCCCCAGGGACCGGTGCCGGACTTTTCCGTCACGTCCTTTGTTTCTTTTTCCGTATCGGAGAGTTCCGCCGTTTCCTTATCGGGCTCCTCGACCTCGTAATCCTTCTCCTCGTCATCCGGCTCGGCCTCGAGGATCTTTTCGCCCGGGATTTCCTCCTCGACGGACTCATCCTCGGGGAAGAGGAGTTGGGTGCCGCAATTGTTGCAGTATTTGTCGTTTTCGTCGATGATGGCGTGGCAATAAGGGCATCGGATGATGGCCATTGATTTTATTATCAAGGAGAAGCCCGCTCATGTCAACCGGAGTTTGAAGGGCATCCGTCGGCATTTTTCGCCCGTCCGGAAGGTCGCGGTGCGTACCGGGATCTTCCGGGGTTTGGCTCCGGTTATTGACAATATCCAGAGGAAGAGAATACCATTGGATCACAAAGGGGGGTTGTCATGTCAGGACTTCAGAGGCAACTGCGTCATATCGCGCGGAGAATATTATTCCTGCCCGTCCTGCTTGGCGCCGTCATATGGGCGTCGCATTCAGAGGCCATGGCCCAGAAAACCGAGATCGTGAATGGGACCAGGCTCGTCCATAACGAAAAGGGCGGGCGGTGGGGCGGAACGCCGCGGGTCAGGCTCGAACTCATCCGCAAGATCGGCGGCCCCGAAGAAACGAATCCCAATCTGGCCTTCAACGCCGTGTATGATGTCTCCGTCGATTCACAGGGGAATATTTATGTTCTGGACACGGGCAATAATCGAATCCAGAAGCTCGACCCCGACGGCCGATTCCTCCGCTCGATCGGCCGCCGCGGCCAGGGGCCCGGCGATATCCAGCGCGCCCTCTCGATGGATATCGATCCCCAGGACCTCCTCTACGTTTCGGAATCCGGGAATATGCGTCTCCAGATCTTCGACGCCGCCGGCAAGCCGCTTCGCGAGCTGAAAAATAAAATTCCTTGGCCCTATAGGATCCGCCGGCTACCCTCCGGTCTGATCGTCAGGGGAGGTAGTCCCAACCCGCGAAAGCTCATGGCGAATCCCGGAAAGCTCCCGCCACTTCTGGAGCTTCTCGAGCCCGACGGGAAAGTCCGGAAGGCCTTCGGGGAAGCGAGGGACTACAGCAACGCCCTTGTCAACGGGAAGGCGAATGAGTTCGAACTCGACGCCGACAGGCAAGGGAACATTCTTCTGAGCTTCTGGTATCAGAATCGGATCGATAAATATTCCCCCGACGGGGAATTGCTGTGGCGGGCGGACCGGCCTTTGAACTATGGGACCGCGGTGATCGATAAAGGAAATATCAAGCATATGTTCGACGGCGGTACCGCGATTATAGCGCCGCGGATGAATAGCGTTTCCATGGGGATTGCGGCCGACGTCAAAGGGCGTGTATGGGTCAATATCCGTAACCGGCAAATGACTCCGGAGGAGGAGGGGAGGTCCGTCTCCGTCGGAGGAGCAACGCGGACGACCCGGGAATCCAGGATCACGAAAATGGACATTAATAAGCTCGAGATCTTCGACCCCGACGGCTCCCTCCTGGGAGAAATCCCTCTCGGTCATCTGGCGGACGGCATGCGGATCGCCGGTGACTCGCTTTTTATTTGGGATCGCAGCAATTCCATTATTTATCAATACCGGATTAACGAGAACCAGCCCGGCGGGCCAAATTGACAACCCGGGGAAATTGGCTAAAATGGGGGAGCGTGGGCGATTAACTCAGTGGCAGAGTACTACCTTCACACGGTAGGAGTCACAGGTTCAAATCCTGTATCGCCCACCATTTTCTTCGATGGCCAGCGCCATTCCGGTCTTTAACAAAGAAGCGGTCGTGTTCGAACGTCGCGCCCCGGCGGAGAAGTCCTTATGCCCCTCAGGGCGAAACAGGGTCCGGAACTCATTCGGGAACATAAGCCACAAAGAATTGCCCGGAGAGAAAATCATAAGAGTCCCGGACCTTGAAACCGGCCGCTTTCATCTCCTTGTCCAATAGGTCCTGATTGAAGAACTTGCCGGAGGTGTAGCTGACGACGACGAGCCGTCCTCCCAACGCGAGTCCTTCTTTCAACTTTCTGCCATAGGCCACCCGATCCTTCACGTAATGGAGAGTGTAGAACATACTCTCATAAAGAGGGCCGGGGGATTTAGAGTAAGGAACTTTTCGTTCCGGCCTTTCGTCTTCCCTTACAGATCTTGACGTTAAAGGGGTAAACGAGAATGATTCGGAAAAGCACGCTTTTCGGCTGGGCCGGCGCCCTCCTGGTCCTCATTCTGGCGGTCCCGTCGTTTTCTCTGAACAAGGCCGATCGGGCGGAAATCCTGTGGGACACTTGGGGCGTTCCCCATATTTTCTCCAAGGACGTCCGCGGGCTTTTCTACGGCTTCGGCTGGGCCCAAATGCAGGCCCACGGCGACCTGATCCTGCGCCTCTACGGGCAGGCGCGCGGCCGCGCCGCCGAGTACTGGGGGAAAGCCTTGCTGGCCTCGGATGAGGCGGTTTGGACGCGCGGGATACCGCCGCGCGCCCGCGACTGGTACGCCGCGCAGTCCCCCGCCTTCCGTTCGTGCCTCGATGCGTTTGCCGAGGGGATGAACGCGTACGCCAAGGAGCACCCGGACGCGCTGAGCGCGGAGGTCCGGACGGTTCTCCCCGTCGACGGCGTCGACATCCTGGCCCACGTCCAGCGGGTGGTCCATTTCCGATTCGTGGCCAGGGTCTCGGCCGCGAACGACTGGAAGGGGGGCGGCTCCAACGCCTGGGCGATCGGACCCCGGCGGTCGGCGACGGGAAAGGCGCTGCTCCTGGCGAATCCCCATCAACCCTGGCGCGATGAGACGCTTTTCTTCGAGGCGCAGCTCACGGCCCCAGGGTACGAATGCTACGGCGCGACCCTCGTCGGTTTCCCCGTCCTGACCATCGCCTTCAACGACGATCTCGGCTGGACCCATACGAACAACACCCACGACGGGGCGGATGATTACGAGCTGAACCTGGCCGACGGGGGGTATCTCTTCGACGGGAAGGTCCGCCCCTTCGAAGCCAAGGATTATGTCCTCAAGGTCAAACAGGACAACGGTGACATGGCCGAGCAGAAGCTGTCCGTCCTTTCCTCCGTCCACGGCCCGGTCGTCAAGAAAAAAGGCGGGAAGGCCCTGGCCCTGCGCGTCGTCGGCCTGGACCGCCCCGGCCTGCTCGAACAGTGGTGGGCCATGGGAGCTTCGCGCAGCTTCCGGGAATTCGAGGCCGCGCTCCGACGGATGCAGATCCCCATGTTCACGATCATGTATGCCGACCGGAAAGGGCGGATCATGCATCTCTTCAACGGCCTCGTCCCCGTCCGCGACAAGGGGACGGACTTCTGGAAGGCGCTCGGCGTCCTGCCCGGCGACTCTCCGGCAACGCTGTGGACGAGATATCATCGCTATGAAGACCTGCCGCGAGTCGTCGATCCCCCGAGCGGCTGGCTCCAGAACGCCAACGACCCGCCCTGGACGACGACGATTCCGGCGGCTCTCGATCCGGCCAAGTTCCCGGCCTATATGGCCCCGGCTCCCTACATGGAGATCCGGCCCCAGCACTCGGCCCGCCTGCTCATGGAAAACGACCATATGACGCTCGACCGGATGGTCGAGCTGAAACATTCGACCCGGATGGAGCTGGCGGACCGCGTGCTCGGCGACCTGATTCCGGCGGCCAAAGCATCTGGCGATGATCTGGCCAGGGAAGCCGCCGCCATCCTGGAGGCATGGGACCGGAAGGCCGATCGGGAAAGCCGGGGAATGGTCCTCTTCTCTCTCTGGGCCCAGAGCCTGGGCAATGCGTTGACGGCGGCTCCGGTCCCCGGCCAGTCGAGCGCCTTCGCCCGGCCGTGGCAGCCTGAAGCCCCGCTCTCCACGCCGAACGGACTGGCCGATCCCGCCGGCGCGGTCAAGGCCCTGGTGAAAGTGGCCGGCCAGATGAAAACCTTGTTCGGGTCGGTCGACGTCCCCTACGGAGATATCGCCAGGCTGCGCAGGGGCAGCTTCGATTTTCCCGCCAACGGCGGCCCGGGCTCCCTGGGCCTCTTTCGGGCCATCGAATTCTCGTTCGTCTCCCGGGAAAAGAAATTCATAGCCGGCGGGGGCGACAGCTTCGTCCTGGCCGTCGAATTCTCGCGGCCGGCCCGCGCCAAAAGCGTCCTCAGCTACGGCAACTCAAGCCAGCCGGGATCGCCCCATCTCGGAGACCAATTGGCCCTCGTCTCCCGAAAGGAAATGCGGCCGGTATGGCGGACGCGCCGGGAGATCGAAGCCCATCTCGAATCCCGGATCGAGATCAGATGATGAGGTTTTTCTTCCTGCGCTCGTGAAAATTCATCAGGGTCTTCACGGAGTCCTGGCGGGCATTTCGGTCGAAGCGCGCTTCTTTTCGGCAGGAACCGGCGGCGGCAGCAGTCGTCAGGTATCCCTTTTTGACCAACTTTTTCAGGTGATGGTAGGTCTGGGCCAAGGACCATTCGATGCCGGTCTTTTCCTGGATGTACTTGAGGATCGAGACGCCGTAGGCGTTTTCGCCGAGTCCCAGGATGGCCAGGAGAACCGTCTCTTCGGCCCGGGAGAGCAGGACCATGTCGAATCCTTCCGCGGCGCGGCGGCCCGCGCCGCCGAAATATTCTTATTTCCTTAATAAATACGCGCGAGCATCGGGAAGGGTTGCTCGGACCGAGCAAGATTATTCCGGGCGCGATGTCTTCCGCATTTTCTTTCGCGGCGCTTTTACCTGCGTTTCCCGCACACGGCAGGAGTCACAGGTTCAAATCCTGTATCGCCCACCATTCCTTGACCAGAGACGCCTTCCTTGGATACCCCTCCTAGTCTTAGGAGGGGGTAGGGGTGGTAGAGAAAATAAGATGGAGTCGGGAAGCGGCTCTGGAGAATCTGGTCCGAAACGCCGTCCACACGACTCCCCCTTGATTGAACAAGGGGGATATCATTTCCCTTTATTTCTTATCCCCCACCGGAAGTTTCATCCGGCGCAGTATATTTTGAAACCGAGGGTCGGAGCGAACGCCGTCGAAATAGGGCAATCCGAGGTACGGCAAGATCGGATCATGGATCTCAAAACCCTTCTCGAGCCACTCCATGGCCTTCTCCTTCTCGCCGGCCATAACAAAAAAATTCGCGATATCGCTCGGCACACAGAAAGTCTCGGGAAGGCGGGCGATCAACGCTTCGGCCCCCCGCTTCATCGCCTCGGTGTATCCTCCATAAGCATAACCCCTGTCGAGCGCCTCTTCGATTCTCGGATCGGTGTACGTCACTCTCGCAAAGTCCTTAACGGCCTCGAATGACTCTTTCTCCATCCCCTTCTTTTCATGCAGGATAAGCCAGAGGGTGCTCGTGGCGAAGGAAAAGTCCGGTTGAATCCGCAGGGCTTCCCGGGCCGCCGCGATGGCCTCGTCGTAGCGCCGCAGATAATACAGGACGACCGCATGCCAACATTGGACCAGCGGATTGAACGGGTCGAGTTCGACGGCCCGTTTGCTGTGGATCAGGGCCTCTTCGCCGTGCCCTACGGTCGTCAGGAAATTGGCATATGCGCCCTGCGCGCTCGCGACGTTGGGATTGAGCTCGAGGCTTCTCCGCCAGGATCCCCAGGCGGCGTTCCAATCCCAATCCATACCTCCCCTGACCAAAGCCAACGCCTCGTGGGCGCCGGCGAAATTCTCGTCAAGCTCGATGGCCCGCAGCGCCGCGGCCTTGGCTTTCGGTCTCGCCTCCTCGGGCGACACGAAACCGATCTGATTGCGGACGATCCAGACCCAGGCGCGGCCGGCGTAGGCCGGTGCGTAAGAGGGGTCCTTTGCGAGGGCCAGGCCGAAGTATTTCTCGGCGGTGTCCAGATCCTCGGGTGTCATAACGTTCGCCCATAGGTACGAGCCCCTCAGGTAGGCCTCATAGGCTTCGGGATTAACGGGTCTCGCACTCGCCAGGCGCGCCTGCTCGGCCGGGAGCAGCTTCAGGGCCAGGGCCCCGGCGAGCTTTTGCGATACCTCGTTCTGCAAAGTCAATATGTCCGACATCTCGCGTTCTATGCTATCCGACCATAATTGCGATTGGCCCCGCACCTTGATCAGATCGGCCGTGATCCGGACCCGTGTTCCTTCACGTTGGGCGCTGCCCTCGAGGACGTAGTCGACATTAAGCTCACGGCCGATCTCGTCTATGGGTGCGTTCGTCTTCTTGTAGCGCATCACCGAAGTGCGCGCGATGACGCTCAGTGTTTCGGGATGCAAGCGGCCGAGCTGGGCGATCATCTCCTGCGTTATCCCGTCGCCGAAATAATCCTGTTGCGGGTCGCCCGACAGGTTCTCGAAGGGAAGGACCGCTAGCCTGATGGCCGGGGCAGCGCGGCCGAGAAGCTGGTCCCTCGATCCGCCGACGTTGAGGCCGATCAGGAGCGCCAGAACGGCCGGCAAAGCGCCGTAAAGGTAGACCGCCTTGATCCCCAGGATCCTTCGCGCTGCCCGCCGCGGCCTGGCTCTGAGCGGCTTGAGACCCTCGGCCACGGCCTCAAGATCCTCGTGGAGTTCTTCCATGCTTTGATAGCGGTCGGCGGGCTTCTTGGCCAGCGCTTGGCCGACGATCTCCTCAAGTCCTGGCGGGACATCCGGCCGGGCCTTCTTGAGAGGCTCCGGTTCGTTATGAACGATCTGATGGATGACCGCCTGATCGTGGTCGCCGCGGAACGGCAGCTTCCCGGCCAGCATCTCGTAGAGAACGACGCCCAACGACCAAATATCCGTGCGCGGGTCGAGGTCCAGGCCGCGGGCCTGTTCCGGCGACATATAGGCCACGGTCCCGATTGTCGTCTGGGTCCGGGTCAGGGATGACCCGCCGCGGAGCTTGGCCAGCCCGAAGTCCATGACCTTGGCCTGGCCCTTGCCCGTGACCATGATGTTGGCGCTCTTGATGTCCCGATGGATGATCCCCTTGTGGTGGGCCTCCGCCAGACCGGAGGCGACCTGACCGATGATCACAAGCGCCTCTTCGGACTTCAACGGACCCTTGTGGATCTTATCCCGGAGCGTCTCCCCTTCCACGTACTCCATCGCCATGTAGGGATGCTCGCCGCTCTGCCCGACCTCGTGGATGACGCAGATGTTCGGGTGGGACAGGGAGGCGGCAGCCTGGGCCTCGAAGAGGAAGCGCTCCTTGAGCTCCGGCGAGTCCATCAAGTGCGGCGGAAGAAATTTCAGGGCGACCATGCGCTTGAGCTTGAGGTCTTCGGCCTTGTAGACGATGCCCATGCCGCCGCTGCCGACCTCGTCGACGATCCTGTACTTGCCGGCGATGACGGTCCCGGGCCTCATGACCTGGATGGGGGTTTCGAGGGTTTTCGTCAGGGAGGGCGCTTCCATCCCGGCCGGCCCCAGCGGCGCGGCGCAGTTGTTGCAGAAACGGGAGCCGTCGTTATTCTCGGAATGGCACCTCGGGCACTCGACGGGCATGGCTCTTTCCTCTCATTTCTTGACGTCCCGCGGAACGTGCATGCGCCGGACCATGTCCTCGAACCGCGGGTCGCCGTCCAACGGCCCATATGCGGGATTGTCGCTGATCCAGGGCAGAAAGCTCATCCGCCCTTGGTAAGCCGCCTCCAGCCATCGGAAAGCCTCGTCCTTGTCGCCGAGGGCGGCGTAATCCTCGGCGAGAAACCAACCGTCCCAGCCTCCCGTGGGCCCGGGCTTTTCCGCCAGGAACTTAACGAGCGTCCGGCGCGCTTCGTCCCTTCGACCGGCTTGGACCAGGGTTCGGATCAGACACCACCTCCAAATGGGATCGACCGCGGCCAACTTCTGGTGGGCGGCGATGGCCTCGGCATACATCTTCTTATCTGCGGACACATAGCCAAGAACGCAAAGTCCCTCGTTGAAATTGGGATCCAGTTCGAGGGACTTCCGGGCTTCTTCGAGGGCCTCGTCATGCTGCCCTGCCCACCAGTATTGCCAGCCGCGGTCCGCGTAAAAAAGCGCGTTGAGCGGGTCCACCTCCTGCGCGTGTTTCATTCTGGCCAGGGCTTCATCCCGGCGTCCGATCAAGAAGAGATACCACGAATAATCGCGATGGGCTTCACCCAAGCTCGGATTGAGCTCGATAGCGCGCCGGAGATCCTGCTCCGCGCCAGCGTAATCCCAATCCGCATAGAGCTTGGTCATGCTCCAGGCCGAATACATTTCCGCCATCGGCTCGCCGCCCAACTCTTGCGCCTTTCGCGCGGCAGCCTTGGCCTGTTCGAAAGCATCCGGATGTCGTTCGTGGCCGATGATGCTGTAGGCAAGGGCCAGGGCGGCATAGGGCTGGGGGTTCGCCGGGTCCTTTTCAACGGCCTGGTTGAGATAGCCAAGGCCTTTTTCGTACCCCTCCTCTGTCATCTTGTTGATATAGAATTTCCCCTTGAGGTAGGACTCGTAGGCTTCGGGATCAACGGGCCGGGCGCCCGACAGCCGGGTCCGTTCGGCCGGGCTTAGGACGGCGTGGATCTTCCCGGCAATAGCGGCCGCGATGTCGCCCTGCAGGGCCATCACACTGCGAAGATCGCGTTCGTAGCTCTCCGCCCAAAGAGGCTTGTCGCTCGAGGCCTGGATCAGCTGGGCGGTCACGCGGACCCTCCCCCCCTCGCGCAGGACCGAGCCCTCGACCACCGCCGCGACGCCCAATTCTCTGGCGATCTGCGGCAAGGGCTTTTGGGTGTTTTTATACTGCATCACCGAAGTCCGCGAGACAACCTTTTCGAGAGCGCTCAGCTTGGCCAGGGTGTTGATCAGCTCCTCGGTCATGCCGTCGGCGAAAAAGTCCTGCTCCTTGTCGCCCGAGAGGTTCTTCAAGGGCAGGACGGCGAGGGACCGGAATCTCGGCGCGGGATGTCCCCCCAGCCAACGGCTCCGGAGCCCGGCCACGTCGAACCCCAGGAAGACTGTTGCCAGCAACAGGAACGCTCCGGCCGCCAAGACGAGCCATCGGCGCCTCCACAGAGCGTATCGCCGTCCCGCCCAGGGGACCGATTGCCCGGAGCGGATCGCTTGGAGCGCGGCGCCGACTTCGCCGGCCTTCTGATAGCGATGGCCAGGTTCCTTGGCCAGACAGCGATCGATGACGGCCGCAAGACCTTCGGGGACCGTCGCGGGAACCGCCGGGGTCTCGTTGAGGATCGCCGAGCTCAGCTCAAAGCCCGTTTTCCCTTGAAACGGCCGGCGCCCGGTCGCCATCTCGTACAGCATGACGCCAAGCGCCCAGATGTCGCTGCGCTGGTCGGCGGGGCGGCCACGCAGTTGCTCAGGCGCCATGTAAGCCAACGTGCCGGTCAACGTGCCAGGGGTGGTCAGGGAAGCCTGAGTCAGCGTCCGGGCCCCCTCCTGGTCCTCCCCGCTCAGGCGTTTGGCCAAGCCGAAATCCAACACCTTGGCCCGGCCATCAGGGGTGATGATGACGTTGGCGCTCTTCAGGTCGCGATGGATGATGCCCCGGGCGTGGGCGTGGGCGAGCGCATCCGTCACCTGCTCTCCGAAACGAAGGATGTCGTCCTCGGGCAAAGCTCCGGCCGAGGTCCGGGCGCTGAGCGGCTGCCCCTCGACGAGCTCCATGGCGATGAAGGCCTGCCCCTCGGCTTCGCCGACTTCATGGATCGTGCAGATATGGGGATGATTCAACTGCGAGGCCGTGCGGGCCTCGCGGAGCAGCCGGGCTCGGGCCGCCGGGTCGCCAAAGCTCTCTTCGGGGAGGACCTTCAGGGCGACATCCCGGTCCAGCGTCACGTCATGGGCTCGGAAGACGACGCCCATGCCGCCTTGTCCGATCTTCTCGATAAGGCGGTACTTTCCGGCAGCGAGCCCGTCTTTCGAGAGCATCTTCAGCGGCGCCCCGATCGTTCGCGTCATCGAAGCCGGCTCCGCCGCCGCGGCCCCCAAGGGGGCCGAGCATTGGGCGCAAAAACGAGAGGCCTCGTGATTTTCAAAATGGCATTTCGGGCATTCGACGGGCATGGCTCCTCTCCGCCTAGTTCTTTTCGTTGTTCTTTTCGTTCCCCTGGAGGCCCAGGCGTCGAAAGAGCGCCTGAAAACGAGGCTCGGAACGTATCGTGTCATAGATCGGCAGCCTGAGATAAGGCAAGTTCGGATCGCGACCCTCGTAGCCCCGCTCGAGCCACTCCAGGGCACGGCGATGATCATCCGCGAGGACGTACAGGACGGCGATGTCGGTCGGCCAGACCAAGACCTTCTTTGAGAGCGCCACGAGCGTGTCTGCGGCGCGCCTCATCGCGCCTGGGAAGCCCGCCTCGACGAGTCCACGGTCCATGACGGCGCCGATATCGGGAACTGGATAGGCCGCCTTCAGGTAGTCTTTGAGGATCGCGAGATTGTCCTTTAACATTCCGTTGGCCGCATTGGCGTGATAAAGCCCGAAGAGCGCGATCGGATTATCCGGCTGCATCGCCAACGTCTTGCGGCCCTGGACGATGGCCTCATCGTAGCGCCGTGCGAACACGAGGTCGACAACATCGAAACTCTGGATCGTGACGTTGAACGGGTCGAGCTTCAGGGCGCGCTCGATCTGCCTCATGGCGTCTTCCGGACGGCCCATGATCATCAGGAAGTGCGAGTACATGGCTAACCCGTCCGGGTAATTGGGGTTGAGCTCGACGGCCCGTTTCCATTCGGCGTCGGCCTTGGGAATGTCCCAATCATGCCACGTCATGACAGAGGCCAGCACGTAATGCGATTCGGCCAATGCATCATCGAGGGCCACGGCCTTGAGCGCCGCGGCCTTGGCCTTGGGGCCGGCCTCGTCGTTGGGGGACGAGTAGCCGATCTGATTCCGGCAGGCCCAGACCCAGGCGATGCCCGTATACGCGGCAGCGTAATCCGGCTCCTTTTGAAGGGCCAGCTCGAAGTAACGCTGAGCCGTATCGAGGTCTCCCGGTGTCATCTTAATCCAATATTGGGACCCCTTGATATAGGCTTCATAGGCCTCGGGGTCGACCGCCTGGACCTTCGCCAAACGCGCCTGTTCGGCCGGCAGGAGCTTCAGGGCCAGGGCCGCGGCCACCTTCTGCGCCACTTCGCTCTGGAGCGTCAGCAGGCTCGACGCGTCCTTATCG
>Ga0315282_10011853_pt1 | contig 13434 bp, 8 predicted proteins | sample YL17G07_20_MG_FD_203693 | JGI IMG/M metagenome (GOLD analysis project Ga0315282, IMG submission 203693) | Sediment microbial communities from Yellowstone Lake, YNP, Wyoming, USA - YL17G07_20 | ecosystem: Environmental > Aquatic > Freshwater > Lake > Sediment | place: USA: Wyoming | collected...
CCCCGGGCGGGGGCTTCTTATCTCCACCTCCCCAACTTCCGTTCCTTCCAACAGAGCTTTTATGGGCCTAAGCAAAAGCTACTTGCGGGAGTACTGAATACGCATGCGTGTTTTAAACCAATTTTCCAGAGGGCACCGAAAGTATTCCCGCACAATGTAACACGCCAAGCCTTCGACCATCAACCACTGATGGATTAAAAATGGTGCCTATTCACGGCTGTAAGGCGCCCTTTAGCACATACCAAATTTAAGCCTGGAGCGACAGTCATTTAGGGTGCAAATGAAAGTCGCGATTATCGACTACAGGATGGGCAACATCAGGAGTGTCTACAATGCCGTCAAGTACCTGGGGGCAAGGCCGATTTTAGCGGCAAATCCTTCTAAGTTTAAGGATGAAAAAATAATCATCCCCGGGGTGGGGGCTTTTGGAGACGGGGCCAAGAACCTCTCACCGTTCTTTCCGAAGATTAAAGAAGCCATAGCCTCGGACACCCCTGTGCTCGGCATATGCCTCGGAATGCAGATGTTCTTCGAGAGTTCCGCGGAGTCGCCCCGGGCTAGGGGTCTGTCGGCGATGAAGGGGAAAGTCGTCAAGATCCCGACGCGCCTGAAGCTCCCCCAGATAGGCTGGAACTCCCTGAAAATAGAGAAAAAATCCTGCCCACTATTCAGGGGGATAAAAGACGCGGACGTTTACTTTGTCCACTCCTACCACCCTGTGCCGAAGGAAGATGTGGTTGCAGCCACGACCGATTACGGTTGCAAAGTGACGGCGGCGGTGTGGAAAGGCAATGTTTTCGGGACCCAGTTCCACCCGGAAAAAAGCGGGCGGGTTGGCTTGAAGATGCTCGGGAACTTCCTGGAGGTTTAGAATGCTGTACCGAAGGATAATCCCCTGCCTGGACTGCGACCTGGCCGTCCCCAACGGGCGCGTGGTCAAGGGGATAGAGTTCAAGCAGATCAAGTACGCTGGGATCCCTTGGCAGCTGGCAAGAAAGTACTATGAAGACGGCGCAGACGAAATCGTGTTCCTCGACATAACCGCCAGCCACGAGAGAAGGGAAACCATGGTGGACGTTATCAAAAGGACTTCCAAGCAGGTCTTCGTCCCGCTGACCGTTGGCGGTGGAATATGTTCTGTTAAAGATGCAGGGAAAGTCTTCAAGGTCGGCGCTGACAAGATGACCGTGAACACGGCCGCGATAAAAAATCCAAAGCTTGTGAACGACATCTCCAGATACTTCGGGAGTCAGGCGTGCGTCGTGGCGATAGATGCGAAGAGAAGGTACATCAACTCACCAAGACAAGCGAGGGGAAAAATCACCGTGAAAACTCCCGAGGGTCCCTGCTGGTTTGAGTGCTCCATTTACGGCGGACGGAAGTTTACCGGGGTGGACGCCATCATGTGGGCGATGGAAGTGGAAAACCGTGGCGCTGGGGAAATCATGCTCACGAGCATGGACAGGGACGGGACCGTGAAGGGGTATGATATCCCATTGACAAAAGCCATCAGCAAATTGTTGAAAATACCAGTCATAGCCTCGGGTGGCTGCGGCAGACCGGAACATGTGTACGAGGTTTTCAAGAAGACCCAGGCCAGCGCGGCTCTTGCTGCAAGCATCTTTCACTACGGGAAGCACCCCATACCGAAGGTGAAGGAGTACTTGGCAAAGAAGGGGATTGGGGTAAGGCTGTAGCGAACTTCAGAGCCTATTTATAAACTTCACCTGAAGACTTTTTGAGGCAGATGCTGCTCACGCCAACCAAGTACATCTGGATGAACGGGAAGTTTGTGCCCTGGGCGAAGGCAAAAATCCACGTGCTAACTCACACCCTCCACTATGGAATGGGGGTGTTCGAGGGCATCCGCTGTTATGAGACTCCGAAGGGCTCCGCCGTCTTCAGGCTGAAGGAGCACATAATCAGGCTGGAGAACTCCGCCAAAGCGGTGGGGATGAAGCTCCCTTACTCGGTCAACGAGCTGGTCCGCGCCGTTAAGAAGACGGTTAAAACAAACTGCATCAAGGAGTGCTACATTCGCCCGATAGCGTACTACGGGTATGGAGTGATGGGATTGAACCCGGAGGGCTCGGATGTGAACGTGGCGATAGCGGTGTGGCCCTGGGGCACGTACCTCGGGGAGGAAGGGCTTGAGAACGGCATCCGGGCGAAAATCTCCCCGTGGCGCAGGATACACTCGAGCATCCTCCCGCCGCACGCGAAGGTCGTGGCCAACTACGCTAACTCCATCCTTGCAAAGGTTGACGCGCTGAACTCTGGATACGACGAGGCAATCTTGCTGAACATGGACGGGAACGTGGCTGAGGGGCCCGGAGAAAACCTGTTCATCGTGAAAAATAGTAGGTTGATGTCCCCGCCTCTCTCGTCCGGAGCACTGGGTGGAATCACTCGGGACTCGATAATAAAAATAGCGAAAGATGAGAGGATAGCTTTCAAAGAGAGAGACATTTCACCGAAGTACCTCTACTCTGCTGACGAGGCATTTTTCACTGGGACGGCGGCCGAGGTCACTCCAATCAGGGAAATCGACGGAAAGCGAATAGGAAACGGGAGGCGCGGCCCAATCACCGAGAAGCTCCAGCGGATATTCTTCAACACGGTGCGCGGGAAGGAGCCTAAGTACGAGAAGTGGCTGGACTACGTTGGGTAAGTTATTTCGTTGCAACCAGTTTTTTCAAAAATTTTTTTACTTCCCCAACATCCCTCAGGAAGAACTTGGCGTGGGATTTCTTCCGTCTTTTCGACACAAGGACTGTTATCCCCCTACCTTTCAACGCCAAAAATGCGTCTTCGTCTGTTTTGTCATCCCCGAGATATACGGGGACGAGCTTCTTTTTCGGGTCTACACTGGCAATTATCCAGAGAACTGCCCGCCCTTTGTCCCACTCAAGGTTCGGCTTTATCTCAAAAACTTTTTTCCCAAAAGTCATCCTGACCCTGCCTGATAAGACCTGGGGCTTGACAATCTTCTCAAGAGTTTTTTTAACTGCTTTTAATTTATCCCGCACCACCAGTCTGTAGTGAACACTGGCCGTCAGCCCCTTGTCTTCGACAATCACGCCCGAAACCCGTTTTAGTTCTCTCCGCAGCTCGGCACAAAGTTTAGAGATAATCGGGCGCACGCGTTCCGCCTGGGGGAAAACGAGCTTCATCCTGGGGCCACTTATCTCAAACCCATGGTTCCCAGAGTAGTAAATTCCGTCCAGTCCAACCCGTTTTTTGATATCCGAAAGGGACCGCCCGCTTATTATGGCCACTTTGAAACGCTTGGCCAAGGTTCTAAGCAGTCTTCTCACATCACTAGGAAGACGCGCGAGTTCTGGTCTTTCCACTATTGGCGTGAGGGTTCCATCATAATCAAAAACCAATATAGCGCCCGCTTTCAAGTTTTCTGGTTTCAGTTGATTGAAGAAATGCTTCATTTTTGGTCCTCTTGATTTTTCATGTCAGACCCAAACAGTTTACAAAGGCGTTAATCTTCATTTCCTGCTCTTTCTGCCACGCATCATTTTGTCTTCTATTTCTGAAATTTTTTGATTCACGTTGCTGATGATTTCGTTTTTCTTGGACGAGTCTTTCACCATCAAGGTCAAAACAAGATTCACGTATCTTTTTCCCCTTCCTTTAACAGTCAAAACCGGAGGAAAGCGCGCGTCCAAGTATCTTCTCATCTTGTGGCAAGCTTTCAGGACTTCACTTTCGAACTCCGGCAGGTCGATGGTGCCATTTATCGCTATTGGGACGAGTATTTCTTTCCAAATGCGAGGCGTCATGTTTACCACTTTTTCTCTAACAAAAGCAGTATTTGGAACAGAAACCAGTCTTTTGTCATCCGTCAAGAGAACCGTCGTTATCGGGTTTATCTCAATGACCTTGCCAGCACTATTCCCCACCCTGATTATGTCTCCGACCTTGAATGGCACATAAACATCAGAAAAATACTTTGCCCCAATGTTTTCCAAAGTATCTTTGATTGCCAGCAGCGTGGCTACTCCCAACAACCCAAGTATTAATAGGAACAGGTCTGTCCTTAATCCAAGCTGCTCAATTGCAAATATCAGGCCCCCCACCCAAATGCTGATTGAAACCACTCTTTGAACATTTGTCCTTACAGCCGGTACCCAAGTTTTGAACGCGCCCCTTATGAGTAGGCTAAGGACTTTTGCAACGATGGCCGTTGCCGCCACAATTACGGCAAAAACCACGATTTTGTTTATGGCATCATACAGAATCAATTCAACCAGTTCAACACCTGCCTGCCACCTAGCCAACCAAGTCCTGCATCACTTTTGCCTCCGCCTTCATCCCTCGCCCAAGAAAACATTGCCGTGATGTCTTAAAACCGTTCCCGCCCAAACTCGACGCCAGGCTTTGATTTGCCAACACCGCGGAGAGTTTATTTGCTAAATCATCCGGATTATTGGGATTGAATAGGAGCCCATTTTCTTCTTCCTTTACGAGCTCCGCCACTCCTGCCATGGAACTGACGATTGCTGGCTTTTTGTACAGCCAGCTTTCAACTACAACCAGACCAAATCCTTCAAGAACAGAGGGTAAGATTGTCAATTCACATCTTTCGTAAGCGGCTTGCAGTTCTTTGTGAGTCAAGTGGCCCGTAAAAATGACCTGGTTTTCCACCCCCAATTTTTTGGCCAGTTCACGCAATTTACTTAACCATATCTCAGCCTTCGACAGCCCAATTCCCGCTTTTGAGCTCGAAAAGCTCCCATCTCCGGCCACGACGAGTTTTGTATCTGGGAAACTTTTTGTCACCTTGGCGAACCCTTTTATTGCCCTGTCCTGCCCTTTCATCGGATCAAGCCTTGCGAGCACAAGCACAACCCTTGCATCTTCTTTTATTCCGAACTTGTGATTGAACTCTTCGACTTCACTCCGACTTGGCCTCTTGTAAATGCCGTCCTCAATGTATGGGTAGATGTAACTGGCTTTTCCCTTGTACCCGAACCTTTTGAGTGATTCCAAGTATTTTTGGCAGCTCACTATCACAACGTCGTATGCGTTGAAATAAGACGACAGCGACTGCTTCCACAAGTCTGGAATCAAAGATTCATCGAACGGGATGTGCCACCTGAAAATCTTTGGTTTAATTACGTTCAGCATGTGTGCAAATGGAAGCTGCTGGAAATCGTGAATGTAAAATAAATCAAAATCATTTTCCTTATCGAGCTGTGTTGCCAGCTCGCTGCATAGCCTGTTGTAATATGTGTAGTCGACGAACTCGTCCTGCCAGAAAAGCGAATCAGAAAGCCAATCCTCTTTTTGAATACCGTGCAATGTTTTCCACATTTTCTCTTTTGCCCGCCCGTAACCTTTCACGCGCTCTTTTTCCAGCTGGATGTGGTTGAGGGTTATGCCCGATGCAAGAACTTTTCTGGGGCCAGTTGGGCTGAGTGAAATCCAGTGGGAATCTTTCAGAAGGCCATTCTCAAGCATCTGCCTCAACAAAGGAAAGACCATTCTGGTAACTCCCCCTGCTGTGAACTCGTAGTCCTCCCCCCTAGCCAAACGTTCGAGATTTATGGGCGCGTCTGATTGACTATATTTCTTTATTATTTCTTCCTGACTCAGATTGAACCTAACCAACGGTGTTTGAGAGCTCGCGCATATGTGAATTCCTTTCATCAACAACAATATTGTTCAGCGCCATAAAACTTTTCACGTTGTTGCGCTCTCGACAACTTTCTGTTGCCGCCCGGGTCTTTTCTTCCAGTTCTCTTTGCTCTTGCAATCTGGGCTCAAGCACATCCTGTAGGGCCTCATCCCCGGCCTGTTCACTTGGATCATGGGCGTCCCGCACTGCTCGCACGTCTTGTCCAGCGAGAATATCATCCCGGCTTGTGGCAACGGGAAGGAGTTTTTGCAGTTGGGGTAGTTTGAGCATCCGGCGAAGCGCTTGTGGGTGGCCCGCGACACTATCAGCATCAGGTCCCCGCCGCACTTGGAACATTTGCCCATGATTCTCTGCTTCCGGCGGGTTATGCTGTAGGCTTCCGCCAGCTGTTTTCCTATCTCAAGCTGGTGCTGCCTGAACTTTCCGAGAATTTTGTCCAGCTCCTCGCGTGCTTTGGCGATGACCTCATCCTTGCCGCGCCTTCCTTCCTGGATAGCTTCCATTTCTCTCTCAAAATCCGCCGTAAGCTCCTCGCTAGCTATCTCGGGACAATGATTGAGGAGGGAGTCTATCACCTCTATACCGAGCTCGGTGACGGTGATCTGGTTGCCAAAGATGTACCCGCGCTCGTAGATGTTCTGCAGTGTTGATGCGCGCGTGGCCTTGGTGCCAAGGTTGCGCGCCTCCATCTCTTTCACTATCGAGGCGGGATTGTATCTCGGCGGCGGCTGGGTCTCCTTTTCCTCAAAATTCACCTCTTTCACATCTATTTTATTGCCCTCCTTCAGCTCCGGTAGAATAATCTCCTCAGCTGATCCGTACTTGCCGTAGTACTTCAGCCAGCCTTCCTCGAGAACTCTGCGCCCTCGGACGAAGAAGCGCTGCCCACCGACATCAAGCTCCACCTTCACACTTTCCACCAGGGCGGGCTCCCCGAACACCGCGAAAAAGCGCCGCACTATCAGGTCGTACAATTTCTGATTTGGGCCACCAAGCCGTTCCATCTCCCCCGTTGGGAATATCGCCGGGTGGGCCGGGTCGGTCTTCTCGCCCTCGTGCGGTACGAGTTTTTGCTCCAGCAGCTCGTCGGCTAACTTTTTGTAAGCGCTAATTCTCCCCAGCTGGCCGATTATTTTGTGATACCCGATGGCCGGGGGGAGTTTTTGGCTGCTTGTCCTTGGGTAGCTGATGAGCCCCGCAATGTAGAGGTTCTGCGCAATCTGCTGTGTCCTCATGGGGGTGTAGCCGAAGAGATTGTACGCTTCAGACTGCAAGGCCCCGAGGTCAAATGGCACTGGCGGCGGGCGCTGGTACTTGCGCTTCTGGACATCAGAGATTATGGCTGGCTTCCCCTTGCAGGCGGCCAAAGCTCGTTCGGCTTCCTCCTTGTCAAAGAACTGCGGGGTGGAATGCTCGGCTACGACTTCTTCTCCATCGAGCTCGAGAAGCAGGCTCAGAACCCAGAATGGCTTGGGATTGAACGCCTTGATCTCCCTTTCTTTTTCCACCAAAATTTTCAGGGTCGGGGTCTGGACGCGGCCGGCTGAGAGTTTGGCGAAACGCTGCTCCGCTGCCTTCACTGCAGTGCTCAGCGCCAGAGAAACGTTCATTCCCCAGTACCAGTCGAGCACATGGCGCGCGATTCCTGCATTCACAAACTCGAAGTCTAGGTGCGGCATCACGTTCTCGTACGCTTTCTGCAGATCATCGGTGGTGAGCGTGGAGAACTTCATCCGCTTCGCGCGGTTCACGGCCTCTTCACCGCAGAGGTATTTCAGGACGTTGTAACCGATGGTGGAGCCTTCGATGTCGAAATCAGTGGCAACCACATAGTCTGTAGCGTCCTCTGCAAGTTCCTTGATTGCCCCGATGAAAGCCTCCGTGCGAAAGGCCTTCTTGTCGGCTTTGTAAGACGGGACCCAGTCGATATCGTAGATTGGATAGTCTTTCATTGGCCTCGTGTTTTTGAGCGTGAACAGGTGCCCGAGCGCGGAAACCACTGTCACCGGCCTTCCGTCTCGCTCGAGGTTAAAGTAAGGTACGCCGTTTAACTCGGCCTTCTCCGGCCTTCCCTCAGCGAGAGCAGCCGCTATTTTGGCCGCGGCCGTTGGTTTCTCACATATCACGAGGGTTTTTTCCATCACTTTCAACTCTAAATTCTCGCTGAATTAACCAGCGCTGGGCAAGCTTTTTAGCTCTCCTGATGAAATATTCAACTGCAATGAAGGGACAAACCCGCGGGAATCGAGAGCTGGCGTGATCAATGAGCGCCGGTGCATCACTGCGGGGACACTAGAGCAGGCCCACCGCAAGCACGCCAAATTGGGTCCTTCGGGGAGTTAATGGCGGGATCGTCTAATGCGATGACCATGAAGCCAACCCTGGTGTGGTACAGATGGGCGCGGCTCCCGAGAAAACCCGCCATCAGGGTTAGCGGGCGAAGTACGTCGAAAAGACAGTCGATGAAGCTCGCTGTTAGTTGTGTCGGGAACATCGGGGGCCAATTTTATGAGTACTAGCCGAGCTTTTTCTGCCTAACTTTTTCTTCTATCCTGACCGCCGTTTCCCACGATTTTCTGGCAAAATCTGGCAGCTTCCCATGCTTCTGCACCCACTGCTCCAGAAAAGCAATTGTCTTGGGGTCAGCGGGATATCCAGAGCCCAAATCTCCGTAGCGCTCGCGCAGCTCGGCCACCCTCTGGTCGCGGCGGACTTTTGCCACTATCGAGGCAGCCCCGACCACAACGTATTTTTTGTCGGCGAAGTTTTCCACCACCAGTTTTGGTTTAGACTTGAGGTGACGCTGGAGCCTCTCCGTGAAGAGCGCGGGGGTTGGGTCTGTGGAATCGATGTACGCGATATCCGGTTTGAGGCGGTCTATGATTCTGGCGAACATCATGGCCTCGAGCTCGTTGAGGTTGACCTTCTTGACCAAGCGAGACTCGTCTATCTCTGCCGCGGATAGCTCGACTATCTCCACACCAAGCGCTTTTTCGGTGATAAGTTTTGAAAGGGTCTCCCGCCTTCGTGAGCTGAGGAGCTTTGAATCCTTTACCCCCGCGGACTTGAGTTCGTCCAGAGCTCTCTCCTCGAACTTTACCCCACACAGCACCATTGGTCCAAGCACTGGGCCTCTCCCAGCTTCGTCTAGACCGGCAATCATATGCTCCGGCTACATTGTAGGGGCAGAAACTTATACTCGTTGCGTGTAAGGGATGGTTTGAATCAACCAATCCAATGTATATTCTGAACTCTGTCTATCACAATAGCTGGCCGTTGATGTCAATCGCGCATAGGTTTCGTATTTTTCCGAAATGCCCTAGTTAAACGTTCCGCTCGGTGCCGTAACCTCTTTTCAAACCAGCAACCGACGTCGGCGAACCCATTGAGTGTGTTTGCAATTGCGCAGTGCGCACAAGGGGTCCGGGGAATGGGGTCTGTGATCGTATGCAAAGGGCCTGCTATAGCCCAAATCGCTTATTGCCAGCTATTCCCATCTTCGGATTCCACCCAAAAAAACAATTATAACTTGCTGAATCGGCTCGAGCGCGCGGTTCTTGGGTCTAAACCAAGAAACATAGGCGCGCGGGAACCGAACGAGTCTGTTGCGGAGGTAGGGATTTCTCACGCCCAAATTGAAGCGCTCGGGCGGCTGATGCACCCAGGCTTGGATTGTTCCTCAAAGTCTGCTTCATCAACAACTCCTCACGCTATTTTTTCAGACCCCCGTGGGAGCGGTGCCCTTGACATTGCTGGGGGCGCCGCTTCCTCGGACCCCATTCACGCTGTTTTTTCAGACCCCAATGGCGGGAACGGTGTCTCTTGCAACGGAGGCGCCGCTCCCCCAGACCCCTTTAGAAAGCGGATGAAGAACACGTTCGCTCGGGAAAATGTTCAAAAAATCATGGCTGTGATTTTGAGCCTGGTAACCCTTCTGTCTCCAGTTTCCCCGCTCGTCTCTCTCGCCTCCGCTGAGCCGCTCTCCTTCGTGCTGGACGAGAACTCGGGAATTCACGAAAACACCGAGAATGTTGACGGCGCTGTGAGGCTGATCTACGGCTACACCCAAGGACTCTTTACCTCGCCAGTCATCGATGCCGGAGACGTTGTACACTGGGACAACTTGACCTGGACGGAGAGCGAGCCGAGCCTGACGGAGAACACCCTCCTGACCTCGGAAGTGAAGCTTCAGGTCCGCGTGAGCTCTGACGGCGTGAGCTGGAGCGAGTGGATGGGGCCGGATGGAACATCTAACACCTACTTCACGACATCCCCGGGCGACATGTCAAACATTCCCGCTGGCCGTTACATCCAGTACCGTGCTTTCCTCTCGAGCGACGGGGCAGAGTTGAGCGGGGCGGACGGGCCGAAAATCTCTGATGTGGTGGTGAACTATACTCATACCATCGACAGCCAAACACCCGCAGAAAACATCGCTGAAAACACGGCTGCGGACAACTTTGAAAACATGATTTTGGAAAATGAAAACCAGGTATTGACAAACATGACATGGCGTGGAATCGAAAGCTGGAGCACGACCAACGACTCTGAAAATGTCTTGGAAAACTTGGCCCCCCAAAACCATAGGATTTCTCCCAACGCCAAAAGGGTGGGGATAGGCAGGATAGCCAGAGGCGGGCGAGGCGTGGCCGACTTCCGCGCCCAGAACCTGCCGCTGAAGAAAGTCACAATCGCCCCTCGAGATGGAGTGGACAACGTCGACGTCTTCGCAGAACTTTTGGGGAGCTGGCCTGAAGGGGTGCCGCTGTTGAATGGCAAGAGGATCTACGCCGTTATGGACATCTCCCCCACGGTCCCCAACGACAGCATCTCAAGTGCAGACATTGAATTCGACATCCCGAATGACTGGCTGCATGCCAGCAGTGTAATCGTCGCTTATCACTACAACGGCTCGGCGTGGGAAGAGCTGCCGACTTCCAGAATAGGGGAAGATGCAAATGAGGCTCACTTCTCGGCGCAGACCCCCGGCTTCTCAATAATCTGTTTCGTTGACAACTCCAATGAGAACTTTGCCCAAGGGACACACGAGAACACGGAGAATGTGGACGACGCTGTGAGGCTGATTTCCGGGTACACCCAAGGCAGGTTCACTTCTCGTGTCATTGACGCCGGGCAGGTAGTGAGCTGGGACAATCTGGTCTGGACTGAGAACGAGCCGAGCCTGATGGAGAACACCCTCTTGACCTCTGAGGTGAAGCTTCAGATTCGCGTGAGTTCTGACAACGTGAACTGGGGCGAATGGCTCGGGCCGGATGGAACACCGAACACATACTTTATGACCTCGCCCACAGGCATGGAAAACATCTTACACGACCGTTACATTCAGTACCGGGTCTACTTCAGGAGCGATGCCCCTGAGCTCAGCGGGGCTGACGGCCCAACCCTGCGCGAGGTGATAATCGTCGACGCCGTCAGCAGTTTTACGTATAACTGTAGTTTCGAAACAGGGCCAGTGGATGGCTATGTATCTGGCGTGGAGCCTAACTGGACAGGGGCAGCTAATTCGGGCGGATGGTTTTACAAAACAACAGCAAAGTATACCGGAACTTGGGGCGCGCAGGACTCGGTAGATACAACGGGGGGGACTAGTGAAGATCTATATGTCGCGGTTAATCTTTCGGGCAAAATCGATGTTAAACCTTCTTTTTACTATAAGGTCTCAGACACTACATTAAGTATAAGGGTGGTTTACTCTATCGATGGTTCTACCCCCTCGCTTCTTTTAAAAGATTGGTTTTCAGCTGCAGACACTAATTGGCATCAAATAACAAGTTCAGATTTAACAAATCTTTCTAATCTTGCTAATCAAGCTAATGCCAAAATAGGGATAAGAGCAAAGAAAGCAAGCTCCACAGGTACACTTTACGTGGACGATTTTAAGATAGTAGTTACTGACCACCTCGTGGTCACTGGAACAGGCACGATGACTGCTGGCGGCTCCAACGAGCTCACCATCACGGCCAAGGATTCAGATGGGAGTACAGACACCAGCTATTCTGGGAGCAAGTCGCTCACCTTCAGCGGCCCAAGCACGATTGGAGGTTATACTCCGACAATTGAGGGAACCAATGTGGGAAGTGCGACATCCGTAAACTTCACCAACGGTGTGTCGGATTCCAACGTCGCAACGCTCGTTGCGTACAAGGCTGAGACGACAACCGTGGACGTGAGCGATGGAACCATCAACTCCACTGGCAACGCATCCTACGACCTTGACCTCACGGTTGATCCTGCCGTCACCGCGACGTTCACGATTGCCGGCAGCTCGACCCAGACCGCCGGGGCATCCAACGCGCTCACCATCACGGCGAAAGACACGTATGGGAACACGGTGAGCTCGGGGGCGAACGACTACAATGGGGATAAGGACCTGACGTTCAGCGGCGCGAACTTAATAGGCGCGTACAATCCGACGGTCACGGACAAGAATAGCTCACCAGTGAACTTCGGCACGGCGACCACAATCACGTTCTCTCACGGAACCTCTAGCGTCGGAGGGTCGATGGTCCTGTACAAGGTAGAGTCGCCCTCAATTTCCGCCACCGCAACTGGAGTGACAACCCCGGCCCCGCTGAGCGTAACGGTCAGCCCTGCCGCCGCCTCCACGTTCACGATTGCCGGCGGCGCGACCCAAACAGCCGGTGCGGCGAACGCCCTCACCATCACCGCGAAGGACACGTACGGCAACACGGTGAGTTCGGGGTCTAACAACTACACCGGGGACAAAGACCTGACATTCAGCGGCGCGAACTCGATAGGCGCGTACAACCCGACGGTCACGGACAAGTCCAGCTCGGCAGTGAACTTTGGCACAGCGACCACGATTACGTTCGCCAACGGAGTCTCGAGTGTCGGAGGGTCGATGGTCCTGTACAAGGTAGAGTCGCCCTCAATTTCCGCCACCGCAACTGGAGTGACGACCCCGGCCCCGCTGAGCGTAACGGTCGGACCAGGCGCACTCAACGACTTCACCGTCGTCCCAAACACATACTCACCCACCACGGATGACGATTTCACGGTGACCCTCACCGCCCGAGACGCTTACACGAACACGAAGACTAACTACGCCGGGGACAAAGACGTCACTTGGGCTTGGGCGACGGGCGGGTCTGCCGCGCCGGACAGCACCCCCGCGGAAAAACCAGCCGACGGCACCCAGACGTTCTCGTCCGGTGTGGTCTCCGGCATCTCCGGCTTCCATCTCTACAAAGTCGAGACCGCGACCATCCAGGCCACCGCGGACTCCAAGTCCGGGACCTCGAGCACAATCACCGTTGGGCCAGGCACCTTGGGCTTTTTCACCATGACGGGCTACCCGGACTCGTGCAACGGTGGGTTAACATGGTCCACCCCGACGAACGATGTCGTCGTTACGGCCCAAGACGCTTACCAAAACACGAAGACCAACTACACCGGACAGGTTTGGTTCACTTCGACCGACGGCGATGCAGTCCTCCCGTACACAGCAGATGGCAAGTACACGTTTGTGGAGGGCGACAGCGGGCAGCATACCTTCACGGGTTCGGACTTCACCCTGAAGACGACAGGGAATCAGACCATTACCGTAACTGACGGGGCGATATCCAAGGTGAGCAATAGCATCTCAGTAATTCCTGTCGCGTGGAGGAGTATTGAGAGCTGGAGCGGGGAGGTGAGTGCTCCTGCGCAGTGGGCCAGTATTGAGAGCTGGAGCGGGGACGTGAATGCTGTTGCTGGTTGGCAGGCCGTGGAGAGTTGGAGCGGTGACGTGAGCGTGACCA
>Ga0315282_10011854_pt1 | contig 13434 bp, 19 predicted proteins | sample YL17G07_20_MG_FD_203693 | JGI IMG/M metagenome (GOLD analysis project Ga0315282, IMG submission 203693) | Sediment microbial communities from Yellowstone Lake, YNP, Wyoming, USA - YL17G07_20 | ecosystem: Environmental > Aquatic > Freshwater > Lake > Sediment | place: USA: Wyoming | collected...
GCCGAGGTGCGCGTGTTCCTCGACGTCTGACGGCTTATCCTCCACATCTGGGGGCGGTAGCTCAGTGGGTCAGAGCAGCGGACTCATAATCCGCCGGTCGCAGGTTCGAGTCCTGCCCGCCCCACCGAGAACGCGCAGGTCAGTGGCCTTGTCGCTGCGGGAGCGATACGAGCGTCCCGTTCCCGTCCCGCATTGGTCCCGCGGACGGCGCGGCAAGTGACCGCTCGAGACCCTCGGCGACGGCATCTAGGTCGGCCTCGAAGATGTGTCCGTAGACGGTCAGCGTGAAGGCTGCGGAAGCGTGGCCGAGCACTACCTGGACGGCCTTGGGGGAGGCCCCAGAGCGGATCATCGCTGCCGCTGCCGAGTGACGGAGGACGTGAAGGCCAACCGGAGGAACGCCAGCGCGGCGCAGCGCCGGGAGCCAGTAGCGGGACCGGAATGTTGAGTGGCGAAGGGGCATCCCTTCCGGCGACGTGAATATGAGCGCGTCCGGTGCGCCAGCGACGCGCGTGGACAGGTGCTCCTCGAGCGCCGATGCGAGCGAGCCGGTGAGGGGCACGCGCCGGGTAGCGTGCGTCTTGGTCGACCCGAAGATGTGTCGCCCTCCGACCTCGGCCAGAGACTCCGAGACAACGAGGCGGCGTCCGAGCAGATCCACCGAGCTCCTGCGAAGTGCCGCAGCCTCACCGAAGCGAAGGCCGAGCGTTCCCAGGACGCGTACCAGGAGGCCATAGGGGGCCGGCATCTCGCCAGCGACGCGCTCGACGACCTCTAGTGGCAGGTAGGGGGCCTCGCGTCGCTCAAGACGCGGGAGCCGGGCACCGTCGGCGGCGTTCCTGACCAACCGGCCGTCTCGTACGGCAGCCTCGAGCACCTGAGAGAGGACGACATGGGCCTGTCGGACCCGTGACGGGGAGATGCTATCCATGCTGTTCAACCATGCCTGTACGTCCGACGGCTTGATGTCGGCGAGCCGCACGCGGCCGAGGGTTGGAAGGACTCGGCTGCGGAGCAGGCTTTCATAAGAGGCTGCCGTCTTCGGCTTCAGTGTGGGTCGCGCCGCCTCCAACCAGTCCCAGGCGCACACGTCAAGTTGCACGCGTGCAAGGGCGGGGTCGGTCCACGCGCCTCGGCCTCGGCGCGCCTCGACATCGTGCACGTACCGTTCAGCGTCGACCTTCCGCGGGAACGACCGCGACCGCTCCCGGCCGTCTGGCGCGCGATACCGCGCGACCCACGACGCTGCCCGGCCCCCGCACCTCGGACACGATCGGCTGCCCTCCGGGATTGAGCGACGGCAACCCGAGCATTTGCGCTGAATGTGTGCCATGGCTTACCTCTCTGTCTTCTTGCGTCGACGTGGCGAGCGGGGGAGGCCGAGGAGGTCTCGAGCCTTGTCGGTCAGTTCGCCGCCAGCACGGCCAGAACGGGTTCTCGTGAGAAGTTTTCGGTCCCGTGCGTCGTGTACTAACTGCCGGACGGACTCTCGGCCCAGGTGCATTCGCGCAGCCAATTCTTTGATTGGCGCGCGATTCCCTTCGGCCAAGATGGTCACGTAAGCAGCGGCGAACTTCGCATATTCCGTATCGCCCCGACCCCTACGACCAGGTCGACGCGGCTTGAGTTTGGGGGTCTCTGTGAACCTCATCCGGTCCCGGAACACGAACCGGAACCGGGGGTCACTTGCCGTGTCCTCAACAGCCTCGGAAAGGCCCGCGTAAACCTCGCGGAGCCGGATCTTGCGGAGTGCGGTGGCCGGCACTCCGCCGGGAGGCGACAAGGTCTCGTCTCCGCGTCTGCCCGCTTCCCATTCGCCGGGTTGCCGGGAGCCTCGGTATCCCAAGGTCCGATCATCGGGGAAGACGCGAATCTCTCCGACGCCTGGACGGCCCTCATCGTTGAGAACGCGGTAGGCAACGATCCATCCCGGCTCGAGTTCCTGCTCCACCCAGAGGTCGTGCACCTGGCAGCCCGTGTTCGGCCGCCATCCACCCTCGGGAACACGGCCAACGACGCGAGTCCGTGAACGGACCGTCAGGGTCTTCTTGCCCATGCGAAGGATTATTGCCGCTTCCGTGCCGAGTGTCAATGGAGGTAACGACCCTTACCGATTCTGCATTGTTCCGCCATCCAGAAACTAAGGCCTGGGGCGTGCCGAAGGCTTGCCGATTACAGCCGCAGGGCTTACCTTCAGATCGTGCGGGGAACGCACCACTCCCGCAGGGAGGAAAGCCGCCCATGAATCAACCAACAGAGTTCGTAATCCTCGATCGGTGGATCGAGAGGCAGGAACGGCTCGAAGTAATCGCCGAGACGAAGCGTCTCGGCCGAGCCCCAATACCGCGGGAGATTAGCGAGTGGAGACTCATCACCCGAAACCGCGACCTGATGCAGACCCCGATACCTCGCCCTCGGCCAGCAGCGAAGCTTCGAGCGAAGGTCCGGAAGCCAAGGGTTCGGAAACCAGAAGTTCGGGACCTGGTGGCGTGAGTACCACAGAGATTGACGACGTGCTCGCCCGAGTTCGGGCGCAACGGGCGCTGCCGCCGCTGCCGATCCGTCGACATCTTCGTGAGGCCGCAGGACTGTCGCAAACGGAGGTCGGGCGTCTGCTCCACGTTGGGCCATGGACGATTAGCCGTTACGAGACAGGCATGAGGAGTCCACGCGGCCATCTTGCGGTGGAGTACGGCGACATCCTCTCGCGGCTGGCGCAGGAGGTCATGCGCTGATGGAGCGCCTCCTATCGCGCCGCGAAGCTGCGGACCTCTTGCGGGTGCCCCCGGCGACATTGGCGGCATGGGCGTACAAGCGGACGGGGCCGCAGTTCTATCGCGTAGGGAAGTGGACCCGGTACTCGGAGGGCGATGTCCTGGCCTGGCTCGAGCGGCGAGTGGTCGAGACCGAGAGGGGTACCTCATGAAAGGGAGGCCCCTTCGTGGGGCCTCCCCGAGGACCGCCGCCCAGCGAGTCCACTTTGAGGGTAACACGGGCGAGCGTCGCAGGGTTGCTGTAACCGAGTCGGACGGCTGCCCCGAACGCTGCGGGGGCGTCTTGGTCCGCCGGCATGACCGCAGGCCCGGCCGTCGATGTGGCGTCTGTGGGACGCCGGAACCGGGTCACGTCCTTGAGGTCGTTTTCCACGGCCGTCCGGTCCCCATGCTCATCCTGCGGAAGAGGTCCGCGTGAGCGAACTCGCCTTGCTACTCGACGAGGTTGAGGCGTTCGTGCGCCGCTACATCATCTTGAGCGAGCACCAGACCGCCGCAGTCGCGCTCTGGATCGCCCACACGCATGCAATCGACGCGGCGGAGGTCACACCGTACGTGGCCGTGACCTCGCCCGAGCGCCGGGCGGGCAAGACCAGACTCCTCGAGGTCCTCGCGTCCGTGGTGCGCGCCCCGATCCTCACGACCTCGATATCCCCTTCGGCGCTCTTCCGGGCCGTCGACGGGAACGTGCGGACGGTGCTCTTCGATGAGGTCGATACCGTCTTCAGCCGCAGGGAAGGGAACGAGGACCTTCGCGCCTTACTCAACGCTGGCTTCGCGCGCGGCGCCCAGGTTCACCGCTCCGAACCTGTCGGCAAGACGTTCGTCGAGCGGAGCTTCGACGTGTTCTCCGCAAAGGCACTCGCTGCGATCGGACACCTGCCAGAGACAGTTTCGGACCGCTCCGTCCACATCCGCATGCAGCGCAAGACCGCGCTCGAGAAGGTCGAGCGGTTCCGCCGACGCCTGGTGCGGGAAGAGGCCGACCGACTGCAAGCGGCTCTCGCATCTTGGGCCGCTGAGGCGGCCGAGGGACTCGCCGAGGCCTGGCCGCCGCTCCCAGACGATCTCGACGACCGCGCCCAGGACGCATGGGAACCACTCCTCGCGATCGCCGACGCGGCCGGTCACGGCTGGGGCGGCCGAGCCCGTACGGCCGCGCTAACTCTCACGGCCGAGAAGGATTCGGAGGAGACGACCGGCATCCTGCTCCTCGTTCACATCTTTGAGGCGTTCGGTGACCGCGAACGGATGCCAACGGCCGAACTCCTCGCCGCCCTCGTGGAGCGAGAGGACGGACCATGGGCCGCATGGTGGGGTGACGCGGTGGACGCTGGCCGCACCAAGGGTCCGGCGTCGCGCCTCGCCAAGATGCTGAAGCCGTTCGGCATCGAGCCGAAGGTGATTCGCACCGAGTTTGGAACACCACGCGGGTACGAACATTCGGCCTTCCGGGAGGCATGGCTCCGTTACCTACCCCCGGAAACACGCAACAACGCAACACGCAACATGAATCAAGCCCCTGACCAGCCTGTTTCGTTGTTGCGTTCCTCTGAGAGTGAGGGGAAACAGGACGTCCAAGGTCGCAACGACGGCACCGCCTGCCCGGACTGCGGCGGCACGTTCGGGCACATGGCGACTTGTTCGAGGGGATCGGCATGAGCGCGCCCTATCAGCTCCTCGACCCGCTCCGGCCCGAGGAGTACGAGGCGCTCAAGGGAGACATCGCCGCCCGCGGCGTGCTTGTCCCCGTAGAGGTGGACGAAGACGGCAAGGTCCTCGACGGCCATAACCGCGCGCAGGTCGCGGGGGAACTGGGCATCGACTACCCCCAGATCGTGCGGACCTTCACCTCTGAGCGGGAGAAGGTCGAGCACGTCCTGAAACTCAACCTACTGCGGCGGCATTTCGGCCCCATCGGATGGGCGCGGGCCTTCGAGCGCCTGGCCGAACTGCGCGGCGTCCGGCTCTCCCAGGGGGCGAGGAACGACGGCACTTCGGCAACCGTTGCCGAAGTTGCGGCCGAGGTGGGCGTCCCAGAACGGACTGCGCGCTGGCGCGTGAGGCTCGCCCGGGAGTTCGCCCCTCACCCCGACCTCGCGGACCAGGTCGACGCGGGCGTGGTTACCGTTTACGACGCACGCCGCGCGATCCGCCATGCCCGCATTGCCGAGCGCGACGCGGCTCTTGGGCCGCCACCGCCGCTCCCGGCCGGGCCGTTCGATGTGATCCTGGCCGATCCCCCATGGCGCCCGGAGCAGCCGGGGACCGACGCACGCCGGATCGAGAACCAGTATGCGACCATGGCCCTCGAGGACATCTGCGCCCTCGACGTCCCTGCCGCAGATGACGCGGCGTTGTTCCTGTGGGCGCCGATCCCCATGCTGCCCGAGGCCCTGGAGGTCATGGCCGCGTGGGGCTTCCACCACCGGACCGCGTTTACGTGGGTCAAGAACTCGATCGGCATGGGCTACTGGGTGCGGCAGAGAGCGGAACTGTTGCTAATCGGCCGACGCGGCAAGTTCAGCCCGCCCGCCGAGGGATGCCGGCCCGATAGTGTGATCGAAGCACCGCGCCGGGAGCACTCGCGCAAGCCCGATGAGGTCTACGACCTGATCGAGCGCATGTTTCCACGCGCCTCGAGGGTGGAACTGTTCGCGCGTAACGAGCGGGCCGGCTGGTCCGCCTGGGGTCTTGAGGTGCCAGCGTGAGCACCCCGCAAGCCGTCCTCGTCGCCAGCGGCACCGTACGGCCAGCGGTCACGGCCCTGCTCGCCGACCCCGCGGTGCTCGCCCGCGCGCGCCTCGTGCACCGGATCTTCCCCGTCGGGTTCTACGGCCTGGACTGGTTCACCGAGGCCGCCTGTGCCATCGACTCGGTTGACCCTGACCTGTTCCACCCGTCGAAAGAGCAAACTGCGGCGAGCCTGCCTGCGGCGAAGCGGACCTGTCTCAGGTGCGCCGTCCTCGCCGAGTGCCGCGGCTACATCGACCGCATCGAGGGCGACCTTGCCCGCGGTTACTGGGCCGGCGTGTGGGCTGGCGAGATCCCTCGCGAGCGCGCCGCGCGCCGGAGCGCCGAGGTGAGAGAGGAAGTTGCCCGCTTACATCAACCTGTAACGCGTGCGTTACAGGTTCCATTGAGGAAGGTGGTGAGACGGCGATGCCTATGAAGCCCTGCCTAGATTGCGGAAAGGTCTCTCGTGGAAGTCGCTGCCCGGAGCACGAACGGCAGCGCCTCGACCGCATACAAGCGCAACGCCGGTGGGAGCGAGGAACCCGCAAGCAGCGCGGATACGACGGGGACTGGTACCGCCGGGTACGCGAGGCGATCAAGGATCAACCCTTCTGCTCGTACTGCGGTGCCACCGAGGACCTGACCGGCGACCATCCGATCCCGCTCAGTCGTGGCGGCAGCCCCGATCAGGTACCGATCGTCGCATGTAGGCGCTGCAATGCCCGGAAAGGCGCAAGGACCCCCGGGGGGCCGGTCGGTGCCTAGAACGCCCTGCCTTCCCGAACCCTGTTTCCCCTCATCTTCTATCCGGGACGAGTTTGTTCGACTCGCTGCCACGAAAAGGTAAACCACGTTGATAAAGCGCCCTGACCGTTGCGCCACCTGCGCCGAGCCGCTCGTCCAGTCCGCGCGTGGCCGTGCCCGCGTCCATTGCTCGGATCGCTGTCGCGACCGTGCTCGTCGGATGCGGGAGAGCGTCGGCGGTCTCTTGATCTACGCGGGGAACTGGGAGCGCATGTCGGCGTGGGAGAACCGCCGACATGCCGCGATAGCCGAGAGTCTCCGCCGTCAGGCTGCGCTGATCCACGCTGGCGACTACGCCGCCGCCGAGGCTGAGAACCTCGAGAATCGGGCGCTCGACTGGGACACCTACGCGAAGGCTGAGCGCGCCAAGAGAACGCGCGCCGGATACGAGGCGATCGCCGCCGAGCTCCGCGCTGAGGCGGCCCGCTTGAGAGGAGGAGTCTGAGATGAGCGAACCCCAGACCGATCCGCGGCGCTACCTCGCCTACCATGAGGCGGGCCACCACGTCGCGCGGTTCCTCTTGGGATGCCCCCTCGGCCCCGTCTCAATCCGCCCCGGCGAGCACTACGCCGGGATCAGCCTCGGCAACGAAGCGGCGATCCCCGACCGATACCTCGCGAAGATCGGATGGCCGGTGGTCCGGCTGCCGGCAGAACTGCGACGGTATGTCGAGAGGGCCGTCATGGTGGCACTCGTCGGCCGCATGGCCGAAGCCCTGGTCCGTCCCCCTGAGACGGGCTACGTCGCGCTGCCGCGGGATGAGCTCCAGGCCGAACGGCTGGCCCGGCTGGCCACGCTCGGGGTTCGTGAGGCCAAGCGACTGGCCGAGGCAGACCACGAACTTGCGCCCGACGAGCAGAGGGCGCGGGAGCTTGTCTGGGCGCTGGCAGGAGACGTCGATGAGGGCGCGGCGTACCTGAACTGGCTTCGCGCGGCGACGGTGAGTCTCGTGCGGGCCGGCGAGTTCGGTCGCCTGGTTGAGGCACTCGTGCCCGTGTTGCTCGAACATGAGGTCGTCTCAGGGCGGCTCGCGCGTCAAGTTCTGAGAGAGGCACGCGAAAGGAGGTAGACATTGGGATGCGAACACTTCTTTCCGGACTGGCGGCTGCCGTGCGGCCGGTCGGTGCTCCCCGGTGAGCGCTACTGTCAGGCGCACCATCCGAAGACCCGCGAGGAACGTCGGCGGCAGGAGCGCCATCGCCGCATCCTCGAATCTCAGCCCTATCCGTCATGCGCGTCGTGCGCCGCCAGCACCGACCTCCGGGTCTTCGAGCCCAAGCGCGGCGACCCGATCATCTTGTGCCGACGGTGCAGGGACCGGAAGGCGCAGGAGGTGCAGTGAGATCGGCTGAAGGAGGGAATGAACGTTCCGCTACGCTTTCGTCTCCCGCTCTCGCTTTCGGAGCCACCAGGCGGAGGCGGCCGATATGCGTCGGACCTGCGGTCTGCCCTGGAGAGTCCTCGCCTCGATCTCGTCCCGAGCGGTGTACGGCTCGCCAGGCTTGAGCGTGATGTCGACTCGCGTGTTCCAGGGTGGCCGCTCGGTGCTCACGACCAGCGGCCCCTCGCCCTCCCAAAGGAATATCGGCCCAGGGGCCCTGCCTCGACGCTCCACTCCCAAAGGCCACGCCTCAGCGAAGGATTCGGCCGGGTGGCCGCCGCGGTCGCGCCAGATGCGGGACCAGGGGCGGTCAAGGTGGCCGACCAACTCGTCGATCGTGCGGGCGAACCGACCGCGCGGCGGCTCGGTGTAGGTGCGCGGCTGCTCCGTCAGGTTCAGCCACTTGCCCGGGTCGAGGTCCCGGTTCCCGAGCGTCACGCTCTGCCATGTGATTGACGAGCCGGGACTCGCGAGGATGGCCGTCACCGGCATGTCGAAGTACGCGGCCACGGCGACGAGTTCCTCGATCGTGAGCTGACGGTGCCCCGCCTCCACGTCCGCGGCGGTCTGACGTGCCCAGCCGAGTCCCAGCGAGGTCATGGCCGCGGCGAGTTCGGTCAGGCTGACCCCGGCGCCCGTGCGGAGGGCCGCAATGTTGCTTCCCACCACTTCGGCGACGGCCCACTCGGCGCGCACGACTTCATCATGCACACCCCGTGAAGATTGTCCACGCGATGTGCTGCCGCCCTGAGGAGTTCGTGCGGGAACCCGTCGCCTCACCCGCAGGTAGCGAGGGATGGGCACCGGGTTGACGCGCTGGAGGGGGGAGGCCGGTCAAGCGCGGATCGTGGACAGGTTCAGGACAAGGCGGCTCCGCCAGGCCCGTATGACACGGACCGGCGTGGACTGGCGCAAAGGGAAGGGGCCCTTGCGGGCCCCTTCCTGACCTTCCCGGAGGGTGGGTTTCCCCGCCCCTCCTCGATGCCGGTGCTACTTCGCGAACTTGACCAGCGCCTTCACAGTGTGGTCGCCGAACGTCAGGACCAAGTAACGACACTGGGTGCCGCCGGTGGCCCAGCCCTTCTGGGACTGCGCCGTGAAGATGTACTGCTGGCCCGTGCTATCCCATCTGAGGCCCGACACGCCGCTCGTGTCGTAGGTCTCGATGACGTCGGTGGCAGACACAGTTCCGCACGCGAACGAGGGGCCCCAGCCGGCCGTGAACATACCCGGGTTGTTGGCAACCAGCCCGTTCGCGTCGTAGACGCGCCACTTCAGCGGAATCGTCTGCCCGGCCTTTGCGATGTTCTCGACAGGCAGGTTATCGACCGGTGAGAAGAACCCGTCGAACCGATACGTGACCGTGTACGTGTTGGTCACGACGAGAGTGTTCCCCGCGAGGTCCTCGGCCGTCACCGTGAAGTCGTGGCTCCCGAACGTGCCCGTATCGATAGCGACGTTATCGGCCTTGGTGCCCACGCACGTGTCGATCCCCGATCCAGCAGGAGACGTGATGTCGCTGCACGTGTAGCCCGCCTTGACCACCTGATTCTGCAGGTAGTCAGCACCGTCGCGCGGGGTCACGAGCGAGATGGTCGGGTTCGTGTTGTCGAACTTGAACGCGAAGGACACGGAGCCGCTCGTGTTGCCAGCGTTGTCGGTGCAGGTGCCCGACAGCGATCCCGAATTGACGTCGGGCGTGGAGTATGTAGTCGAAGTGCAGCTCCGAATCAGGCTCGTCGCGTCCGTCCCGGACCACGTCACTGTGAAGGGCGCGTTGTACCAGCCGTTCTTGTCGGTTGCCCGGCTCGGCGTCGCAGTCACCCCAGTGGGCGCAGTGGCGTCCCTCTTGATCGTCAGCGCAGTCGCGTTGGTCGTTAGCCCCGCGTTGTTCGTGCAGGAGCCGTTGAACGTCGCGCTCGCCGTGTCCGTCGTCTGGGATTGGGCCGGGGTACACGTAGTCGGGTTGCTGATGGTGTCGCTCCCGCTTGTGGTGATCGTCACGTCCGACGTGTACCAGTCGTTGTCCCCGAGGGTCCCGGAGCCGGAAAGGGTCGCCGTCGGGCCGGTCATGTCGATCTTGACCGTGAGCGGAGCAGCGTTAGTGCTGAGCCCCGCCTGGTTCGAGCAGGAGCCCTTGAACTCGGAGCCTTTCGTCTCGGTCGTCTGGTGCTGGTCAGCAGTACAGACAGCCGGGCCGCTGATGTCCTCCGAGCCAGTCGTCTTGACGGTGACTTCGGAGACGTACCAGCCGTTGGCCCCGAGCGTGCCCGATGGGGTCAGGACAACGTCCGTCGGGCCGGTCATGTCGATCTTGACCGTGACCGAGTCGGAGGCGGATCCTCCATCGCTGTGCGCCGAGCAGGGCAAGAGCGTTCCAGTCGTCTCGGTGTTCAGCGTCTGATCCACGCACCCGGAATCGATGACGGCCGTGGACTCAGGATCCGTGACGGTCCAGTCCACGACCACATCGCTCGTGTACCAGCCGTTATCGCCCGAGGTGCCTGACAGCGTGTAGCTGATGATGGGCGGCGTCGAGTCAGGGTCGCAAGCATCACCGATGCCGTCGCCGTCAGCGTCAGCCTGGTCGGCGTTCGCAACGTCGGGGCAGTTGTCCGCCCCGTTGAGGACGCCATCGCCGTCCTTGTCGGGGTCACAGGCGTCACCGATGCCATCGCCGTCGGCGTCAGCCTGGTCGGCGTTCGCGATGTTGGGGCAGTTGTCCTCGTCGTCTGCCCAACCGTCACCGTCGGTGTCCGTAACAGCGGGCGTCTCGACCGTCAGCGTGAACGTGACAATCACTGATCCGGTGACGCTGGAGGGGTCGTTGCCTCCCGCCGGTGAGAGAGTCACGCCGTACTTCACCTGGTAGGTGTACGGCCCGCCCGGCGTCGTCGGCGCGGTGAGAGACACCGTGCTGTTGCCGTTGTCCGGAAGCGGCGCAGGTGGAGTGCCGGGGCAGTTGGTGCCGTCGTCCGGCCAGGCAGCCGGGATTGCCCCGATGGTGGCGGACGTGACACTGTCGATGCTCCCACCCACCGATGGAGCAGATGAACCAGCCGTGGTGAACGCCATGGTCGCCGTCTGATTAGCGTCCACGTGCTTGTTCCCGGCGCACTCCAGTTTGAAGCTAACCTCGGGCGAGAGGCTTTGGCCTGGCGCGACCGTCCCGAGGTTGCGTGTCGGTTGATCGCCCGACGTAATCGTGTCGGCGTCCGGCGTCACATCATCCGCGAACGCGGCCACCGTCATCGCCAGCGTGAAGAACACCGTCAGCACGGCTATCGCTGGCCAGAAGAACCTCTTTCTACTCATCGAACCCTCCTGCTCTCGAAAGTGCCTCTACAAGACCTTCCCGTGCGGCTCCCTTCCCGCACATAGAACTTCTTCTTACTCATAGAGCCCCCTTAGCTCTGGCCCCAGGCCGATCGCGCGGCCTGAGGATGGAGCTGTTCTCGGTGCACTACCCGAAACCGACACGTCCTTCACGCGCGCCGGTTGAACTCGTGACCGATGTCCTGGTTCGCGATGAGATGGAGCCGAACGATGGCGGGGCGGAGGGCGGGCACGGTGCGAGGCGGCACGCGAGGGTGCTCCTCGGCACTAGATCGATGCGGTTCTCCGACATGGCCTCTCACTCGATATCGAGCGGACCCTTGTGGAACCAGCAACCCCAGCGGCTGTTCGTCCCCCAACCGGCTTAGATGAACATCGGTAATCGTCGCGTAGATGCGTCCTCCTTCGCAATACCCACAACTAGGCCTTTAGACCCAAATCCGGAAGGGCCGAAGGGCTCGTAGGCACGCGTTCCCGCAGATCGAAGGAGTTCCGCGCCAATAGAGAGGCCGCGCAGCACTTCGCGCGGTGGGTCTCGGAGCGGGTTTCGCGCTTGCCAAACCGGACGGTTGGCGCTTCGGTCTCCTTCAGGTAACCGCAGTCGCTCGCCATGTCCGGCCCCATCGTCGTCGCGACCGTGCAGGTCTTCCCGTGCTTGCCCTTGGCGGCCTAGTGCTTCGTGCGGAGCACCTCGTCGACCACCGCGAGGTACTCCAGCCAGCCTCGGCGTAGCAGCCGACGGCGTTAGCGCCCCGTTAGCCCCGCATAAAGCGCGCCCCCCAGGATGCTCTGGATTGAGGTCGCGAACACGGGGACGGCGGCCGGCTCCCCGGAGTGCATGTTCAAGGCGATCGACCCGGACGGGGTGCTGCTCGCGGGCGATGTGGTCGACCTGAGTAGCATCGACCCGGGGAAGACCCTCCGCATCCGCGTCCTGACCGGCCTAGAGCCGGGGGAACACCTCGTCGCAAAGTGGCGGGCCGCCTGCTCCTAGAAAAGGGGTCGGGGACGTGGGTAGAAGACAGGCCGGCGACGCGGGGGGCGACGTGGCGGCCACGGCCGAGGGCGAGCCGGACGCCTGGGGCGACAGGGCCGAGCATGGGCGATCGGCCTCGTCACGGCTCGTCCCACGGCCAGGCGCCGGCCGCTCGGAGCTCGTCCTCGACCCACTGCTCGAACTCGACCTCCGCCCGCCACTGTTCCGCACTCTCCCCCGTCGCGGCGGCCTGGGCCGCGTCTCTGACGAGAGTCAGGGCGAGCTGTGAGCAGCCGGCCGCCTCGGCCCGCCTGACCTGCGGAAACGGGACAAGTCAGAACGGACCCGACCCGCTCAGGATGTGCCTAGACGGTCTCAAAAACCCGTGGCAAGGGGGCTTGACTCCCTAGCGCGCCGACCCGATATACTTGGGTAGATGAAATCCCGGGGTGCGGCAACGTTCGCACCCCTATGAGATCCCCGGGGAGCGGGCAACCGCTCCCCGTATTACTTCCATCGGACGCGGGACGTGGGGGCACCGGTGGGGACTAGCACTCGCATCTTCGTGGACTTCTGGAACTTCCAGCTCAACTGGAATGACCGCGCCGAGCCCGATCAACGGTGCGACTGGAAGAAGCTGCCGGCCGTGTTATTGGACCAGGCCCGGGAAGTCCTAAGCCAGGTTGGCCTCGAAGGATCGCTCGATCTTGAAGAGACGCTGGTCCACGCCTCCGTGAAGATGCCTTCAGAGACCAGACTGAAGAACTGGCTTGAGAACTGGTTGGACAAACAGCCGAGCTACCGTGTCAAGGTACGAGAGCGACGAGTCCGTCCGGGGGGCATGTGGTGCAATACCTGCAAACGGGACATACTGGCCTGCCCCTCATGCGATACGCCCCTCGTGCGGGCACCCGAGAAAGGAATCGACGCTGCCATCGTTACGGACCTACTAACCCTAGCTGGCGAGAGCGCTTTCGATGTCGCCATTCTGCTCACCAGTGATGCCGACTTGGTACCAGCGGTGGAACGCGTTCAGGAGAAGGGACTCAAGGTCATCAACGCCACGTGGGCGGGTCATGGCCATGAACTCGCCCACACGTGTTGGGGACATTTCAAGCTGGATGGCGTAATCGCGCGTTTGGCACGGGACGACCTGCCCTAGCCGGTCCGTCCCCGTCCCGCATCCGTCCCGCGGCGTACCGCGAAACGTTGCGAAACGACGGGTTGCGTCGAGTAGGTAAACCCGCAGATCAGAGGCTAGGTCGCGGCGTTCGCGCAGGTAGAGGAATCGGCCCGAAACGGACTCATAATCCGCCGGTCGCAGGTTCGAGTCCTGCCCGCCCCACCGGCCTACCTGGGGGGCGTGCGCCTACCGAGCGCGGCCCGCGCTAGGGGGCCGGCCGTCGCCTCGGCAGCCAGACCCTGA
>Ga0315282_10011855_pt1 | contig 13434 bp, 10 predicted proteins | sample YL17G07_20_MG_FD_203693 | JGI IMG/M metagenome (GOLD analysis project Ga0315282, IMG submission 203693) | Sediment microbial communities from Yellowstone Lake, YNP, Wyoming, USA - YL17G07_20 | ecosystem: Environmental > Aquatic > Freshwater > Lake > Sediment | place: USA: Wyoming | collected...
CCATCAGCGGAGTATTGAACCCGAGATAGAGAACGTAGAGTCCATAGAGCCCGGCGATCCAGACCAGAAAGCCCAGATAGGGAATAATGAAAAGAATGCCCGCGACCCACATCGGGGCCATGCTGTAAACCGCCAGCTTCATGGCACTGACCATATTGGGGGTGGACGAGAACGTCGGGGCCAGCGCGTTGATGATCAGGGCAAGAACATAGACCATGATCAGAGAGAAGATGTAATAAAAAACAGCCCTCAGAAAAGACGTGCCGATGCCCATCCTGAACCAGCCGATGAAGGGAACCCTTTGCCCTATCAGGCCAAAGCCAATAAACTGTCCGATGGCCGGAATAGCGGCCAGGATAACGGCAAACGACGTAAAAAGCTCGGCGATCGTCGACGATTCGCCTTTGATCTTCACCCATTCTTCCTTGGGCTTTAAGATGATCGCTTGAACTCTTGATACTAGATCCATCACTTCCTCCTTTTTAGATTCAGGAAGACTATATATTTTTTATTTTTTAATGTCAACAAATACGTCTATCTCGTCTTCTCGTCAAAAACAATAACAGAAACAAGAATGTCTTTTTCCTCAAGTGAGCAGTCAGCAGTTCAAGAACTGAGTTCGCTCGCTTTCATATGGGGCAAAACAAGGGTATTGACGGGACCAAAATGACTCAGTGCTCACCGCTCACTGTACGTTTTTTGCCGGGGCCCGGGGCACGTGGAACGGGTAACGTATTGCGGGATTTGGTGGAGGCGCGGGTCGGACTCGAACCGACGAATCGAGGTTTTGCAGACCTCTCCCTTAGCCTCTTGGGTACCGCGCCTTATTCCTCAAGATCTTGCGCATGTTCGGGCGAAACTGGAGCGGGCGATGGGACTTGAACCCACGGCCTTCTGCTTGGCAAGCAGACGTTCTACCACTGAACTACGCCCGCGCAGGTTTCAGGGCCGGAAAAACTCCCCGCTTAAGCTAACAAAAAGTCAGTTCCCTGTCAACAGCACCGTGCTCTGGCCAAAAGGCTGTGAGCACTGAGCTGTGAGCAGTGAGCGGTTCAAGAACCCTGCTCGCTCAGCGTGCCTGCAGGGCAGTGGACGGGTATAGGAAAGTCCAAGATACTTGAGAACAGAGGTGAGGCTGGGACACTCATTGCTAAGCGCTTCGACAAGCTGAGGCAGAGCCAGCGAGGCCAAAAGCGAGCCCAAAACCGTAAGGCGCTGGGAATTCGTCATCAAGTCTTGGTATGCGGTTTTTCACTGCTCAGTGCTCACGGCTCACCGCTCACTGTTAGCTTTTTTGACAAGATAGACGGGCGACGCGAAGACGAGATAGACGGTTTTTACTTGGATTGGACCTCGAAGCCCTCTTCTACGGAATCCCGGCAGGAGAGGACTTTGACCGTGGCCGTCTTCGGCTGGAGGTCAATGACGACGACATTCCCGATCGCCAGCCTGGGCACGTCTTTCTTCACCCTTTTGAAGACGGTCAGCTGCTGCCCCAATTTGAGCCCGTCATCGCTGCCGAGATCGATGACTGCCCAATAGCCGGAGCCGACGACAATATAATCTCTGTCCAAATAGATGATGTGGCCGTTCAGTCCCGCCCCCTCTTCCAGCAGCGCGTCATACCCCACATCTTTGCCGAGAACGGTTTCCCTTTCTTCGTAGGGGACAAGAAAGTCACCCGTCAGGACCGGACCGCAGGCTTTTTCGACGGTCACGATCCCCCGTTTCTCTGCGAGTCGAACGATCCGGACCTTTCCTCGCCTGGTCACCAGATAGCCCCAATTCCGGCGCGTCGCCCGGTCGGAAATTCCGGCCCCGACATTCAGGACCAAGAACATCTGGCCAACTTCCAGGCCGTCCTGGCTGCCCCTGTCGATGTAAAGAATATCGGCATCGCCCTGGAGAATTTTCTCATCCGTTTTTTCGCCGGCAATGATCCGGATATCAAAGTTCGGTTTTTCGAGTGTGTAGACGGAGCAGTAGAGGTCGGAGTCGCCGATCAGAGGGTATTCTTCCTGAAATATCTTCGCTCTCTCGATCTGGGTTTTCTGAGCTTCCTGGCCGGCCATGGAACCCGAAAGAAAGATCCCCGCCGTGATAAGCAGAGGAATGAACATCCATACATATGATTTCTTCATTTTGCACCTCTTGGCTGAATTTCGTCCCATTAAGCTTCTGGCCATTATAATGGGCAATTTTTAGCCTGTCAATAGCGAGAATTTGGGGACAGCCCGTCCCTTGACAAACACAGACGATTGCTTCTAACATAATATTAGTCGCTCAGCACAAAGGAAAATTAACAAAAAGGAGGCGGTAGATGAACAAAAAAGAGACGATCGCCAGGATCGCCAAAGATGCCAGCCTGACCCTCCACCAGGCGGAAAACGCCTTTTCCGCAGTCCTCCAAGGGATCAAAGATTCCCTTAAAAACGGGAACCGGGTGACCTTTTCGGGGTTCGGCAGTTTCGAGGTCAAATGGAGGATGCCCCGGAAGGGCAGGAACCCGAAAACCGGTGAGGCGATCGAAATCCTCAAGAGAAAGAGGGTCAAATTCAACCCCAGCAAACGCCTCAAGGACCTCCTCTAAGACTAGCGAATAGCGCATAGTTGATCGCCAGCAAAAGAATAATACCATTCAACCCAGCCTTGAGCCATGAGCTGGCTTTCCGGTTCCGTCTTGAACAAAGGGAGAGCTTTCTTATAGAATAGGGCCGCGAGGACACCAAAAATGGTCAAAAAAACAAAAGTCGCGCTGCTCTTCGGCGGCCGTTCGGCCGAGCATGAAGTCTCATTGCGTTCGGCGGCGGCGATCTATCAGAATCTCGATCCTCAAAGATTCCAGGTCGAATCCATCTACATCAATAAGCAGGGCGACTGGAGTATCGTCCCTTCTCCCCTTTTCCCCCTAGAAACCCTTATGAAAGTTCCTTCTGCTTCATTCCTGCCCTGGCAAGTCTCCGAGCTGCACCGATCGCTGAAATCGGACATTTATTTCCCTGTCCTTCACGGCCCCTATGGTGAGGATGGAACGATCCAGGGGCTGTTGGAGATGGCGGATGTCCCCTATGTCGGCGCGGCCGTGCTCGCCTCCTCCGTGGGCATGGATAAGGCCATCATGAAGATCCTCTTCAGGGACAGAAATCTTCCCGTGGTCAGACTCCTCATCCTCCTGGAGAAGGACTGGAAAGCCGGGAAGGCCGTCATCCTCAGAGACATCAAAAAAAGCTTTCGGCTGCCGCTCTTTGTCAAACCCTCGAACTTGGGATCGAGCGTGGGCATCACCAAGGTGAAAGACTATGCCCAGACGGCCGAGGCGTGCGAAACGGCCTTCGCCTACGACCGCAAGATTCTGGTGGAACAGGGCATCTCGGGCCGCGAATTCGAGTGCAGCGTCCTCGGAAACGACGATCCCAGCGCCTCCCTGCCGGGCGAAATCATTCCCTTCCGCGAATTCTATGACTACGACGATAAGTACATCGACGGCAAGACGAGATTCGGGATCCCGGCAGACATCCCTTCGCTGACCGTTAAGAAGATCCAACGCCTGGCCATCGAGGCTTTCAAGGCCATCGATGGCTCGGGCATGGCCAGAGTGGATTTTTTCTTTGAGACCAAGACCGGACGGATTTACGTCAACGAGATCAACACGATCCCTGGTTTCACCGAAATCAGCATGTATCCTAAGCTCTGGGAGGCGAGCGGCCTGCCCTTCCCGAGGCTCGTCGAAAGGCTCATCGAGCTGGGTTTTGAACGTCATCAAGCCAAGAAAAGGCTTGTCACGCGAAGGCCCAAATGAGGATCCTCGGCCTGGACTACGGAGACAGGAGCATCGGGTTGGCCGTGAGCGACTCGCTCCTCCTGACCGCCCAACCGCTGGGAGCCTACCGCCTCAAGGCCAGGGACGAAGACAACCAAAATTACTTTCGCGACCTGGTCAAGAAATATGAAATCGGCCACATCGTCGTGGGTTTTCCTTTGAGAATGGACGGGAGCTCCGGAACCCGGGTTCAAAAAACCAAGGAATTCGCGGACTGGCTGGAAAAGGCTGTCGGCGTGCCGATCGTGTTCTGGGATGAACGGCTCACCACTCAGCAGGCCCAGGGCATTCTCCACGGTCAAAAAATCAAACGAAAAAAACAAAAGGCCCTGCAAGACCAGGTCTCGGCGGTGATCATCCTGGCCAGCTATCTGGAACGGAAGAATTTCGGCAACGATGGTCCGGAAAGCCTTTAGAGCCGCGCTCGTCGTCGCCATCGTCGGGACGGGAATTTTCGCGGCCTGGCTTTCCCGCGAGATCAACCGCCGGCCGGACGGACCCCCGAGAAAATTCATCTTCGAGATCGAGCGGGGCAAAGGAGTCCGCTGGATCGCCAGGCTTTTGAAACAACGGCAGGTCCTCACCAGAGAATGGCCCTTCTTGGTGGAATACCGGCTTTTTGTCTCCCCGAAAGGCCTGAGGGCCGGAGAATACGAGCTTTCCCTGCCGGTGGGGGTCAAGGATGTTCTCCATGACCTCCTGGAAGGGAAAGTCTTCCTGCATCCGCTGACCATCCCCGAGGGGCTGACCGCGCGGGAAATCGCCAGACTCGTGCCCAGCCTGGGTTTCGGCCGCGAGCAGGAATTTCTCGATGCCTTTGAAGACCCGGGAGAGGTTAGGTCCCTTGATCCCAAAGCCAGGACCTGCGAAGGATATCTCTTCCCGGAGACATACCATTTTCCCAAAGGGACACCCGCCCGACAGATCACCAGAGCCATGCTGACGGAGTTCGAGAGCGTCTTTCAGGATGCCTGGCGCCGGCGGGGGCGGGAGATCGGCCTGTCTTTAAGGGAAACCGTCATCCTGGCTTCGCTTATCGAAAAAGAAACATCCCTTCCCGTGGAAAGAAAGCTTGTTTCAACCGTCTTCCACAACCGCCTCAAAATGGGGATGAAGTTGGACTGCGACCCGACGATCATCTACGCCCTGAAACAAAAGAATGATTATGAGGGCCGACTGCTGCGCAAGGACCTGACCTTGGATTCTCCGTATAACACCTACCTCTATGGCGGTTTGCCTCCGGGTCCCATCTGTAACCCTGGGAAGATCTCCCTCGAGGCCGCCCTCTATCCGGCCGAAACCAACAATCTCTATTTTGTCTCCCGGAACGACGGGAGCCACGTCTTCAGCAAGACCTTCGCCGAACACCAGGCCAATGTCAGAAAATATCAAAAACATAACAAGAAGTGAGCCCTGAGCAGTGAGCTGTTAGCTGTGATCAAATTTAAACAGAATCATAAAACTCGAGACCAGAAGGTCTGAGGTCAATAAGAATCTTAATCTCTGTCGTTTATTTTACGTGCAGCTCTTAGTTCTAGATAACTGCTCAGCGCTCACCGCTCACGGCTCACTGATAATATTGTGGCCCAAAAAGTTTCGTGCTATATTACTAATCTGTAATATCGGCGGCGAAAAATTCTGAGATGGCCTGGGACGGTTCGATCTGAGGAGGCAACATGAAAAACAGACAATTGGTCGTCTTGGCTCTCTGCCTGGGGCTTGTCCTCGGCGTATTTCTCTCAGTTGGCTTCGCCATTCAGAAAGACCAGAAAGACAAAGATAAGAAAGAAGGCAAGCCCGAAGAAAAAATATTCATTCCCAAGGAAATCAAGGCCGTCCTGGAACAGGGCCTGGCGGCGCGTCAGCCTCGTTTGGATATCCCTTTCACCATCTTCAAACAGTATTATCTTCCCGCCCAGAACGCCATCCACAGCATCTTTTTCTTCAAGGCCAAGAACGTCGACCTTGGCTTCGCCCCCGCTCCCCAGTCTCCTGCTCCGGCACTGGCTCAGACCGAAAAGGAAAAGGAGGCGCAAGCAGCCCCGGAAGCCCAGGCCCAGCCCGTTCAGCTCGAGGCGAGATTCAATGTTTTTCTCCAATTTCTTCTGGAGGAAAACAATGCGCCCCCGAAAATCTCCAGAGAGGCCTTTGTCCCCGCCGCTATCCAGGCGGACAGCGCTTCTTATGACCCCGAAAAAGAGGAATGGTACACGGTCGGTTATACCCTTCTTCCGGGCAAGTACATCTTGGCCATGGCCATCACTTCTCTGGACCTCAAAAAGATCGGGACCGTCTATTACGAATTCTCCCTCCCCGACTCCAGGGCCTTCACCCAAAGCCTGGATACAACGCCCGTCTTTTTCGTCAAGCAGATCACCAAGCTCGAGGCCCCGGAAACGAGGGCTCTCGTTCACAAAGGGCTCTTCACCTACTCCGTGCTCCGGATGGAACCGAATCTCGACAACGTTTTTAAGGCCGGAGACAACCTCGATATCTTCTTCTTCATTTTCGGCGCCAAACCTATCGAGGCGAAACCCGGTGAACAGCCCCAGCAACCCCAGTACAATATCGAGGTCAGCTATGAAGTCAAGCAGGGGGATAAGGCCGCCGTCCGTTACGAACCGGCCCTCTATAGCTTCCCGCTGATCAGCCACGCCCTGCCGATGAAGCAGACCGTCTTGATCAAAACCGACAAAGAAGAAAAGAGAGAACAGCGCGACCTTGCGGCTGGGAAATACACGCTCTCGCTCAAGATCACCGACAAGGTCTCGGGGCTAACGATCGATAAAGCGATAGATTTCGAGGTAAAGTAAAGTGAGCTGTGAGCAGTGAGCAGCTAAAGCAATACAATCTCATCGCCTAATAGCATATTTCGTCAGTTCGAACGATTCCCAGAGAGAAGGCGAAAACCTATCTCGTTTAGGCGGGCAATTGGGAAATCTAAAAAAAGATAGCCTTTGATTAATTACAGCTCACTGCTCACAGTTCAGTGCTCACCTTTTTTCTATTTCTTCGACAATTTTCTTGATCTCCGGTTGTTGCGGGTTTAACCGGAGCGAGGCTCGGAGAACATCGAGGGCTTTGCTTTTCTGATCCGTCCCGTAGAAACAAAACCCGAGAGCATTGAGCAGCCTCGTATCGGAATTGTAGATCTTGTTGCCCTCCAGAAGGCTGTTGATGGCTTCAGCATACTCCCCTTTTCCCAGCTCTGATTTGCCTTTGAGGAGATAATAATCAAACCTCAGTTTCTCGACGTCTCGGATGCCTTCGATCAGTTGCCGCGCCTGATCGAATTTATTGACCTTGAGGAGGAAATTAGCAAAGTCGACCACTTTTTCCTTGTAAGCCGGGTTAAGGGCATAGGCCTTCTGGTAGAATTCTTCCGCCTTCTCATTTTGATTGAGTTTGTCATATTGGTTAGCCAGCATGTAAAAATAAAAGTACCGGCCGGAGAGCGGAAATCCCTTGGCATTGGCGATCGGATGAGGGACCGCTTTTTCCGAGGAGACAATAAAATTGGCGCTTTTCGAATCCACGACGCCCCCGCCTCGATCGCTCAGGGTGAGTCTGAAATCGTAATAGTCAGGGGGAATTCCTTGGACGGGCAGGGACTGTTCGAAGACCATCAACTTGTTGTAGGCTTGATCGGCCAGCTTGATGGAAAAGGACTTTTCGAAAGGAGACTTTTCCCTAAGCCCTTTGATCCTGACGTCGACCTCGCCGCCGCTCCACAGCTCCTCCTCAAGGTTAGAGACGGTGAAGGAAAAGAAGACCTGATCGGCGCTAGAATATATGGCCTTGGGGTCGATGAGCAGCTTTTTATCCAGGATTTTGTAGGGGATATGAATTCCGGTTTGGTATTGTTCCGCTTTATAGCCCAGGTATGGACCGCCGAGCTGGACGCCTCTTGCATCTCCTGAAACGGTGATGTCTTTTTCCAGAATGCTGAACTCTTTCCCAATCGGATTCTGGAGGAGGACGGTCAGCCGGTACTTTCCTTCGGCGACCGGAAACGAATCCTCGATCGAGACGCCGTTGGCCCGGACCCGATCGGCATCGTCCTTGCTGAAGTAAAAGGGCAGGTCACGGCTGTACTGAAAAATGATCGTCTCGCCCAGCCTCAGGCTCACGTCGAGCTTGAAGCTCGAATAGAACTGCTCCTTGGGCTCAAAATAATCGATCGAGATAGATTTGGGGACCATCGAAAAATTGAGGAAGGTGAGTCCGGTCTGGGGATCCTCGATCAGGGAGACATTGCTATCGCAATCGACATAATTGGTCAGGTATTCGGTGCTGACCATCCCTCGATAATCTAAAAAGTGGGTCGCGTAGGCGGGATTGACATCCTTTTTGGGAGATTCATAGATATCCGCCAAGATCATGGCGTTTCGCACCGACGGACTGTAATCCGGGTTGATTTCTCCGGGGACGATGGAGAGAGAGATTTCGGCCAGAGTGGGGGCTAGTTCTTTGATCCTCTCATAAAGCGCCATGTAATCGGTGGCGTCTTGGTTTCTCTTGTCCTGAAGGAGATTGTAGGGGCCGTCCACGACCGGGTTGTAGAGCCTGTGTTCCCCGGCGCCGCCCCTTTGATAAAACAGGAGGTTAAAAAGGCTCGGCAGCTCTTTCTTGGGATCGCCGTAATAGGTCCAAGCCTGGCACGGAACGATGCCGAGATTGCCTTCAAAACGCTCGATGCTCACAGGCTGTCCCAGGATGATGTATATCCGGCCCATATCGGTCATCCAGCCGGGTCGGCCGGCTCCGCGCCGGTAGTGTTCATTGGCGTAGGTCCAGCGGCGCATGTGTTCGTCTCGATACTCATTCTCGGGGGTCCCGGGAGTGGGGTCGCGTTGGCGCCAAAAGCTCTCGATGAAGAGATCCCGGTCCCGGTCAATGGCCAGCCTGAGGAAGACCTCTTTTTCCTGGGGAAGGATAATGTAGGACACCAATGTGAGCCAGTCCTGGCACTTCTGGTCGAGACTCTTGATGTCCACCTTGTCTGGCTTGGCCTTCTGGCCCGAGAGAAGCACAGAAACGCACAGGAGTAAAATGATCCAGGCGATTTTCTTCTTCATCTCCATAAGCCCTTTTTCTTAAGAACCGAACGATCGGCCCAAAAGTTTCATCCGGCGCGTCCGGCCCTATCCTTTGACTTCAAAGATCTTCCGGGTCTTGACCAGGCCTCCTTTCTCGATGATCTTCACGTCCAGAAAATAGCCTCCGGGCTTGAGCTCGTAGGGAAAAGAAAAAGTGATCTCCTTCAGCGCGGCCAGCTCCGCCTTCGTCTTTTCAAAATGTCTGGTCTGTTCAAAGCTGTCGACTTTGGTCCCTTTCTTCTCATAAAGATAGAAGAAGAATTCCCAGTCGGTTTTCAGAAGCTCCCCTTCTTCTTTGAAGCTCAATGATTTCACGGGCAGCGAGATGACGAACTCTTTTTTCTCCCGGTCGTACTTCGAGCTGAAATTGATGAACTTGGGGCCGCCTTCGGGTTGGCTGAGCACGCCAAGCTTGGCGCCCTCGATCGCGCCGAACAAGTCTCCCGTATAGTAGCGAAAAGAGTATTGTCCGGTGCCGTTCTTGTCGGCGAATTCGATCCCCAGCTCATAGTCGTAATAGATCCACCAGAGGATCGGTCCCCGGACGTCCGGTTCTTGATGGAAGAGGAATTCGTCTCGCTTGTCCGGGGTCCCCAAATATATATAGAATCTCCCCCGGTCGGTCTTCCAGCCGGGCGTCCCCTCGTTGAAATGTTGATTCGCGTACTGGATCCGGCGGCTGAACTCATTCCTGAACTCATTCTCGGGGGTGTCCGGGTCCGGGTCACGCTTGGCCCAGAACTCGTCGATGAACTCTTTGCGGGACTCGGAATCGGGGAGGTGGTTGAAGACGTCTTTTTCCTGGCCGGTCATGATCAGCCGGGCGGTCTCGTAAAAATCATGGCTCTCGGGATCCAGGGCGAACTTGGGGCCCGAAGGTCCGCAGTTCCAGAAAACCACAGCTGCGGCCAGAGCGCAGGCGAAATAAAAAATCATTCGGGATGTCTGACCCGTCATTTCTTCTTCAGGGTCTCGAGGAAGCTCTTGACCTGGCCGGCCCGCTGGGAGTCGGCATCGTGCTTCAGGCAACTCTCAAAGGAGGCGATGACCTCGGGATTATGGCCCATCGTGAGATAAGTCAGTCCGAGCTGATAGATGGCGTCGGTGAAGTCCGGCTTGAGCTCGACGGCCTTTTTATAGAACTTGAGCGCGTCTTCGAATTTCGAGTTGTTGTAATAATTGGTCCCGATGTTGTAGAGAATCACCGGGTCGTCGATCTTATCCAACTCGACTTTGGCATACCACTCCAGGGCCTTGTCGTTCTGACCGCGGTTGGCGTAGCAGTTGCCGGCGGCCAGCTCTTTTTTGAGGTCCTCGCTGATGGCCAACCCCTCCATCTTTTCCAGCTTCACTTCGATCGGAGGATTCCTCCCATATTCATTGAGGTTGAAGCTGATCTTCTTGGGCGTGCAGCCGGTTTTTTCAAAATCGATGTTCCAGGGTCCCCCCCGCATCCAAGAAGCCTTCCACTCCCCCTTGGCGTCGGTCAGGACGTCAAAACCTTGGGCGTCCTTGACATAGAAGAGCTTGACCTTGACTCCTTCGACCGGCTTTCCCTGGGCGTCCAGAACGATCCCGGAGATTCGGCCCTTGCCCTGGTATTCCTGGGCCGAAGCCACGACCGCCACCAGGAAAAGGATGATGATCAAAGCCGCGGTTTTTTTCATCATGACATCCGGCGTTATTCTAAAGCTTCTGACGGCACTTTTCAATGAGGCCATCGAGCTCACTCCTCTCCCCGGCCGAGAGGAAATTGTAGTAAACTTTCTTGTAGCGGCTGAGATAGACCAGGGCCTTGCTTTTTTCACCCTGGTCCAGGTAGGTGACTCCGAGGTTGTAGAGAGCGAATTGGTGGTTGGGCTCGAATTCCACGGCTTTCTCCCAACAAGAGACGGCGCCCGCCGAGTCGCCCGCCTGACGGTAGGCCGACCCCAAGCCGTTATAGGCCGAGGAATAACGAGGGTCGTATTCGATCGCCTTTTTGAAATGGTCCACGGACCGGAGGTAGTCGCGGCGGTCCTGATTTTTCATGAAGAGGGTCAGATAGACCGTCCCCAGGTTGTTGAGGACGAGGGTGTAATTCTGGTCGAGCGAAAGGGCGTGCTCGTAGGCGGCAAGCGCCTGCTTGATATCTCCTTTGTTCCAGTAGGCCACACCAAGGTAGTTCCAGAGCTCGGGGTCGTAATCGACCAGGGCCATCGCTCTGGTGAGGACCTTGATCGATTCATCGTACTTCCCAACATCAAGCAGGAAGGTGCCGTAATCCAGGGTGATTTTGTAGCTGGTCGGGTTGTCTGCGGATCCTTTCCCGGTCAGCTCCAGGGCGTCTTCCAACCTTCCCCGGCTTTTGTAGATGGTCGCGAGATAGGCATAGGCATTATCAAAATCTTTTCTCTCCGCGATGACCTGCTTGAGGAGCTCGACGCATCGGTCGACCTCTCCTTTTTGATAGATCTCCAAGGCTTCCTCAAACTTTTTGTTATAGGGAAGCAGGGTCTTCAAGTCATCCTGAGGACCAAAACTCTGTTTTCTGACCGGCTGGACCGTCCCGATATACCCCAGGGTCTTCAGCTTTTCCTGGGTCTCGACGCTGATCTTTTGGGCCGCCGGACTCCCCAGGTAGGATTGCTTTTTGATGAGTTGGGCGAGAGTCGACTTCTCGCGGCCCAGGTCGGCCGATGGGGCCAGATTTTTGGTCTCTGCGAAGTCGTGCTTCAGGTCGTAGAGCTCGGGTATGGGAGAATCGGTGAATTTTCTCTCGCCCTCGATAAAGCCTCTTTGGGGCGCCCAGCCGCGCCGGTAGTACGGATAGAGAGATTCGAAATAGATCGGGCGCTCGGGAAGCTCCTTGCCTTCGAGGGCCGGCAGAAGCGAGAGACCCTGGAGGAAAGGCGGTTTCTTGATCTCTAGAAGATCGCAGACTGTTGGAAAAATATCAATATGGGAGACGTATAGATCGACACGGGCAGGCTTGATCCCAGGGGATGTCATGATCAGCGGCACCTGAAGAGTCGCGTTGTAAGCGAAGTAACCATGGGTCGTCTCGCCGTGTTCGCCCAGCGATTGGCCGTGGTCTCCGGTGAAAACGATGATCGTGTTTCCCTCGGCGTCTTTTTCCTTGAGATAAGAAAATAACTTGCCCAGGACGGAATCGACATAGGCCACTTCGCCGCTGTAAAGGTCATTCTTATGCTGGGTCTTGAACGGTTCGGGCGGCTCATACGGTTGATGAGGGTCAAAACAATGGATCCAGAGGAACCAGGGCCCCGCCTGCCGTCCCAGCCAATCAAGAGCGCGGTCGACCACAATGCCGGCTTTCCTCTCTAAGAAAGAAAATTCATACGCCGCCTGGGTGCCATAATTATCGTCATAAGTCCCGAAGCCCTGATCCAGTCCGAACCTCGAATCGAGGGGAAATGCCCCGACGAAGGCGCCGGTGGCATATCCGTTCTCCTTGAGAAGCTCGGCCAGGCTCAAGAATTCTTGGCGGACCGTAAAGAGGCCGTTGTCGTGGACGCCATGGTAGTTCGGAGTCGTGCCGAGGAGAATATTGGTGTGCGAAGGCAGGGTCGTCGGTGTATGGGCAAACGCGCGGCTGAACAGAACTCCTCGGCCGGCCAGTCCGTCCACGGCCGGAGTCTGGAGGTATTTCTGGCTGTAACAGCTCAACCTGTCCGGCCGCAAGGTGTCGATCGTGATCAGGAGGAGGTTGAGTTTTTTGGGCGGGCCAGAGGATAAGCATGGCGACAATGTGCCGCCAAAAAGCAAGCTCAAAACGAGCCAAAACGCTTTCCTCTTCATCCAATTCCTCGTCATTTATAATAGCACAAAATAAACAAGTGGTGAGCACTGAGCAGTGAGCTGTGAGTACTGGGGGACGTTCCCCAACGGGGGGAGCGGTTTAGAGCTCGTGCTTGGATTGTGTCTCGGTTTAGATCGAGAACCGGACTCCGAATCGAATCACTCTGGGGTTAAGAACTTCGTTGGCGATGAAACTGGTCGCGCTGGGGATAAATATTCCCTGTGTGATAAAGTAGGTACCCGTATTCTTGTCGTACCTTCTATTTATGATGGCGTTGTTGAAGACGTTAAACGCGTCGGCCATGAGGTAGATCCTGCCGGTATCTCCGAGCTTGATCATCTTTTCCAGCCTGGCGTTCAAGTTCCAGAAGGTGGGCAGCCTGAACGTTCCGAAGTGATCCAGATAAACGGTTTTGCTTCTCTCCAGTCCAAGGATGCTTGAATTGTAGATGGTCAAGTAGTGAGGATTGATGTGGCCTTCCCGGGCCGTGAACGTCGCGGAGAGGTTGAAACCCATCGGAAGTTGGTAGAGGCCTTCGAGTTTGACCATCCATCTTGAGAAGACGTACTGGCTGATCTTGCCGCTGCCCTCACCGAGGGACTGGGAGAACACTCTGTCATTGATGGCCCAGATCTGGGTCGGGTCGGTGTAGCCCGACTTATCAAAATGCTGCTTCTGGTATTGGTAGGAGAGAGAGCCGTCCAGCATCCACT
>Ga0315282_10011856_pt1 | contig 13433 bp, 8 predicted proteins | sample YL17G07_20_MG_FD_203693 | JGI IMG/M metagenome (GOLD analysis project Ga0315282, IMG submission 203693) | Sediment microbial communities from Yellowstone Lake, YNP, Wyoming, USA - YL17G07_20 | ecosystem: Environmental > Aquatic > Freshwater > Lake > Sediment | place: USA: Wyoming | collected...
GCCCGCCGGCGGCGGACAACTGGTCACGAAGCCGCTGACGTTTTCGGGCAAGGAACTGGTCATCAACTACAGCACGTCCGCAGCGGGGCGCGTGCAGGTCGAAGTGCAGACGCCGGACGGCGCGGCCATTCCGCGTTTCGGACTCAGCGATTGTCCCGCGATTGTTGGCGACCACATCGAGCGCGTTGTGGCCTGGAACAAAGGCGGCGACCTTGGCGAACTGGCCGGCAAGCCCGTGCGCCTGCGGTTTGTCATGAGCGACGCGGACCTGTACTCGATTCGGTTCAGGTAGGCGGATTGCGGACCAGCCTTCCCGGCCAATCCGCAATCTGCAATCCGCAATCGGCTACTGCTTGTACAGCTTGTCGAACGCCTGCTGCGCCTGCACCATCGCGCCACGCATGATGTCCTCGCCCTTCGCCGTCTCTCGCGCCGCGAGGCACTTGGCCAGCGCCTTCATATCGAGGTCTTGCGCCGCCAGGGCGCACGCTTCCCAGCTCAGCACGCTGCGCACCACGCGGTCAATGGCCTGTTCGTTGTTGTCGTAGGCCCGCGGCTGCATGTCGTGACCCTTCCAGCGGCCGAACTTCGCGTCCTGGATCAGCCGCGCGATGGCGACGTTCATGCCGTTCACGCGCGCACCGTGGTCAATGTCGTACTTGCCGGGGCCGCCCAGGATGATGCCGTCGTTGTAGCCCTGGCTGTTCAGGTGCATGTGGACCATCATCCCGTTGTCAATCTCCTCGACGGTGTCGTACACGTGGTCGAGGCCGATCATCTCCGAGTGCCCGAACTCCTTGTTGACGCCCTTCTTGGCCCGCGACACGCCGAACTCCTGCTCCAGCTTGTTCCAGAAGGCGATCGCGCTGGCGACGGTCGGGATCAGCATGGCCGGGTGGCCTTCGTTGGGCTTGGGCTCGAAGCCGATGTAGAGCATGCCGCCGAGCTTGGCTTCGAGTTTGCACAGGCCCGCGACGCTCTCCTTCAGGTTCCGGTACATCTGCGCGATGCACGGCGACGCGAGGTCGTAGCCGAAGGAGCCGTTCCAGAGGATGAACGACGGCGCCTTGTCGGCTTCGGGGTGCCAGGCTTTCTTCAGCGGCCCGTACGTCAACTCCACGGCGCGCGCGCCGAACTCCTCGGCTTCCTTGCGCTCGTTCGGGTCCAGCGACGTGATGCCGCCGTACGCGAAGTGGACGTGCGCGCCCGGCGTGGTCATGGCGAGGTAGATCTTGTTCGAGACCAGCGCGTCGGCGACGGCCTGCGCGGTCTTGTCTCCGACCTCGTTGTCGTAGTGCATCTCGACGCCGAGGACCACGTTGTCGGGCACGCGCGGCGCGATCTTCCTGCGGACCAGCTCGATCATCTTGACCGTGTCCATGCCGGCACCGAGCCAGTCGGGGCGCGCGTCCGCGGGGACGAAGCCGCCCTTGCCCGCGTTGAAGGTCCAGCGGCAGATGCTATGCAGCGATTTTCCTTTGGCCATTGTTCCCGCTCCTTTCCTCGATTGGTTGTCTGAAAGCGGGGACAATAATGGCGTGGCGCACAGAGCGCGTCAAGGCGGTTTGCCAACTCCGGGCACCGCACCTGCGCGTGCAAAAAGCGCTCCCCTCGCCGCCCCACGCGGTTATGATGTGAAGCGCAGAGATGGAGAGCGCCGGCTGATGACAGAGATTGCCGTGGCTTCGTCATCACGGCGTTCCTGACGAGCCAAGTGGCGAAACTGGAACGGAGGCAGCAACTGTGGCCCCAGCCACCATCGCAGATTACCTGAAAGTCGTGCCGGCGGCCATTCGCGCCCCCAACCGCTTTCTGTGGACGTCCTACGACGTGGAGGCGGACGTCCTGTACATCAACTTCGAAAAGCCGTCGTGCGCCTCTGACAGCGAGCTGACCGAAGACGACGTGATCCTCCGGTACAGAGACCGGGAACTCGTCGGCCTCACAGTCCTGCACGCCAGCAGACGTTGACGTTCAGTCCATTTTCTTGAACTTCTCGAGCGACGTCTTGGCGTCCTCGATTGCGCCGTAGACCTTGTTGATCCAGCCCTGCGTATCGAAATCCCCTTCCTTGCCGGCCTCGCGTTTCGCGCGCCAGTCGCCCTGGCAACTGAACAGGTGCTCGCCCGCCGCCTGGACGCTCGCGCGCAGCTTCGCCGCCTCGGCATCGTTCACCTCGTCGCGCAGCGTCTTCATCTCCTCCAGGTTCAGGAAGGCCTGCACGTTCGCCCAACTGTCACGGAGCGCTTCGGCAAACTGCAGATACGTCGCACCGTTGCTCAGCTTGCGTTCGAGCTGCGACAGTTCGGCGACCGCCGTCTCGGCGGGTTTGACGCACTCGGCACGCAGCGCGTCGCGCCGCTTGTTCTGCTCCTTGCGCCGCTCCTTCTCGATCCGCGCCTGTTCCTGTTTGAGTTTCTCGGCTGCCGCGGCTTCGGCCTCCTTGCGTTTCTTCTCCTCCGCGGCGCGCTCCGCGGCCAGGCGCGTCTCCTCGGTCTTCTGCTGCTCGGCCGCCAGCCGCGCCTCTTCCGCCTTGCGTTGCTCCTCGGCCGCCTTCTCCGTCTCGGTGCGCTTCTTCTCTTCTTCCGCCTTGCGCTGCTGCTCGGACGCCAGCCGTTTCTGCGCCTCGTCCTGTTTCCGCGCCTCCAGTTCCTTCTGTTGGCGCGCCTGCTCCTCGGCCTCGGCCAGTTGGGCGGCGAGCCGTTCGCGCTCCTTCCTGGCGTGCTCGACCTCGATGCGGATCGTTGCGTCGCCGGTGTCTTCCGTCTCCGCCAGCGCCACGATCTTGTTGAAGTGCTGGAGCGCGTTCTTCAGGTCGTTCTCTTTCAGGCTCGCCTCGCCGGCCTGGCGCAGAGCGCTGATCGTCTCCCGGTTCTGCAGGTCGCGCTTGGACGGTCCGAAGAAGCTTCGCACCATCGCGCGGCCGATGAGGAACACCACCAGCACGCCCACGACGATGGCCGCGCGCTTGGCCCACCGGCGGAACTTCTCCAGGAAGCGCGCGTCTTCCTCGGCCTGTCGCCGCCGGCCTTCCTCCGCCGCCATGGCGGCCTGCGCGCTGCGCGACACCGGCAACTGACCCCGGCTGATAGGCTCCAACTCGGCCACCAGCGCCGCGCAGTCGCGGTGCCGTTGCGTGGGGTCTTTGCCCATCATCTTCTGGAGGAGGTACACGATGGCGTCGGGGATCTCGGGCCGGATGCGCTGCGGGTTGGGCACCGCTTCGGTGACGTGTTTGATGATGACGTTGGCCGGCGAATCGCCCTCGAACGGCGTCTGGCCTGTGAGCATGTGGTAGAAGGTTGCGCCCAGCGAGTAGATATCCACGCGCCCGTCAAGGTCTTTGCGGCCTTGCGCCTGTTCCGGCGCGATGTAATGCGGCGTTCCCAGGACCTGCCCGTCAATGGTGTTGTACGACTCCCCCGAAGCTCCGATGTTCTTGGACAGGCCCATGTCCATGATCCGGGCCACGCCGTCCGTGGTCATGTAAATGTTCGCGGGCTTGATGTCGCGGTGGATGAACCCCAGTTGGTGAGCGTACTGCAGGCCGCGTGCGACCTGCAGGATGATCTCGACCGCCTTCTGCCACGGCAGCGCCCCCCCGCGCGCGAGCAGATTCTCGAGCGGTTCGCCCTCGCAGTACTCCATGACATAGTAGTGAATGCCGCCCTCGATGCCGACGTCGGTCTCGCGAGCGGCGAACGTGCTGACGATGTTCGGGTGCTTGAGCTTGCTTGCCGCTTTGGCCTCGCGGTGAAAACGCGCCAGGAACTCCTCGTTGCCGGAGTGTCTCTTGAAGAGGACCTTGACCGCCACCTTGGTCTTGTTGTCGGAGGCCGTGTCTTCCGCCAGGAAGACAGTGCCCATGCCGCCTTCGCCAAGTTTCTTGAGCAGCTTGTAGACACCGACCTGGACGCCGACCCGGTCCAGGCTGTCGGGTGTCTGGGCGAGTTGGGCTTTCTCGGCGCTGGCTAGGGCCTCAGGCGTGATGACGCCCAGCCGCAGCAGCGCTTGGCCCAGAGTGATCTGTTTCCCCTGCGCGCTCTCAGCCGCCTGCTCGCGCCGGCCCGCCTCGATCTGCTCCGCGTCGGCGGCCCTCATTTGGCGAAGAATGCGTGCCACGAGGTCGTCGCTGGCGTGTGCGGCGGGAGGCGTCTCGGTGCGGGCGTCCGTAGCCATGGTCAGCTTGAGTTCCGTCATCTCTTCTGAGCGTCGTTCGCGGCCGCAGACCACAAGCAGTCTACCACATGTACCCCACGCCGCCCGGTCGCGCGGCCAAGCGCTGTCACAAAATGCACCGTGCACACAACATCAACAACGGAATAATCCGTGTTATGCGCGTATCTCGCTCTGGCCTGTGTTGACTCCCATGGATTAGCAACTCAAGCGCCAATGCCATGCGAACCACTGACCCCCTAAGTAGAGACGAATTCTACATGGCCGTTGCTGCCGGGATTTCGGCGGCTGCAGGGAAAGCGTGCCTGGCTCTGGAACGCGCGCAGGAACGGATCCATCTCCCGCACAGACCCACAGCAGGCCTCCGCCGCGGCTTTGCATCCGCCTTGGCATTCCAGTGCCATCGCGCAACCTTCGCAGAACCCTGGCCGCGCGTCCAGAAAACAGCGCATCGCGGCGGACTGCGCCATCGCGGCGAAGCTCTGCCGCCGGATGTTGCCAAGGATCGTCGCCGAATGGTTGCACGGCCGCACGTTCCCCAGCGGGTCGAGCGTGTAGTAGGCGCGCGCCGTGCCCGCTGCGCAGAAACCGAAACTCAGTCGCTTGTAGCGCTTCGTGTCGAAGAGACACGGCGGCATCGCGATTGAGCAACTGATGCCGATGCCGTACTGCTCGGAGAGCCGCTCGGCTGTGTCGAGCGCTGCTTGCAGGTCCGCGGGCGTGGCCTGAAGCGCCTCAATGTTCTCGCGCCCGCGCCCGCCCGGGTTGAAGCGGTTGAACATCAGCCCGTCCAGGCCGAGCGCCACGGCCATTTCAACCGTGTCGTGCCATGTCGCCAGGTTCAGCCGCGTCGCCACGAACACGCCCACCACGCGCGCGCCGGCCAGTTTCAACTCGGCCATGGCCGTGGTTGCCTTGTCGAACGCCCCCCGCCCCCCCGCGCCGCTCATGTGGTCGTGGATGGCGCGTTCGGACGACAAGAGCGGCAGTTCGAAAATGCTGATGCGCCGCGGGCCCAAGCGTTCAATCGTCTGCTTGGTCAGCAGCGTGCCATTGCTGATCAGGTTGATCGCGACACCGCGGTCCACAAGGTAATCTGCGATCTCGAAGATGTCCGCCCGCAGGAGCGGCTCCCCGCCGGAGAGCGTGACGAGGCTCGCGCCCGTCTGGTCCAGCATCGCGCCAAGCATCGCCAGCGTTTCGGCCGTGCCAAGCTGCCCGGTCGGGTAGTTCACCGGGTTCTTCCAGACGTTGTAGCAGTGCAGGCAGTCGTGGTTGCAGGCCTGCGTGACCTCGAAGACGAAGGAATCCTGGTGCAGCGCGGGCGCGGTCATCGTGGCCCTTCGAGCAGCGCCTTGAGCGTCTCAAGCTGCGCTTTGGCCGCGTCGCGTGCTTCAACTGCCTTCGCCTGTTCGCCTGCCTCCAGCGCGGCCAACTCCTTCTCCTGCGTCAGCACCGCCAGGTCCGCTTCCATCCCCGCAATAATCTTCGCGCCGGCCGGCGGCTGAATCTTCCCTTCGGCCAGCAGTTTCTCAAGCAGCGGCAGGCGCGCGGCGATGCGCTGGAAGCTCTGCTGCGCGGGCGGCAGGATCGCCATGTCGTAGCACGTGCCTCGGAAGTCCGTTGGCGGCGTGCGGACCATGTCCGCGCTCAGGTTGGCGGCATCGCCCCTTAGCAGTTCCGCTTCCTGCACCGTCAGCAACCCCACGATTGTTAGAGCATGCACCGCCCTGACGGCGGCATCCAGTCTCTCTTGAGCCCACTGGCGCTGCGCGGTCGTGCTTCGTCCACTCCTGGCCAGAGGTCCCGCTTCGTTCCACGCGGCCATCACGGTCTGCCATTCCTGCGTCATCAGCAACGTCTTCGCTCCCGGGCTGGCGTCTGTCGCCAGAGCCTTGAACAACCCTGGCTGGTCATGCGGCAACTGCGGGGCTGCCGTCTTGATGCGCTCCAGCAGCGTTGTCAGCTTCTGCTGGGCGGCCTGGAGCTTCTCGAGATCGGCAGTCGTCAGAGGGACGGCTTGTGTTTCGCGTTCGAGGCGCTGGAAGTCCTCGGCAATCGCTCCCAGCACAGGTAGTACGGCCTCGACGTTGAGCTTCTCTTCCTGGGCGTAGCGCTCCACCAATGTCAGACGCGTGGCGATGGCCCCTATCGTCAGTGGTGCCTGCGGCTGGGGTGGGGCGACGCGGTAGCACATGACCACGCCGCCGCCCGTGAAGCCCCTCGAACTCTGCGGCAATCTCGCCTGCTTGTCCACCCAGATCAGCCCGAAGCTGGACAGCAGCGCAAGCGCCGACGCCAATATGCGCCGCTTCCACCGCGGCCCCGTCTTGCTGCTTGCGTGGAGGTCGTAACCCAGCAGCACCAGCCCGACGGCCAGACCCACGCCCGCCAAGGCGTAGAGAAAAATGACAATCCGGTCGTTCATGGCGGAACCCTCATGCTGCTAAACGGTTAGACTACCGCGATCTTGCCGCGTGGCGACGATTTCCCGCGAAATTCTCCTACCTGCCCGGCAGACCTCCCGCCTTCCCGCCGTAGAAGTCACCGGGAACCTCCACTGCCGGGGCAGTGGAGTAGAGGAAACGAAGGAGACCAGGAAGCGTGGAGTTGAGACAGACTCCAGGGAGGATTGTGTCATGAACAGCAGACTCGTGTTACGAACGCTCGCGATTTCGCTCCTTACCGCAGGAGTCCTTGTCGGGCCTGCGCAGCAAGTGGCGCGCGCCCAGGATGGCGCCGTCGAGGTCGCGATGCAGGACGGCGCCCGCGCCGTCGGAGACCGGACGGCAACGATGACGGCCTGGCTCTGCCGGAACGACGGGGATTTCGAAGTCTACAAGATTTCAGGGCGCGGCAATGAAGGGAAGGCGACGACGCTCTTGCGAGCGATTTCGGTGGACGCCTTCCGCAAGGAGTTCGGCGAACCCGACTGGATTGTCAGCAACGCTCGCGGTTTCGTGCCGGCTAAAGCCCTGGAAGGCGAAGCCTGGTGCTACGGCCGCATCATCCTGTTCGTTATGCACGGCTCGGTGCTGCAGTTCGCCGAGTTCCGCTCCGCGCCGTCGGCGCCGCCGCAACAGGTTCTGCCGCCGGTGCAGGAGACGCCGTCGGCGCCGCCTGCCGCCCAACCCGAGGCGCCGGCTGCGGCCCAACCCGCAGCGCCGGCTGTCGCGCAGCCGGAGCGGCCTGTGCAGGAGCCAGTGGTCGCGGATGCTCCCAAGACTGTGACCGCCCCGCAGCCGTCGCCTGCCGCGATCCTGCCGGGTTACACCGAGGCACTCGATGGCCGGAACGAACTGCGCGCGTACAACCCGTATGACTGCAGAGTCTACGCCGTCGTCCGCCACGATCACGAAGGGAAGAACTTCGAGGTCCCGCCTCACGCTGTGGCGTCCATCAACGTGCCGGACAACACCTACGAAGTCTACCTCGTCTACGGCGACGAACCGGATGTCCTCTACAGGGGCGACAAGGTCCGCCTGCACGGCCGGGCCGTCACGCTCAACCTCGATCGTGCCCCGCGCGGAGATTACGGCATCGTGAGACTCGGCCGCGGCGTGGTCGTGGAGGAATGAGGAACTCCGGCAGCGCGGGCATCTCGCCCGCTGGTGGGGCAGACTTGTCTGCCCCACCACTTTTCGTCCGTGTCTCCCGTTCCGGGAGAAGGCCAGGAAGAGAGAGGGGAGCAGGCCATGAACACGAAGACCACGCTCTGGGCACTCGCGGCGTCAATCGCCGCATTTGCCGTTGTCGCAGGGCTTTCGCATGCCGGCGAAGGCACCGCCGAGCGCCGAAAGCAGCGCTCTGCCGACGAGGCGGCCGCCATGGCCGCGTACCTCATCCGGACAGGCGGAGAGGACGAAGTCCGCACAGTCACGGACGGTACGGCGACAACGCTGGAACGCCCGGTTTCGGTGGACCTCGTTCGCCAGCGTTTTGGCGAGCCGGACTGGACCGCAAAGTCCGCCGGCGGCTTTGTGCCAAAGGAGCGCGTGCAGGGCGAACGGTGGGGCTACGGCCGCCTGCTGCTGTTCGTGAAGGATGGCGCGGTGCTTCAGTTCACGCAGTCGAGCCGCAGCGTGCAGGAGCCGCCGGGAGCGCCCCACACTTCGGGGTCGGTTGAGGCGTCGCCGAAGCCCGTTGAACCGGTGACGAAGCCTGTCACGCCGCCGCCGGAGACAACCGTGCGGACGCCGCAGTCCGTCGCTTCGGTGGAGACCCCGGCAAAAGCACAACGCAGCGGCAAGTCCCGCCTGCCCCGGCTGACGAACGTTCTCAGTGGCCGGCACGAAGTCCGCGTGCGGAACCCGAACGCCTACACGGTCTATGCGGGAGTCCGCGATGGCGGGGCCGGCGGCAACTTCGAAGTGCCGCCCAACGGCGTGGCGTCCACGTACATGCCCGATGGCGAATACGACATGTACTTCGTCCGTTCCGACAAGCCCAGCACGCTGTTCAGGGGCGACAGGATTCGCCTCCACGGCAACGGCGTCGAGATCACCCTGGTTGCGATCGAGAACGGAAACTACGCAATCCAGGAAGTTCCGGGCGAGGAGTGAGAGATTGGCAAAGGAGTCCCTCTTTGCCGAGCCGTCAGGTATGCGGTACTCCCACTGGGTATCGCACGGGGTGCGACGTCCCTGTATACGCTGCGATGATCCCCACGAACTCATGACTCGCCGGAGGGGCCATGTTCGGTCTGTCGCGAAAGAGCCGGGCCTCAGGCGGGAAGACGCCTTCTCGCTTCGCTTGTTGAAACACGGCCTCTGCCTCGCTGTCTATGCATGGAACGATAGTGAAAGCCATGGATCTCCGAGGCCGCCTGAACGCAACGCCCCTCCCGCCAGTTGGGACAAACAGAACACCGGCAACCGGAACGCCTTGTCCCGTGGCGCCCTGCAATGTGTCCGAGGAGCATACACCATCCCTACCTCAAGATGAGCGCCTTTACCGCGACCGCCGAGGCGGAAGACAGCCAGCGAGGGATGGTCGGAGAGGGAACCCCGCGTCGCTCCAGGAGCTAGCCAGAACCGAGAACGACTGAACCACCCCTGCGCTGGCCCTTTTTTCCAGCCCGAAACCAAGCCACACCATGGGCAGCGCCCCAAGCGGCAAGTCCGAGAAAGACCATCAGTGCCGCATACCGCCGCCAATCAGACATTGAAGCCGGCTCCCCCGTTCCCGTGGTGCCGCCGAAGTGGCGGATGTCGAGGTAGCGCGCAAGTATGGTGGCGAAAAGCGCGGCGCCAAACACGCCATCAACGGCCGACAACTGCTCGCTCCCGGACTTGGTCGCGATCCAGATCACGCAGTACAGGAGGATGGCGATGCCGCCGAGCATCCAGAAGATTCGGAGAAGACAACCCGGACCGCTTGTCTAAAGACACTATCCATGCAATCCAGTAAGAGCCGGATGAGGGGCAGACCACTCATATCATGGCAGCAGCGCGTCGTCTTCGCCCGGCTTGGCAACGTGGTGCGCGACGAACCTGTCGTACATCGTCGCGTAATGGCCCTTGGCCGCGAGCAGTTCCGTGTGCATGCCGCGCTCGATGATGCGGCCTTGGTCCAGCACCACGATGCAGTCGGCTTTGACAATGGTGGAAAGCCGGTGCGCGACGATCACCGTCGTGCGCCCTTTGACCAGCTTCTCCAGCGCCGACTGCACTTTCATCTCCGTCACCGTGTCCACCGATGACGTGGCTTCGTCCAGCAGGAAGATGCTCGGGTTCGCCACCAGCACGCGCGTGAAGCAGATGAGCTGCCGCATACCCAGGCTGACCGACGCGCCGCGTTCGCCCACCAGCGTCCGGTAGCCCAGGGGGAGCGTCTCGAAGACGTCGTGGATGCCCAGTGCTTCCGCCGCCGCGCGCGCTTCCGCTTCAGTCGTCTCCGGCCGCGCGTAGCGGATGTTGTCCAGGATCGTGCCGCTGAAGAGGTAGTTTTCCTGCAGGACCATGCCCATCTGCTTGTGCAGGCTTTCGCCCGTGCAGAAGCGGATGTCGTGGCCGTCCACCAGGATGCGGCCCTGCTGGAATTCGTAGAAGCGCGCCAGCAGCGAAATGGTGGACGACTTGCCCGACCCCGTCGCGCCTACCAGCGCGTACGTCTTGCCGGCGGGGACTTCCAGGCGGATGTCATGCAGCACGGGCCGCGCCGGGTCGTAACCGAACGTGACTCCGTCCAGCACGATGTCGCCGCGCAGCTTCGGCAGCGGCTTCGCGTCCGGCCTGTCGGCGACCTCGGACTTTCTGTCCAGCAGCTCGAAGACGCGCTCGCAGGACGCCATGGCTTGCATGAGCGTGTTGTAGAAATTGCCCATGTTGATCGTGGGGCTCATGAAGCGGTCCCAGTAGAAGAACACCGCGATCACCTGTCCCGCCTTCAGCGACCCGTTCAGCACCAGCGCCCCGCCATACGCCAGGACGATCACCTGTCCGCAGAAGCGGATAAGTTCCAGGAACGGCTGGTACAGCCCGTTCACGTGCGCGGTGCGGATGTTGTTCAACGTGTTTTCTTCCTGCAATTCGTTGAAGCGCTCCAGGTTCTCTTCCTGCCGGTTGAACGCCGACACGATCCGCGCCCCTGTGATATTCTCCGCCAGGTTGGACGCCACGCGCGAGAATCCCGCGCGCGCTATCTGCCAGGCCTGGCCGATTTTCTTGCGATACCGCATGTTGCAGTACGCCAGCACAGGGGCGAGCCAGCACACCGCCAGGAACAGGCGCCGGTCCGTCAGCAGCATCATCACGCCCGCACCGATCATCAGCAGCACGTTGAGCGCGATGGTGTTGATTCCCGAGATCACCGGCCCGCGCAGCGAATCCATGTCGCTGGTGCCGCGCGTGATGATCCGCCCCAGCTTCGTCTTGTCGTAGAATGACATCGGCAGACGCTGCAGGTGCTCGAAGACGGCCATGCGCAGGTCCATGATGACCTGCTCGCCGCACTTGTTTGTGGCGTGGATCTGCAGAGCGTCCAGAGCGATGACGCCGAGCACCACGCCCATCCACACCAGGCCTAAGTGCAGCACTGCCGCCGGGTCCTGCGAGGGTATCGCCTGGTCAATGATGATCTGCTGCAGCCGCGGAATGGACAGGTCCAGCGCCAGCGCCGTGATCCCCGCCGCGACGCCCACTGCGTACAGCCCCCTGTGCGGCTTCAGCCAGTGAGCCAGACGGAGGATCAGCGCCGCCGAGATCGGCCGGAACCGCGCCTCCTCGTCGTCAGCCCCTCTGCCTGGACGCTGCACGACGGCCGTCTCGCCAGGCTTCGCCTCTGCGCTCTTCGCCTGCGGCGTCTCGTCCCGCACCCTGCTCTCTGCCTTCCGTGCTTCCACCCGTCACTCCCAACAGCCAACAACCAAGAGCCAAGAGCCAACAGCCGGCTCAGTCCTCACTGATCATCCTTCCGCTTGGCTTCGCCGCTGCACGAACCATGCGGTCCATGTGCGACGCGGCCTGGCCCGGCCCGCCCAACGCGAACTGCGACGAGGCGACATCGCGGTAGTAGCCGGGCTGCTCCAGCAGCTCATCGTGCGTGCCTCTCTGTGTGATGCGGCCGTTCTCCAGCACGAGTATCAGGTCGGCGCGGCGCGCGGTCGAAACGCGGCTGCAGATCATGAACACCGTGCGCCCCGCCATGACGCGCTCCAGCCCCTCGCGGATCTGCGCTTCGGTCTCCGGGTCCACGGCCGCAAGCGCGTCGTCCATCACGAGGATGCGCGGGTTGTGCAGGATCGCGCGCGCGATGGCCAGGCGCTGCTTCTGCCCGCCCGACAGGCTTGCGCCGTATTCGCCGATCATGTTGCCGTACTTCTTCGGCAGTTGCTGGATGAACTCGTCCGCTTGCGCAATGCGCGCGGCTTCCGCGATCCGTTCCCGCGGCGCCGCCAGGTCGCTGTAGGCGATGTTGCGCGCGATCGTGTCGCTGAAGAGGTACGTCTCCTGGAAGACGTACCCGACGGCGTCCCGCACGCTGCGCACCGTCACGTCGCGCAGGTCCTGGCCGTCAATCTCGATGCGCCCCATGTCCGGGTCGTAGAAGCGCCCCAGCAGGTTGGCCAGCGTGGTCTTGCCGGAACCGGTCGGCCCCACCAGCGCCACGACCGCGCCCGCCGGCACGCTGAAGCTCACGTCCTCCAGCACGCTCTGCCCCGGCGCGTAGCCGAAGCTGACGTGCACGAACTTCACCGCTCCGCCGCCCGGCCGCTGCGGCAGTGCGTCGGGTTTCTCGGGCGTGGTGTCGGGGCTGTCGAGGATCTCGAAGAGCCGGGCGCTCGACACCACGGCGCGCTGGTACGCGTCGCTGATGGCGTTGACCTGGTGGAGGCGGCCGAGAATCTGGTTCATCGCGATGCCGATGGTCACCAGGTCGCCGATGCTCAAGCTCCCGTGCAAGGTCCCGAGGCCGCCGAAGCTGACGGTGTTGCCCTGCACCAGCACCGCGCCCAGCGCGAACAGCCCGATGTACGACGCGCTCGCAATGATGCGGATCACCGGGTTCATCTGCACGCGCACGCGCACCGCGTCCAGCAGGCGCGTCAGCAGCGTCCGGCACGCGCCGCGGAACTTCCCGATCTCGTGCTTCTCGGTGGCGAACGCCCGCACGACGTGGACGCCGGCAATGTTCTCCGTCAGTTGCTGCACCACTTCGTCCGACGCCGCCATCTGCCGGCGGTAGATCGGCTGCAGCAGCACCGCGAAGCGGCGGATGGCCCACACCCACAGCGGCAGCGGCAGCAGCGCCACCAGCGCCAGGTCGGGCGAGCGCTTGGCCAGCAGCAGAAAGTAGAAGCCCAGCGCGAAGATGATGTCCAGTGTGGACTGCATGCCCACAATGACGAAATGCCGCACCGCCTGCAGGTCGCTCAGCGCGCGGTTGATCAGTTGCCCCGTCGAATGCTGGTCGTGGAACGAGAACCCCACACGCTGCAGCCGGTCGTACACCGCGGCCCGCATGTAGAAGACCATGGACATGCTCTGCCACGTCTGCGTTACCGCGCGCAGGTACGAGAAGATGCTCAGGATGAGCTTGGCCAGCGCCAGCCACAGCAGCGCCCGCCGCAGTTGCGCGCCCGGACCCTCGGCGGCGGTAATCCACCCCCAGACGCTCAGGAGTCCGAGCGTCCGCGGCGTCGAGCCGTCGCTGCCGGCGGTGGCCAGGTCTTTGACGACATTGACCGGGGTGCTGAGCAGGTCAACGGTGGAGACTTCGGCCGCGATGCACGCGATGAGGATGCCCAGAGTGACCGC
>Ga0315282_10011857_pt1 | contig 13431 bp, 8 predicted proteins | sample YL17G07_20_MG_FD_203693 | JGI IMG/M metagenome (GOLD analysis project Ga0315282, IMG submission 203693) | Sediment microbial communities from Yellowstone Lake, YNP, Wyoming, USA - YL17G07_20 | ecosystem: Environmental > Aquatic > Freshwater > Lake > Sediment | place: USA: Wyoming | collected...
GCCCCCGCCGAATTTATGTCGGTGGAGCGGTGATTTTGCTCCAGAAGCGGGCATATTATTCATCCGCGCCCCCGCCGACTTTATGTCGGTGGAGCGGTGATTTTGCTCCAGAAGCGGGCATATTATTCATCCGCGCCCCCGCCGACTTTATGTCGGTGGAGCGGTGATAGAAACCCCTCGCTTATTGCCGTGAATCCTTCGGCGCCCCTCCATGCCCTCTTCAACATTGCCGCTGCCTCGGGTTCGCAAACGAGAAAAACCACCGCTCCACCGACATAAAGTCGGCGGGGGCGGCCATGGAGAGCGTGTCTGCGCTGTGGCAAAATCACCGTTCCACCGACATAAAGTCGGCGGGGGCGGCCATGGAGAGCGTGTCTGCGCTGTGGCAAAATCACCGTTCCACCGACATAAAGTCGGCGGGGGTGGCGCTTGAAAGCGGCAGGCGAGACGCCACTACCGTTTGAGGGTTTGCGCACTCTAACCACTGGAATATGAATAATATGCAAGACTTGAGCGTATTCTCAGCCGCCTTCAGGCGGCTCCTCCTTGCCCCCGGCTTCAGCCGGTGGGACAAAAGGGTATTCCCTTTGAAATCCAGCCGGCTTCAGCCGGGCTTCTCGATCCGCTTCAGCAAAGGAGGAGACAAAGGCAAGGCTGAAGCATGTCGGGAAGCCGCGCTGAAGCGTGCTATACCCCGCGGAGAAGGAGAACCTTGTTCCCACAAGCTCAAGCCGGGGGCAAGGAAGTGCGCGCTGAAGCGTGCAGAAACCATTGAACGGTAGTGGCGGGACGCCTGCCCTACTTTGCCGGCTCGGCTGCTGGTTGCGGAGCGCGTCGGGAGCCGAAGAGCCGCGAAACGAAACCGCGCAACGATTCCATGTACAGGAAAAAGACAGGGGTAATGTAGAGGGTGAGAAGCTGCGAGACTACCAGGCCCCCGACGACGGCAACGCCGAGGGGGCGGCGGACCGCGGCGCCCGAGCCGATGCCGATGGCGATGGGCAGCGTGCCCATGAGCGCGGCGAAAGTGGTCATCATGATGGGGCGGAACCGGATGAGGCAGCCCTGAAAGATGGCCTCGGCGGGCGGAAGGTGGTCGCGGCGCTGGGCCTCGAGTGCGAAGTCAATCATCATGATGGCGTTCTTTTTGACGATGCCTACCAGCATGATGACGCCGACGAAGGAATAAAGCCCCAGTTCCATGCGGAAAGCCAGCAGCGCCAGCAAAGCGCCCACGCCCGCCGCCGGCAGACCCGAGAGGATCGTAATGGGGTGGATGAAACTCTCGTAGAGGATTCCCAGGACGATGTAGATGACGAGCACGGCCATGATGAGGAGAAGCCCAAGGCCCTTCATCGAGGACGCGAAGGCTTGCGCCGTGCCCTGGAAACTCGTGGTGACGGTGTCGGGCAGTACCTCGCGGGCCGTCTGCTGGGCGATATCAACGGCCTCGCCGAGAGAGAGTATCTCCGGGTCGAGGTTGAAGGAGATAGTCACGGCCGGGAGCTGGCCCTGATGGTTGACCGTCAGAGGACCCACCGACGGTTTGAGAGCGGCGAAAGTGGAGAGCGGGATCATCTCTCCCGTCGAGGACCGGACGTAGAGCAGTGAGAGGGCGGCGGGGTTCGCCTGGTACTCCGGGGCGAGCTCGAGGATGACGAGGTACTGGTCGTTGGGGGCATTGATGGTGGAGACTTGGCGCGACCCATAGGCGGTGTAAAGGGCGTCCTCGATCTGTTGGGTGGACAGGCCAAGGGCGGAAGCCTTGTCGCGGTTTATCTCGACGTTGACCTGCGGGTTGGCGATCTGCACGTCGCTGGTGACCTCAAGGAAGCCGGGCACGGCGCGCAGCCGGGCCTCGAGCTGAGGGGCATAGCGGTAGAGCTCCGAGGTATCGGGGCTTTGGAGCGTGAGCTGGTACTGGCTCTTGGCCATGCGGGCGCCGACGACAATGGAACTGCTGGCTTGGGGGAACACGCGGATGCCGGGGACAGAGGCGAGCTGCGTCCGCAGCTGGCGGAGAATCTCGTCCACCGAAGGGCGCTTATCGCGCGGCTTCAGGCGGACCATGAAACGCCCCGTGTTGCCCCCGCCCACGCTCGACATATAGGCGGAGATGTACGCATTCGTCGCCAGGATTTTCGACAGGGCTTGCTGGTGGCGCACCATCGAGTCGAAGGAAGTGCCCTGGGCCGCCTCGGTCTGGATGTTGATCTGGCCCAGGTCTTCGCCGGACAGGAAACCTTTCTTGACCTTCGTGAAGAGGAAGCCCGTGGCGGCGAGGGTGGCGAAGAAGACGCAAAGGGTCAGAAGCCGGTGGCGAAGCGTGGCGCGCAGCGTCCAGCGGTAGAAAGCGACCATCGCTCCAAAGCCGTGCTCGAAGAGGTTAAAGAGAAAGCCGTGTTTTTCACCCCGGTGCGAGTGCAGGAAGAGGCGGCACAGCATGGGGGTGAGCGTCAGCGACACGACGCCGGAGACGAGGATGGCGGCGGCGATGGTGAAGGCGAACTCGTTGAGCAGCCGGCCGATGATGCCGCCCATGAAGAGGACGGGGATGAAGACGGCCACGAGGGAGAGGGTCATGGAAAGGATGGTGAAACCGATCTCGCGGGCGCCTTTGAGGGCGGCCTCGAAGGGGCGCTCGCCCATCTCGACGTGACGCACGATGTTCTCAAGCATGACGATGGCGTCGTCCACCACGAAGCCCACAGCGAGGGTCAGAGCAATGAGGGAAAGGTTGTCGAGGCTGAAGCCCAGCAGGTGCATGACGGCGAAGGTGCCGATGACGGACATGGGCAAAGCGAGGCTCGGGATAATCGTGGCCGGAACGTTGCGCAGAAAGAGGAAGATCACCAGGATCACCAGGCACATCGTCAGCATGAGGGTGGATTTGACCTCGTTGACCGACTCGCGGATGGACTGGGAGCGGTCGTAGAGGACTTCAAGCGAGACGGAGGCGGGCATCTGATTGCGGAAGGTGGGCAGAAGCTGCAGGACGGAATCCACGACCTCGACGGTGTTGGCGCCGGGCTGCCGCTGAACGGCGAGAACCACGGCGCGGGTGTCGCGGAACCAGGCGGCGCTCTTGTTGTCCGCCACGTCGTCTATGACGCGCCCGAGCTGCTCGAGCCGCACGGGAGAGCCGTTGCGCCAGGCGACGACGAGGGGGCGGAAGGCGGCGGCATCGGGCAGCTGGCCGTTGGCCTGAAGCGTAAATGCCTGGTAGGGACCGTAGAGAGTGCCGACGGGCAGGTTGACGTTGCCCTCGCTCATCGCGCGGACCACCTCGTCTATGCCGATGTCAAGGGCGGCGAGACTGCGGGGATCGATCTGGGCGCGGACCGCGAACTTCTGTGAGCCGAAAACCTGGACCTGCGCCACGCCGCTGAGCATCGAGACGCGTTGAGCGATGATGTTCTCGGCCTGCTCGCTCACTACGGACGGGGGCAGGTAGGGAGAGGAAAGCGCGAGAAAAAGCACGGGGCTGGCGGCGGGATTGACCTTCTGGTAGGAGGGGGGGCTGGGCATGTCGGTGGGCAGGCTGTGCGCCGCCCTGGAGATCATGGACTGCACGTCCTGAGCCGCCGCGTCAATGTTCCGGTCCAGTGAGAATGTAAGCGTTATCTGGGTGCGGCCCTGCGAGCTGGCCGAGATCATCGAATCCAACCCCGCGATGGTCGAGAACCGCTTCTCAAGCGGGGTGGCCACGGCCGAGGCCATGGTTTCGGGACTTGCCCCAGGAAGGTCGGCGCTCACCGTGATGGTGGGGTAGTCCACGCTGGGCAGGTCGCTCACGGGCAACTTGCGATAGGCCATGACCCCCGACAGGAGGATGGCCAGCATCACGAGCGTGGTCATCACGGGGCGGCGGATAAAGAGCTCGGAGACGTTCACGCGGCTGGCCTTTCCGCCGTGGGCGGCGCGCCCGCTTGGGTGGGGAGGGGACTCATTGTTTCTCGGGGGAATCCAGAGTTCGGCGGACCTCGACCTTGCAGCCCGGCCGCAGGCGCAGGTGGCCGTCGGTCACCACTTGCTCTCCGGGGCTGACACCGCGCTCGATCACGGTCAGGCCATCCTCCGTGCGGCCAACGGTGACGGGGCGGTTGTCCACGCCGCCATCCGCCTTGACGACGAAGACGGAGGGGCCGCTTTGGCTGGTCTGAACCGCCTCGGCGGGGACCTCAACGGCGGCGGGAACCACGCCCGCGACAAGGGAGACATTCACGTATTGCCCCGGCCAGAGCTGCTTGTCCGCGTTCTCGAAAGAAGCCTTTAGGCGGATCGTGCCGGTTTGAGGATCCACCTGGTTGTTGATGAAAACGAGAGTGCCGGTTGCCACGGAATCCTCGAGGCCCGGCAGGCTCACGCTTACGGACACCGGCCCGGCCATCGCCGCGCGGACGGTGCCGAGGTCTCCCTCGGGCAGGGAGAACGAAACCAGCACCGGGCGGATTTTGTTGACGACGACCAGTTCGGTGTCGCCGGCCTTGACGATGTTGCCCGCGTGTGTCTTCACTTCCCCCGTCACGCCGTCCACGGGCGAAATGATCGAGCAGTAGCTGGCTTGGAGCCGGGCCTCTTCCACAGCGGCACGGTCGGCCTGCACCTGCGCGGCTTTGGACTCGGCCGTGGCGCGGGCCGTGTCATACTGGTCGGCGGCTATCACTTTGCGGCGGTTCAGGTCGCTGTAGCGCTGGTGCTCTTTCTCGGCGTTGCGCGCATCCACTTCGTCCCGGGCCAGGTTGGCCTCCTCGCGGTGCAAAGTGGCCTCGTAGGGGCGGGCATCGAGGGTGAAAAGCGGATCGCCCTTGCGCACTTCCTGCCCCTCGCGGAAATGGATAGCATTGATCTGGCCAGCCACTTGCGCCTTCACCGACACCGTTTCAAAAGCCTCCACGCGCCCCACCGCGCTCAGGCGTATAGGCACATCGCGCTGAACCGCCTGCGCGGCGAGAATGGGCACCGGGGCATTGTCGGCCGAAGCCACCAGATTGCCGGAGCCCTTTCCGGAGGGCGCGCTCTTGCCGGGGCAACCCGTCAGTAGCAGGATCAATAGTAGGGCAACTGGGGGGCGGCGGAGCATTTCAGGAGGATACGGACGGGCGGGATTCATGTCAAGCCTTGATTTTGCCGGTTGATTTTGCCGGAAGGAAATGCATAATGATGGTGCACATTGATGTTGCGAATCCGAGGGGGATCATCTACTATTCCACCGTCGAAGTTTGTGGTGCTCAGGAGGCTAAGAGAGGGTCGGAGACGTGTGATGAGGGCGCCGATATCCCGCGGAACAAGCGCGTAAGGCGCCTCCCAAGGTCCAGCACAGACACCACGCGCGGGGAGCGCAGGGAGGAAAAGACATGTTCGGAAAGCTATGGCGGGCTTTTGCGGCCCAAGTCAACAAGTTGGCCAACTTCTTCTGGCAGGCCGACCCGATTGCCCAGATGCAGTTGGAATACGACAACGCCGTCGCGCAGATGAAGGAGGGCCGGCTGGGTCTCGAGCAGTACCGCGCTCTCGTGGAACGCGTAACGCGCCAGGTCCGGTCGGATGAGAGCCGCGTGGTGGACCTCACGGCCAAGGTCAAGAGTTATCTCAAGGCGGGGGACCGCGCCACGGCGGGCAAGTTCGCCATCGAGCTCCAGCGCGGGCAGGACGACCTGAAGGAAAACAAGGGCCAGCTCGATCTGCACGAGAAGAGCTATCAGAACTACCTGATGAAGATCCAGAACGCCTCGAAAAAACTGGCGGACGTGCGCACCAAGATCCAGAAGTACGACGCCGAGCTCAAGATGAGCTCGGCCGAGGCCGAGATGGCCCAGCTCGCCAAGACCTTCGACTTTGACGTCACCACCGACTTCGGAGAGCTCGAGCAGGTGATCCAGGGGAAGATTGACCTGAACCGCGCCAAGGTGCGCGTTGCGGGCGACCTGTCCAGCCAGGGCATCGCCGAGATCGAGGCCGAGAAGAAAATGGAGGAGAGTAAGGCCGAGGACCTCCTGTCGCAGTTCGAGGTGGACATGGGCCTGAAGACACCGGAGACCGCGGGCGTCACGCCTCAGGAGAAAACCTTGGGCGAGAAACAGGCGGAGCCCTCGGCCCAACAGAAGGAAGACGCTCTCAAGAACATCGAGAAGCAGATTGGCGGGTAGGGAGGAACCAGAACAGGAAACAGCGATTGTGTAAAGTAGGGCGGGCGTCTCGCCTGCCGCTGCTATCTTTACGCACTTGTGTTTCGTCCCTATCCATAAAATCCATCTTGGAGGAAATGGCAGGCGAGACGCCCGCCCTACTTTGTGAAATCCTGATTATGATACCAGCGGAGAAAGGAGAAACGAATCATGGTTGAGAACGCTTCTACAGGACGCCCCAGGGCGCCATTCTTTGTCGTGTTGTTCCTCGTGGTGGCGGCACTGGCCGCGTATGGGCTGAAGGACAAGATTTTCCCGAAGAGGGCGCCGGAGCCTGACCGGGGTCCGATTGCTCCGGGCGCTCTGCACCAGCCCGGCAAGCCCACACCCGGTCAGCCATCCGCCCCCGGAGCGCCGGTGGCGGGCAAGCCATCAGAGCTCCCCGACGCGACTATTCCCCTGACGGCCGCAGCGTACACCTTTGTGCCCGACAAAATACTCCCGCCTGTCGAGGGCGTGAGCAACTACGAACCTCTGCAAGACCGCACGGTGAAGTTCGCGCTCAACGTGTGGGCCGGTTGGGCGCCCATCATCCTCTTCAACGAAGGCAAAGGCCCCGGCAAAGCGTGGAAAACGCCGGGCGGCGAGGACTTCAAGGTCGAGCTGATCCTGATAGATGACCCAGTGGCCATGCGCGACGCTTATGCCGCGGGCCAAGTGCACATCGGATGGGCGACGCTGGACATGGTTCCTCTCTTCATGGAGGAGCTGCAGAAGGACAGCCGCATCCGCCCACGCATCTACCAGCAGGTGGACTGGTCCAACGGCGGGGATGGCATTGTGATCCGGCGCAGTTTCGCGAAGGACCCGAACCGACCGACCATCTCCGACCTTCGAGGCAAGAAGATCGTCCTGGCTCAGAACTCCCCCAGCCAGTTCTTCGTGCTCAACGCCCTGATCAACGGCGGCGTGCAGCCTTCCGAGGTGAACTTCGTCTTCACGCAGGACGCTTTCCAGGCCGCGGCCGCCTTCAATGCGGACAAGGGGATTGCCGCCTGCGTCAGCTGGGCGCCGGACATCTACAACCTGACCAAGGTCCAGGCCAACCACCTCCTGGTAACCACGGCGACGGCGAACAAGCTCATCGCGGACGTGTGGTTCGCCCGCGCGGACTTCGCCAAGGACCACCCGGACGTCTGCGAGGGCCTGGTGCGCGGCATCTTCGAGGGCATGGAGATGATGAAGACCCAGGAGGGCAAGCAGCAAGCCGCGGCCCTGATGGCGAAAGTCTACAACATCCCGGCCGAAGACTGCATGAACATGCAGGGCGACGCGCACTCCACCAACTTCGCCGAGAACCGCGAGTTCTTCATGAACGCGAACAACCCCGCCAACTTCGAACGCACGTGGAGCACGGCCAACTACCTCTACCGCCACATCGGCAAGATTTCCAAGCCGGTTGACTTCAACACGGTGATGGACTTCACGATCCTGCAGAAACTGGGCCAGGAACCGAAGTACGCCAGCAGCAAGAACGAATACGAGGTACAGTTCACGCCCAAGACCGTGCAGGTTATCAAGGCCGAGAGCGGAGAGATCCTCACCAAGGTCGTCAAGATCATGTTCTTCCCCAATAGCTACGATCTGCGCAAGAAAGTGATGGTCAACGAGGGCGGCAAGGACGTGGAACGGCTCTACGATCCCAACGTGGACTTTGTCATCGAGGAGATCGCGAAGCTGGCGGGCCAGTACGGCGCGGCGCGCATTGTGATCGAAGGCCACACCGACAGCAGCATGAAGGGCAGCGTATCGCCCCTGGCCGTGAAGGAGCTTTCCGCCAATCGCGCCAATGCCGTCAAGGAAGCCCTCGTGCGGAAGTTCCCCACGCTGGATCCCAAGCAGTTCAGCTGCCAGGGGATGGGTTGGGACGTTCCCGCGGACCCGGGAAATCCGCAGAACCAGGCGCTCAACCGCCGCGTGGAAGTCAAGGTCTTCCCCCTGGAGGCCGCGGAGTAGCAGGTCTCACGGCGGAGCGGGGCATTATCGCCTCGCTCCGCCAGTTCCCATGAGGACAAAATGAAAAGGCCGAACTCGCGGAGAGCCTTCTCCGCTTGTTCGGCCAAAAACACAATAGCGGGTCTCTGAAAATGCGCCTGGACAAGAAAACCCTCCAGAACAACTGGATGACCCTGCGGGATCGGGGTAGGGTGTATTTTCGCCGGTGGGTCACGATCCGGGACCGGCCAAGCTGGGTGGAGGAGACAGCCGCCTCGTGCCTGTGCGTCGTGCTGGTGCTGGCAGCGTGGTATATCCTCACCGCGGGAAAACCGGAAGAGCGGATTATTGACCGGATTACTCTTCCCAGCATAGGGGAGACGTTTTCGAAGTTTCACAGTCTGTGGTTCGATCGCGAGGTTTCGCGCGGCGCCGCCTGGAGTCTGGGCCGGGTGTTTGGTGGGTTTGCGCTGGCCGCCGTCATAGCCGTTCCTCTCGGCCTTTCCGCGGGGTCTTTTCTACGCCTGAACGCTTTTCTCAAGCCCCTTTCCGTGTTCGGACGCAACATTCCCATCGCCGCCCTGATCCCCCTCACCCTAATCTGGTTCGGCTTATACGAACCGCAAAAAGTCATGTTTATCTTCTTTGCTTCCGTCGCGTTTGTGTTCTTTGACAGCACGGGCGCCGTGGAAGGCGTGCCGGACAACTACCTCGACGCCGCCTACACGCTGGGCGCGCGCTTTCGAGGGCGCAACGGCGCTTTGGGGGCCGCCATTGCGGGCGCAATCTATTGCGCCGTGTTCGTGATTGCTTTCGCGATCCTCGTCCGGTGTCCGGGCGTCGCCGACGCGGCGTTGCGAGCCGCCTGGATGCGCCGAATCGTTCTGCTCGGTATCACCGGCTTCGCCATCGGGTTCGCGCTCTGGTTTCCGCTGCTGGCGTTCCAACCGATTCGGAAGGTCCTGCTCCCGCTCGCGATGCCCGACATCGTCAACAGCCTGCGCCTCTTGTTCGGCCTTGCTTTCGGCTACATCATGCTGGCCGAAGTCATCAACGCCGAGTTCGGCCTGGGCGCCATCATCATTATGAGCCAGCGCCAGGGACCGCGAGAGCACATCTACCTCGCGTTGATCCTGATCGCGCTTCTCGCGTTTGCCATTGACCGCGGCATCCTCGCCGCCCAACGATACCTTTTCCCCTATCGCTATGCCGGAGAACGATGATGCCTCAGCTTCCTCTGCCACCCGGCACTCCCCCCTGTTCCGTCGCGGATCTTCCAGAGATCCCCGTTCGCCCCGGCGCACCTCCCATCGTAGAGTTTCGGGGCGTCACCAAGACCTACGCCGCCGGCACTCCGCGCGAGTTCACCGCCATCCGCGACGTCACTTTCGTCGTCGAAGACCTCCTGAACGTCGGGGAGTTTGTCGCCGTGCTCGGACCAAGCGGCTGCGGCAAGAGCACGATCCTGCGCCTGATCGCGGGTCTGGCACCGCACTTCCCGGCCACCCAAGGGCAGGTGCTCCACAACGGCCAGCCCGTGTCGGGCCCCGGACCCGACCGCGGAATGGTGTTTCAGGACTACACCTGCTTCGACAACCGCACCGTGCTTGACAATGTGGCGTTCGGACTCGAGTGCCGAGGGGTCCCTTGGCGCGAGAGGCGGGAAACGGCGATGGAATGGATCGCCAGGGTTGGCCTGAACCCCGCCACGGACGCCTACAAGTACCCCCACCAGCTTTCCGGCGGGATGCGGCAGCGCGTGGCCATCGCGCGAACCCTGATTCTCAAGCCGCGGGTCATCCTCATGGACGAGCCGTTCGGCGCCCTGGACCCCGTCACGCGGCAGAACATGCAGGACCTCCTGGTTTCGCTGTGGCGCGAGGTCGAGGCCACTGTTTTCTTTGTAACGCACGACATCGGCGAGGCGGTGTATCTCGGAGACCGCGTTTACATCTTCAGCAACTCCCCGGGCACGATTCTCCACCAGTTCCGCGTGATGCCGCCGGACCGCCCGGCCCGCCTGATGATGCGCGAAAAACCCTTCCAGGATACCGTGTTCCGCATCCGCGATATCCTGGACAAACTCGAAGAAGGCAAAGACTGATATGCGCGCGCGAACGCCACTCCTGACATACGTGAAAGCCGGGTTCCTCTGGCATTGGAATCTTATGGCCTGCGGGGCGGCGCTTGTCTTCTCTGTTCTGTCAGGCCAGCCCGGCGTGTTCCTCCCTTTGTTCACCGCGGTGGAGATCGCCTACCTCGGTCTTCTCTCCACCAATCCGCGGTTCCAGAAAGCCGTGGACGTCCGCAACAAGGTCCTGCCTTCACCCGCCAGCCAGAGCGAACTGATCGGCCGCATCCGGTCGGCCCTCAAGTCGGAGGTGTGGGCGCGCTTCGAAAACCTCCGCGCGCGCTGCACCAAACTCAATGAGTTGGCACGCCAGTTCCGGGGTCCCGGATTACCCAACGAGCCCGCCCTCGCCGACATCCAACTGTCCTCCCTGGATAAGCTCCTGTGGATGTTCCTGAAGCTCCTCTATAGCCAGGACGCTCTCGACGCGTTTCTGCGCGCGACCGACCGCCAAGGCCTGGTGAGGGACATCGCAGCCAACGAGAAGGCCCTCCAGGAAGCCAAGGCGAGGGAGCGCGGAGAGAAACTGGCCCGCGCACTCGAGGACAAGCTCGCCACGCTCCACCAGCGCCTGGACAATTATGACCGCGCCCGCGAGAACCGCGAACTCCTCGCAGTGGAACTCGACCGCATCGAGCAGAAGGTGAACGCCATCGGCGAAATGGCGATGAGCGCCCGCGACGCCAGCGACATCAGCGCCCAGGTGGACGGCATCGCCGCCGGAGTGTCCGCAACCGAGGAGGCGATTCGCGGCCTGGACGTCGCCCCCGCCCTCCAACGCGAGGAAGCACCGAAGTTTCTGACGGAACAGGACTGAGGACTGAGTGCTGAGGACTGAGAAAAAAGGACTGAGGACTGAGTGCTGAGGACTGAGAAAAAAGGACTGAGTGCTGAGGACTAAGAGGAGAGGACTGAGAGGAGAGCCGTGCAAAATAGGCCTCAGGTCTTTCAGAACGTCCACAACGTCCATCCCGTCCATTCTGTCCATTCCGTCCATCCCCCACGAAGGGAACAAGCGCCATGACCGAGACCCAGTGGCCCGATTGGGTCATGAAACTGAAGAACACCTACCTGACCGGCGGCGCCAGCGTGTTCATCCTCCACGGAAACGTGGCCGATCTGATGGGATGCGCCGCCGCCGATGCCGTGAGCGCTTCCTACAGCGTGGTCCCGCTTGCCGATTTCCTCTCCGAGCGTTTGTTTGGCGACTATGACCTCGTGTTGCACTACGACGTCGGGCGCGGCTTGCGCCCCTATCCCGGCAGCGACGCGCGCCGCCTCACGCGCATGAATTCCCTGGTCGGCCGCCTGCTGGGCGAAGGCGACCTCCCGCGGGACGCCACCCAAGCCCTTCGTCTCCTGGACCGGCTTGTCTCCCTTCTGCTGGTGGGCGAGGAGAACCGCGCGCGCAAAATCGCTATCCTGTTCGACTACGCGGACCTGATATGCCCGCCCGGCGACCGGGAACCCGAGCATCTCGCAACCCTGCTCAACTGGGCGCGCAGCGCCGTCGTCCGCCGCGTCAACCTTATCTTCATCTTGATGACGGAGAGCCTGGGACAGCTGCATCCCACGCTGGTGCAAAGCTCCAGTACCGAGGAGATACATATCCCGATGCCCGGCATCGAGGCGCGCCGCGAATTTGTCAAGCGTCAGTTCCCCGCCCAGGCGGCCGACGCCGACCGGCTCGCCAAACTCAGCGCCGGCTTGACCCTGACCAATCTGGACAACATGATGCGCCTGATCAGCATGGACCAGCCGCGCCAGCCAGGGTCCACTCCCGCCGCCGCCAAGGCTGGATCGTCGGCCCCTCCCGCCGCCGAAAGCATCGCCAAGACCACTCCCGCGCCGGACCGCCCAGCGAACTCATCCCCGTCCATGCCGTCCACCCAGTCCACGCCGTCCACTCCGTCCACTCCGTCCACTTCCTTCAGTAGCGCGGCGGCCCTCAGCAGCCCCGACAGCAACAAGCGAATCTCGGATATCAAGAAGGCGCTGATAGAGGCGCAGTGCCCCGGCCTCATCGAATTCGTCGAACCCCGCTTCAACCTGGACATGGTCGCCGGCCTCACCGAGGCCCGCGAGCGCCTCACCGAGGACGCCCAACTCGCGCGGGAGGGCAAGTTCGACGCCGTGCCGATGGGCTACCTGATTTGCGGCCCCGTCGGAGTGGGAAAGACCTTTCTTGCCCTATGCTACGCCGGCACGGTCGGCATCCCCTGCGTCATGATCCGCAATTTCCGCAGCAAGTACGTGGGGGAAACCGAGTCCAACCTCGAACGGATCCTCACGGTCCTGCGCGAGCTGGGCCCCGTCGCCGTTATCATTGACGAGGCCGACGCCGCGGTCGGCAACCGCGGCGCCACGGGCGACTCCGGCACCAGCGCCCGAGTGTTCGCCCAGCTCGCCAGCCAGATGGGAAACACGGAGTACCGCGGAAAGATCATCTGGTTCCTGCTGACCTGCCGCCCCGACCTGCTGCCCATAGACCTGAAACGCCAGGGCCGCTGCGAGGAACACATCCCCCTCTTCTACCCCCAGAGCAAAGAGGAACTGAAGGAGATGTTTCTGGCGATGGCGAAGAAAGCCAAGATCGAGCTTTCCGCGGACGCCTTGCCGGACCTTTCCAAGCTCCCGCCCCTGAGCGGCGCCGACATCGAAGGCGTCCTGACGCGGGCCCACCGCGAATCGCTTCTGCGCAACCACCCGGTGGACGCCGCCCTGCTGGGCGAAGTTCTCAAGAACTTCCGCAGCGTCCGCGGCCCCGAACATGAGCTCCAGTTGCTGGCGGCGATTCAGGATTGCTCCGACCTGCGCTACCTGCCCGCCGACATCCGCAAGCAAATGGAAAAACCCGGCGGGGCGGAGGTGTTTACGCGCCGACTCCGGGAACTCCAGAGGATAGGACTGGGTGCTGCGGACTGAGAAGAAAGGACTGAGGACTGAGAAGACAGTGCTGAGTGCTGAGTGCTGAGGACTGAGAAGACAGTGCTGAGGGCTGAGGGCTGAGGACTGAGAAGACAGTGCTGAGTGCTGAGGACTGAGAAGACAGTGCTGAGGGCTGAGTGCTGAGGACTGAGAAGACAGTGCTGAGGGCTGAGGGCTGAGGACTGAGAAGACAGTGCTGAGGGCTGAGGACTGAGAAGAGAGTGCTGAGTGCTGAGGACTGGGAAGACA
>Ga0315282_10011858_pt1 | contig 13431 bp, 13 predicted proteins | sample YL17G07_20_MG_FD_203693 | JGI IMG/M metagenome (GOLD analysis project Ga0315282, IMG submission 203693) | Sediment microbial communities from Yellowstone Lake, YNP, Wyoming, USA - YL17G07_20 | ecosystem: Environmental > Aquatic > Freshwater > Lake > Sediment | place: USA: Wyoming | collected...
TGTCGACCGGCCTCTCCACGGGCGGGTCGAGCACGCCCCCGCCGGCCGTCGAACGGTAACCTAGCATCGCATCGTCCTCATCACAGATCACAAGCCGGACTGGCGGCGCCGTTAGCTCTCGTGGAAGTCGAGCACCACTTCCTGGGCTCCCGAGCCACAGTCGGCGTCGAACCTCACCGTGAACGGTTGCGAAGCCAGGTTGCCGGCACCGTCGACGATTGCGACGTACCACGTCTGGGGGTTGTTGTCCTTGTTGACCAGTCGGACCCAGGCGCCCGTCCCGCGATTCGGGTCGGAGCCGCTGCCGATGACGTACTCGTTGCCCCAGTCGTTCCAGCTCTTTACGGAGATGCCGTCCACCGGGTTGCCGTTGCGATCGTAGACGTGGCCATACATGAAGGTTGTGCCGCAGTTGCTCGCCCAGGAGACCAGTTGGGCACGCCAGGCATAGGTCGGCGCGGGCGGTGAGCCTGGCGCTGGCGTCGGCGTGGTCACGGGGTCCTTCTCCCACGAGAAGCGCTCCGTGTTGAGTCGCTGCTGGATGCCGTTGGGACCGTTGATCCAGGTCCGATAGCCGTCGGTGAACGCCGTCCAGTTGTCGACCTTGCGCCAGACGAGCAGTCCGCGGGTCGTCTCTTGAAGGGAATCGCCGTTCTGAGGGTTGTACTGCTCGTTCGTCTTGCAGTCGCCGACGACCTGGGGGATCAGGTCGTGCAGCGTCTTGAAGCCCAGGACGAACTGGCAATCCGCGGCGAGCGGGGCCGCCGTGGCGCCGGCTGGCACGAGCAGGGACCCGAGAACCACGAGGACTAGCACGATCCGCCTGATCATTGGCGCTATCTCCTGACGGCGAAGTTGGCAACCAAGCCGCGGGTTGTTACCGGCCAGGCGGGCCGCCTACAGGCCCACCGATCGGCACTCCCATCATCGGCGCGCCGCCCGTCCGAGGCTGGGCCGTGGTCGTCGCGCTGACGACTACCTGGTCTCCCTCGGCCAGCCCCTCGGTGATCTCGCTCATCTGTTCATTGCTGATGCCCACCTTGACCTCGCGAGTCTCCCGCTGGCCGTTCACGAGCACCTCGACCACTCGATTCCTCCCCTGCGTCCGGATCGCTCGGTTGGGCACCAGGAGAGCGTTCTGCTGCTCGCCGTAGACGATGCTGGCGTTGCCGGTCATGCCGGGCTTGATCGGACCCGGGTCGGCGATGCTGACGGAGACGAGGTAGGTCGCGACCCCCGACTGGATGGTCGCGCTGGGAGCGACGCCCGTCACCTTCCCCTGGAAGGTCTTGTCCGGGATGGAGTCGAAGGTGATGACTGCTCTCTGGCCCACCTGGACTCGCGCGATGTCGGCCTCGTCCACGGTCACGTCCAGGCGCACGTTCTTCGGATCGATGAGGGTGACGGCCGGGCTCGCCGCCGCCTCGCCGGCGTTGACGCCGACGGCGCTCACCACGCCGTCGAAGGGCGCCTTCAGGACCGCGTTGGCCAGGTTGTACTGGGCCTGCTCGAGCTGAGCCCGGGCCTGGTCGACGGCGGCCTGGGCCTGCTGGAGGTCGGCGTCGGTGTAGGGGGTCTGCTTGGCCGCCAGGTTGGCCTCGGCCTGGGCGACGGCCTGACGCTGAGCCTGGATGTCGGCGTCGGTGTACGGCTTCTGCTTGAGGAGGAGCGCCTGCTCGGCCTGCGTGACGGCTGCCTGCGCCGCAGCCAGCTCCTCGGCCGTCGCGCCGGCCCTGACCTGGGCGAGCTTCGCCTGGGCGCTCTTGAGCTGCGCCTGGGCGCTGGCGACGGCCTGCTCGGCCGCGGCGAGGTCCTCTGGCTTTGGCGGGGCCAGCAGCTTCGCCAGGTTGTTCTGGGCGACCGTGACCCCGGTCTCGGCCGAGGCGACGGAGGCATTCGCCGAGTCGCACTGGTAACCGGGGCCCCTGCCGCAGGTGCCGTCCCGACTGGTCTGTTGCGACCAGAGGCTGTTCTTCGCCTGGTCGACGGCTAGCTGCGCGTTCTTGACGTCCTCGGGGGTCGGGCCGGCCTTCAAGGTGGCCAGGTCGTTCTGCGCCTTCTGGAGAGCCGCCTGGGCCGAAGCCACTCCTTGCTCGGCGGCCTTCACGTCGGCGTCCTGGGGCGGGGCCTTGAGCTTGTTGAGGTTCGCCCGCGCGCTATCCAGACTGGCCTTCGCCGCGGCGACGTCCTCGGGCCGGCCTCCGGCCAGCATCAGGTCGAGCTTGGACTTCGCGGCGTCGAGGGCGACCTGTGCCGCCTTGACGTCTTGCGCTGGGGAGCCGGCTTTGAGGCTGGCCAGCTTCGCCTCGGCCGTGCTGAGCGCCGCCTTGGCCTGGGAAACCTGGAGCGCCAGGCTCGTGGTATCCAGCCTGGCCAGCGCCCGGTCCTTGGTGACGGCGTCGCCTAGCTTGACGCTCACCTCGGCGACGGTGCCCGACCCCTGAAAGGCCAGCTTGGCCTGGGTCAGGGGAGCCACCGTCCCGGTGCTGCTGACGGTGGACGCTATCGCGCCCCGCCGGACCGCAGAGGTCTGCGGGGCGCTGGCAGGCGCTGGCGTGGCCACAAACCGCTGGTAGCCGAGGTAGGCGGCACCGGCGACCAGGACCAGCAGAGCGGCGACTGCTGCCCATCGCAGCTTCCGCGCTCTACCGATCGCTCCCGAGACGACCCGTCCTGCCGCCACGCTGGCGTCCGGAACCCTCGACGGGGCTTTCCACACTTCGGAGACCTCCTGATAGCCGAGGCTTGCTCTGCCCTGACTCTCACTACGCCGGCTCGACTATACGCTATCAGTGCTAAACGCGCACTAAGGCACGGTTAACAGAGTGCAAAATCCGCGGTCCTGACGAGCGGTGCTGCCACTGCCCGTGGGATGGCAACGGACGCCGCGGGGCGGGAGGAAAGGCCCGACGGCACGCCAACGATGCCCCGGACTGGCATCGGGCTTGCAGCGGCCTAGCGCCAGGGGCCCCCGGCATCAGGCCGGGCGGGGGACATCGCCCGTGCGGGTAGCGCAGGCGCCGAGCCGGATCGAAGCGCAGGGCGTTCAGGTCCGCCTGGAGGCCATCTCGCTGGCAAGCGTGCCGGACTGCCTCCGCTGGCTCCGTTCCAGCCCGGAAGGCATCGGCTCGGAGGAGGCCGCGCGGCGGCTCCGAGCGTTTGGCCCGAACTCCATCGGCGGGCAAGAGCGCACCGCACTCGGCATCCTCCGGGAGCAGCTCGCGAACGGCCTCACCCTCCTGCTCCTCGCCGCCGGCCTCGTCACCCTCGTCCTCGGCGACTTCGTCGACGGCGCGATCATCCTCGGCCTGCTGCTCCTCAACAGCTCGCTGGGCTTCGTCCAGGAGTACCGCTCGCAGCGGGCGCTGGCCGACCTGCGCCGCCTGGTCGAGGTCCACACCCGGGCCCTCCGAGACGGCCGGGAGGTGACGATCCCGGCCCGGAACCTCGTGCCGGGCGACGTGGTGCTGGTCCGGGCCGGCGACCTCGTGCCGGCCGACCTGAGGCTCGTCGAGGGGGCTGGCGTGGAGGTAAACCAGGCGGCGCTCACCGGCGAGTCGCTCTGGCAGGAGAAGGATCCGGCCCCGCTGAAGGAGCCGGCCACGTCGCTCGGCAGCATCGCCGACGTGCTGTTCTCGGGGACGAGCGTCGTGGCCGGGGCCGGAAGAGGGGTGGTCATCGGCACCGGGCGGCAGACCGCCTTTGGGCGGACGGCGTCGCTGCTCCAGGAGATTCGCGGCGCCAGCGACTTTCAGCGGAGCCTCACCCGGTTCGGCGGCTTCCTCCTGCGCTTCGGGCTCGTCCTCACCGCCGTCGTCTTCGCCGCCAACGCCCTGCTCGGGCGCGGCCTGATCGTCTCCCTGACCCTAGCTCTTGCCCTGGCCCTCGGGCTGGTCCCCGAGGCGCTGCCGGCCGTGACGATCACCGCCCTCTCGCTGGGCGCCGCGGCCCTGGCGCGCAAGAAGGTCGTGGTCCGCCGCCTGGCCGCGGTCGAGGACATCAGCGCCGTCGACGTCCTCTGCACCGACAAGACCGGCACGATCACCCAGAACCGGATCGCCGTGACCGGCCTCTGGAGCGAGGTCGGGGAGCCCGAGCTTCTCCGGGCGGCGGTGCTCTGCTCGGGCTTCCCCGAGCGGGGCGAGAGCCCCGTCGACGAGGCCATCATCCGGGCCGCCCAGGAGCGCGGGATCGACCTGGCCCGGCTGGCGGGGATCCGACGGCTGGCCACGCTCCCGTTCACCTCGGCCCGCAAGCGGATGAGCGTGGTGGTCGTGCCCCCGACCGGCGAGGCGGGGCAGGCCGAGCTAATCGCCAAGGGGGCAGCGGCGGTCGTCCTGGAGCGGTGCGACCGGGTCCGCCGGGGCCGGGAGTCGGTGGAGATCGGGCCCGAGCGAGCGGCGCTGGCCGAGCGGGTGCGCGCGGCGGCCGAGGCCGGCAACCTGGTCCTGGCCGTGGCCTCCCGGCCGATCTCGCCCCACCCGAAGATCGCCGAAGCCGAGGAGCAGGGGCTGACGCTCCTGGGCTTCGTCATGCTGGCCGACCCGCTCCGGCCGGGCGTCGAGGATGCGCTGCGGCGCGCCCGGGCTCTCGGGCTGAGCGTCAAGATCGTCACCGGCGACTCGCGCTACACGGCCACGGCTCTGGCTCGGGCCGTCGGCCTGCCCTGTGGCCCGGGGCAGATCGTGACGGGCGCCGACCTGCGCGACGGACGGGACATCGCCCAGGTAGCCGAGCGGGCCTACGTCTTCGCCGAGGTCGCCCCCGAGGACAAGTATCGTCTCGTCCGGGCGCTCCAGTCGGCGGGCCACCGGGTGGCCGTCACCGGCGACGGGGTCAACGACGCGCCGGCCCTCAAGGCGGCCGACGTCGGCATTGCGATGCAGAGCGGCACCGACGTGGCGAAGGATGCGAGCGACCTGATTCTCCTGGAGAACGACCTGGGCGTCGTCGTCGACGGGCTGCGAGAGGGCCGCAGGATCTTCATCAACCTCAACCGTTACCTGCTCTACACCATGGTCAGCAACTTCGGCAACGTGCTCATCGTCGCCGTCGCCTCGTTCCTCCTGGACTTCCTGCCGCTGCTTCCGACCCAGGTGCTGCTCCTGAGCATCCTCCCCGATGTGGCGATGCTCTCGATTGCCACCGATCGGGTCTCGGCCCGGCAGGTGGCCCGGCCCCGGCGCTGGGATATCCGCCAGATCGTCGAGCCGTCTGTCTACCTGGGCATCGTCAACGCCCTCTTCGCCTTCGGGCTGCTGCGCTTCTTCCAGGGCGCTCCCCCGGACGAGCTGCGGACGGCCTGGTACCTCCTGCTGGTCGTCACCGCCATCCTCGTCCTGTACCCGGCGCGGAGCCACGGGCTGATCTGGCAGGACGTGCCGCCTAGCTGGGAGGTGCTCGTGGCGACCAGCGGCTGCCTCCTGATCAGCATCCTCCTGGCCGAGCTACCCCTCACCCGGACCCTCTTCGGGTTCGTCCCCCTTTCCTCCGCGGTGCAGTTGGGCATCTTCGGCTACTCGCTCCTGTACGTGCTTGCCGCCGACCTCCTGCTGCTCGCCTACTTCCGGCAGACGAGCAGGGCCTGACGCCGTCACACGTCGGCGAGTGGCGGCCGCGCTTGCCATGCCAGGCCTGCCCCGGACGTCCTGGGCAGCAGCCCGGACGCACCACCTGTGCCAGAGTCGCCATCGCCGGTGCGCCAGCCATCCGTTCGGGGAGTGGCATGCTTCTTGCGGCCCAGTGGTGCGCTCGGACCCGACGGGGAGGCCTGAGCGCCTCACCTTCAGGGCTCGCGCCTACCTTTCGAGGAGGATAGGGCAATGGTGCAGTACCTTGTCAGCTACAGCATTCAGACCGGGAAGGAACGCCAGCACGAGGAGTGGTGGCGGGACGTGGGACGAGGGTTCTGGCAGAAGCAGCCCGGCTTCGGCGGGCTTCGGAGGTACTCGACGCTGCTGGGGACCGGGCCTGACATCGTGTTGGAGATCGACTTCGCCTCGGGCCGGGACGTCGTCGTGGCCCTGGAGGGCCAGGAGGCCAAGACCATCCTGGAAGACTTCGAGCATATGGTCGAGCACCTCTCGACCAAGATCGTCATCCCGATGGATTAGGCCGCTCGGCGGCGCCGGCCAGGGGCCAGAGCGCAGGCTCCGCCGGCGATCGAGGCGGCTTAGGGGGCACTCGGGGACCGATGGGAGTTCCCTGGGTGCAGACGAGGATGCTGGGGGTGATGCCGTGACGGCTCGACGCAAGGCCGGTCAGGAGGAGTTCAAGCAGGAGATCGACCGGCTGATGGCGCTGGCCAGAGAGGCCGAATCGACCGACGACTTTGCGCTTGCGGCGGTCTACTACCAGCACGCGCTGGACCTGATCGCGGACAGCGGTGCGGACACCGAGCTCCGTCCGATCGTCGAAGGAGCCCTGCGGAAGGCCCAATCCGAGCACTGGCGGGAAGAACGGCTATTGCACTGAGCCCGTGCGCCGGGCGTAGCCAGGCGGATGGCCTGCATTGCGCGCGGCTACGAGCGGGCCCGCATCGCGGGGGCGCGCATGAATCTTGCAGCTTCCCTCAGGAACGTGGAGTATCGTGAGAGCTCAAGGAGGTCAAGACACATGGCGCTGGCCAGATGGGAGCCCTTCCGGGACCTGGAGACTGTCCGGGAGCGGATGGAGCGGGTGCTCGAAGAACCCTTCTTCCGCCGGCGATGGGAGAGGGTGGGGCCGATACCGCTCGACATGTATGAGATGGACAACGAGCTGGTGGTCACGGCTGCCCTGCCGGGGTTCCGCCCCGAGGACATCCACGTCAACGTGACGGACAGCATCCTCTCGATTCGAGCGGACCGGAAGGAGGAGCGAGAGGTCGCGCGAGAGAGCTACTACCACAAGGAGCTTCGAGTTGGCCACTTCGCCCGGCAGGTCACGCTGCCCTTCCCGGTGGAGACGGACCAGGTCCAGGCCAACTACGAGAACGGGATGCTGATCCTCCACCTGCCCAAGGCGGCTAAGGTACGCGGCAAGCAGATCAAGGTCGGCGTCGGGCAGGCCTGACTCTGGCTTGCTCACCTCCCACCGTCTTCTGAGCGGATTCGGAAGGCCTCCGAGTCAGGCTGTCCTCAGCCTCGCTCGGAGGCCTTCTCGCGTGCGCCGCTAAGGGCCTATCGATGATCGATCTCGGTGGCGGTCGGGCTACAGCCGTTCGTGGTCGAGCAGAACCTAAGGGATGACCGCTAGCTCGTTGACGACGCTCCGGACGCCGGTGACCCACCAGGCGTCATCTTCGGCCTGCCGCTTCTGGCTATAAGTTGGCACGGACCCGTGCAGGTAGACGACCCCGTTGCGCACGTCGACGGCGATCTTGCTGGCATCCACACGGATGTCGCGGAACAGGGCCCGACGGACATCCTCGGCGATCTCCAGGTCACTGCGAGTGGGCACGGGCTGAACGACGATGTCGTTGACCACATTGACCACGCCAGGGACCTTCCAGGCATCGCTGCCGGCGTAGTACTTGTCGGTGTAGGAGCTGACCGTCCCCGAGAGATACATCACGCCGTTGATAGTATTGACGCTGATCTTCGTGAAGTCCGCGATCCGAACGTCCCGGGCCAGGGCAGCTCGGACCTCGCGGGTGATCTCCTCGTCGGCGCGCGGGGTCACCGGAGTGACTCTCAGCTCGTCGATGACGTCGACGACGCCCTTGATCCGGTTGGCATCCTCGATGGGGCCCAAGCTAGCCCAGGTGAGACGAACAACCTGGTCTGCTGCCGGTCTGTGCCGCAATCGGACGTGGGGCCGCCGGCGAGCTCCGCGCTCCCGGGTTCGGTGGACCGATTGCCCCTGCCGCTCGTCCGTAGTACACTTGGCTCGGCCGGGATCCAGCTCCGCCTCAGACAGGCGAAGGGGTAGACTGGGACGGGACGACGAACAGGATGGACGGGATTGGAAGCTGAGGTCTCTGAGGTTACCCGCCGGCTGGCGAGCTTCGTCGCCGAGATGCGCTACGAGGAGGTCCCGCCGGCGGTCGCGCGCTACGCCAGGATGATCGTCCTCGACACGCTCGGCGCCATGCTGGCCGCGTCGTCGCCGCGCTACTCGGCTGGACGGATACTCGCCGAGTTCGCTCGCCTCCAGGGCGGAGAGCCCGAGAGCACCCTCGTCGGCCGGGGCACGAGGGTATCGTGCGTGAGCGCCGCACTGGCCAACGGCACGCTCGGCTACTACTGCGACGTCGAGCCCCACCACCCCGAGGCCATCCTGCACGGGGCGGCGGTCGTCGTGCCGACGGCGCTCGCGGTCGGCGAGAGGCAGCGATCGAGCGGACGGGAGTTCCTGAGTGCGGTCATTCTGGGTGCGGAAGTGGGCGTGCGGGTCAGCCTGGCGATCGGCCCGACGGCGCTCTACCGACGGGGCTTTCACCCGTCGGCGGTGGCCGGGGCCCTCGGCGCAGCGGCCGCGGCCGGGCGGCTGCTCGGGCTCTCCGAAGAGGGGATGCGGCGAGCCTTCGGGCTGGCCGGCACCCAGGCCTCCGGGCTTCTCGCCTGGGAGACGGACCCCCTGGAGCACGCTCGGCCCTTCAACCCCGGCGTCGCCGCCCGCAACGGGACGACGGCGGCGCTCCTGGCCGCCCTGGGGTTTGGCGGCCCGCCCGACGTCTTTCTCGGGAAGTTCAGCCTCTTCGGCGCCTTCTCGGACGGAGATGCCCGGCCGGGGGAGCTGACCAGAGCGCTCGGCCAGGAGTTCGCCATCGCGGGCTTCGCGATCAAGCTCTACTCCTGCTGCGCGTTCCTGCACCCGGGGCTGGACGCGCTCCTGAGGATCCTCGGGCAGCAGCGTCTCGGCGCGGACGACGTCGCCGAGACCGTCCTGCGCTTCCCGACCTCCGGCGTCGCGCTCATCGACGGCAACCCGCTGAGGTCCCACTGCGGCCAGTACATCCTGCCCATCGCCGTCCTCGATCGGCGGGTGACGATCGACGACATCCTGCACGACCGGCGGTCGGACCCGCGGGTGGACGAGCTGTCGCGCCGGACGCGCGTCGTGGCCGACGACGCGCTCGACGGCGGCTTCCCCGCGCGCTACTCGACCGTCGTGGAGGTGACGACTGCCGACGGCCGGCGCTTCTCCGAGCGGGTGGACTACGCCCGGGGCTGCCCGGAGAACCCGGTGACCCCGGAGGAGGTCGAGGCCAAGTTCCGCACGCTGGCCGGCGAGGTGGCCGGGCCAGCCGTTCTCGACGCCATCTGCCGGCTGGTCGGCCGGATCGAGGAGCTGGAGGACGTGCGCGAGCTAGGCGAGCTGTTGCAGCTTTCCGGCACCGGCGTGTGATAAGCTGCCCGCCGGAATATCACGAGCCACGGAGGGTATGGAGGGTATGGAGCGATGGCCGAGATGGTGACGCGCGGGGTGATCGTCGACGGTGCCCGCGAGGCAGGCTTCGATCCGGACGGGCTGCGGGACGCCTTCGGGCTGTTGGAGACGTGGGTCGAACAGGAGGTACTGCCCGGGGCGGCGGCGCTGGTCGCCCGCAGCGGACGGATTGCCGGAGAGGCCTACGTCGGCCTGGCGCATCGCGGGCAGAGGCGGCCCGTGGACTCGGCGACCATCTGGTCGCTGGCCTCGGTCAGTAAGCCGTTCACGGCGACGGCCGTGATGCTCCTCGTCGAGGAGGGCGCGCTCTCGCTCGACGAGCCGCTCGGCCAGCTTCTGCCGGAGTTCCTCCGCGCGCCGGAGACGCCGTTCGACCGGCGGGCGGTGACGCTGCGCCACGTCCTGGCGCACTGCTCCGGCCTCCCCGGCTTCTCGGAGGACAACGTCGCGCTCCGGAAGGCGCACCGTCCGCTGGAGGACTTCGTCCGGTCGTTCGGCCGGCAGTCACTGCTGTTCGCGCCCGGCGCGGCGCACTACTACAGCAACTGTGGCATCCTCATGGCGGCCGAGGCTGTGGGACGTGCGCTCGCTGGGACGCTCGGCCAGAACGTCGAGGCGCCGGCGGTCCGCCGGCTGCACGGGTTCGTCCAGGAGCGCATCCTCGGCCCGCTGGGCATGGCGAGCAGCTCGTTCCTCCCGCCGGCCGAGTGGGACGAACGCATCGCGTGGGTCGAGCGCACCGGCCAGGAGGGCACCGACTGGGAGATGGCGAACTCGGCGTACTACCGCGGCCTGGGCATCCCCTGGGGTGGGATGTTCAGCACGCCGCGCGAGCTCGCGCGGCTCGCCGACCTCTTCCTGCCGGCGGCCGGCGGGCGCCAGCGCATCGGCCTGCCGCCGGGCGGCGCGGCCGGTCCGCGCGTGGTCAGCCCGGCCACGGCGCGGGCGATGACCTCGGTGCAGTTCGCCCCGCCGGACGCGGCCGCAGACCTCGCCCCGGAGCTGCGCGACTCGGCTCCCCCCGTGCGGCCACAGCCAGCAGTCGAGTGGGGCATCGGCTGGGAGATCAAGGGGCGCAAGCGCTCGCACCGGAGCGGCGAGCTGACCTCGCCGACGACCTATGGCCACGCCGGGGCGAGCGGCACGATGGTCTGGGCCGACCCCGAGCGGGACGTCGCCTGCGTGCTGCTGACCAACCGCGCCCTGGCGAGCGGATGGACGACCGAGCGACCGCGCCAGGCCCTCTTCAGCAACGCCGTCGTGGCCGCCGTCCGGTGACGCAGATAGGCAGCCCGATGGGCGCGTAAGGAGTCCTCACGATGCGGGTGCTGGTCACCGGAGCGTCCGGATTCGTCGGCTCGTTCGTCGCCGCCCGCTTCGCCCGCGAGGGCCACGAGGTGGCGGGCCTGGATCGCCGGGCGCGCCCGCTCGACCCGCGCCACCGGGCGCCGGGCGTGCGGGTGTTCGAGGCCGACGTCCTCGACCCGAGGCGCGTGCTGGAGGTGGTCGACGAGGTCGGCGCCGAGGGCGTCGTCCACGCCGCGGCGGTCATCGGCCAGGCCGACGGCGCGGCCGATCCGGTCCGGATGTACCGCGTGAACGTCGAAGGCACCATGTCGGCGCTCGAGGCCGCCCGGGCGCGCGGCCTGCGCCTGGTCTACGTCTCGACGGCGGCGCTCTACGGGGTGCATCCCGACCTGCACCCGCTGAGCGAAGACGACCGACCCGAGCCGGTCGGCATCTACGACACGACGAAGCTGATGGCCGAGACGATGGTCATCACTTACCACAAGGTCTACGGGCTGGACACTGTTGCCATCCGGCCCGGCTACGTCTTCGGGCCGAACGCGTCCACGGGCGGCTACTACCTCGACCGCGCCTTCGCCGGCGAGGCCATCGACGAGCCAGTCGGCGCCGACCTGCCGATGGACGTCACCTACGTCCGCGACCTCGCCGACGGCATCTACCGCGCGATGACCGTCCGCCCGATCGCCCACCGGATCTTCAACGTCACTGGCGGGGTGCTTCGCCGGCGCTCGGAGGTGGCCGAGGTGGCCCGGCAGCTCGTGCCTGGCGCACGCATCCGGGTGGGGCCGGGGATACCGCCGATGGCCCACCTGCGCGGGCCGTCGATCCTGGCCCGGGCCGAGTCCGAGCTTGGCTATCGGCCACGGTACAGCCTCGAAAGCGGCATGGCCGATTGGCTGAGCTGGCTGCGCGCGCCGACGTGAGACCGGCGCCGCGGGGACACGGCGATGGGCCCCGTCAGGCGCTGCCAGCCCGAGCCGCCCGGCGGGTCTCCGGCAGGAGGGGCGTGAAGGGCAGCGAGAGCATCGAGGCGAGGACGCTCCAGGCGAGCGCCGTCTGGAGCCCCACCGCGTCGGCGACCATAGCGCTCGCCACATGACCCGATATGCCATACCCCTGTAGGGTATTATCGCCAGAATCGGGACCGTGTCAATACGCAGGTACGCGACGAGGGGGTGGTCGCGGTCCGACGCGAGTCGGACTCGCCTCAGCCCTGGATGGCGGAGGGGCGGGCGAGGGTCAGGCGGCCGCCTCTCGGGACCGGCGGGCCGTGCGGGCGCCGGGCTGGCGTGGAGGCCGCGGCAGTGACTTCTCTTGCGCGGCCGTGAGGACCTTCCCGCACTGGATGCAGGAGACGTAAGACTCCTCGATATCCCTGACCTCCATCAGGTCGCCGTGGCAGCGCGGACAAGCCTTCAACCAGTACATCTGCATCCCTCCTCCAATCCCGGGCCCATGGCGTGGTCTCTGTAATCTTCGGCAGGGCGACTCTCGGGATGAGTGGCGGACATTGACAGACCGCCGGCCTCTCTGCTAGGCTCGGGCCAACCTAACGACTGAGGAGACCCCCATGCGCAAGCGAGTGCTCGTGACCGAGCCAATCCATCCGTCGGGCATGCGTCGGCTGGCCGAGGAGGTCGAGGTGGTGACGCCCGAGGGCGCGAGCCTCGACGCGCTGCTCGGCGACGTCGACGGCGTCGTCGTGCGAATCGCGAAGATCGGCGCCGGCCTGCTCGAGCGGGCGCCGCACCTCGAGGTCATCGGCAAGCACGGCATCGGCGTCGACAACATCGACGTCGAGGCGGCGACTCGACGGGGCATCCCAATCGTCTTCACCCCCGGCACCAACGACGAGGCGGTGGCCGAGCACGCGCTCATGCTCATGCTGATGCTGGCCAAGCGGGTTCAGGAGACGAGCCGGGCGCTGCGCGAGGGGCGGTTTGCCACGGTTCGCGCCGAGCCGACGGGCATCGACCTGAAGGGGCGCACCCTCGGCCTGATCGGCGTCGGCCGGATCGGCTCGCGCCTCGCCGCGATGTGCCGCCTCGCCTTCGACATGCGCGTGCTGGCCTACGACCCCTACGTCGCGCCCGAGCGCGCGGCGGCCCTCGGCGTCGAGCTGATCCGCGACCTCGACCCGCTGCTCGCCGCTGCCGACTTCGTCTCGGTCCATACCCCCCTGACGCCTGAGACGCGCGGCCTGATCGGTGCCCGTGAGCTGGCGCAGATGAAGCCGACCGCCTACGTCATCACCTGCGCCCGGGGAGGCATCGTCGACGAGTCGGCGCTGCTCGCCGCGCTGCGCGTCGGACAGGTGGCCGGCGCGGGCCTCGACGTCTTCGAGAGCGAGCCGCCCGATCTGGCGAGCCCGCTCTTCCAGATGGACAACGTCGTGGCAACCCCGCACGTCGCCGGAGGCACGATGGAGGCTCTGGAGGCGATGGGGCTGCTGGTCGCCGAGGAGGTGCTCGCGGTGCTGCGGGGCGAGCGCCCCCGCTACCTCATCAACCCTGCTGTCTACACACGCTAGGGCTGGAATCCACAGGATGCACAGGATGAGGCTCCGCGGTCGCGACGCTACCTGACTCTAGTGGACGACCAACTGCAGACGACGCGCACTCCTGGTGCTCTGCTCTTCATCCCGTTCATCCCGCTCATCCTGTCCATCCTGTGAATCCGTCACCTCCACGCCCGGCTGGCCGCGCCGATCCAGCAGAGGTGCTCCTGGCGGATGAGGCCGTAGTTGTAGAA
>Ga0315282_10011859_pt1 | contig 13431 bp, 13 predicted proteins | sample YL17G07_20_MG_FD_203693 | JGI IMG/M metagenome (GOLD analysis project Ga0315282, IMG submission 203693) | Sediment microbial communities from Yellowstone Lake, YNP, Wyoming, USA - YL17G07_20 | ecosystem: Environmental > Aquatic > Freshwater > Lake > Sediment | place: USA: Wyoming | collected...
CCAACGCTGCCCGCGGCCTCGCTAACCCCATCTATTGGAGGATTCCGAAACTGCTGGGAGAATGGCGGAGAATGGTACTGGTGTCATTTGAAAAATCTGTGGCAGGCGAATTGCTTACGGTTATATCTCAAAGGCGTTCGAAGGAAGGGGGAGGCATAAAACCGGAAGGAGTCTTTCCGAGGATGATGTCTAAGAGGTAGTGGATAACTTCTTCAGATTCCATCTTCTTTCCATCGCTACAAGAGATAGCAACGCGGGAACTCGATTCTGCTTGGATTAAGAATTTTGCTCTGCGTGTCCCGCAGTTCCATTCAATCATGGCGCCGTCCAAATCCAGTTGGACTGTCATCGATCTTCCTGTCCGAAGATTTCTAATAACTGCTTGGGTTTGCGGGCAGACATCGAATTCGAGGAGTTGCTTTCCTATTTCTAGCCCTAACTCTTGACACAGGGGGTTTGATGCTACTCATCTAGCACCCCCCTCGGCGGAAGAAATCCAAATGACACCACTACCCGGAGAATGGTCTTCGGAGAGTGGGTGTCGGAGAATGGGTACTGGTCGGTCAGCGTGCTGCTAATTCTAACCTGGAGAGCCCGCCATGAATGCTGAAAATCTACAAGTTGTTTCTGACCAAAGGGGTGGCCGCCCTGCCCGAAGGGCGGCAGTCTCCCCGGCACCCTTGGCAGCAGGTTTGGGACGCGGCCTTTCTCGGGACGGCGGTGCAGATTCCCAGCTTGCACCGCCTGGAAGCCGAATGCTGAGCAGGAGTCTTGGCGCAACGGATCGGGGCGCTCAGCGAGGACACCATCGGCTACGCGCGGCAGCGACAGGACCCGGGTCCCGTTTTCGCGCTGGGTTGCGAAGTGGCCCCCGCTGCCACTGCGCTACCCGCTTCTGCGCTACCCGCTTCTAGACTATTCGAGGTATGGCTGTTATCCTGCTATATATGCGCGTAACCACCTGTTAAGCCTTGTCAAGCTGCGCAAAGGTGGCATGGCCATTCCGATAAAGACCATCGAGAGAGGTCCTGGCCATGGCCCGCCACGGGCTGGAAGCCCCTGCCACGAGGAGGATTGCGGTGAAAGTTCTGATCCCAAACCTCGGCTCGACCTCGCTGAAGTACCAACTCCTTGATACCCAAAACGAAGCCGTCCTGGCGCGGGGCAAGATCGACCGCATCGGCGGCGCTGAGTCGCAAATCATCTGTTGGGAGGCGGGGAGCGCGCAGGAGTGGCGAAGGGCGGCGCATGTGCCCGATCATCGCGCCGCGATCAAGATTCTGGTGGACCGTCTCGCCGGCCTCGGGACCGGGGCTGGTGCGGGCGGCGGAATCGCTGCCGTCGGCTTCAAGGCCGTGCATGGAGGCCCGCGCTACTGCGGGAGTTTTCTTGTCGATGACGATCTGCTGGCCTCCATGCAGGATTTTGTTCCCGTGGCGCCCGTGCACAATCCGGTTTACATCCAGGCCATGCAGATTTTCCGGGAAATCCTGCCGGGTGTTCCCATGGTGGCGGTGTTCGAAACCGGTTTTCACGCCACGATTCCGGAGCACGCCAGCACTTACGGCGTCCCCTATGAGTGGCGCGAGAAATACGGCGTGCGCCGCTACGGCTTTCACGGCTCGTCGCACCGTTACATTTCCCAGCGCGTTCCCGAACTGCTCTGCCGCCCGGTGAAGGGCCTGCGGCTCGTCTCCTGCCACTTGGGCGGAAGCTCTTCCGTCACGGCCATTCAGAGCGGCCTGTCGGTGGACACGAGCCTGGGTTTCTCGCTGCAATCGGGGTTGGAGCAATCCTCGCGCTCCGGCGACTTGGACCCGTTTGCGGTCCTGCACGTTATGGAGAAGGAAAACCTCACCCCGGCCGAGGTCAGGCAACTGCTGTGCAAGAAGAGCGGACTGCTGGGCATCTCCGGGATCAGCAATGACATTCGTGATCTGGAAAAAGGCGCCGAGGAAGGAAACCGCCGCGCCGCATTGGCGCTCGAGGTGTTTATCTATGAAGTGAAGAAGTACGTCGGCGCTTACGCTGCGGCCCTGGGTGGACTTGACGCGCTGGCCTTCGCGGGAGGCATTGGTGAGAACTCCTGGCACGTCCGCCAGCAGGTATGCAGCGGGCTGGAGTATTTGGGAATTCACTTGAACCAGGCCGCCAATCGCGTGCCCGCTCAGGGCGACCGGGTCATCTCGCTGCCCTGCTCCCGCGTAGCCGTCCTGGTGGTTTATACCAACGAGGAACTGATGGTGGCGCGAGAAACGGCGAAGGTTTTGGCCGCCGCATAATGGGGATTTCAGACCGATGTCATGAGAGCTGGAAGGCGGACCGACCATGAATTCAACACGCCAATTCCATGTCTTAGTGGTGGATGACGATCCGACCATATGTGAACTTCTGACCACTAAGCTAAATTTCTCTGGCTTTATCTCCCAATCCTGTACCAGCGGAGAAGAGGCCATCCAGCTCCTCTCAAAAGAAACCTTTGACGCGATTATTTCCGACTTGAACATGTCGGGGATTTCAGGCTTGGAACTGCTCGAGTCAACACGCCGCCTTGCCCCGCACACGGCTTTCCTGATGGCAACAGGCGTGAGTGACGTCGCCGTGGGAGTCACGGCGATGAAGCAAGGTGCGGCAGACTACATTCTTAAACCCTTCCAAATGGAAGCCGTAGTGGTAAGTCTCCGGCGGGCGCTCGAAATGAAACGCATGGAAGCGGAACTGGAAGAGTACCGCCAGCGTTTGGAGAGCATGGTTGAGCAGCGGACAAAAGAGCTCAAGGCCGCGATGCGGAGAATTGAACTGACCTACGATGAAACGCTGGAAGCTTTGGCTGGGGCGCTGGACCTTCGCGACAATGACACCGCAGGGCACTCCCGGCGGGTCACCCTCTACTCCTTGGAGATGGCCAAGCGGCTCAATTTCTCCGACGATCAGCTCAAACAATTGGAAAGGGGCGCCTATCTGCATGACATCGGCAAGATAGGTATTCCGGATTCGATCCTCCTCAAACCCTCGAAGCTGACGCCCGAGGAAACGGCCATCATGCAGACCCACGTGCGGATCGGGTATGAATTGATGAGCCGGGTGGCCTTTCTCGCCTCTGCCGCCCAAATAGTTCTCACCCACCAGGAGTTTTTTGACGGCACGGGGTATCCCCGAGGCCTGGTAGGGGAAGAAATCCCGTTGGGAGCAAGAATCTTCGCCGTCGCCGACACCCTCGATGCGATTTTGTCCGACCGGCCCTACCGGCGTGGACGGCCCTATTCCGTTGCGCGCGCCGAAATCGCGCGGGAGTCGAGGAAGCAGTTCGACCCTCAAGTCGTCGCCGTGTTCCTTTCGATCCCGGAGGAAACTTGGCTGAAAATCCAAACCGAGGCACCCCGGATTCTCTCTGAACAAAGGCGCATGTCGGCAGAGAATCTGAGCTTGAAAGGAGGAAAGGCTGGAGCGGACGGCCCGCCCGAGACGGCGGCTCAACCTGGATAAAGGAAGGCGTGCAGAAAACGTGAAACTCCGAGTTATGGCGGTGGATGATGAACCTGTATTACTAGGCCTTCACGAGGTCGGTGGAACGCCCGTCTCAAGGGGTTTTGACACTGGATTTGAATGGCGTGCTGATCCGCCAAGGAATCAGCTCGTCCTGGCAGCAGATCGTTTCGGCGCTGCAAATGGTCCAGCCTGCATGCTTCGCGTACCGGGAACTGGGAAAAAGATCCAAGTTGTACCCATACCCTCCGCCGCACTGCACTCATCATTGTGAGTTTTGCGTTTTGACTTTCATTTGTGGCTCTGCCGCGTGCCGCTACAACTCGCGCCGAACCCGGCGTATACTCTCGCTACCATGGCCCAGTTCAGCGAAGAAGAATCCAACGTCGCGAGGCATTACGACGCGACGGCTTTTGAAGCAGAACAGGTGCGGTTGCCCCAAGATTGTCCCGTCGAGATGGCGGTGACGCGCCGATGGCTCGAACGCATGGCGGAGGCAGGGGACGTTGTTGCGGAAATCGGCGTCGGAGGCGCCCACTACACGGAATTCCTGGCGCGCGTGGGTTGCCGTCTGCACCTCGTGGACGTCTCCGCGCGCCTGCTGGACGCGGCCGTAGAAAAGCTGCGCCAGGCCGGGCTGGAAGACCGCGTTGCGGGCCGCCATCACCTATCCGGCGCGAAGCTGGAAGGTCTGCCCGCCGAGAGCGTTGACCTGGCGCTCTTGATGGGACCGCTCTATCACTTGCGATCGCTCGCCGAACGCCAGCGCAGCGTGCGGGAGTCAGCCCGAATTCTGAAACGGGGCGGCACGCTTTTCGCTGCGGGTATCAATCGCCTCTCGTATCTGCGCGATCTGCTGCGCCTGAAGTTCGCACCCGTCTCCGCCCAGGTGGGTTTCCTCCAGCAATACCTGCGCGATGGGAATTTGGACCCTGAGCACGCGCCGCCTATTGGCTACGCGCACTTGACCAGCGCCAGGGATTTTTGGGCGCTGTTCGAGGGCCAATTCGAAGAGGTGGTGTTCCTGGGCGTTGAGTCTTTCACCACGCCCTGCCAGAAGATCTTCAGCGACCTTCCCGCAGCGGAGGCAGAACTGTGGTTGGACCTCGTGGAAGAGACCGGCCGGACTCCCGAGGGCATCGGCCAGTCGGATCATTTTCTTTTCGTGGGGAGGAAGTCATCGTAGCGGCGGGTTCACCCCGCCATGTGGCGAGGTAAACTCGCCGCCACTACAACGCGAGGGGGTTGAAATGGCAACCTTGGGCCTGATCGAATACCCGGACGCCAGCCCGGAAGTTCGCGCGGTTTATGATGACATCATGGCGACGCGCAAGACGGAGCGCGTCAACAATTTCTGGAAGGCGATTGCCCACGATCCTGCCACGCTGCGCCGCATCTGGGAAAGCGTGAAGCAGATCATGGGCGCCGGCGCTCTGGACCCACTCACCAAGGAGATGATTTACGTGGCCGTGAGCACCACCAATCAGTGCGGGTATTGCATCGCCTCGCACACCGCCGCCGCCCGCCAAGCCGGCATGACCGATTCCATGTTTGCGGAACTCATGGCCGTGGTTGGGATGGCCAACGAAACCAACCGCCTGGCCAGCGGCTACCAAGTGGAAATTGACGAGCAGTTTAGGAAAGGCGCCTCATGAAACATGTCACCACCAAGGACGAACGCGATCGGCTGATGATCGAAGCTCTGATTTTTAAATACGGCCAGCTCTCGCGGGCAGAGATCCACGAATTGACCCACGTGCAACGCAGTGAAATTTCCCGGCTGGTCCGCGAGTTGCTCGCCGAGGGCCGCCTCTTGCCGGCAGGGCGCGCGGATAACCCCATGGGGCGAAAGCAAGTTCTGCTTCGGCTGAATGAGGAGTTCCGGTTTATCTTGGCGATCGGGTTCGACGATGAGAATGCCTTGGCGGCCACTCTGGATCTTCATCTGCTCATGCGGTCCAGCGTACGGGAGCCGGCCTTGCTGGATCAGGGAAAGGACGGCCTGGCTCGCCAACTTATTGCCCTCGCCCACCAAGCCCTATCGAAGGCGGGCGTTGACCCCAAATCGCTGGTGGGCATCGGGGTTGCCGGTTCGGGCCTGGTCAACAGCGGAGACGGAGTCATGGTGATGTCTTCAACCGTGGAGTTCTGCCAGGACTTCCGCCTCCAGGAAATTTTTGAAAAAGAGTTTGGCATTCCCACGGCGGTCGAGAACATCACGCGAGCTAAGACCATGGCGGAGCGAGGGCTGGGCACGGGGGAATTGACCCAGGACATGATCTATGTCGAATACGGGCGGACGGGCATCGGAGCCGGAATCGTTATCAACGGCAAGCTTTTCTACGGAGCAGGTTATGCCGCGGGCGAGTTCGGGCATACGCATATGATCGAGGATGGCCCCGCCTGCAAGTGCGGCAGCTTTGGCTGCCTGGAAGCCATTGCCGGTGCTGCGGCGCTGCAATCGCGTCTGCGCAAGGCGATTGCCGAGGGAGGGACTTCCTCTGCCCTGGCTCTGGCGGAGGGCGACGCCAACAAGATTACCGGTTGGACCGTCCTCCAGGCCGCCGGCCAGGGAGACAAGATCTGTGCGGCGATTGTCGAGCAGGCGGCGAACTATCTGGGCGTGGGGCTGGCCAATCTGGTGAACCTTTTTAACCCCGCCATGATCGTGATCGATCAACGACTCAGTTTGGCCGGGCCGCGCTTGCTGGATCAGCTCACGCAGGTCATCCAACGGAAGGCGCTGAACCACTCGGCCAAAGGTGTGACCATGCGATTTGGCACCCTGGGAAACGAAGCAAGCCTCTTAGGAGCAGGCCGGGTGGCGCTCGAAAACCACTTTGAGATTCCCGCCCTGAAGCTTCCGCGCTTCATGATCGAGACGGTCAAAGTCCCCCGCCGTAAAAATCCCGCGGCTCGGACCGCCGCGTAGAATCGGGTGATCGGGTGATCCGATGATCGGGTGAACAGCAAACCGGCCGTTACGGTTAGGCGTGAGCCGTTTGCTATCACGCGATGATCGATTCGCTCACCCGATCTCCCGATCACCCGCTCACCCGATCTCCGAAGTGCCGCCAGTGCTGTTCAATCGCTTCCAGGGTGCGGCCCTTGGTCTCCGGAACAAAGACGTAACAGAACATGAAGGCCGCCACACAGATGCCACCGTAAGTCCAGAATGTTCCCGCCGGCCCTGCGGCGCGGAGGAGCGATAAGAATGTTCCCGCCACCACCCAGTTTGATCCCCAAACCGACAGCGCCGCCAGCGACATGGCTTTGCCGCGAATTTTGGTGGGGTAGATCTCCGAAATCAGCAGCCACATGACCGGGCCCAGGCCGATGCCAAAGGAAATGATGTAAGCGATGACCTCGTAAAACACCACGATACTTCCAGGCCTTCTGGTAAAACGCGGCGCCCATCAACGCCAAGGCCACCCCCATTCCGGCCGTGCTCAACAGGAGCAAAAACCTCCGGCCGAGCCGATCGACCAGGAGAATGGAAACTACCGTGATGAGGACGTTGGCCACCCCAATGATTGCTGCGGCCAGGATGGCAGCCTTCGCCGAGGGATAACCCGACATGCGCAGGATGGTGGGCGAATAATAAATGATGGTATTAATGCCGGTGATCTGCTGAAAGATGGCAAGGCCTATTCCTACTAATACCGCCACTCGGAATCCCGGCTGCAACAGAATGCCAAACCCCTCCTGCTCCTCTTGCAAGGCGCTTTCCACCTCCGCCAACTCTGCTTCCGCCTCCTCGCCTCGGCCCAGGCGGCGGAAATTCTCGAGCGCCCGATCGCGAAATCCTTTGCGCGCGAGCCAGCGCGGACTTTCCGGCAGAAAGATCATGCCAATCAACAAGACGAGGGCGGGAAACACCGCGCTCGCGAACATCCACCGCCAACTCTCGGAAGCGGCAAAGGCGTAATCAACGAAGTAAGCCACGCCGATGCCCACGGTAATGGCGAGTTGATTGAGCGAAACCAGCGCCCCGCGAATCCGCGCTGGCGCCATCTCCGCGATGTAGAGGGGCACCGCCAGCGATGCGACTCCGATGCACGCGCCGACAAAGAAGCGCGCGACCGAAAACGACACCAGTCCGACGGCCAGCCCACTCAGGACTGAAAACAGGCCGAATCCCACGGCCGTCACCAGCAGCATCCAGCGACGCCCCCAGCGATCCGTACAGTAACCCGCCGAAGCTGATCCCAGCAGCGCACCCGCCAGCGCGATCCCCACGGCGAATTCCAGTTGTAGGTCCGAAAGGTGGAAGTCCGTGCGCAGGAAGAGCATCGCGCCGGAAATCACGCTGGTGTCATATCCAAACAGCAACCCTCCCAGCGCCGCGACCACGGCGGTGAGCACGACGGTCGCGCGGCCGGAAGCAGAACTTTGCGCGGATGAGGCTTTAATGCGAGTGCCAAGTGATGAGTGTTGTTCCATTGCATCCCCTAAAAACAATCCGATCGCCCGGAAGAATTCCCCTGCACATCCATCTGGTGCGAGCAGTTTACCGGAAAAATGGCCGGAGCGTTATTTTGTTGCGCGGCGGGCACGCCAGCGAGGATGAAATTGCTCCGCTGAGCGCCCCACCTTGTTTACGCGAGGTCCACTGGTTTTCCTGCCCTCGGTACTTTTTTCATACTACAATAACCTTTCGTATGGAATTTACCTTTCGCCCTGCGCCGGATGTGCGGGATAAGTGCTTACGGGTCAAACCGCTAGCATCTGGAAAGAAGATTGCTACACTCCCTTATGTCCAAAATGCTTGCGCACCCGATTGGAGGTCAGAAACATGCACAAACGAGCTACGCTGTACCTCATGATAACCCTGGCGCTGTCCCTCTCCGCGCGCGCCGGTTCGACGCGTGAAGACGACGTCCACCGCATCGAGGATTCCGCCCAGATCTTTCAGGAAATCATGGGAGCCCCCGACAAGGCCATTCCCCAGGAGTTGCTGGATTCAGCGCAGTGCATTGCCATCATTCCTGCGGAAAAGAAGTTTGCATTCTTCTTTGGCGGGAACTATGGCAAGGGTTTGGTGACTTGCCGCGCCCCCAAAAGCTGGAGCGCGCCGGTGTTCTTGACAGTGAGCGGCGGGAGTTTCGGTTTCCAGTTTGGTGTCTCATCCACAGATTTCATCCTGGTATTCCGCGGGCGCCGGGGAGTGCAAAAGCTTTTGAGCGACAAATTTAAAATCGGCGGCGACGTCTCTGCCGCGGCGGGACCAGTGGGGAGAAGCGCCGCGGCAGGCACGGATATTATGTTGCACGCTGAAATCCTCACCTATTCTCGCAGCCGGGGACTATTTGCCGGCATCAGTCTAAGCGGCGCCGTCGTCCAGCCGGATGACACTGGCAACCAGGCTTTGTACGGCCCCATTGTAAACAGGGAAAATATCCTCGACGGAAAGGTGGCCATTCCGGCAGAGGCCATGGTTTTGGTGCAGGCAGTCAGTAAAGCAACTCGCACGCCGGTCCCGGCCAGCCCGCCCCCTGTGACCCGCAACAAAGTCATGTGAGATGCCGCCGGAAGGTCGTGGTCCGGATTTGAGACAGCAGGGAGGCAGGGTTAAGAATTCTCACTTCAATCCTTCGATGATCTGTTGGAAGGCCACCATTCCGGGATCGTCCTTGCCAACACTCTTCTCGCCAAAAATGCGCGCGCGCCCTTGACGTGCAGGCTGATTGCGGAAGCGTTCGAGACACTGGCCAACAGATTGGCCGGCAGCCGCAACCAGTGCGGCGGGGTCGTCGACCCCCTCGGTGGCAGCGCGCACCGCCTCCAACGCGTCGAGCACGGTTTTCTCTCCCAATTTCCCCCCGCTGCGCTGCGTCATCCCCTGCAGGGCACTCCCGAGCAACGACGAGACTTCCGACCAGGGAACCTCCGTTCGTCCCTTCGTAGCTTTTGCCGCGCTCATCAACCCTGTCGCCAGCAGAGTGCCGTACGTCGAGCCCGAAAGCTTGGTGAAGGCTTGCGCGCACTTTAGCAGCGCCATGCCCACGTCATCGGGAAGTTGGGGCAACTCGGATGCCACGGCTCGAGTACCACGCACCATCGTAACACCCAAGTCACCGTCGCCAAGCTGCGCATCGAGCGCGTTTAACTCATCGGAGCAGGATTCCATCTTGGAGGCGATGCGCGCGAGCGCACTGCGCAAGATTTGAGTGGTCAGGTTCATAGGTTTCTAAACCCTTCGTACGTGCGGCGCGGCGAAGTGGATTGCGCGGAGCGCAGCGCTGCGAGCAGAAATGGACACGCAGAGCTGCGCTCTGCGCAATCCTTTGACTTTTGCGTTTCGCGCTTTGCCCTTTGACCTGCTCTTGCGCCTCCGCTGCCTGGCGCGACCTCGCGTCAAACTTTCAAAAACGGGCAATCGCAGGGAGCCTTCAACAGGGCTTCCAGCTCCGCATCGAGCTTGCAGAACGTCAGTGACATGCCGGCCATTTCCATGGAGGTCGCGTAGCGGCCTACCAGCGGCATGACGATCTCCATGCCCAGGCCGGTGAGTTTTCTGGCCACATAGCGATAAATGATGTAAAGCTCTTCCGGCGGCGTCGCGCCCAGGCTGTTTACCAATATTGAAATACGGTCTCCGGATCGCAAGGGCATGTCGGCCAGCAGAAGAGAAAGCATTTCCTCCGCGATGGCGTCGGCGGGCCGCATGGGCCCACGGCGCACCCCCGGCTCACCGTGAATTCCCATGCCGATTTCCATCTCCGTCTCGCTGATTGCAAAAGTTGGGCGGCCGACCGCCGGCACCGTACAAGGGGTCAGCGCCACGCCCACCGAGCGGCAGGCGTCCGCGGCTTTCTGGGCGACGGCAGTCACCTCGTGGAGCGTCGTGTGCTGGTCAGCCTTGGCGCCCGCGATTTTGTATGCGTACACCAAGCCGGCGACACCCCGCCGCTTCGAGCGCTCGGCCAGCGGGGCGCTGGCCACGTCGTCCGCCACGCGCACGGAGGTGGTTTGGATGTCTTCCAGTTCGACCATCTCTCCCGCCATATCGAAATTCATGTTGTCGCCACCATAGTTCCCGTACAGGCGCAGCACTCCGGCCCCCCCGTGCGCGGCGCGGATGGCTTCGGCAACCTGGTCGACCGCCGGGGAAGAGAACACGTCGCCAATCGCGCAGGCATCCAGCAGGCCCTTACCGACGTAACCGGTGAAGACCGGCAAGTGTCCGGAGCCGCCGCCAGAGACGATTCCCACTTTGCCGCTGATCGGCCCGTCCGCGCGGACGATGACCCGGCCTGCGGTCCCGGTCTGCTTGTAATACCGCGGATGCGCCAGGCACAAACCTTCCAGCATCTCGTCAACATAGGCAAAAGGCTCATTGAGGATTTTCTTCATGGGTTTCTCCACCAGCAGGGAAGGGTTTTTCCGCAACCTGCTACACGATCTCTTCCTTTTGTTCGTCCCAACGTACGGTGCGGCCTTGGCGGTAAGACTCCACGGCCATCCGGCAGGCGACGGCGGAGCGGAATCCCAGGTCGAAGGGGCAGTTCGTTTCTTTGCGGCTGCGCACGCAGTCGAAGAAATTCTGCATGTGCAGAACGCTGATATCGCTCATGCCGACGATGTCAGGAGGCTTGCCGGGGGCTTCGCCCACGTTCGGGGCCACAGCCTTCTTTTCCTGAGGAACGAAGCGAACGTTATAGTTTTCGTCGCGGAGAATCGTTCCTTTGTTACCGAGCACTTCGTCGTAGCCCGCGCCCATCAGGTTGTTGCCGAACATGGAGTTCCAAGTAAACAGGATCTTCTCCCGCTGAATCATGCTCACGTCCATGGTGTCGGGCACCTGCATGTCCGGCGATATGTAGTTGGCGCCGACCATCGTGACCTTCTGGGGAATTTTCAGGTCCAGGAGCTTGTACCAGAATCCCACTTGGTGCGTCATGTTCTCATAGACGTTTCCCCCGGAGTAATCCCAGAAGAAGCGCCAGTTGATGAGGCGGTTGGGGTCAAAAGGATGCTCTTTCGCCTCTCCTTCAAAAGCCTTCCAGTCCACGTGCTGAAGGTCGCAATCGGAGGGGATGGGGCGCTTCCAGCCGCCATAGGGAGCATTGCGGTAGTGGAAGGTGTGAAGTTGCGTGATCACGCCGATGTTCTCGGGCTTCAGGTATTCGCGCACATGCTCGACGGCCGGGGCGCTGGTGGATTGGATGCCCACCTGCACGACGCGTCCGGAACCCTCCAGCGCTTTGCGCATGCGCTTGGCGTGGTTGGGATTGAACGCCATGGTCTTTTCCTGGTAAACGTCTTTGCCCGCCTGGACGGCAGGAATGAAATTCAGCGCGTGCAGGTGCTGAGGCGTGGCAATCAGTACCGCGTCGATGCTTTTGTCATCGAGCAGTTTACGGAAATCGCGGTAGGTGGTGATCGCGGGGACGCGCTCTTTCAGTTCATCGAGGCGGCGCGTGTAAACGTCCGCCGCGGCCACGCCCTCCACGTTGGGACATTTCAACGCCGCCTTGAAGATTTGCGTCCCGCGCCCGCCTGCTCCGATCAGTCCAATGCGGATCCGGTCGTTGGCGCCCAGCACACAGCTGGAAGGGAAAAGTCCGTATGCCGCCAAAGCGGCGGAACCGCCCAGAGCTTTCTGCATAAATGTACGTCGACTTGCCATACCAAAATCCCTCCTGCTCGCGTTGATTTACCGGGGGTCTATTCTAGCAAATTGAAAACCTTGCAAGGGCCGGGATTCTGGGGCGGTATCAACCTGGCCGTCTCCGGGTGATGGACGGCGATGCCGGCGTCGAAGATGGGTGGTATTATGCACGAAAAAACCCGTGAAAGACCAAATTGAACCGGCAAATTGTCATCAAAGAGTCGCTGTTTTTTGCAAAATTCGTGTCGATTCGACGCAAATGTCCGACTTTTCGGTCGGCATTTTGTCGGCGTTTTCTTTGTTTTCATACATATTCCGGCTTCGATCGCATTTTTTTAACATCTTTTTTATGGAGCACGCCCTGCCTGACTTTCGCGAAGGTGTTGGTAAGGCGCCACAACCGGCGCAGGTTGGAGTCCTCCATTCTTTGCAGAAGCACACCCTTCTAATCCTCCGGCGCCATCAGCGCGGCCAGATTCTCCGAAGATCCGACTTTCTCGGCTTGCCGGGTACACTGCCAAGCAAGATTCTCGTAACTTTCCATCAACCGGCGGAGCTGGACGCGGGCTTTACGGCGTGCGGCCTTTCGCTCCCGCTCTTCCATCGGCTCATGGAGCGACTTCAGAAGAAGGATGAATTCCTGCATCTCTTCCGAACCGTCACCCCTGCGGCTCTCCACAAACCCCTGGATTTCCGCCGCCGTCGGACCCTGACCTCGGCGCGACAGCGCTCCCTTAAGGCGCGCAAAGGGTTCCAGAGCGGCAAGGGCTTGCGAGGCCTGGAGGGTCGCCAACATCTCCTCGCTTGCCAGTTTACTTTGAATGCTCTTCAGGGCCAGCCCGTCACGGATGCGCTGGGCGCGCCGCATGCGCCAAAACGTTTCCCCCATCTGCTCCACCAAGTGGCTTTCCAAACCCTCCCGGGGCTGCAAATCCTCCAGCAGGGACTCCATCATCCGCTGGTAGTCCTTGGGTTCTTCCCCCAGCGCCAGCAGCAGTGCGTACTGCGCCTCGGTGTAGAATCCCTGCCGAAAATGGGCCACGGCGGAGTTGGCTTCGGCCTCCGGCGCCGATGCCCCGGGCGCGTTTGGGGGGTCACCTCATGCGCGTCCGTGTTCGCCTGGGTCATTTCGGGTTGCTTATCGAGAGACATGAAAACCTCCAAAGGGCGAGAGATTGAGGGGGACGGGGCTAGGGGGCTCGGGGCCATAGGCGCTAGAATAAGGAGTTGACATTTCTTGCGACTGATGTATGCTTCTGGCATGGACACAAACTTAATCGACAACGATTGGAAGTATCTGTGCCAATATTTACCGGACAATTTGAGTGAGT
>Ga0315282_10011861_pt1 | contig 13430 bp, 14 predicted proteins | sample YL17G07_20_MG_FD_203693 | JGI IMG/M metagenome (GOLD analysis project Ga0315282, IMG submission 203693) | Sediment microbial communities from Yellowstone Lake, YNP, Wyoming, USA - YL17G07_20 | ecosystem: Environmental > Aquatic > Freshwater > Lake > Sediment | place: USA: Wyoming | collected...
TTCTTCCACCACTTTATTCCCCCTTTAAACAACCTCGTCGTCGCAACGGGCCCGGAGGGATTCGAACCCTCGACTCCCGGCTTAAAAGGCCGGTGCGCTAGCCAGACTGCGCCACGGGCCCCCCACGACAAAAACGGGCTGAAATTCATTGTATTTATACTTTTGTTATTTTTAAATCGTCAAAGCCCAATTTAAGGCTTTCGAAATCATGGTTCTGTTAACTTATTTGACCTGAATCGATAAGATACTTGGTGAAATCTATGAGGTCTGATTATGAGTATTTGAAAAAATTAGTCGACAATCTTATTGAATCAAAACTCAAAATCGAGGATCGCAGTTCTTTAAATGACTACTTTTACTTTTTGACATTGGAAGGGCTAGAAGACGAACAGAAAGGAATCGAGCTATTTGGGGCTTATACACAACTTGTAAATTATTGCGAGGAGAAAAAAGCCAAGTTTTACGTGGGATTCTTCTTTTCTCTCTCAGAATTGCTTACGGTAAAGTATAGAATCAGGGCTAAAGGGTTTACGGCAGATAGATTTCTGTCAAAAGAGGAGTGGCAAAAAAGATTTGATATTACTAAAAAACGATTAAATCTCTAACGGTCAATTTATCGGGAATCAAAATAATGAGCGGTGTGTTATGGTCAAATAATTTCAAGATTCTTTCATTGTTTCGTATTTAGTCGCTAGTTCTATTAGATCGCCCCTTCCATCGTTTAAGTTCAGGTTTATCCCAGTGGCCTCGGCTGGTGTCATGTTGTTTAAGCTCTGGTGTGGTCTCACGAAATTGTAATGCACGAACCAGCCCTTTAGCATCGATTCAGCAGTTTTCCGGCCGCGCTTTTGCGAAGCAAAAAATAAGTGGCGCCCCGAGCGGGATTCGAACCCGCGGCGTAGGCTCGACAGGCCTACATGTTTGGCCTCCGAAGTCATCCATTACCTCGGATTAGACCGGGCTACACCATCGGGGCTCCGACAAAGGTTCGATTCATGTAATATTAAACATTCCCAAAATCCGCAAACAAAGTGGGCTGGCAGCGTCTCGGATTTCCCGCCGGCTCTCGCACGGCAGTACCGACCGAATCGCTGGCGAGCTTAACTTCCGGGTTCGAATGAGACCGGGTGTTTTCCCCGCCGCTCTGACCGCCAACCCATTTTCTAATCTACCTCCCTTTTATTAGCTATTTTGGTTCTTTTGAAATTTTATGGTGCATGGGACAGTTAGGCTAATCCTTCATCATTAATGATTACTCATTGTTTAATGTGATGCGTGGTTAGCGTGAGTTCCTCATGAGTATCTAATTCCAAATTTTTTCTGATTTGCTTGATTTTCCTTTTGAAATCAGTTATCCGATTTTTCACGCATGGCTTAATTGTCTCGATGAACCGTCTGCACTGTTGCCAATTGTATATTAAAAGTGCATAAGTACTATCACGTCGCTTGCGTAACTTGAAGTTAAACCCTAATCTCGTACAAAGTTTTTGAACCAAAAGTAGCAATTCTAAATTTTTGTTATACATTCCAACCTGCCAGTTATGTGGTCGTATTTCGTTTGATCCCTCAGCTTCGAAGAATCCGCGGACAAATGCCTTCGCCTCCTTGGATGTTGTTAAGAGCTTCTGAATGTCATCTATTGAGAGTGACTTATACCATATAGAAAATATTTTGGAGTAGGCAATTGTGCAGAAAGTACGTTTCCTATTCCCACCTCTTACTCTATTATAGGTGTTGGGGTTTAGTTGAAGCTCCTTCAGAGCTTTTTCAAAGGACTTTGCAAACGAAGCCGTGCACTGTTCAAGAACAATTTCTCCATCTTGGCGAACATAACCATCACCCAAAAGTGTACCTAGCACATAGGCGAGGGCAGGGCTTGAATTCAAGCGAGGTTTAATTAGCACTTTTTTGCGGAACGCTTCGAGGGAGGGCCTACGAGGAATGTTATGCCGCGCCATCCACCGACGGACAGAGGTTTCGCCCAAGTCTAAGCTTTTAGCTATGTCGCTCAAGCTTTTTTCCTGCAGCCAATACTGCTTCCAAAGCCATTCCCGCGAGCGGAGTACTTGCCTAGCGTCGTTGTTTATCACTTAACCATCTCACGCCGGAAAGTTTGCTCATCTTGTTTAATTCATAACTCTGAGAAAAATGTGCGAATCACTTTAAGCCAATTGTAGGGAGAGAGGTCTCCGAAAGTAATTTTTATAAGTGGTCCCGCGGGGGAGAATTTCAGGCTGCGCCTTTTGAACTCCCGACATATCCCGGGCGCCAAGAACCTTTTGAAGGATCCAAGCGCTTGTCGGTAGCCACCTTGGGTCTTTGGCCCGCCTCGCGGCGAACAGCCGACCACTCTAACCAGGCTGAGTTACCGCGGGACCAGATAAAAAATGGATTTCTAAATTCTTAAGCCTTGTCAGATGAACTCGCGCAACCTTCGCACGGCGTTCAGCTTGTCCCTCTGGCCTATCTTGGCCCCATCTATGGCGCTCTCCAAAATTTCAGTTGTCCTCTGATAAGTCGGCCTGTCCACCGGGAAGGGTATGCCGTCCTTCCCACCGTGGGCGAAGCTGTACTTCGCGGGATCCCTCCAGGACGGCGGCTTACCATAGATCAGATCAGAGATGAGCGCTAATGCTCGCACGGCCTTCGGCCCAATCCCCCTTATCGCGACCAACTCCTCGTAGTTCTCGGGCTGTAGCTCGTACGCCCTCCGAAGGGCCACGACCGTCCTCTCGGTCAGATCAGTGATAGCGTGGTTAGTCGGCATGACCAACTTCAGCACCTGCGGGCTCCTACCAAAGTAATCGTCCAGCGATCGTTGCTCCTCCCCCCTGACGTACACCATCAGCTTATTCGGGTCTTCCTTTACCAGGTCCACGCTTGCCGACCTCGCCTCATCGCTCTCGCGCGCAGTCATGTCAAGCACGACCTCCTCCCGCCTGTCCCCGGCTATTCCGGAATGCGGCTCTTCGACAAAGCTCTTGATGCCATCTGAAAGCCAATGATATCGCCTAGCAAGGCGCCCGTTCATCCCCTGCTGTATCACGCCCCAGTCGCCATCCTCGCTGAACACGAAGGTGTGGTGGTAGAGTTGATATCCGTCCTGGACGCAGGCGTTGTCGACCTTGGCGGACATCTTACTCCCATAAATTAGCTCATCGATTTTTTTCTCTCCCAAAGAAAAATCATCCGCGATCTTCTGGATTTCATCTGGTGCCCTTTTCGAGGCCCTTCCCTTGCCCCCGCAAACCGCTATTCCGAACTTCTCCGGCTTCAGCGCCTCCTTCAGGGCTCCCATCGTCACAGTGGTCGTGCCACTCGAATGCCAATCGTATCCGAGCACGCAGCTGAGGGCCTGAAAAAAGAAAGGATCGCCAATTCGTCTGATGAATTCCTGCTTTCCGTACTCTTGCACGATTACCTCAGTTATGGCCCCGCCCAGACGCTTCATCCGGACGAAAAGCCAAGGCGGGCATCTCCCGGGGTGTAGAGGGAGTTCGGCGACTCCAGTCCTCTTCAATTTCTCTCCGATTAAAAATTGAGGTTGTTTTTCTAAAGGTTTTACCTGGAGAGGTGGATGAAAGTAATAATTGGTTTTAATCCGATTTTTCCGCGAGTTTGCCAACGCGCAGAACCTTCCTGAGTAATTCGTTGCAGATTTCGCTGAAGGTTGGATGCGGTTCGCGAGAAGCACGCATATCTTCGATCTTAGCAAAAATATCGCCATCAAAGGAGATTATCCTCTGAACTTTCGTGGGCTGAAGGAGGACCTCAACTTGATCCTTCTTAACTTTCTTTTTAATTCTCATTGTTCACAAAGAATCACAATTGAGTCATGTGTTTTGAACTTTTCGCCCCGTTGAATTGGGACTATACATTGAGCAGTTCACAGCAGCAGAATCTACACAAGCGGCGAATTTTCGATAGGACAACCTAACCCGACGCCTGGATTTCTAAAAAGTAACATTAGACGATAGTTCAGTCACTTCGTCAAGTAGTAACCCGCTGCCTTCTGGCGCGCCACCCTCTTTGCGTAGCCCTTCGCCACGAGCTCCATCAAGGCATTATTGGCCATGCCCTTGGGCAAGCCAGCAGAGCGCATGGCATCGTCTGCCGTCTTGACGGAATCCGGGCTCGTTGCGCCGAGCTTTTTCAGCGCATCGTACACTTTTTTGCCAGATGGCGTTAAATCATCTGCCATTTTTTCCACCTCAACCCACTTGTGTTTGCCGGAGCTTATTTTAAACCCTTGCCCCCCCTTGATCTCCAAACTCATGTCGAGGGCAGGCGCTCTAAACGTCATGTAACTTGAGGATATGATGTCCACACCCGTAGCCGCATAGCTGGCGACATTTGATGGATCTATTCCCCCCGAGGCCTCGAGAATTACGCAACGGCGGAGGCCAGCTTTAGTGATCGTCTCAATAGCACGCTTAACGTCTGCAGGCCGCATGTTGTCGAACATCACGATGTCTGCACCAGTGCGAGCCGCATCAAGCGCGTCCTTTGAGCTGTTAACCTCTATCTCCACCTTCTTCGAAAAGCTCGCGCCACGTGCTTTCTTAACGGCTTTCTCAATCGATCCGACGAGCCTGATATGATCGCCCTTGATCAGCACACAGTCGTCCAGCCTAAATCTGTGCGGATCCCCACCGCCGAGCCTTATCGCACGCTTGTCGAAGTAACTCAACAAAGGCATCGTCTTGCGCGTTGCCGCTAGGACGACATCTGAATTGGCCTTCCGGGCTCGTTCAAGCATTTCCAAGGTTGCTGTAGCCACACCGCTCATGCGCATGAGTAAATTCAGCGCTGTGCGCTCAGCAGCTAAGATTCCACGGGCTGAACCATCAACCCTCATAACCACAGCACCCGGTCTGATGCGCTGTCCATCCTGTTTCACTATTCTTGTCCGAACCCCAACCTCATCGAACGCTATGGCCGCCTCCGCAACGCCCGCTAGAACCCCTTGTTGATTTACAATTATCTCTGCCCCAGCGTTCATCCCCTCAGGTACCAAAGCTTCTGATGTTATATCCGCAAAACCGATGTCCTCTGCCAACATTTCCCTGATTTTTCTCCTGACGATCATGCTAATCACGCGTGGCCCTCCCGGAAATCTCTAGCATTCGTTCGATTGCGACGCGAGCACGATCCGCGATATCTGGCGAAACAGTTACCACATGCTGCCTATCACGCAGGGATAAGTAAACCTTCTCAAGCGTGTGTTTCTTCATCTGTTGACATACGGCTGTTCCTAGCGCAGGTATGAATTCCTTATCCGGATTTTCTCGTTTTAGTTTATCGATCATGCTTATCTCGGTCCCGATTATGAATTGCCTTGCAGGTGAGGCCCTTGCGCGCAATGTCATTTGGCTAGTGCTGCAGATGTGGTCCGCAAGTTGTTGAACCTCAGGGTCACACTCCGGATGAACTAGGATCTCTGCATCCGGGTACTTTTCCTTGAGGAGTGCGATGTCGGCCGGCGCAAACATCCTGTGCACATAGCAACATCCATGCTCAGGGAGCGGGATAACGGTCTTGCTCGTGCGACGCTGTACGAACCAAGCTAAATTTTTATCCGGCCCAAAAAGTACCTCCTTCTCATCGAGTGCGTCCACTATCAGCGGCGCATTTGCTGAAGTGCATATGACGTCCGCCTCAGCCTTTGCCTCGACCAGCGTGTTTACGTACAGCACTACCGCAGCATCCGGATGTTTTTTTCTGGCCTCTCGCACGGCACTGGCTGGCAGCTGGGCAGCCAATGGACACTCCGCTGCAGGATCTGGGATCAGCACGGTTTTATTTGGATTTAGAAGGGCAGCGGTCTCGGCCATGAAATTCACGCCAGCCAAAATAATAAGCTCAGCATCGACTTTTGCTGAATATTTCGCTAAATCCAAAGAGTCACCTACATAGTCTGCGATGAGCTGAATTTCCGTCCTTTGATAATTATGGGCCAAGATAGCCGCGTTTCTTTCCTGTTTTAGCCTCGATATTTCTTCCTGTAATTCTCCTTGATACATGATAAGCCCCCAACTTAAATTGGTGATATACATTTATCCCTTTCCAAGAGGATGAGATCGCATTTCTGATAATCCTACCTAAACCCTTCCACTTTAGTCGGGATTTTTGACAAAATTTCATTCAAGTGCCTTGGCTAAGGGTAGAAAGTAATAGATGGGTTCTTTTTATATTCCAAATCCTATTAATGAGATTAAACATATCGAGATGAGGGAAAAGCATGCGTCGCTACAAGCATCTGGATGAAGTATTGAAATTGATGTGGCAGCCCGAGCTGATCAGGAACATCGGGATTGTTGCCCATGTCGACCACGGCAAGACGACGCTCACCGATAGTTTGGTCGCCGCATCAGGCATAATATCATTCGAGTTAGCAGGCGAGCAGCTCTTTACAGACTTCCTGGAGATCGAACAACAGCGGGGAATCACCATTCAAACCTCAGCCGTCAGCCTTGCTCACAACTTCGAAGGCAAGGAGTACTTGATCAACCTGCTGGATACGCCTGGACACGTCGACTTCAGCGGCGACGTCACACGTGCCCTACGCGCCATAGATGGTGCCGTGGTGGTGATAGATGCTGTAGAAGGTGTCATGGTACAGACTGAAACTGTGCTGCGCCAGGCCCTGCGAGAGCGAGCCAGGCCCGTGCTCTACATAAACAAGGTCGACCGCCTCATCGATGAGCTCAGGCTCACACCTGAAGGCATGCAGGAACGCTTCGTCAAAATCATAACAAAGTTCAATCAGCTGATTAAAAGGTATGCTCCACCGGATGTCGCTGAAAAATGGAATGTGAGCGTAGAGGGCGGCTCGGTGGCCTTCGGCTCGGCTAAGGAAAAATGGGCCGTATCCATCACACAGATGAAGAAGAAAAATATCACGTTCAAGGATATCATCGACGCTTACCACACAAACAACCAAGCCGAGCTTGCAAAGAAGAGCCCGGTCTACGAGGTTATCCTCGACATGGCAATACGCCACCTACCGAATCCGAAACAGGCACAGGCTGACCGGATTCCAGTGATATGGAAGGGCGATCTAAACAGCGAGCTAGGTAAGGATATGATCGCCGCAAACCCCGATGGTAAGATTTGCATGGTGATCACCGACATCATCGTTGATGAGCACGCCGGCGTCATCTCGACTGGGCGAGTCTTTTCGGGCACCCTCGAGAAAGGTAAAGCCGTCCACCTCGTCGGCGCTGGCCAAGATTCAAGGATTCAACAGGTAGGAGTTTACATGGGGCCGGACAGGGTCATGGTCGACAAGGTCCCTGCTGGCAACATCGGCGCGATCATAGGCATGAAGGAAGCGTACGTCGGGGAAACCCTAATCGAGGCGGGCGCTGAGGGCAAGGGCTTCGAGGAGCTGCGCTACGTCAGCGAACCCGTCGTCACGGTTGCGGTTGAACCGAAGAATTTCCAAGATTTGCCAAAGCTTGTGACCGAGCTCAAGAAGATCTCGCGGGAGGACCCGAACGTCAGGATCAAGATCAACGAAGAAACAGGCGAGTACCTCGTCTCTGGAATGGGCGAGCTCCACCTCGAGATTGTGGAGTACAAGCTGAAGGAAGCTGGAATGGAGGTCAAAGCTTCCGAGCCTATAGTCGTGTACCGCGAGACCATCATGGGTAAAGGTGGGCCGGTGGAGGGAAAATCTCCCAACAAGCATAACCGCTTCATGATAGCAGTGGAGCCACTCGAGCCCGAGGTCATTAAGGCGATCGAGGAGAGCAAGGTCTATCTCAAGCAGGAACGGAAAGAGAGGGCAAATGTGCTCCGCGATTTAGGTTGGGATACCCACGCCGCTCGAAACATCATAACAATGAATGGTCCGAACATCCTCACGGATATCACTAAAGGTGTGCAGTACATGAGGGAGGTCGAAGATTACGTCATCGAGGCATTTACAAACGTTGTGAATGAAGGACCTGTCATGCGTGAGCCCACCCGAGGGCTGAAAGTTCTTATAACAGACGTATCGCTTCACGAGGACTCCGTTCACAGGGGTCCAGCCCAGATCATACCCGCGGTGAGGCGGGCCACCCAAGCGGCCATATTAATGGACAACCCCGTCGTTCTCGAGCCTATTCTGAAGCTGGAGGTGCGCGTGCCGCAGGAGTTCCTGGGCGGCGCTACTCGAGTTATCCAAGGAAGGCGAGGTCGTATCATCACGATGGAATCCGAGGAGGATATCGCCATCATAAAAGCCACCATACCGGTCGCCAATTCCTTCGGGCTAGCAGCCGAGATGCGTTCGGAGACCGAAGGCCGAGCACTATGGGGCACTGAATTCGATCGATTCGAGCCGATGCCACGTGAGCTTCAGGATCAAACAATTCGAGACACTCGAAAACGAAAGGGCCTGAAGGTTGAGCCTCCAAAGCCTGAGGATTTCATGGAGTGATGAGCCCGAGGTTAGAAAGCTAGTGGAGCCAATACGGTTTCTTAATTGTTTCAAATGCATGCACAGCCGCGGTGATGCCTTCGGCGCATGATGTAGCTATTAGCCTGACCTCCCCAGTGACGTCTCCGGCCGCGAATACCCCCTTAATGTTAGTTTGAAGGTTTCTGTCGACCTTCAACGAGCCATCCTTCCGCAATTTGAACCCATTATTTTCCAAAAATATCTTGACCGGTTCGAAACCTATGGAGACGAAAAGCTCTTCTACGTTGAGGATTTTCTTTTCGCCGGTCTCATGATTGATTGTTTTAATTCTGTCAATTTTTCCTGTACTGTCTTCAAACGCATTAACAATCTCAGTGTTGTAGACGATTTTAGTCCCCAGGTTCTCTGCAAGTTTAACAGTGCTTTCCTTGGCCTTCGCGTACCTGTTCTTGACGAGTATCGTTATGTTTTTCGTTATATCGTTGAGCTGAACTGCGGTATCGAAGGCGTGGTCTCCTCCCCCGACGATGATTGTTCGTTTATTTTTGAAGGCTTCGGGATTCTTTATTGTATAGTGAACATTGGGAACATCGGAATCTTTCAATACTTCCAATTTTCTGGGGACGTTAAAAATTCCGGTGCAAACTATGACTCTTTTCGCTCTGTAGATGTCTTGAGTAGTTTTTAATGTTAGGTTATTTCTTTTTCTTTCTATTTCAAGTACCTCTTCACCGCAACTGATCTCCGCGCCCGCGTTCTTAGCCTGCATGAACAACATTCTACTCAGTTCCTTACCGAGTATGCCCACTGGAAAACCGGGATGATCCCTGATGATTTTGTCGGGGTAAAGGAGAACGGGCAAGCCGCCAGGGAAGTCGTATTTTTCTATGATGAGACAACTCAAACCTCTGAATGAAATGTTTGCCGCGGCCGTCAAACCGGCAGGACCAGCTCCCACGACAATTACGTCGTAAGTTTTCATACAATTCACTTTATTTTCGAAGTTATTCAATCTTTGTTTCAGGATTTTTCAATCATCATTTTTCAAATCGCACGCTGTTCCGTATTATCGGGTGGTCCTGAATTTTGCTCATGAATAAGTTGTCAGCTATCATACCAAATTTCTCTGGTTCGAGATCCATCACGCGAGCATCAGCGAACTCCTTCGGAAGTTTATTGTCCAAAAGTTCTCTTCTCTGGTCCTTTTGCAATTTCATATCTGGGAATACCTGGCCGAAAGAATGGTACAATGCATTGCGCACCTTTTGGCGTCGATGCTGAAACAGCGCTCGGACGACATCAAAGAACATTTTCTCATCGGTTACCTTGAAGGGGGCCTCGCGCGGCCTGAGCCTGACCACAGCAGAAAATACCTTTGGCTGGGGTAGGAACGCCGAGGGCAACACCTTTTCGAGCATCTCGACCTCAGCGCGATAGTAGACGTTGACCGTCAAACGCCCGTAGTCATTTGACCCCGGACTGGCAATCAATCGCTCGGCAAACTCCCACTGGTACATCAGCACCGCCAGCTCGAAATCATGGTCGAGCAACATGAACGTTACATCGGAAGAAATGCCGTAAGGTAGATTCGCGACCACCTTATCGAACTTCGGCAGCTCCACTTGCAAGACATCACAGTGCACGATTTTTGTGTTGGGATGGCCCCTCAAGCGCTCGCGCAGGATTTTGACGAACCGTCCATCGCGCTCCACTGCTATAACTTTTCGAGCACGTTCGGCCAACAATTTAGTCAGGTTACCGATTCCGGCGCCTATCTCAAGCACTTCGTCCTTTTTGGAAACATCGGCGTAACCGACGATTCGCTCCAAAAGGCCCGGGTCGATCACGTGGTGCTGGCCAGCTCGTCTGCTCGGCCTTATTCCATATTTTCGCAGGACTGATAGAGTTCGTTCGGCCATGCAATTCCGTGTTTTTATAACACCTCCTTTGAAATAGATGCCGGGGTACTAACTTGGTCTCAGAAGCATTCCTCCGCAAAAAATTTGAACTTTTAAAAAGGATGAAAAAGGGCACCAAGCTCACCGATTCCCTCAAGGAAGCGATAATCGACACCTACGGGACTCGGGCAGTTAAAGCACTCGATGCCATCGAAAATCGCGGGGTGGTAAAACGTGGCGACAGGTGGTTCGTCCGAGGCAAGAGCGATGAATACGAGGTCGTCCAGGCGTTTTGTAGCTGCCGTGATTATGTGTTAAATATTGTTACCGAAAAAGTCGATGTCGACATGTGTTATCATGCCCTGGCGAAAAGGATATGTGAGCTGCTCGACGCTTACTACGTTGGTGGTTGAATGCGCCTTGTCATCAAGTTCGGCGGAGTCCCGGTCAAGGACGGCAACAGCATCCTAAACGCCGCGAAGTTTGCCGTGAATCGCCATAAAAAGGGCGACAAGGTCGTGGTCGTCACCTCAGCTATGGCAGGCGTCACGGACCAGCTGATAGAGGTAGCGCAAAAGTTGGTTGAACATCGCTCAAATCCAAAGCGGCTTATCCCGGAGTTCATGAACCACATCTCGAGCAAGCATTTTCAGGCATGCCGAGCTGCGATAGATGATAAAGATAATTTATATGAGACAACCCGCATCGTCAAGGACACGCTCAATGGTCTGGAGCGCGCGCTTACAGGCATCTCTTATCTAGGTGAACTGTCAGCTCGTTCGCAGGATCTCGTAATGTCGTTCGGCGAGCGGTTATCCGCACCAATCCTTGCGGGGTCTATAAAGTCACTGGGGGTGCCGTCACTATACCTAACGGGCTTTGAGGCCGGGATAGTGACAGACGACTGTTACACCGAGGCCCGGCCGCTGATGGACCGGACGCGCAAGCTCGTGCGCCAGCGGCTGGAAAAGCTTCTCACAAAAGGCGATTTACCGGTGGTCACTGGTTTCGTAGCCGGCACAGCAAAAGGCACAGTGACAACGCTAGGCAGGGGCGGCTCAGATTATTCTGCGTCCATCGTCGGCGCGGCCTTGAAAGCGGACGAGATCTGGATAATGACCGATGTCGATGGTATAATGACCACCGACCCCAAAATCGAGCCCAGCGCTAAGGTGATCGATGTCATCTCGTACCTCGAGGCTACTGAACTCGCTTACTTCGGTGCAAAGGTCTTACATCCAAAGACAATTCAGCCAGCTATGGAACTCGACATTCCAGTGCGGGTGCGAAATGCTTCTAAGCCCGAAAATGAGGGCACACTGATCGTTCGAAAAACAGAGCGAGGCGAGGGAATCGTCAAGGCGATAACCGCGAGCAAAAAGGTTTCCCTCATAACCGTCAGTGGTGCGGGTATGATAGGTGTGCCCGGCGTGGCTGCTGCCGTTTTCGACATCCTAGGCCGATCTGGCGTCAATGTATTGATGATCTCACAGAGCTCCTCACAGGCAAACATCAGTTTCGCTGTTGAGCGGAAGGATCTCGATGCCGCAATCAACAGCCTTCGCAAGGGATTCTCTGAACGACGCTGCGACTGGACCATCGAATTCGATCGGGATGTCAGCCTTATCGCCACTGTGGGCGCAGGGATGAAGGGCATGCCAGGAGTTGCGGCCCGGGTGTTCAACACGATCGGGCGAAACAAAATAAACATCCTCATGATCGCCCAAGGATCATCGGAGCTCAACATTTCATTCGCAACCGACGAGCATGATGCTGTTAAAGCAGTGCGAGCTTTGCACGGAGAATTCCTATCGGGCAGAGGTCGTTGATCGGGCATTCTGTGCAAAGCGGGCTAATAGCTCGGCAGTAGCGACGTCCATGTTGGATCAGCAGCATGTGAGCCAATCCCCTCTGGCCACGCGGTATTAGCTCCTCGAGCCTGAGCCTAACCTCTTCATAACCATCATTCGGCTGGGCAATGCCGAGGCGCTTCGAGACCCTAAAAATATGGGTGTCTATTGGAACGACATCCCGTTTGCCTGCAAACTCGAGCGCCACGTCAGCAGTTTTATAGCCAACGCCCGGCAATGAGAGCAGCTCCTGACGTGAGTTATTCAATGGCATTCGCAACACCTGGCCAAGGTCCCCACGGTAGCGCTCGCGCACCAAATTCGAGAGTTGCTTGATGCGCTTCGATTTGGTCCTGTACAGCCCAGCTTGCTTGATGAGCTTTTGGATGTCACGAACGTCCGCTTTCGCGAGTTGCTCGGGGCTCTTGTACTTAGCAGTGAGTTTTTTGAACGCAGGCCGGCTGTTTCGGTCGCTCGTGTTCTGCGAGAGCACGGTGCCGACCAACAGCAGGAATGGGTCATTCGTGTAACTTCGCCATGGTTTGAACACAGCACCCAAGCGACCTATGATTTTAATCATACGAATTCGTTCTTTCAAAACATCCCATCCTTAAATCCAATACCAACATACTAAATGATCGGTTGGGGCCCTTGAATATTCTATATGTACTTTATCCGATGTTCCTGTTTGGCTCTTTGGCATTTGGACTTGAGGCAATGTTACTAGGACTAGGTGGACAACTATCCTCCCTTTACCGTCGCGACAGAAAGAGGATTCTTAAGGTAGCATCTCTGGTCGGTCTCAGTGTTGTGGGCCTATCAATCGCGACCTCAACTGCTCTAGATTTTGGGCCCGTTTATTTTTGCGCATTCGTGCTCGTTTACACACTCCTTACAAGCACGGTTCTTAGTCTGTTTAAAACAAGGTTCATTAAACCGGAACTGCCAACGCCGCCTCAGATCTCTGATGCAGAAATCAAACAAGTGCTACAAAAAAGGGGTTTCAATGAGATTGTAGAAGAGGAAAAAGATTAATCAACTTTTAATTTTTATCGTGGTAAAAAATCGTTTAAAACCATAAATTAACAAAAAGAAAGTACGTATTTAGCTGTCTTAAAGCGTGAAAGTTGTCTGGGTGTGCGTGTGCGGCTTTCCTGCTGGGAAACACCGTTCAGCGTCACAGCTGTGACGTTAGGATCGGCACCGCGAATGTCACACCTGTGACATCGCATGCCATAATTCATCCGCTTATAAACCGCCTCCGCTCAAAGC
>Ga0315282_10011862_pt1 | contig 13430 bp, 12 predicted proteins | sample YL17G07_20_MG_FD_203693 | JGI IMG/M metagenome (GOLD analysis project Ga0315282, IMG submission 203693) | Sediment microbial communities from Yellowstone Lake, YNP, Wyoming, USA - YL17G07_20 | ecosystem: Environmental > Aquatic > Freshwater > Lake > Sediment | place: USA: Wyoming | collected...
ACGCCAAACGGCGCATTGTAGACGGATTTCTCAACGAAGGCTCGCAGGCCGAGCGTGTCACGGTGGTAGTCGATGCGTTCCCGGTACTTGACTTCCAGCGGAATCCGCTGCTCCCCGATGGTCAGGACGAAGTCGACCTCGGGTTCCGCTCCTCGTTCCGGGAAGTGCGCCATGTCCAGGTGGGGGATGCCGCCGAGGAAGTAACCCACGACGCTCTCGGCGATATGGCCGGCGAGGTCGTGCAGGTGCGGGGCGGCGGCCAGCCCCTCCCTGTCCAGAGGCACTATCTCCTGGAGCCAACTGGCTCTCAGGCCGTGATCACAGAGACACACCTTGCGGTTACCTCGTCGCCGCTTGAGGCGAAGCTCCATCGGCTCGATGAGTTTGATCAGCATCGTGCCGTCAAGGAACTGGAGGTAAGCGAGGATGCGCTGCCAGCCGATGCCGCCCTTAAGTGCTTGCTGGATCTCGTGGATGTAGATCGCTTGGCTGGGGCTCTGGCCGGCATACCGGCAGGCCAGGCGGAACACCTCCTCGAGTAACTGCGCATCCCGCTTAAGGCCTCTCTGCCCCATGCGCAGGTCATGTTGAATGACGCGCTGGATCACCATATCGTTCAGGTGGTCGGCCATCTCGGGCCAGGGAGTATCCCATCGCTCCTGGGCCGTCGGATACCCCCCGCGCTGGGAGAAGGCTACGAAGGCCTTGTCACGGACCTGACGGTTGGCTTTGCCATAGGCCTGCAAGTCACGCCAGAAGTCCTGGTGCAAGAGCGGCTCAAGGCCGTTCTCGGGCATGTGCGGCGCCAGCTCCTCTTTGAACCGCATTCCTGCGATCTCGCGCAGGAGCAACGTCCCGAGGTCCACCTGGGTGATTCTTCCGGCCAAGCTGTCGTGGCCCGCTCGAATCCTGAGCGCGGAGCTTCCGGTGACCAGGACCTTGACCGCGTGATGGTCGACGAGGGCCTTCAACTGGGGCGCCCAGTCCCGCTGATTCTGCACTTCGTCGAAGAGCAGGTAGGCCGGCGTTCCCGCGCGAGCTGCTTCATTGAAGGACTGCCCAAGAATCCGGTTCTCGAACCAGCGGGCCAGCGCCAGCACGGGGTCTCGAAGGCCGCGCAGCGAGGGTATCTCGTCAAACTGCACGCGCAGGACGTGGCTGGGGGCAACGACCTTGGTGGACAGCACGTGCTCGATGAGTTGGGATTGAAGGATGGACTTGCCGACGCGGCGAGGCCCACGCAGAACCACCACGGGCGCCAAGCCGCTGCTGATCTTCTTCAGCGTGGTGTGGAAAGCCCAGCGGCGGTAGGGAGGCAAGGGCTTGTCGGGCCTGCCCTCCCACCACGGGTTCGTATCGTGGATGAAGGCGTCCAGTTCCGGCGGCAACCGCTCTTTGTCAAAGATGTCTCGACTCATTCTCAGACCCCGCTGCCTGCGCCTGTGACCGGGATGGCCGGCTCCCCGCCCCTTGCCCCGAGACTCCATTAGGACAAAGCCGACATTGGTTTGCAAGTCCCTTGGCCAGCCTGTGCCTCAGGCGCCGTCGCGCCATTCGCCATTTCCGTTTGTCGTTTGATTAGCCATTAGGCTTTGGGCATTAGTCATTCTCACGCCCCCGCCCGAAACGCGTCACTCCTCGAAGTAGCCCAGCAGCCCCTGCTCCGCCTGCCACATCTCCTCGAACATCTCGCGAATCTTTGCCAGGCTCAGGCAGGACGCCGTCAGCGGGTCGAGGGCGACGGCATGGAAGGCGGCATCGCGGTTGCGGTCGAGGACCGCACGCACCGCCAACTCGTGCACCGCCACGTTCGAGCGGTTGAGGGCCGCACAGGGCGGCGGCAGGGCGCCGACGTGGCACGGGTGGACGCCTTCGCGGTCGGCCACGCACGGCACCTCCACGCAGCACCCCTCCGGCAGGTTCGTGATGAGGCCCGTGTTCATCACGTTGCCGTTGAAGCGCAGGGGCACGCCCGTCACGAGGGCCTCGATGATCCCGGAGGCGTACTCATTCGAGCGGGTGAGCTCCGGCACCGCCGCGTCCGGCCCGGTCTTCATCCACTCGCGGTCGGCCCTCTGCTCCAGGGGAACCTGGCGCGACTCCAGGTGGAACTCGTCGCGCAGCTCCTGCGTGCGGCGGAAGTAGGGCAGGTACTCCGAGTTGTGGTGGCTCGACTCGGTCACGAAGTACCCGAAGTGCTTCATCATCTCGAACCGCACGCGGTCCTTGGCGTACGTCTCGGGCGTCTCCATCGCCCGGCGGATGGCGGGGTACGCGTCGCGGCCGCCGCGCTTGAACTCCAGCACCCACGCCTGGTGGTTGATCCCCGCCACCCAGTGCGTGATCTCCTCCAGCGGGATGCCGGTGTACCCGGCCAGCTCGTGCATCGTCCACTGGATGCTGTGGCAGAGGCCGACGTTGCGGACCGCCGAGCCCGCCGAGTGCATCCACGTGAGCATGCACATAGGATTCGTATAATTGAGCAGCAGGGCGCCGGGGCAGAGGCGCTCCATGTCCTTGCAGAAGCCGAGCTGGACGGGGGCCGTCCGCAGGAACCGGAAGACCCCGCCGGGGCCGATCGTGTCGCCGACGCTCTGGTCCACGCCGTACCGGCGCGGAATGTTGATCTCATGAGCGAACGGGTAGCCGGCGTAGGCCGCGCCGCCGACCGAGACCGAGGTGATGACGAAGTCCGCGCCGGGGAGGGCGTCGCGGTGGTCGACGGCCGCTTCGATTCTCGCCGGCACGCCGTGGGCCCCGACCGCCCTCCGGACGTAGGCCGTCACGGCCTGGAGCCTTGCGGGGTCGATGTCCGAGAGGACGATGGTCGATCCGCGCAGGGGCGGGCGCGAGAGGATGTCGAACGACAGCCGGCTGCCGAAGCCGCCCCCGGCGCCGATGATCGCGATCTTCGCCACTCGCCGTCTCCTCAAGTCTTTCGCAAGTCCGTCTTACCGCAGAGGCCGCAGAGAACGTTGAGAGAAACAGAAAAGGCAAAGGACTTGCACCACAGAGAGCACAGAGAGCACAGAGGAGAGTGGGTATAAAGGATTAACATAGTACCATTGCCTGACTCTTCCCCGGCATCCTTGTCTATCTTGCCGTTTCCGTGCTGTTTCTTCCCACCTCCTGGCTGTTTCTTTTCTCTGTGTTCTCTGTGCTCTCTGTGGTGAGCTCCTTCTTGCCTCTTCTTTTTCTCTCAGCGTTCTCTGCGTCCTCCGCGGTGAAAAAGGACAAGGGCAAAGATTCCTACTCGGGCGTGCCCGGTAGCCCGTGCGTCCCCGAAGCCAGTTTTTCGCGGAGGGCCTTGAGGACGTGCTCCGGCACCAGGCGCGACACGTCGCCGCCGAAGGCGGCCACCTCGCGCACGAGGCGCGACGAGATGTAGGCCGTCTCCTCGTCGGCCATGACGAACAGGGTCTCGATGCCGCTGATCGTCCGGTTCGTCAGGGCCAACTGGTACTCGTACTCGAAGTCCGAGTGCTGCCGCAGGCCGCGCAGGATGACCGACGCCCCGTGGCCCCGGACGTACTCGACCGTCAGGCCCGTGTACGAGTCGACCTTGACGTGCGGCAGGCCCTGGGTGGCCTCGCGCGCGAGGGCCAGGCGCTCCTCGACCGAGAAGAGCGATTTCTTGGCGGGGTTCGACGCCACGGCCACGATGAGGCGGCCGAACAGGCCCGCCCCGCGGCGGATGATGTCGAGGTGCCCCAGCGTGATCGGGTCGAACACGCCGGGATAAACGGCCGTCTTCTGGGTGCTCATGGGCACAGCCTCCACCTTGGGTGCGCTGAATTTTCATGGCGATTGTAAGAGAGTTCCCATGTATGGGCAACATGAAATGGAACTCTTGACAGCCGCCGCCCGGTCGGGCTATAGTCAAGGTCGGTGACCCTATGAAAAAATGGCTGCTCCTTCTGGCCTTCGCGGCGGTGGCAGGCGGCTGCAACGCGGCCGACCTGCGTCCATGGCAGAGCGCGGACATGGCGACGGGCGACCGCCAACGGGTTTTCCAGGCCGCCCGCGAGGTCCTCGGCAAGCACTTCGAGATCGCCGAGGCGAGTTTCCCCCGGGCGACGATCGAGACGCGGCCGCAGGTCTTCGAGAGGTCGCGCGCCGGCACGCTGGCTGACTTCCGCGGCGCCGGCGGCCGGTGGCGCCGGACCGTGTATTTCGAAATGGACCCCGGGGACATGGCCGTGATCGCCCGTGTCGCGGTGCACCTGGAGCGCGAGGCGACCGCCGCGGCCGAGGCGATGATCGAGGCCCAGGAAAGCCCGGACGATCGGCAACTGCCGCGCATCGGCCCGCGCTACCAGAAACCGGCGAGCAAGCCCTCGCCGCAGGTCTGGATGGAGATCGGCTACGACGCCGGCCTGGCGCGCGAGCTCCTGGCGGAGATTGCCGGGCGGGTCCGCCAGTTGGAGAGCGGCGAGAGGCTCCCGCCGGGCCAGTCGCCGAAAGACGCCGCCGAAGAAACCCGTCGCCTCGGCACCGAGCTGAACCGGTAGGCCCCGCGCCGGCCGCAACGCCTCACTTACTGGTGCTGATGTTCCCAAGCTGGGTGGCATGCCCACAGCCTGCCCGCCGCGGCGGGCGCCTTTGCGTGGGCATGTTCGCGGCTGGGAACCAAGCATGCCCACGCGAACTGCGGCGTGGGCATGCCACCCGGCCAATGAAGGAAGCACCCATGACGGAGGCGTTGCCGCCGGCCGCGTTTTCCGCTTGCCCCCATCGTCCAGCGGCCTAGGATATCGGGATCTCTTTCCGAAGACAGAGGTTCGAATCCTCTTGGGGGCTATAGATATCTGTCGATGTGTTCGCGCAAGGATGCGCACCTGTGCGCAACTCCACGCAGTTCAAGGGCTTACGCTCGCCGTCCGCTTCGGCCGTTCCCGGCTCTTGCGCGGCCGTGCGCGGTCCTGCGCGCACCTGCTGCTGCGCTTTTTGCAGCGCGCGGGCGAAGTGTTCGTCCGTCACTTGAAGGTAGTGCTTGGCCGCCACGGGCTGAGAGTTCCCAAGCCACTTAACCACGACGTGCAGCGGGTGCTCTTGGGCCAGTTCCGTTTCGCGGGTGGCCCGGCAGTTCTGAAACGTCTTGGGCCAGGGCACAAGGCCGGCCCGCTTGATGATTCGATGGGCCTGCGTCCGAAGGTTCTCTGTCGCCAGGGAGTACCGACGGATCACGCGCACCTGCCCCGGCTCCGCTTGCTCGAAGCAGTCCCGCAGGTAGGGCAGCAACTCAGGGAACAGGGGCACTTGCCGGATGCCCCCGTCCGCGCAATGCTCCGTCTTGCAGGCGTGAACCGTGAACCGCCCCCGTTCCCAGTCGATATCCGCCCACTCCAGCCGCAGGCTTTCGGACGGGGTGCGCAAGCCCCCGAAGCGGGCCAAGGCGAAAAGGGCCTTCCAGTCGCTATCGGGGCAGGCGTCAATGACGCGCTCAATCTCCGCCCGCGTCACAAAGTAGAGGCGTTCCGCGTCGGCGTAGGCCCCGCACTTCATGCCGGCAAACGGGCTCTTGCCGATGATCTCTTTCTCCACGGCGGCCGAGAAGAATTGCTTGGCCCGCTTGCACTCCCGCCGCAGCGTGCCTTCGGACAACCCCTGCGCCTTGCACGCAATGCGGAAGTCCGCAGCTTCGCCGGCGTTGATTTCGTCCAAGCGCCGGTGCTCTCCGAAGAATCCGATCAACCGCTTCCGGGCCACGTCCAGATTGTGCCGCGTGCCGCGCTTCACGTCCGTGCGCCCGTCGATGTAGCCCTGCAACCACTCGCCCAAGGTGGGGCACTCCCGGCGCCGGCGCGGGGCAACCAGCCCGGCCCGCTCAAGTCGCTTGTGAATCGCCGGGGGCAGGGATGCCAGCCACGCGGCCGTTGCGTTGTCCGGCGCGTCGCCTGAAACGCGGCAGGCGGCCAGGATTTCGACGAATCGCCGGACGGCCTCGGCTTGCCGGGCGTTCAGCCTGCCCAAGCGAATCGTGCAGCGGCGGCCGTCCGTGCCGCACACCTGTAGCATGCGCCGCCCCTGCGGGTCACAAGTCAAGCTCGCCATGTCGTCACCCCTTTCGTTTCGGCTTCGGCCCGCGCTTCGCAGGCGGAAGCACGCGCACCGGCCCACGGGCTACCACATCAAGGCCGAGCACATCGGCCAAGGCGTCAAGGTTCTTAACACTCAGGCCGGACTTGTCAGCCATGAACCGACTGAACAGGCCGCAATCAAGGCGAAGTGTCTTGGCGATCCGGTAGCGGCTCACGCCCGCCGCGTCAACGGCCCGGCGGATTTGGTCGCTCAGCTTGATTCGTCGCGTGCTCATGCCGGTATCCTATCCTCTGTGTGTGTGTTAGTCAACTAGAATCTGCCGCGATTTTCAGATTTTCTTTCAACCGGCAGCCGGCGGCCCTTCGGCCTTGGCGTCGGCGTCCGCCAAATCATCTCCGCCCCGAAAGCAACCCGGCCAGCCGCTGCAAGTCCGCCTTCTCCGTTCGCTGCACGTCGGCCAGGGCGTCCAGGTCCATCCGCGCCTCAACGGCGTCTGTCAGCCGTTGCCGGAGTACCGCCGGCGGCAGGGCGTCCAGTTCAACCGCTTGATCGCCGTACGTTTCGATGAACGCCCTCGCGCGGGTGTCTGATTTCTTGGCGAAGTCTGGGGGCAGGTCGTACCGCTCAATGTCCTCGCGCAGAATCGCCACCTTCTCAATCGTCGGGTGGCTGCCGAGGTCCGCCAGCCGATCCCGCAGGGACCGCAGCATATCCTCGCCGCGCGGATCATGGTCGCCGAAGTAGATGACGAATACCGGCGGCCCGCCGTCGTTCCCGTCGCCTGCGCCGTAGCGCTCCGCCGCCGCGTGAATCGAGGACCAGCCATCGTATCCTCTTCCGACGTTCAAGGTGACGCCGTAGGGTTCCAGCACTTTCTCGAAAATGCCGCTCAGCGCGTCCTTTTCGAGCCAAGCCTCTAAAACGTCGGGCTGGGTGCTCCACACGTTCCGACGATAGGCGCGCCGGATGGTTTCGCCGAAGTCCGCCAGGTCGTCCCACATGCGCACGTAGCGCGGTTGCCGCAGCCGGTCCTCGATGTATTCCCACGGGATAGCGCCCTCAAGCCTCGCATCCCGCAGCGCGTTGCAGACAGCGCCGTATGCACTTCGCCTGTTTTCTATGACTTGCCTCGAAACCAACTGGTAGTAGACTTGCCGGACGGTCATCGGGTGTTCTGCCGCCAGGATTTCGGCCGCCAGTTCGATCAGCTTGACGGTCTTGGCGTGCTTACCCATGATCTACCTCCACGTTCTTTCACCACCCGCCGTCGCATGCGCCGGTGCGTTCCACGGGTTGCCGTGTGTTTGTGTGCGCCCGATACCCCCGCCCCAGGTGCTTTCGAGCACCTGGGGGGGGTGTGGGGGGTCTCTCGCACACACACAGAACCATTTCAGGTAGTCCCTTCAAGGTCAAGTTTCGGTTGCGGTATGGTGGCAAATCCGATGGGCACGGTCGCGCCATAGGTCCATCGGTGAATCTGGCTGTTGCCCTCGGCAGCCTGCAAGAGGTCCGCCGCACGTTTCTTGGATAGGCCAGCGGCGGTTGCGGCCTCGATGATGCTTGCGCGGGGCTTGGGTGTAGCCGTCACAAAGGCGGCCACAAAGTCTCCCGCCGTCCAGACTCTCGGCGGGGCTTCGGGTTCCTTCGGGGGTCTCCGCCGCGACGGTTCACGCCGCAGGGCCGCCGGGTCAAGGTCGTCGGCCAGGTTCCACACCGGAAATTCCCAGCGCAGACAGAACGGGAGCACGCGCGGCCAGGTGCGTAGGCCGGCCTCGCAAACGTAGGCATCATCAGCTTCGTGGCTCCGCAGAATGAGGTGCGTATCCGCGGCGCGGGATTGAGCGCCTGCCCCGGCGCCCACATCGGTAACGGTCTTGCCGCTTTGGCCGCCCTTGCTGGCATGGTGAACCAACACGAAACAGCAACCGAGGCGGTTGGCGATGTTGTCCAAGAGGTTGTAAAAGCCCGCCATCGTTCCATTGTCGTTTTCATCAGTACCGGGCGGCCAGAAACGATACCAGGCGTCCAAAACGATGATCTTGAATCGGCCCGGTTCAATATCATCGAAGTATTGAGGCGCGGCGTTCAGGTTCATCAATCGGCCCCGCAGGCTCTCCACATGAAGCCGGTCGAGCAAGTCCGGTAGCGGGATACCGCGCGCCTCGGCCACCCGCGGGATTCGGTGCGCGATCGTCTCGCCGTGCAACTCGTTATCGAGAATGAGCACCTCGCCCGCCGCCGTCTCAAACGTGTCAAGCCACTTCCGCCCCGTGGTAACAGCCAAGGCTAGGTCTGTTACCAGCCAGGACTTGCCTGCCTTCGACGCGGCAATTGCGTTCATCGTCTCGCCCTGCCGCAACAAGCCGTGAATCACCGGCGGCCGCAAGGCCGGGTAGTCGGCCATGAGTTGCCGCAAGCTCTTGAACGCGGGCCGAATCATGTTCTCGGCGGGCGGGTTCTCGGCCTCGGGCGGGGGCGTCCAAGGCGACTCGTCGGCGGCCAGGGCGTCAATCGTGGCCCGCAGTTCTTCGGGTTCAAGGCCGGGGTGTAGTTCGATGTAGTCAACAAGGTCGCCCTTGGGGGGCAGGCCGGGCAGTAAGACAATGCGGACCGTGCAGCCAAGCGCGGTCAAGATCGCGGCCACTTCTTCGCCGTACCGCCGGCCGTCACGGTCATTGTCGATCAGGACGATAACCGTCCGGCCGCGCAGGGGCGTCCAGTCGCTTCGATGGGCGCTCTTGCTTCCGTGCGCGCTCGTGACGGCGGCCAGCTTGTAGCGGCGGGCGGCGTCCGCCTTCAACTCGCCCTCGGTAACGATGATGTCTCCAACGGCGGGAAGGTCATCGCTACCGTACAGCGGCAGCGGGCCAGGGGGATCGCCACAGACCCAGCCCCCGTCTGTTTCGTGGAAGGGCCGGCATGTCTTGTCAGGCTTCCCGGTCTCGGCGTCGATGGTCGGAAGGTCGAAGCGCACGACGTGGAAACTGTGCGGGCCGGGATACCGTCTTGTCCAAGCAACCTTGCCGCCGATGATGCGCGCTTGGGCTTGGATCGCGGCGGCCAAGGTCGAATAGACGGTCTTGGCCTTCTCTGCCGGGGCCGGGCGCGGAGGCCGGGCCTTGGGGGCAGGCAGGGCACCGGAATCGTGTTGCGCCCACGCTATCAGCGTGCCAAGCGAGATACCACCATTGGGCTTGAAGCTCCGCCACTGGCGGGCGCACTCGCGGGGGGTGTACTTCGCGCTCGACTGACTCCACGAATCCCACGCCGGCAACAAGTCAGGTGAGACAGAGTGCAGCGCCATGCCCACCTTAAGCCACGTTTCCCGGCCGTCGGCGCGCCACTTGGATAACTGCCCCAAGGCGGCCAGCGCCTTCTCGCGTTCCGTGGCCGGGATCACGGCGTCACCCCCACGGCCCCGATGGGCTGCGGGGCCTGCCGGCGGGCGTCGATGAAGCGCTGAAGGTCGGCAACGGCGTAGCGGGTCAACTTGCCGATCTTGACGGTCGCCAGTTCGCCCCGCGCGGCCAGTAGTTGCACGGTGCGCGGGCTTACGCTCAAGGCGCGCGCGGCGGCCCGCACGTCCATGAGCATCGGGGCAGGGGCAGGCGCGGTCTCAAGCATGGTTCGGTTCCTTTCGGCGCCCCCGCGCCCGCAGCGCCTCGATCACTTCGCCGTAGTCGTAGCGCACAACCTTCTCGGACACTCGCAGGACGGGGATAAGCCCCCCACGCACCCAGCGGCGGATCGTTTCTCGCCGGACTCGCAGCCGCCGCGCCAAGTCCTCGGTCGTCAGGATTTCGCCCACGGTCAATTCCTTTCGCGCGTTTATGATTCAGAAACGGACAAGCGCGGATAGGGCGCGGACACCGTTTTTGTGGGCGAAAATGCACGAAAAAATCCGCGCGGAATTCCGCAAACCGCAGGAAATATCCGCGCGGGGCAGGTAGGCTATAGTTCGTTTTGGTTGACGGTGCTACGGCCTCGGCGGCCGTGTCTCGGCGTGTTCTTCCGTCCCTTCGTCAGCCTTACATATTCCCGCACGTACCTTTTCCAAGTTGCTTTGTCGGGCAAGTCCTTGCCGGCGTCATGGTATCCCGGCCAGTGTTCTTTGACGCGATCGTACAGCGCGTCGGAGCCTTTCTCTACGTACTTGGGCCACTCTTTGCAGGCCCACTCGTAACTTTCGCCTGCGAGGCAATAGCATGGCGCCATGGTCAACTTCGAGGCTTCGGGGATTTCCCGCGTGTCGCCATCGCCCGCCGGGGCGCCGTCATGGGTCTCGCGGTCGGCCTTGGGCGCCTCTCCGGTCGTGCTCGCCATCGGCAGTTCTACGGCCCGTTGCGTGCTCCCCTCAAGCCACGCCTGAACCGGCCCCCACAGTTCCGTTGCCAGCTTGACGACCAGCGCGGCCTTGGCTCCCTCGTCCCGGCACTCCGGTAGAACAAGAACAGCGCCCTTACCGATGAGAGCTGCGCAGGCAAGCCAGTCTCCAACAGGATTGACCAAGAGGGGTACGATACGGACCGGCACCGGACCGCCCGCGCGGCAAGGCCCGGTAGTCTGGATATGCGAGTATAGGAACGCCGTGGCGGCCTCGACGCCCCTAGTGGCCTCATCGCATCTGCCAATCCAGCGGGGGTCATGGGCCTCGACTCGGGCACCTATGGAATCTGCGAAGTCGGGCAGGAACGAGGGCATCCACTTCTCCGCCCCCGAAGCCGCCTGGGCGGCCGTGTCGGGCGGGTCCTGTGTCCTGTGCGTGAAGCCAGGCGTCGAAATAGGCAGAAGCCCTTCCAGCATCTCATGCGCGTATGCACGATGGTACATCAGGGAAGCGTAGGGCTCGCCGAGGGGCGTCTCGCCGCGTAGCTCGCGTACCGCGGCGTCGAACGCAAAGACCTCGAAAAACGTCACACCCAAGACGCCACCCACGCGGATCGCGTCCCTCAGATCGGCCGTCTGTCCCGGAAGCGGCTCCTCGAAGTAAGAGCCCTCGACCGCCGCTCGCTGTTTTTTGACGTCTAGCTCCAACTGAGCGGTCATATCGGCGATCAGATTCCCGCTCCTTGGCGCGGGCCGAAGGTCCAGGAACTTGGGCACATGGACAAAGAGCGCCGGGGCATATTCGTAGACGGGCCTGTCGAGGTTGACGACAACGGCCTTCAACCGCTGCGCCTTGTCGGCACGCCGGATGAGTTTGCCCAGCCCTTTATCATCGCACAGGACGGAAACCTTCGCAGCGCCTTTGGACACGCCGCCACCTGCCTTTCTTCGGCCCGGCGGCAGCGGCGGAGGGCAGGTGGGCGAACCGCCGCAACCGCTCGGACCGTAACGGCGGTTCGCGAGACCGCCGCGCTACACCCGCCATCCTACGAACAGCCGCGACCTCGCGTCAAGAGTTGACGGCAATGTACCCTCGCATCTATACATGCGTTGTGGTGTGCGACGGTGCCAATCGTGCTGAAGGGGCACGGCGGGAATGGGACCCGTGTGGGCCTCGGTGTGATCCGGCCGTCGTGGTTTGGCCGGTGGCGCCTGGGCGAACCCGGAATCAGCCGCGCTATGGCCGATGAACGCGGAGACTGTATCACACGGCGCACGCAGGGTCAAGGAAAGGGCTGCAAATATCCTTGCGCGACGGAAACGGCCGCGAGTGGCCATTCGTGGCCTGCTCCGTCGGCGCGGGGTTCCATGCGCCACCACTCATAGGCCGCGAGCAGCTTCTTGCCGAGGGCGACTTGCGTGGAGCCCGGCAGCTTCATCGCCTCGGGCCACGGCATCGTGCCCCAGTTGTTGCCCGGAGGCGAGTTGTCGTAAGGCCGGCCGGGGGCGTTGACCTGCCAGATGCCGTTGGCGCCGTAGGTGTGGCCGGCGGCGCCGCCGGTCATCGAGACCCAGAAGCACGCGCGGCACACGTCGGCGGGCGTCTGGTTGTTGAGGTTCTCGTAGGCCGGCTCGCCGTTGATCACCGGGACGCGCGGCTTCATCTCCCGGGCCGCGCGTACCTGGGCTGCCGTCGGCCCGATCACCTCGTGCATGCCGTGGCCCGTCTGGAGCAACTCGAAGTCCGCGAGGGCCGGGTCGGTGATGCTCCCCCGCGTCGGCACGCGCCACGCCGGGTGGAGCGTCAAGGTGACCGCGGCCTACTCCAAGCATCGCCGGGACGATATTCTGCCGCGGCGGCGCTGGTCGGAGGGTATTTCGACCGGGCAATCTCGTTGTTCCATGGGCAAAGCCTCCAACGCACTTCGGAGCAGTGTGCTATTGGGTTATCTATAGCCGGGCGCGGAAGAGATGGCCGGGCGGCTCCGCAAGACATTGCCGCAGGCTGATTTCGTTTCCCCTGCCGGAACGGGCCGGTTACGATATGGCGTGGTTTCCTTGAACGGGGCATGACCGCACATCAGGTTGGCGACAGCGAGGGGGACAGGCCGTGAGTGACGTCACCCGCATTCTGGACGCGATTGAGCAGGGAGACGCACGGGCCGTTGACGAGCTGCTGCCGGTCGTCTACCAGGAACTCCGCCGCCTTGCCGCGGACCTCCTCGCGCATGAGCGGCCCGGGCACACCCTCCAGGCCACGGCGCTCGTCCACGAGGCCTACGTGAGGCTGGTCGGCTGCGCACCCCAGCACTGGGACGGCCGAAGGCATTTCCTCGGGGCTGCCGCCGAGGCGATGCGCCGCATCCTGGTCGAAAGCGCCCGCCGCAAGCACAGCGCCAAACGCGGCGGCCAGTCGAAACGCGTGGACCTAGACGATGCGGACATCGCGTGCCCCGTTCCCTCCGACGAGTTGCTGGCGCTGGACGAAGCCCTCGACAAACTGGCAGTGGAGGACCCAAGTGCTGCGGAACTGGTGAAACTCCGCTACTTCGCCGGCATGACGTCTTCGGATGCCGCCGCCCTGCTCAACATCCCCCCGCGTACGGCCGATCGCCTGTGGGCCTATGCCCGGGCCTGGCTCCGCGACACTATCCGAAGGCCCGAAGAGGCTTAAGGCTGCCGAGAGCAGAAAAATCCCGGATTCGTGGCGTACTCCGTCGCGTTTTTTCGCATGGAGGGATAGAGGGCAGGACTCTTGCCCTGGGGGGTCCCGATGAGCCGCGCACCCGAAGAGGTCAAACGCGTCTTCCTTGAGGCCGTTGAGGTCGCATCCCCCGCGGACCGTGCGGCCTATCTCGCCAAGGTCTGCGGAGATGACGTGGAGTTGCGATCGCGCGTCGAGGCACTCCTCAAGGCTCACGACGGAGCAGGAGACTTCCTGGAATCGCCCCCCGTCAGCAGCGGCACCACCCAGGACGCTCAGCCGCTGACGGAAGGCCCCGGCACGGTGGTCGGCCGGTACAAACTGCTCGAGCAGATTGGCGAGGGCGGCATGGGCGTCG
>Ga0315282_10011863_pt1 | contig 13430 bp, 5 predicted proteins | sample YL17G07_20_MG_FD_203693 | JGI IMG/M metagenome (GOLD analysis project Ga0315282, IMG submission 203693) | Sediment microbial communities from Yellowstone Lake, YNP, Wyoming, USA - YL17G07_20 | ecosystem: Environmental > Aquatic > Freshwater > Lake > Sediment | place: USA: Wyoming | collected...
GCTCGCTTGCAGGCCAGCTTCGGCGGCGAGTTCTTCCTGGAGAACACGCCGGCGCTGGTGGATTTCCGCTACAGCCAGCCGGCCGGCCAGCTGCAATCCTGGGCTCTGGCCAATTCGGACGTGGCCTGGTGGCAGCCGTGGGGCTTCGACGCGGCGGCGCTGGGGGTGTGCTTGCTGCTGGCGGCGGCGGCTGCACTCCATCTGTGGGTTCAACTGGCACCCGGCCGGCGGGTGCTCGACGGTGTGCGCCGGGCCGGGCCGCTGGTGCTGACCCTCCTGGTGGTGGGAGGCGTCTACTGGCTGCTGCACCGGTACTTCGTCACCGACCAGCAGTTCGGGCCGCCCGATGAGCCTTACACTCGCATCCTGAACGAGACGACCCGCCGGGCCAGCCCCGGCGACCGCATCGTCACGGTGGCCGAAGCCGCCTATCACGTGCCCATGAACCGATTCAAGGCGCGCATTCCGCTGCTCGGCCTGGCCCGGAGCCAGTCGCTGCTGCCCGGCCCCGCCGATCCGCTGCTCGGCGGGGTTCTCAAGGGCGACGCCGTCTGGCTGGTCACCGCCGGCCTGGCGCCCGCCGCGCCGGAAAACGCGGCCGAACGCTGGCTGGCCTCAAACGCCTTCAAGGTCAGCGACGAGTGGTTCGACGATATGCGGCTGGTGCGCTACGTCACCGCGCAGCCGGCGACGGCCCATACCCTGAACGCTACGCTCGGTGGAGAGGTGCAGCTGGTGTCGGCCAGCCTGCCCGCCGCCGCGCAGCCGGGGCGCCCGCTGCCGGTCGAGCTGAGCTGGCTGGCGCTCCGGCCGCCGGCTGCCGACTACAACGTGTTCCTCCAGCTGCTCACCGCTCAAGGCGTCCTGGCTGCGCAGCACGACGGCCCTCCTGAGGCCGGCTATGCGGCCACCTCGACCTGGCTGGCCGGCAGCCGGATCAGCGACCGCCACGGCCTGGCCCTGCCGCCCTCCCTGCCGGCCGGCGACTACCGCCTGATCGCTGGCATGTACGCGCCCGCAACCGGCCGGCGCCTGGCGAACGACGCAGGGGGCGACTTCGTCGAATTGGGCCACGTCGTGGTCCAGCCGCCCGGCCTATGAGATCACTGAGACGCGGGATGCCGCTCGCCCCCTTGGGGGGGCTCGCCATGCTGGGCCTGACGCTGCTGGCCTTTCTGCTGCGCGCCTACCGGCTTGGATTTCAAAGCTACTGGATCGACGAGGGCTGGACGCTGTACTTTGCGAAGCTTCCGCTCGACCAGCTGTGGAATGTTCTGCAAACCACCGAGCCCAAGCCGCCTTTCTATTACCTGTTGAGCTCCGCCTGGATGCGGTGGGCCGGCGACGGCGAGTTTGCCTTGCGCTACCTCTCCCTGGCCTTCGGGGTGCTGGTGATCCCGCTAATCTACCGGCTGGGCAAAGCCCTGGGCGATGCTCGCCTGGGAGGGTTGGCGGCATTGTTGGTGGCCGTCGCGCCCTACCAGATCTGGCATTCCCAGGATGCCCGCATGTACAGCGTCTTCAGCGCGGCGGCGGCCATGAGTATGTGGGGCTTTGTCACCTTGTGGCAGCGCGGCGGCTGGCGCGGCTGGCTGGTGTACGTGATCGGCACCGAATGGGCGCTGATGACCCACTACCATGCCGTCCTGCTCATCGGCGTGCAGGGGCTCTTCCTGCTCGTGACCTGGCGCCGGCACTGGCGCCGCTATTGGATTTGGGGCAGCGCCCTGGCAGCGGTGGCCCTGCTCTTCATGCCCTGGCTCGTCCTCAGCTCCAGCCTGCTGGGGGCATTTCTGCACTGGATCCCGCAACCCACACTGTGGGACAGCTACCTTCGCAGCCTGATTGCCTTCAGCGTGGGCGAGGACGTCCCTCGCCCGCTGGCCGTTCCGCTGGCACTGGCGTTCGTGGTGAGCGCTGCCGTGGGCATCGTGGCTGCCAGCCGGCGCGGCTGGGGGCGCTGGCGCGGCGGCGAGGTGGCGGCATGGCTGCTGGCCTATACCCTGGCGCCGCCTGCCGCCGCCTGGCTCTACGGCGAGCTGCGCACCCCGGTCTTCATGGAACGCTACCTGATCCCGGTCCAGGAGGGATTCCTGCTGGCCGTCGCCGCCGGAATAGTAGCGGTGGGCACCGGGCTGCGCAAGCGGCTGGCGTGGGGAGCGCCGCTGCTGGCTGCCGGCCTGGCGCTCGGACTGCTGGGCATCGACGGCTGGGTGCTCAGCCACCAGTATACCGACCCTGCCTACGCCAAGCCGGATTGGCGGGCCACCGCCCGCACGATCGAGGCGCTGGGGCTGCCCGGCGACGCGATCGTGATCACCGGCGACGGCAGCGAAAAGGTCTTCAACACCTATTACCGGGGGGCGCTGCCGCTGTATCTCGACTTCAATTCCCCGGTTCCGCCCGCCGACCGGGCCACGCAGCTGATCGGTGGCATCGCCGCCGCGCATGGTCGCATCTGGTACTCGCCCTACGGTGTGGCTGTCGACGCACTGCTCGAGGACTGGCTGGGGCGGAACGCTTACCCGGCCTGGCAGGCGTGGCTGGGGCGCAACCGCCTGGCACTCTACGGCGGGAGCGCCGCCGTGACGGACCGCCGCGCTCCGCTCGATGTGGCGTTCGGCCAGGGGCAGCCGGAGGCACTCGACCTGTTGGAGGTGGACCTGCCCGAACGCCCCACGCCGGCCGGCGATGTCCTCCCACTGACTCTCACCTGGTCGGCACCCCACCCGCTCGAACGAGATTACCAGGTGTCGCTGCGGCTGGCCGGCGCTGAGGGCGACACGTTTGTCCAGAGCGACTGGCCTCCCCTGGCCGCCGAAGGGCCTACGTCGACATGGACGGCCGGCCAGCCGGTGAAGGACCGGCGCGGGCTGTGGCTGCCCCCCGACCTGCCCCCCGGCGAATACGCGCTCCAGGTGGTCACCTACGCGGCGGCTTCGGGCCAGCCGCTGGGCCAACCGGCCAGCATACCGGGTGTGCGGGTCGGCCCGGCGCCCGGCATCGTGCCGGCCGGGGCGCTGTCGATTCCCAACCCCATTCAGGGGCGGCTGGGCGACCTGGCCCTGGTCGGCTACGCCGCGCCTGGCAGCATGCGCCCGGGCGAGGAAATGCGCTTGTGGCTGTATTGGGAGAATGGAAGCCAGGGCGCGGCCGGCGCGGCAGAGGCCCTCCGGGTGACCGTGACCAGCCAGGGCCAATCCGCTGCGACGGACTTCCCACTGGCGGCGTCGCTCGGCGGGCTGGACTCGTGGCAGCCCGGCCAGGTGCGCCGCGCCGTCTACCACGTGCCGGGTAACCCCCGGCTGGCCGGCAGCCAGGCCGAGGTGCGGCTGGAGCTCCTGGGCACGGATGGCCGCATCCTGGCCGAGCTGCCGCTGACGGCCATCCCGCTGGAGCAACGCCAGCGCCAGTTCCAGGCACCTGCGATGAGCCACACCAGCGACGTGACGTTGGGCCGCCCGGCGATGGCCAAGTTGATCGGATATGATGGGCCTTCCGGCCAGCCGGCGGCGGGCAGCCAGCTGGCTGTTACGCTATATTGGCAGGCGCTGGCCGGCATGACCGCGGACTACACCGTGTTTGTGCAGCTGCTGAGCAGCGACTGGCAGGTGGTCGCCCAGCGGGACATGCAACCACAGGCCGGCCGGGCACCCACCACTACCTGGCTGCCCGGCGAGGTCGTCGCCGATGCCTATTCCTTGCAGCTGCCCGAGAAGCTGCCGGCCGGCCCGTATCGCCTGATTGCCGGCATGTACGATGCGACCACCGGCCAGCGCCTGCCGACCTCGGACGCGGCCGGCCAGGACATGATCGAGCTGGCCACGGTGACGATCGAATGACCCTGACTTCTGCGGTGCCCGCTCCGGCTGAGGACCGGTTACGCTGGTCGCGGCGCGATGGGCTCGCCCTGGCGCTGCTGGCGTTGATGGTGCTGCTCTTCTTCTGGCGCATCCTCACGCCGCGCCTGGCCGACCGGGCCAGCTTTCCGCCCGGCGACTTTTCCTATCAATTCTGGGCCTTCTCGACCCTCGAGGCGCGCGAACTTGGCCAGGGGCGCCTGCCGCTCTGGAATCCCTACACCTACAGCGGAGCGCCGTTCTGGGCCGACATCCAGAGTGCCGTGCTCTATCCCCTCAGCGGGTTGACCCTGTTGCTGTCGGCGCCCTGGGGGTTCTCGCTGTTCGCGCTGGAATGTGAAGCCATTCTGCATTTCTGGCTGGCGGGCGCCTTCACGTACCTGTTCGCGCGCCGGATCTTGAACCGGCGCGCGCCGGCGCTCCTGGCTGCCGTCACCTTCGCCTTTGGCGGCTACCTCACCGCTTACCCCAGCCAGCAGCTGGCCGTGCTGGAGACCGACGTGTGGCTGCCGCTGCTCTTGTATTGCACCGACCGCGCCCTGGTGGACCGCTCCACCCAACCCCTCCGGCTGCGTGCCCACCCCAGCTGGCTCGCTACGCTGGCAGCCGGCCTGACGCTGGGTGCTGCCATCCTCGCTGGCCATCCCCAGAGCGCCATGTTCGTGTTCTATGCGTTCACCCTCTACAGCCTGTTCCTGGCAGTGGCACACCGGCGCACTATTTCGTATTCCGTGCCCCCTACTCCTGTACGGGCAATTCATGAATTGCCCCTACTCCCTACTCCCTTGCTCCACTGGATAGTGGTCAGCGCCACCGGGCTGGGCCTGTCGGCGGTCGCATGGCTGCCCGGCCTGGAGTATATGCAGCAGTCGGTGCGGGCCGCCGGGCAATACGACCAGATGGCCGGCGGCTTTCCGCTATCCGATCCGATCCAGCTGCTGCTGCCCGGCTCGGTCAGCACTTATTCCCCGCTCTATGCGGGCATACTGCCGCTGCTGTTGGCAGTCTGGGCGGCCCTGGCTATCCGCCGCCGGGAGACTGTCTTCTGGGCGGCATTGGTGGCAGGCGCGCTGCTCCTCTCATTCGGCGGCGAAACGTTCCTGTACTCGCCCCTGTACCTGCTGGCGCCCGGCTTCGGCACGTTTCGCGACCAGGAGCGCGCCGCGTTCATTTTCAGCTTCGCGCTGGCAATGCTGGCGGGATATGGGTTCAAATATCAAATATCAAATGGCAAATATCAAATCGCGCTGGAGCGCGTGGTCAGGGCGCTGTTGGTTGGCTCGGTGGGGATGGTGGTGCTCTTCTTCTACGGGCTGAACAGCGCCGGCTGGCAGGACAGCAGCCCGTTCAACCTGCTGCTCACCCGGAGTGTGTGGTTGACCATCCTGTTGGCGCTGAGCTGGGGGCTGCTGCGGGCCATGCCCGGACCGGGTGCTCGCCGAGCATGGGTGAGCGCCGGCTGCCTGTCGGTCATCGCGCTGGACCTGTTCACCGCCAACTGGCAGACCAACCTGCACGCGGGCTTGCCCGAAACCGAGACGGCGGCCCCGGCTGCCGTCCAGGCCATTCAGAAGGATGCCGCGCCCGGCGACATCTTCCGCGTCTACAACGAGTACCGGGTCTACGAGAACTACGGCGTGCCCTTCGCGCTTGAGGACAGCTGGGGGGCCAGCCCACTGCGGCCGGCGCGCTACGATCAGCTGCATCACACCCTACGCATGGAACGAGTGTGGCAGCTGCTCAACGTCAAGTACGTCATCACCTGGCGAAAAGAGCTGTATGCCCCCTCTGACATCATCTACCAGGAGCCGGCCGGCAAGGACACGACTTACGTTCACCGGCTGCGCACGGTCGCCCCGCGCGCCTGGCTGGTCTACCGGACCGAGCAGCCCGCCGACGACCAGGCCCTGGCCCGGCTGGACGCGCAGGATTTCGATCCGGGCCAGGATGCCCTGCTGGCGCCCGGGCCGGCGCCGGCGCTGTCTCCTCTGCCGCCCGGCCAGGCCGGTGCTGTCCAGATTACCGGGCGCACCCCCGGCTCGCTGGAGCTCGACGTGAGCAGCCCGGCTCAGGCGCTGTTGGTGTTGAGCGAGACGTACTATCCCGGCTGGCAGGCAAGGCTGGACGGTTCGGCCGCGCCGGTCGAGCGGGTGGATTACACCCTGCGAGGCGTCCTGGTGCCGGCCGGCCAGCATCACTTGGCGCTCGTCTTTCAGCCGGCCACATTGCTGTGGGGCAGCCTCATCAGCGGGATCACCCTGCTGGCCGTGGCGGCGGTCGCCTGGGGCGGCCGGCTGAGCCGGAGGCAACGATGAGCGTTCGCCCATCGCGCTCGCTGGTACGGGCACTGATGCTGGTGTTGCTGTTGGCCGCCACCGGGCTGCGTTTCTGGCAGCTGCCGGAGATACCGCCGGGCCTGTGGTACGACGAAGCCTACAACGGCATGGATGCCCTGCGGCTGTTGGACACGCGCCAGCCGCAGATATTCTTCCCCGGCAACAACGGGCGCGAACCGCTGTCTATCTACCTTCAGGCGCTTTCCGTCTCCATCTTGGGAACGACGCCTTATGCGCTGCGCATCGTGGCGGCCCTGGCCGGCATCCTCACCATCCCCCTGGTGTATGCCTGGGCCGCGAGGCTGCACGGCGAGCGCGCCGACCGCCACTGGCTGGGCCTGATCGCGGCCACCGGCTTCGCCTGTTCGCTCTGGCACGTGATGATGAGCCGCAGCGGATTTCGGGCCATCCTTTTGCCGTTCTTCGTGCTGCTGGCCGGCTACCTGTTCTGGCGCGGCTGGCAGCTGCGCTCGTGGTGGCGTTGGGCCGGCGCGGGGGCAGCCCTGGGCCTCAGCCAGTATACCTACCTGTCGGCCAGGCTGCTGCCGCTGGCCTTCGGCGTTTTCGGGCTGGGCTGGTTTTGGCTCAGCCGCAGGCAGGCGGCCTCGGCGTTTTCCGGCCCGACAGGAAGAAGCTACTGGATCGGCTGGCTGGTCATGGGCGGCGCGGCGTGCCTGGTGTTCGCGCCCCTCGCCCTCTATTTTGTGGAGAACCCCATCACCTTCTCATCGCGCACCAACCAGGTGTTCATTCTAACCGTAGCCAGGGGCAACCCGACCGTTCTGTTGAACCAGCTCGCCGACGCGGCGCGGGTCTTCATGGACGGGCGTGAACCCAACTGGCGGCACGGCCTGGTCGAACAGCCAGTCTTCACGTGGTTAGACACCGCCGCGTTCTGGATCGGCCTGCTGCTGATCGTCCGGCGGCTGCGCGAGCCCCACAATTTCCTCTTGTTGGCCGCTCTGTTGGTGCTGTGGCTGCCCGCGCCGCTGTCGGTGCCGGCCTTTCATTCGCTGCGCCTGTCAGCGCTCCTGCCGGTTTACTACGTCGTCGCCGCGTCCGGCCTGCTGGCCTCGGTCAGCTGGGTGGCCGGACGCTGGCGGCGCTCCGCTCCCGGTCGTTGGCTGGGGCTGGCCACTTTCGCCGTCTATCTGGCGGTGAGCGGCGGCCTGACCGGCACCAATTACTTCGTCCGTTGGGCCGGCCGGCCGGAAGTCTACGACCTGTACAATGGCTCCCTGGTGGATACGGTGCACCGCGTCCTTGCCGAGTCCCGCCAGGCCGACGTCTTGCTGTCTTTCAACGCCTACGCCAAGCCCGCTGCCCAGTTCTTGTTGCACGATTACTTTCGCGAGTCGGCGGCGCCGCCCCCGGCCGACCCGGCCCGTCCGGCGGTGCTGGTCGGCATGCCCCAGTCCGTGCCGGGTGATACGGTCTGGCTGAGGGGGAGCCAGGCGGGGCCGGGGAGCCCCTACCTGGGCCGGCTGGGATTGATCAACCCGGCCAGCGGCGAGCGAGTGCCCGTGTATGGCCCGAGCGGTGACCGGATCGGCGATCAGGTGCAGCTGGGGCTGTTCTACGTGGCCCCGGGTGAGGACGATCCTCGCCGGCCCCAGGTGCCGCTCCGGGCACGCCTGGGCGATGCCATCCAACTGCTGGGATACTCGATCCTGCCCACTTCAGACCCGCTGGCTGTCCTGCGCGTCCAGCTGCACTGGCAGGCCGAGGGCAGGCCGGACGGCGATTACACCGCCTTCGTTCAGCTGCTCGACTCGCGCGGGCAGTGGGTAGCCGGCCAGGATGCCCAGCCGCTGGGCGGGCAATACCCCACCTCTCGCTGGCAAAATGGCGAAATTGTGGCCGATGCGTTTGACCTGGCTCTGCCGGCCGGCCTGGCGCCGGGCGACTACCGGGTGGTGACGGGCATGTACGAGGCAGCCAGCGGCCGGCGCCTGCCGGCCAGCGGAGCGGATGGCCAGGCGTTGCCGGACGATGTGATCGTATTGCTGCAGAGGCAGCTGCCCGATGGACGATAGAGCCGCGCTCCGCCAACCCGCTCCGTCCGACAGGCGCGGTTGGACGTGGGTGGGGGTCGTGCTGGTGACCCTGGTGGCCTGCTTCACCGGGCTGTACAACCTGGGGGAGCTGTGGCCTGTCCCCAAGTACGACGCGGCGATGAACGGGTTGGACGCCCTGCGCATCGTCCAGCGCGGGGTGACGCCGCTCTTCTTCCCTGCCAACGGCGGGCGCGAACCCCTGTTCATCTATCTGCAGGCCCTGTCGCTGGGGACGCTGGGCGTCAGCACCTTCGCCCTGCGGCTGCCCGGGGCGCTGGCCGGGGCGCTGGCGGTGCCGGCCCTGTTCGGCCTGGGACGCTGCCTGCTTGCCCCCTCGCAGCACAGGGGGCTTGCCCCCTCGCAGCACAGGGGGGTCGCCTGGGTGCCGCTGTGGGCTGCCCTGGGGCTGGCCCTGTCGAGCTGGCACGTCAGCCAGACCCGGTTGGGGCTGCGCGCCGCGTTGTTGCCGTTGATGTCAATCGGCGTATACTGGTTGTTTATCAGCGGCTGGCGGCGGGACCGCCTGGCCCGCCTGGCGGCGGCCGGCGGCCTGCTCGGACTGGCCGCCTACACGTACACCGCCGCTCGATTCCTGCCACTGGTGCTGCTGCTGGTCGCCCTGCCGGAGCTGGTGTTGAGACCCAAAGGCGGCATCCCGCGCCGGCGGCGCTGGCTGGGGCTGGCAGCCTTGGGGCTGGCGGCGCTCCTGGTCTTTGCGCCGCTGGGATGGTATTACCTGGGCCATCCGGTGATGTTTGCCGACCGGGCCGGCAGCGTGATGGTGTGGAACGTCTGGAAGCCGGGGACGGGCACCTCGCTGGCCGAGGAATTGGCGCTCAACGTCCGGCGGGTGCTGGGCATGTTTGCCGGCTTTCCGCTGCCGCTCAGCCTGGGGCTGGGGGCCGGCCTGGCGGTGGCGCTGGCGCGCAGCCGGCAGATCGAATACCGGCTGCTGGTGATCTGGTGGGCTGTGATGTTACTGCCGACAATCCTCACGATTGAAGCACCCCATCTGCTGCGCTCGCTGGGCGCGGCACCGCCGACCTACCTGTCGATCGGGCTGGGCCTGGCGACCGGGGCCGCCTGGCTCACGCGCCACCTCTCACGAAAACGCTTTTTCTGTCACCCTGAGCGAAGCGAAGGGTCTCGGTCGGCTGTGCGGAGATGCTTCGCTGCGCTCAGCATGACATTCTCAGGCCACGGCATCACCCTGGCTGGCCTGCTGCTGGTGGCGCTCAGCAGCTGCCCATTGTGGGGGTATTTTCACCCCGACGGCGCCGATCCACTCGCCAGGATTGAGGCGTTGAATGGGGCGCTCGGCGGCGCAGCACCGCAGACTGCCGTGTATCTGCCCATGTCCACCTACACTCACCCCAGCCTGCGCTTCCTGCTGGAAGCCCGGTACGAGCGGCAGGCGGATTGGTCGCTCGCCGGGCCGGCGGCTCCCTTCGAGTTGGTGGAACCCCCCAAAGATCCCGACCTGCACGCGCTGGTGCGCCTGTCGCCCGACGGCCGGATCACGGTGCTGCCCTCGCTGCGGACGGATTGGGTGGCGGTTCGCCAGGCCGCCGCCGGCGAGGGCCGGCCGGTGGTCGACCGCACCGGCACCCTGGCGGCGCGCCTCACCGAGCTGCCGGCCTCCGCCGACCCGGCTGAGTACCTGGCCCGGCCCGACCACGGCGCCAGCGCCAGCGTGGCCGGCCTGGCCACGTTGACAGGTTACAGCCTGGACCGAATCGGTTATGGCCCAACCTTCCCTCACCTGAAGCCCGGCGGGCCGCTGTGGATCAACACCTTCTGGCAGGCGTCCGGCCAGGCGCAGGAAGATTACGACCTGACGGTCTACCTGATCGACGATGCCGGGCGCCGTTGGGGCCAGGCCGACGGCCCGCCCCTGGAAGGGGTGTATCCCACCAGCATGTGGCGCCCGGGCGAGCGGCTGGCGGATGGGCGGCTGCTGTGGGTCGATCCGAACGCGCCGGCGGGCCGGTACTGGCTGGCGCTGGCCTTCTACGACTATTCCACCGGGGCGCGGCTGCCGGTCAGCGGCGGCGCCGCTCCCGACACGATTCGATTGGGGCCGCTCAAGGTTCCCGGCGAGCCGCCAGCCGCCCGGCCGGCGGGGTCCCAGGCCCAGCCGGCCCGGTTTGGCGGCGTGGCCGAACTGTCGGGCTACCGGCTGGCGCAGGAGCCGGCCCGCCTGCGCCTGGAGCTCTTCTGGCAGGCAGAGGCACCCGATGGCGCCGATTACACGGTGTTCGTGCACCTGCTGGACGGCGGGGGCCGGCTGGCCCTGGGCCAGGACCGCCAGCCGGCGGACGGCGGCTATCCCACCGGCATGTGGGAGCCGGGTGAGGTCATCGCGGATGCCCACACGCTCGACCTGGGCCAGCTGCCGGCGGGCGAATACCGGCTCGAGGTCGGCATGTACAGCTCCGCCGGCGGCCAACGCCTGCCGGTGGTTCAGGACGGCGCGCCGGCAGCCGACTCGCTGCTGCTGCCCGGCGCGATTCAGGTGCCGTGAGAGACGATGGCAGGATTGATGGACAGTGTCTGGATCACGAAGGCGCGCAGGGTCGCGAAGATCACGAAGTTACCCGGAACCAGGGTTCGCCACGAAACATGAAAACCGCATCTACGGCCATCCACGAATGCCTCACGAATACACGAATGAGCTACGCCCGGCATTCGTGTATTCGTGAGACATTCGTGGATGGCCGCGTCGCACAGGCATTTTCGGATCAGCGCGAAGCGCGCGAAGTGCTTCGCGACCTTCGCGGCCCTTCGTGCCTTCGTGATCCAAACGCCCTCGCCAGCTGTGGGTCACGTGTTGAGCGCGACATTCCATGCAAACGCGAGTATCACGCTGCAAGCGTGACCCACGCAGCTGTCAACGGATTTTGGGAACGGATTGAACGGATTCGGGCTGCGGATCCGGTGAAATCGGCCGCTCGGTGGTCATCGGGCGGACTAATCCGCTCAATCCGTTCTCGAAATCCGTTGACAGCGCGCCGCTGGTGGAGAACCCCTTGCGTGCTGCTGCTGGTGTTGCTGCTGGCGTGGGGCCTGCGGGTAGCTGCGCTGGGCAGCCAGAGCCTGCGCGGCGACGAGGGCCTCACCTACCTGTACAGCGAGCGGCCGCTGGCCGAAATGTTGGAGATCGTGACGGTCACCTCGCCCCACCCGCCGCTCTACTATGCCCTGATGCACGGCTGGCTGGCACTGGCCGGCAGCACGGAATTTGCGCTGCGCTTTCCATCCGTGATCGTCGGCGTGCTGCTGGTGGCGGCCCTGGCCAGCCTGGGCCGGCTGCTGGTCGACCGCCGGCTCGGCCTGGTGGCGGCCTTCCTGGCGGCGGTCAACGCTTACCAGGTTTTCTACGCCCAGGATGCCCGTTCTTACCCATTGATCACCCTGCTGGGGGTGTTATCCACCCTGTGCCTGTGGCGCGCCCTGTCGGGGACGGGCCGGCGCGCCTGGCTAGGCTACGCCGCCCTGGTCACGCTGGCCGCGTACACCCACTACTACTTCTTCCTGGTGGTCGGCTTCCAGGCTGTCTTCGTCGCCTGGCGGGCGTGGCGGCAGCGCCGCTTCCCCTGGCCCTTCGTGGCGGCGGGTGGCGCCGTCGCCCTGTTGTACCTGCCCTGGATCGTGCTCAGCTGGGGGCTGCTGGCGAGCTACCGGGGCGCCGGCGAAAGGCCCGACCTGCTGGCAGCCGTGGTGCGCCCGCTGCTGGCCTTTGCCGGCGGCCAGCTGCTGGCCTCGCCCCTGACCTGGCTGAACGGGCTGAGCATGGCGTTCGGGTTGGGGCTGGGAGCCGCCGCCCTGTGGCGCACCCGGCGGCCGGCCGGCTTGCTGGTTGGTCTCTACCTGGTCACACCGCTGGCCCTGGTGTACCTGGCCTCGCGGTTCAAGCACGTCTTCGACGAGCGATACCTGATTCTGGCCAGCCCCGCCTACCTGTTGCTGGTGGGGTTTGGGCTGGCGGCGCTGTTCAGCCGCCGGCGCGAGCGGGCTGCGGCCTGGCGCACGGCGGCCGGCGCCGTCCTGGTTGCCGGCCTGCTGGGCAGCGGGCTGGTGGCGCTGTCGAACTATTATTTCGACCCGGAGTTCGCTAAAAGCCCACCCTGGAGCGAGGCGCTGGCCACCATCACCCGCAAGGCCCACCCGGGCGACGCGTTGATCTACACGGCGCCGCTGCCGCCGATTCTCTACTACAATGCCGGCCGGCTGCCCAGCTATCTCATCCCCTACGACAACGCCTCATCGGTGCCGGATACGGCCCGCAATTTGCAGGAGGTGTTGGGAAACCACCCGCGCGTCTGGCTGATTCCGACCGATCTGCAGCAGCGGGCGGCCGCCATCATGGTAGAGCCCTGGCTGGACCGCCACAGCGCCCGCCTGGATCAGGTCTTCTTCCGGCAGATTCACATCGGGCTGTACGAGTCGCCCGCCAGCTTCTTCCAGACCATGACCCACCAGGCTGTCCGGTTCGGGGACGGCATCTCGCTGGACGGTTTCCGGCTGGCAGCCGGCGGCCCGGACGCGCCGGTCGTTCAGGCCGGAAGCAAGCTGCCGCTCACCCTGGTCTGGCAGGCAGAGCGCCGGCCGGCGGCCGCGTACACCGTGTTCACCCACCTGATTGGCCCCGACGGCCGGCTGTGGGGAGGGTGGGACAACCCGCCGGTAAGCGGCAGCTACCCCACCGACCAGTGGGATGCCGGCGAGACGGTCTTCGATCCGTACCGCATCCCCGTCAAGGAGGATGCCCCGGCCGGCAGCTATCGCCTGCTGGTCGGCCTGTACGATCAGACGGGCACCCGCCTGCCGGTGCTGAACCAGGCTGGAGAAACCGTTGCTGATTACGTTCAGCTCCAGGCAGAGGTAGTTGTGAGAAGTGAAACGGAAAAGTAGTGCGTATTGCGTAGTGCGTAGAAAGTGGGGGTGTCTCAAATTGGGGGCGGACCAGGAGCCAGACTCGGATTCTATCTTTGCAGTTTTCCCCGGGTGCACGCTGTCAGCGGATTTCGGGATCGGATTGAACGGATTTGCGGGTTGCGCACTGCTGCGAACTCGCCGAGAACCACCCACACCGGGCACCCGATCCGCTCAATCCGTTCCCATAATCCGTTGACAGTGCTGCCGGGGGCAAAAGTGCAAAGATAGTGTCGGATTCT
>Ga0315282_10011864_pt1 | contig 13429 bp, 15 predicted proteins | sample YL17G07_20_MG_FD_203693 | JGI IMG/M metagenome (GOLD analysis project Ga0315282, IMG submission 203693) | Sediment microbial communities from Yellowstone Lake, YNP, Wyoming, USA - YL17G07_20 | ecosystem: Environmental > Aquatic > Freshwater > Lake > Sediment | place: USA: Wyoming | collected...
CCGCCAGCGCCACCGCAGCAGCGTTTATGCCCGCAGTACGAGTACCCGCATCCGCCTCTAGAACCTCAATGAAAACGTCGATGACTGAACGGGGGTAAAGTTCAAGAAACATTACTGGCTCGAATGCTTCCCGCGTCACTTTCGATATCTCCACCGAGCGTCTGTCCGGTCCGGGTCTCTTCCGCTCCTCAACAGAGAACGGAGCCATGTTGTAGTAGCAGCGGAGCACAGCTGTGTCTGGCTGTTGTTCGTGCCTAGGATGCATCTCCCTCGGCCCGTAGACTGCCGCCAACACTTTGTTCATACCAAGTTCGACGTATGCGGAACCATCTGCTCGTTTCAGTACACCTACCTCTATCTTTATGGGTCTCAGCTCGTCCATCGCGCGGCCATCGAGCCGCTTGCCGTCAACTATCAGTTTTTCAGGTTTTTCCATTCAACTCCCTCCTACAGATTTTGCTTTTTCAAGCAGAAGGCGCACCCTGTCTGTAAGACCAGAAGTGTGTGCCTCGCGCTCGATCATGAGTAATGCCTCGACCACCGCGTTCACCATACGCTGGTTTTTACCCTCAACAAGTATCCGTCCGTTCTGCCCGACACTAACCCTGCATCCGGTAACATTCTGCAGTGTGTTGAGCATTGAACCCTTCCGTCCCAGCACTCGGGGAACTTTTACGGGCGAAATCTCCACCAGCTCCCCTCCCTCGACCTTTCCCGTATCAGGGGCATCAGTCTCAAGCAAGACGCGCATTCGCTCATCCACATCCTTTACCATAGCAACCACCACATCACCTATGCTGAGATAACTGCTTATGTCCTCTCTGTTGAGGTCCACCTTCCGGTGTAGGAGGTCCGAAACGAAAAGGTTACCGGTATAAGGAGAGTTCAAGTCCAAAATCCAGCCGGAATAGTGAGAATCTACCACCACTCCTACCACCAAATCTCCGCGGGACGGGACGTAGCGTCCCTGCAGAGGGATGACCTTTATTTCCTTACCGCGCAAATCTACCAGCCCGACCACCGCGGAGTAAACCTGATTCCCTTCGCGAAAAGTTCCATCTTGCAACCGATAACTACCCTCAGCTATCAGCTGCCCCGGCACAACCAGTTCGCGGTCTTGGACGTGAATCATCTAAAACACCTTTGTCTCAGCTTCTCCTCGCGTAAGATCGTTGAGTTTGTCGAAGAACTCCCCCTGGAGACCTGCAGGGATCTCGACGACCGCCACCCAAGACCCATCTCCCAGCCACCGCTCCTCCTTAACAGCGCCAAACTCTCTCACCACTCGCTGGGTTCTGCCCACGTGGCTTGCCGGGATTTTAATCGCGATCTTGCGGTTCTCAAACTTTAATGGGATGATAGGAAGCAGCACCTTCACGATTTTGGGTAACTGCTCCTCCGCGCTCTTGAACTCATCGATCTGTATCTTGGCTTCTGCCATCACGCTCTCAATTCTGACCGGTGGGTGTGGCAAGTTTATCGCTCGCCTTGATATCAGAGAAACAATTTGCCTCAATCTCTGCTCGCGCATTTTGCGCCGTTGCTCAGTCGTGACCTGAACCTCACCCCGCCGGATAATCTCCTCCGCTACCTTGAAGACATCAAGCGTGCCGAAGGTCTTCTTAATGAGCTCTTCCGACGCAGCGTCACCTTTTTTTGAATCCTTGAAAACTTTATCGACTGCCATGGCGTTTCGTACACTTACCGACTCTCCGGCCTTGATCGCCGAAGCAAGCTCCGGATCCACGAGGATTTCAAATGTGCTACCGTGGACTGACAGCCTCGCTATAACGGCGTCCTCAAGTTTTACCATAACCCGCTACTCCTCGGCGGGCTTGACTGGGGGCTTGGAAGCAAGTTGCTTTATATACTTACCCAGTTCCTCTGAACTCAGCTTCTCAAAATGTTCGGTCTCGGTTCGGATGAGTGCCATCTCGACTTTATCGGCATCGAGATCTCCCCCGACCACCATCCGCAGCGCCTCGAGGGCAAGCAGGATAGCATCGTCCAGCGGAAGTTTCTCGTTGTACCGGTTTTCTAGGAACTCCGTGACAGTCTGGGCTCCACCTCCTATCGCTTGGCACTTGTATGCCGCCACTACACCACTGGGATCGGTCTCGAATAGGTGGGGCTTCTTATCGTCGACGCCAGCAATTAACAACCTAGCGCCAAATGGTCTAACCCCGCCGTGCTGGGTGTAGAGCTGTTTGATGTCCCCTATACGCTTCGCTAGAGCTTGAACACCGATCGGCTCATCGTAGCGCAGCCGGTTGACCTGGGATTCTATGCGCGCATGGTCAATCAGCACGCGGGCGTCCGCGATCAGACCAGAAGCTGCAGCCCCAATGTGCTCATCCACTTGGAAAATTTTCTCAATCGACACCTCCTCGACCAAGTTGCTCCGAACTCTCTTCTCCGCAGCCAGAACCACGCCTTCGTTTATCTTGATGCCAAGGGCTGTCAGGCCCCGCTTGACCGCCTCTTGGGCGTATTGGACCTGGAACAGCTTACCGTCTGGGCTGAATACCGTTATCGCCCTATCGTAGCCTGCTCCAGGTGGTACAAAAGCCATGCATTACACCTCGTTAACAGATTATCTTGATACAATACCCTTAAGATAAAAGCGTATTTAATCCTTTGCCTAACGGGACGCCAAAAATTTGCGTTTTGCGGCCCTTATCGTCCCAGATACCCCAAGAACTCTAAAAGAAATCATTTTTGCATGATTTTCCCCAGCACTCGACATTGACGCCTTGATTTCATCGACCTGCTTATGGGCGCAACGCAGGAGGCCGAGCCGCGAATTCTCATCGTAGAGCACGAGTTTCAACATCGATTGTTCCATCTTCGGACTGCTGGCACGTAAAAAATTGATTGTTTGCAAAACGTCTTGCACGCTCGCTTCCCTCACCGACTCAAACGCGATGTATCTGCGCCTCTTCCTCATCTTTTTGACCCGCCCCAATAAATTTCTCGACAAGTCCAATAGCTATCTCACGTTTTGCGGGGAACGCTGCCATCTTCAACTTGAGGTGAATCGCGTCCCCGCTGCCGGCGAGCACCAACTCCCCAAGATAAGCAAGCTGCTTGTCGAACCTCAGATAGAGGCGGCAAGACTCATCAATCCTCGCGGGCAAGATGTTGCGAATATTGTCAAGCTCACCAGCGCGCAACTTTGCCACCACGCGTTCCCAGAGTTCGCGCAGGAGTATCCTGCGGTTGACCCTCGCCTCGAAGCCCGTGATCGGGTTGCCGTGGTGTCCTTTCAGCTTCGACTGACTGACCTCAACAGCTTCGGGCAACAAGGTTCTCAAAGCTTCCAGCACGCGCTGCTCGTCCTCGGTTGCGTGCGCATGCGTGCTCACGACCGCGTTGCTAAACGGAAACTCCATTTGCTCACTTTATTCTTCCTCGTGCGCGGACACTCGGCCTCATCCGCTCCGAGCCCTTCCCCTTCGACAGCATACCTCTAGATTGTCTTCCCGCCCGCGTCAGGCCCCGGTAAACCCGCCCGCGCTGGGCCCTGTTGACTACCCACCCAAAATTGGGGTCGTTTTTGATTGCCGGGTGATTTGGGTCGAGTATTATAACCTCAAAATATTCTCGGGTGCCGTCAGACCCCAGAGGATAAGAGTTGAGAACCTCTAGGTTTGGGTATTTCCGAGCTGCTCTCTCCTCCGCGATCAGCTGGATACTCTTCTTTGGCACAATCTTAGAAACACCCATTCGCTTGGGCCTACGACCGCGGGATGGTCTTGCTTTGCGCCGACCGCCCTTTCTGACACGGACCCTAACTACAACAACACCCTGCTTTGCCTTGTACCCGAGCGTTCTGGCCCTGGCCAGCCTGGTCGGATGCTCAACACGCGCGATGGCTAGTCCTCGCCGCCATTCACGCATACGACTGCGCATGAGTTCATGCGATATCTCTTCCACCTTCTCACCACCTATCCTACACAATGGCTCCCTTTATCTTCTTAGCGACGATAACCGCTGCGTCGCGCTGAGCCTCCACCGTCGACGCCCCTATGTGTGGTGTAAGTATTACATTCGACATCTTAAACAGCGGACTATCGATTGGGGGCTCACTTTCATAAACATCCAAACATGCCCCAGCGATTCTCTTGCTCTGCAATGCTTCGATCAAAGCTTTTTCATCAATAATCTTGCCACGAGAGATATTGATCAGCACTGCCGTAGGTTTCATCAATTCCAGCTCTTGCTTTCCTATCATTTGTTTAGTGCTGGGAAGCAGTGGGACATGTAAGGTGACGTAATCGGATTCCCGCAACAATGTGTCCATATCCACGTACTTTCCCCCAGTTTGTTCAGCAAACTCTTGATTTTGCGCCACATCGTACAAAAGCAGCTTCATCTGGAACGCTTTCGCCCTGTGCCCGACCGTCTGTCCGATGTGCCCAGTACCGACAATCCCAAGCGTCTTATCTCTCAACTCAGTTCCCATGAGTTCTTTCTTCTCCCATCTGCCCTGCTTGGTGCTTGCATCCCCTCGTGGGATTTGCCTCGCGAAAGAGAGCATGTGCCCGAAAACCAGTTCAGCCACGGCAACCGTCGGCGCCTCAGGGGCGTTGATCACCTTGATGTTTCGGGTTCTTGCAGCTTCAACATCGATGTTATCCAGCCCGACCCCTGCTCTAGCTACGATCTTCAACTTCTTGCCAGCGGCGATGACTTCTCCCGTCACCTTTGTCGCGCTCCGCACTACCAAAACATCGCAGTCCTTGACCCTCTCCAACAGCTCGTCTGGCTTTAAACCCGTCGCCACCTCAACCTCGGCGAACTCCCTCAGCAATTTTACGCCATCTTCGTGGAACTTGTCCGCCACCAGTACTTTTACCAGGCCTAACACCTCGCCGAAGAAATTAGCCCACGGTTATTTAAGTGTATTTCTGGGCTTGCCGTAAAATCTTGTGAACTGCCTGATGGTTTCCCTGAAACTCGTCCCGGCCTTGATGTTTTTCACCAGAATCTTCAAGCGGTAATCGCTCGCCAACGTCTTCAACAGCTGAGAAAACAAAAACGGCGGGCGCATGACGAACTTGGAGTAGAAGTTGCCGATCATGTCCAGCAGAGCCTCCTCGGTCAATTTGGATGGATAAACGTTCACCGCGACGAGTTCCTCTTCCCACTGCTCCTCCTCGTCCAAGTGCCCTTCCCTCACGGCTGTTTCCCAGAGGCCCATTCCGGGGGAGATGCAGAGCGGATTCATCTGTGGAAAATCCATTCCCTTCAGGCTCATCGCGAAATCGAAAGTTTGCCTGATATCGGCTTCCGTTTCGATCGGGGCGCCCACGATGAACGACCCCACGACGTTCTCAATGCCCGCCTCCTTGCTGTTCCGCACGGCTTTCCTGCTCATCTCAGGGGTGATTTTCTTGGCGTAGTAGTCGAGCACCTTCTGGTTGCCGCTCTCCATCCCGAAGTAGATTATCTTGCAGCCGACCTCGGCGAACTTCCTCATCACCTCACGTGACGCCTGGTCGACCCTCCCCTCAGCCCAGAGGTTCAACCTGATTTTTTTCTCCTTCAATATGTCGCAAATTTTTTCCATGCGCTGTCTGTTCAAGAGCAAGTTATCGTCGACGAACCCCACCTCCCCGTAGCCCTCGCCGTAAAGCTGCTCCATCTCTGCGACGACGGCTTCTGGCGACCTGAACCTGACCGCCCGGTGCGAAAACGCCGCGCATGCGCAGTACCTGCAGGAATAAGGACAGCCTCTGGAGGTCAGCACCGTGGTGAACTTTCCGCCGCTCCCAAGCATTCCCATTATCTCCGAGTGGTACTCCTGCTCAAGAAGCGATCGGTCTGGGGTCGGGAGGTCGTCAAGGTTTTGGACCAACGGCCTAGGCGGCGCCTTCGCCACATCGCCATCGTGTCTGTAGGTTATCCCTAGAACTTTCTTAGTGTCCCCATTTTTTTCCAACGTGTTGACGAGTTCCAGAAAGGAGAACTCGCCCTCGCCAAGCACAACATAGTCAACGAATGGGTACTTCGCCAGTATCCTGTCGTAAGTAAAAGTGGCGTGATAATTTCCAAAAACAATTTTGACATCTGGCATCTCAGCTTTGATGGCCCTCGCTATCTCCACCCCCTGCTTGAAAGTTGGTGTCAACGCACTCACTCCCACGACCCCCGGATCCTCCCGCTTGCTCCTCTCGACAACTTTCTCAACGGGCAACTGTATCCTCCCATTATCGATGACCTTGACCTCGTGCCCAGCTTTCTGCAACACTGCCCCGATGTAAAGTAGGCCCAACGGAGGCCACGCTGCCTGGCTCTCGATTCTTTCAGCATGCCCGGTATCCGGGTTTATCAGGAGCACTTTCATCCGTTCACCGCCCCTTCGTAGAAACTATCCGCACAATATCACCGTCTTTTAGCTCGTGGTCCTCGCCAAGCCTCCGCTTTGTTCGTGCATCGATAGCGTGGAGAAATGACTCGCCTAAATCAGAGTGAATTATGTAAGCGAACTCGCGAGCTGTGGTGCCCTTTGGGACTAAAAAGGCATCCGGGAGCACGTTCCCCTTTTTATCCGTAAGTTTGGCTTCATCGTCGACTGGATACACGACAATTAATTTCAAGAGTTCGTAAACTGCCTTGTCCACGACCTGCTGCACTCCGGTCGAGCCCCATTTTTTCATCACCGCCGCAATCTTCTCAAGTGCTTTTTTCTGCTGCTCATTCAATGATTCGGGCTTCAGGATTGTGAACTTGCCGTCCCCAGGGATGTAAGCAATCAAACCCTTCTCGGCTGCACGGCGGAGGACGAGTTCAGCCTCGGAACACGTTGGGACAACTATGTATCCGCGCTGGCCGATGCGACCGATGTTCGGCTCGGATTCGGGAGTATCCGACTTGTTCGCAGCAATCATTATCGGCTTGCTTGCCTTCCGGAGTTCAGCCACAAACCTGAGCAAGTCGTCGTCCGTCCACTTCTCTGGGTCAGACCGATCGACTGCCGCGTGCTTGAATGCTTCCATAACGTGGCTCTCTTTTACACCAAGCCCGCTCACGCGCTGTGCTATCTCCTTAACCAGATCAAGTTTCTCGTACTTCGCCCTCCGCGCGAACCTCGGCCAGTCCTTTGCGAGGAGGCCGCGGAACCACATAGTAATCTCAACCTCGAGGAAGTCGATGTCCTTGAGTGGATCGTGAGTCCCTGGAGGGCAGGGTTTGCCCCCTGCGTCGGTGGCGCCTGCGGCGTCGATTATGTGGACAAGCGCGGACGCCATGCGAAGGTTGTCCAAAAAACGGTTTCCAAGGCCGCGCCCCATGTGTGCGCCTTCGACCAAGCCAGCGACATCGATCATCCTCACGGGCACATAGCGAACTCCATCCACGCACTTCGAGTTCTGTGGGTTGCAGGCCACCTTGAACTCCCGACATGGACACTTGCTCCGTATGTATGTGACGCCAACGTTTGCGTCGATCGTGGTAAACGGGTATCCGGCAACTGGGGCGTTAGCAAGAGTCGCGGCGTTGAAGAACGTGGTCTTGCCCGTGTTAGGCTTCCCGACAAGTCCTAGCTCTAGCATCCTCAACCCATCTCGCCGCGCTCATAATAGCCCTGCCCTCTTCGCTTACCGAAGCTCTTGAGTCCATGCTCGGCGAGTTGGGAGCGGAGCCGTTTAGCGTAGCTCGGCTCGATTTCACCCTTGCTCTCTAGAAAGTTTATTATCTCAAGTGCTTGGCCGTCGTTTTCGCAGCGCAGGATGAAATCCACAGCAGTGGGGTTGTAACCCTGCAAGCTGTGCGCTGCTCTCTCCGCCTCTTTCACGTTGCTTCGCACGGCTTGGATTTTAACCGTCCCGCTCTTGCCAAGCTCTTCGTCCAAGTTTGGATATTTCTTCCGGAATTCTTCACTAACATATTTACTCATGCCAAGACCTCTAGGGTTTCCACTTTTTCTTCCTCACCGCCGGTTCCACATATATCATAACGTTGGGCGGGACATCTCTGTAAATAACCGCCCCAGGCCCAATAGCCGAATCTGGACCTATTTTCACCCCAACATTTATCGTGCAATTGATGCCGGTCTTGACGTTGTCGGCGATTATTGTACCCAACTTCCGCCTGCCGCTGCTGACCACCTTCCCTCCCACCTCCATCCTGACGGGTTTCTCATCCAAGCGCAAGTTTGCGAGGGTGGTCCCCGCTCCAAGGTTACAGTTGCTGCCTATGACGCTGTCTCCAACGTAGGACAGGTGCCCGATATTCGTATGGTCCATGACGATTGAGTTTTTCACTTCAACCGCGTTACCTATCCTGACATCGTCGCCTATGCTCGTGCATGGCCGTATGAAACAATTCGGTCCGATATCGCAGTCCTTACCAATATATGTTGGCCCTAGTATGTAAGACCCTGAGCGAATTTGCGAGCCCTCTCCCACATAAACATTGTCCCCCACATTGGCACCGACCTCGACCTTCCCGTGTATCTCGCCGCGCTGCCCCCGCAGGAAGTACTCATTCGCCACCAACAGGTCCCACGGTCTGCCGATGTCCGCCCATAATTTGAGGGGAGAAGTGTAGACAGCCCTGTTCTCACCAATTAAAATTTGTATTGACGCCGTCAGCTCGTATTCCCCTCGCTTCGACAGCTTCGTTCGCTTGATCGCGTGGAAAATCGCGGGGTCGAAAATGTATACGCCGGCATTAGCCAGCCTGCTCTTGATCCGCTTCGGCTTCTCGACCACTTCGCTGACCTTTTCTCCTTTGAGGAAAACTATCCCGAACTGTTCAGGCTCATCAACCTCAATAGTCGCCATGATTCCCCCAAAATTCTTGTTCGAGCCAACCTCCTTGTGGCGCTTCAGGAGCGCATTCAGGGACTCTTGGTCAACCAGGGTGTCGCCATTCATCACGAGAAAATGATTTTCGCCGACGAAATCCTCCGCCATTAAAACTGCGTTTGCCGTGCCAAGCAGCTCCTTTTGATGTAAATACTCAAGTTTCAAGCCAAACTTTGAGCCATCGCCATACCGCTCGATGATTTGCTCCTTGCCGTAACTAACAACTACTGCAACCTTGTCGATTCCAGCATTTTTTAAAAGCATGAACGTGTGATCGAGAGCAGGCCTCCCCGCCACTGGCAACAGAAATTTTGGTTTAGTGAATGTAAGCGGGCGCATTCTGGTGCCAAGACCAGCCGCAAGGACAACCGCTTTCATGATTGACCCCTTAATAATTTGGCGCGAGTTAATAAAACGTGAAGATGTGCTGGTTTTCAACTCACGGACACGTCACAAACATTGGATTCAGAGCGAAGAACTAACTTTGTATCGCCTTTTTTAACACTTTCACGGCCTTTTCAGCTATCTCCCTCACGCGCTCAGTAGTCCTGCCCTCCGCGGTGACCCTGATATAGGGCTCCGTTCCCGAGGGTCTAATAAGAACCCAGCCGTCCCTGAGTTCGAGTCTTATGCCATCGATCGTCAGCGTTCTTACAACACCTGAAAACTCCTTTTTCAATCTGGCCTCTAGTTTCTCCATTGTTCTAGCCTTCTGCTCGTTAGGGCATGCCACTTTCTCCCTCGCGGTTGAGTATTCAGGCAATGTGTCCAGCAACTCGGATAATTTTTTACCGGTTGAATCGAGTAACTCCAAAATTTTGACCGCTGCGAGCGGCCCGTCTGGCGCCGGGTGAACACTTGGAAAAATCCACGCACCGCTGGGCTCCCCGCCGAATACCGCACGATGCTTTTTGACCTCTGCAGCCACGCTTACATCTCCTACGCGCGTCCGCACAACCTTGCCCCCACGCTTACCGACAGAATCATCGACGACGCTAGACGCATCCACTGTGGTCACGACGACATCTCCCTTCCGACCAACCTGATGAACCGCAACCAGCCCAAGTAATTTATCCGCCTGCGCGACCCTGCCCAGCTCGTCGACGGCTGCGATCCTATCCGCATCGCCATCATGCGCGAGGCCGAGATCGGCACCAGTTGATTTAACAACGCTGCAGAGTTCCCCTAGGTTCTCGGGCGAGGGTTCGAGTCCACGGCCCGGGAAGAAGCCGTCGATGTGCGAGTTCAGTGTGATCACTTTGCAGCCAAGCCTCCGAAGCAGGTGCGGTGACACGAGCGACCCGGCTCCATTGCCGCAATCAATCACGACCTTGTGCTTTCGCTTGAGCCTGACCGCCGCCGCAATTTCGTTGATGTAACTTTTCAGGACCTCAACCTCTCCCACATCACCTATCCTGTCCCAACTCACGCACTTCGTCCGCTTACCGAAATAGATGCCCTCAATTTCATCCTCAAGTTTGGGGCTGTAAGCCATGCCGCTCGAGTCCCAGAATTTTATTCCGTTGTACTCTGGAGGGTTGTGAGAGGCTGTAATCATGACGCCAGCTTTCGCGTTAAGGCGACGAACAGCGAAACTTACAACCGGTGTGGGAACGATGCCGAGTCGCTTAACGTCGCAACCTCCGGAGAGCAGGCCGGATATAAGGCAACTCTCGAGCATGTCGCTGGATGTGCGCGGATCCTTTCCAACAACCACCGTGCCAGAGTTGCCGAGGTTGGTCGCAAGCGCAAGCCCCAAGTCCATTACCAGCTCAGGGGTAATCTGCTCCCCCACCACGCCGCGGACACCCGAAGTGCCGAACAATTTCCCCATGACAGCCACCGGCTAAGCGGGACCACCAAGCACCTTGCTCTTGTAGACCTCTACTCGGTGAATCGGGCAGTAGCGCTTCGCCTCCTTGTAGATATCTGAAGAAAGCTTCCCAAGCACCGTCTCCTGCACGAACTGGTCGAAAGTTCGCTCTTTGGCCCGGGCCACAACCACCTTTCGCATTTCCCCCCTGATGGCATCGATCTTGGTGCTCTGGACCCGCCTCACGGTCGTCACCATCGAACTCAACCGCAGCCTGTAGCCGTCTTGGGTGGCCACCGTCGCTATGTCATCCACTTTTCCCACCCTGCGTCTGACTTGGCTCCGGATGTAGTCCCTCGCCATCTCGTGCCCAACAAAAGTAGTCATCGCTTTGGTTCCATCGACATTCTTCACCTGAAAGTAGAGCTTGATATGCGACTTCGAAAAATCTTCGATTATGTCGCCCAAAGTTGTTTCGAAGACCCTCCCGAGGAGTTGCTGGGAGTCGAGTGTCGGAGTTTCCCCTATCTTGGCACCTCCGAACATCGGCGGGGCCACTATCTCATACCACTCCTTCTCTCGCCACGATTTTTTCACCACTCGCCTTTTCTCTTCTGTTTTTTTTTCTTCCGCCATCATTCCACAACCTTATGTACGGACGGCAAATGGCCAACCCGCTTCCGAACGAGTTCCGGCCACCTCGACGGCTCGAAACCGTGCTGGGCGAGGAAGCTCACCACCCAGCGGCTGGTCCCGAAGCCGCAACAGCCCGTCCAGACTTCCCTATCTTTAACCTCCTTTATCTTAAAGCTCTTCGTGAACTTCGCCTTAGCCATGTTGTATGAGCCTATCTCGAGCCAGCTTTCCTTGTAGGGGAGCACCGTCTCGATGTCGTAAGCGGCCACCTTGCTGCTATCGCTGGCGTCAGCCTCGATGCCTCCCTCACGCATGTAGAACGGGGTGGCGACCAATAACCGCCATTCCAGCCCGATGTCATGCAACAACTGTATGCTCCGCTCCATGACCTCGTCCCTGATCGAAACGGTATCCGTTGGCGACCCCATGAACACGAACTCTATGCGCCTGAACTCTTGAGTGCGCACAAGCCCCTCGACCCCTCCTCCCTCCCACCGGTAGGTCCACCCGCTGCGGTCGAACTGCTTCACGGGCAGGTCGTCCAACCGAACATGTTTAAACGCAAAACTCTCGTAGAAGGGCTCGCACTGTGCGGGGGCAAGCACGTAGGCTGGCTCCTTGAGGGCCTCTCCAAGCTCGCGAACTGGAACACGCTTGGTCAACTTGAGCTTTTGTTTGAAGTCTGAGAATGACTCTGGGTCTCTGGGAGGCGGGGAAACGTAATACATCCCCTCGGGCATCCCGTCCAAGTAGCCAGGCATCCGCTGCATGACCTCCAAGGGGATCAGCTTCGGGAACATGACCTCCTCGAACCCGAGTGGGCGCGCCACCCTCTCGATGATAATATCCTCGATTGCTCTGAGCAGCTTGGCGTAAGGCTCCGTGTATATCCACTGCCCCCGCGCTGGGAACTCAATCACCCAGCCCAGCCGCTTCGCGACCTCAAACGGGTCCTCTTTAAATGGATGGTCAAGTTTTGATCCTTGCCTGATTACTTTTGGTTCCGCCACCTTTTCCGGAACATGGGTGAGGATATCCTCGACCATTGAGACGAGCCTATCGACGACTCTTCCCCTGAGGTCAGCCTCTGTGAGATTTTTCAGTGAGATCTCGACGCCCACTTTGCCTACCTTTACATCATATGGCAGGCGTTCCAGTTCTGTCTTTGTTTGTTCCGAAATCTCAGCGGATGGCAGGACAATCCGATACTCGCTGGCAGTTATCCCGCGAAGGCCGAGCCTGTGCTTTTTCCCGAGTTCTGCGCTGAGGAATTTCGCGAACCTCAGCAGGGCATCGTGGGCGCGAACATGGCGGCCCGACTCAAGCTCAACCTCCAGATCTTTTCCGACCGCGCGCCATTTCACCAGTCTGGCCGCTTCCTCCACTCTGGGCGCGCCTTTGTGGAGCAGCGGCTTGGCATTTTCCATCAGGGGGCCTATGTCTGCCGCTACCTGCTTCAGTTCTCCGCTGAAGGTCAGCTTGGCTTTAAGTTCAAACCTCAATCCATCGCCAAAATTCCATAACTCGCTGCCTATGAAAAGGTTGTTCTTCAAAGCTTGGAAAATGGCTTAATTCTCCTGCCCAACCGCGCCAGTCATGACATCATACAATATAGCAATGATGATTTCATCGGGATCTAACAATCTATCACCATGGTTTGGGTCTAAGAGGTTGCGAGGCTATCTTGGTCCTCTTCATTTTTCATGAAACTTCCCCTCCCGCAACATTTCTTTTAGACGCTTAATCCTTTCGCCCTTGGGAGGATGAGTCTTTTTCCCGTACCAGATCTTAGCGCGCCATCTAAATCCCTTGTTTTTCCACTTTTCTATAAATTTATCGCTTTTTTCAAGGTAAGATATCAAGTAGGCGGGATTCAATGTCTCAGCCGCGTATTTATCAGCCTCAAACTCGTGCAGTCTTTTCAAATCAAAAAACTGAGGTACTGCTTTTCTTAAAAATTGAACGATGATAACAAATAAAGCAGTCATGAAAACTACCGAAGATAAGGTATTGTCAATTCCAAATAGGTGTAGGAAAATCGCTAGAGGTATTAAAACTTCTATGATGACTTTTCCCTCTTCGCCTTCTAGCCTTCTTCTCGTTCTCTCTCCTTTTTAAACCACCTCTTCTTGCTTTTGCCTCAAGGCAAGGCGGCATCCTTCTATTC